>OJGU01000086.1_pt1 | contig 63005 bp, 58 predicted proteins | sample 1594741 | NCBI WGS metagenome assembly OJGU01 (sample SAMN05416841, study PRJEB24817) | seawater metagenome | isolation source: Sea water | place: Canada:Atlantic | collected 2013-07 | reverse complement strand
GCTCACGGGAGGACTTCCACCTCCAGGAGTGCGCCCGTGCCGGGCGCACCAAAAAAGCCGCACCGGTTACCCGGTGCGGCAAAACTGAAGTCAGTGACCGGGTACCGGCTCAGTCGCTGGCCGGGCTTTCCTTCATGGCCGCATTCATGCGGCGACGCAGAAGCGGACCAACCACGTAAGGCAATACCAGGCTCAGGCCGGCAACCAGCCAGAAGCACTTCGCCAGAGTACTCGCCCAAAGGATTCCCCAATCACCATCCGATAACACCAACGCGTGCCCCAGATTCTTCTCCATCTCCGGCCCCAGCAGCAACCCGAGGATAATCGGCACCACCGGAATTTCCAGTTTGCGCAGGAAATAGCCCGCCACGCCGAACGCCACCATGAAGTACAGGTCGAAGGCGCTGTTGCTGATGGAATAGATGCCCACGAAGGCAACCATGGTCACAATGGGCAGCAGGTACATGGGCGGCACCGACAGCAGTCGCACGAAGAAGCCGACCAAGGGGATGTTGAGCACCAGCAGCAGCACATTGCCAATCAGCAGGGCGGCAATGACACCCCAGACAATATCGGCATTCTGAGTAAACATCAGCGGGCCCGGCGTGATGTTCAATGAAATCAGCATCGCCAACAGCACCGCGGTGGTACCGCTACCAGGCACCCCCAGGGTCAACATGGGTACGAGCGCGCCCGATGAGGCACCGTTGTTGCCCGCCTCAGGCGCCACCACACCCCGGATATCGCCCTCGCCGAACGTGCCCTTCTTGCCTATCACGCTCTTTTCAAGGGTGTAGCTGATAAAACTGCCCAGGGACGCACCGGCGCCCGGAAGCACGCCGGAAATAAATCCAAGCACGCCGCCACGCAACTGGGTGGGAACCGTGGAGACCAACTCCTTGAAGGTAAGCGTCAGCTTGCCCACGTTCATCTTCTTGCGACCGCCGCCCATGCGCGATTCGACAAAAAAGAGCAGTTCCGAGATGGCGAAAAGACCAACAATCGCGAGGATGAAATCGATCCCCTCATACAGCTCCAGTACACCGAAGGTGTAGCGCTGGGTGCCGGTGGAGATATCGATGCCCACAGTGGAGATCATGATCCCCAGAGTCGCGGCAATCACCGTCTTCATCGGGTTCTTGCCGGTAATACCACCCAGGGTGGCGAAGGCCAGCAGGAACAACGCGAAATACTCCGCCGGGCCGAAACTCAAGGCAAACCTCGCCAGCACCGGGGCAAGCATGATCAACCCGATGGTGCCAATCAGCCCACCGGCAAAGGACGCAATAGCAGAGATCGCCAGCGCATCGGCCGCCCGACCCTTTTGGGCCATGGGGTAGCCATCCAGGCAGGTCATCATCGCCGGTTCGTCACCGGGAATGTTGAGCAGGATGGAGGAAATGCGGCCGCCATACATCGCGCCGGCGTAAACCGATGTCAGCAGGATCATGGCAGTTTCCGGCGGCAAGCCTATGGTAAACGCCAACGGGATGAGGATCGCCACACCGTTTGCCGGCCCCAGGCCGGGCAAACAACCAATCAGGGTACCCACGAAAGCGCCGAAGAGCGCAAACATCAGGTTGTACGGTGTCAGGGCAACCGCAAACCCCTCCATCAGAAAACCGAGCGTTTCCATCAGTTCACCTCCAGGATGCCAGCAGGCAAGCTCAACGCCAGGCCATAGTTGAACAGGACGAACACCACCACGGCGCTGATCAGGCCCGTTAAAAAGGCATTCCTGGCGGGCGCGCCCATGCGCCAGCTAAGGGTGCCAACCGCCAGGGTTGTCGAGATGACAAACCCCAGGGGTTCAAGCAGCATCGCGTAGACCACCAGCACAACCAGCGACACCACCAGCTCAACTGCGGACCGGCCCAGCGGCCACTGGGCGTCGGGGTCCGGCTTGACCATCAGATAGATGCTGCCGGCAACCAGAACCACCGCAAGGATGGTTGGAAAGGTTTCCGGCCCAACGGTTTCGGCGCCGCCAAACGGCTCGGGCCACTGCTGTGCAACCCAGCCGTAAGCCACCGCCAGAACCATCAGGCCCAGGCCAAGAAGCCGATCACCCAGGCCTGTCATTTCAGCAGTCCTATTTCGCGGGACAGGTTCTCGATGTCCTGTACCTGTTGCTCGACAAAGCTGTCGAACTCATCTGCAGGCGGATGGAACGGGATGAGACCATTGGCCTTCATCACCTTTTTCCACTCCTCACTGGCATACAGGGTATCGACGGTCTCGACCCAAAACGCCTTGGACTCGCTGGAAGCACCCTTGGGCATGTAAAAACCGCGCCAGTTCGGGCCAACGGCGTCAACGCCCTGCTCTTTTGCGGTCGGAATATCGGAAAATTCACCCGGCAGGCGCTCGTCGGCCAGCACGGCCAGAACACGAAGGTCGCCCGACGACAAGAAACCGGTGACTTCGGAGATATCACCGGTGAAGGCGTCGACCTGACCACCGACCACCTGGGTCATGGCCTCACCACCGTTATTGTAGGAAAGGTACGGAATGGCGGGCAGTCGATCGGCGCCGGCGGCCTTCGCGGTGATCAGCACCTTCAGATGATCCCAGCCACCCCGGGCACTGCCGCCCGCGAACTTGACGGATTTCGGATTCTGCTTGATGGCATCGAGCAGTTGATTCAGGTTCTCATACTGTGAGTCCTTGCCTACGGCAATGACGCCGTAATCCGCGCCCAGTGCGCCAATCCAGGTCACCATATCGGCATCCAGCCCGGGGAACTGTTTCTGGGCGAGACGGGTGGTGGTTGCCGTCGATGCGGCGACAATCAGCTTGTCATCTTCCGCACGTTTGCTGACCGTGTGAGCATAGGCAACACCGCCGCCAGCACCGGCCATATTGATGGTCTGTACGGTGCCATCAACCAGGCCAAGGTCCCTCATTACATTACCAGCGCTGCGACAGGTAAAGTCCCAGCCGCCACCCGGGTCTGACGGGGCGATGCATTCCACTTTTCCGGAGGGTTGCCATGCCATGGCATTAAGGCTGAAAGCCGCTGCCGCGATAAACGACAAGCTTCGTTTGAGAGTCATGATTGTCACCTCTGTCTTGTTTTTGTGATCGCTTCCAGGGTACGGACCCGCGTTCAGGGCCAACGTGAAGCGCTACCTGACAGAGGTTAAAGATTCACCAATGAGGCCAGAAGTTTGTGCGCGTAATGCCTTTAAAGAAACTAAAGGGCGTTTCGTTCATAAAATTTACGGGCAATCGTAAAGCGGGTGTTTTAACCTGACCCCATAACGACAACAAACCAATCACTGCTGACAACGTGTTCCGAAAAACCAAACTGAAAACCCGAATGATCCTCACGCTCGGATTCGTCAGCGCAGCCCAGACGATCCTCATAGGCGTGTTCGCCGGCTATTACCTCAGCGACTCCCTGTTTGATGAAATCGGGCAACGGGCTCTCATGGTGTCGAAGACCGTCGCGGCAGCCCCCTCGGTGATCGAGGGTGTACGCGAGCGTGATATTGATGGCCTGAACAGGCTGGCAAGCCGACTGACCCGCACCAACGAAGCGTTGTTCATCGTCATCGGTGACCACCTGGGCATACGCCTGGCACATCCCTCCCCTGATCGCATCGGCCATTCCATGGCCGACGACGACGGTGACCAGGGCCGGCGTGCCCTGGTTGATGGCAAGGCCTATGTGGCAAGGGCCGCGGGCAGCCTCGGCGAATCCATGCGTGGCAAGGCCCCGGTGATCGAGCCAGAAACTGGCGAGATCATCGGCATTGTCTCCGTGGGATACGGAGTTGACCAGGTGGATGCCACCATCAAACGCTACAGCTTCGTACTGTATACCGTGGTTGGCCTGACCCTGCTGGTCAGCATACTCATCGCGATGGTGATCGCCAGCCGGTTCAAGCGCGCCATTTTCGGCCTGGAACCCGAGGAAATCGCACGCCTGTTCCAGGAGCGGGACGCCACGTTACAGTCCGTCCGGGAAGGCATCATCGCCATCAACCGCGACGGCATGATTACGACCTTCAACCGGACGGCCCTGGAAACCCTTGGTATTGATCCCGACACGCCACTCTCCGGCCGCCCAATTCTTGATGTTCTGCCCGAAAGCGACCTGCTGTCGGTACTCGAATCCGGCACGCCGGACTTCGACCGCGAGGTCTGGCTGAGAAACCGACAGATGATCGTCAACCGGTTACCTGTTCGCCAGGGCGCAGAAATTACCGGTGTTGTGGCCAGTTTCCGGCTGAAGGACGAGGTGGATCAGGTCAGCCGGCAACTGACTCGCATACAACAATACGCAGATACCTTGCGAAGCCAGACTCACGAATACTCGAATAAGCTCCACACCATCGCGGGCCTGATCCAGATTGAAGCCTATGACGACGCGTTGAATCTGATCGGCAGCGAAGTCAGCGACCATCAGGCACTGATTCACCTGCTTCTGGAAGCCGTCCCCGATCCGGTTATCGCCGGTTGCCTTATGGGCAAGTACAACCGCGCCCGGGAGATGGGTCTGGGCTTACAGATCGATGCCGAGAGCCGCATGGTGGACATACCCGCCGACATGCCACGGGATCAGCTGGTTAGTGTCCTCGGCAACCTCATCGACAACGCCCTCGAGGCCACCCGCCATCAGACCGGCGAAGGAGGACGGGTACAGCTATCCATGACAGACTTGGGGCATGAACTGATCTTTGAGGTGGAAGACCAGGGGCCAGGTATTCCGGAAGACTCGCAACAGAAGATCTTCGAGAAAGGCGTGACCACCAAGCAAGGTACCGAACAACACGGATATGGCCTGCACCTGGTGCGTCAGTTCCTGAATCGCTGGGGCGGTTCCATCACGGTGGAGAACCTACCAGGTGTGGGCTCGCGATTTACCCTCTACCTTCCGAAAACCAGTCAGGGGAGTGACAGTCATTGAATACCCTTCGGATCCTGATTGTTGAGGACGACCGGCAGATCGCCGAAATCCAGCGGCGGTTTGTTGAGCGACTCCAGAATGTCGAGCTTTGCGGCATTGCTCACAGCCTGGGGGATGCCCGCGACCTTATCGACGTCATGGCCCCCCAACTGATCCTGCTGGACATCTACTTTCCCGACGGCAATGGGCTGGATCTGCTACGGGAACTCCGGGCACGTGATAGCAGCAGTGACGTTATTCTTATCACCGCCGCCAAGGAAGTGGAACCACTCAAGAGTGCCCTGCGCGGCGGCGTCTTCGACTACATTCTCAAGCCCCTGGTTTTTGAACGACTTGAGGAAGCTGTCAACCGTTACCGCGATCATTTACGACAACTGTCCGGCCTGGTGGAAATCGCCCAGAAAGAAGTCGATGCCCTGCTGCCCAGAGGGTCAAACGAAGCCAGTCAGCCCGCGCCTACAGACAGACTGCCCAAAGGCATCGATAGCATCACGCTGGATAAAATTCGCGAGGTGGTTTCATCCGGCCAGTGGAGTGCCGAGGAAGTCGGCCAGGCCATGGGCGCGTCACGAACGACAGCGCGACGCTACCTTGAATTCCTCGTTGGCCGGGGGGAGTTAACCGCGGAAGTTACCTACGGCAGCGTCGGCCGACCGGAACGGCGGTATCGCGTCTGAACCCCTGCCTTTAGGGTCAATCCCGGAACTGCGACTTGTCCAGCCCGTACTTCTTCATCTTGTCGTACAGCGTCTTGCGGGCAATGCCTAGCTGGACCATGGTGTCCTTAATGCTGCCATGACAGGTATTGAGCGCACTGACGACGGCTGAACGTTCAAAGTCGTCCATCATCTCGGACAGAGTCTGGCGCCCGGACACATTGGCGGTGACGGAGGAATCGTTTTCGTCCAACGCCGCTGGTCCCAGCAGAACGTAGCGCTCGGCCAGGTTCCTTAACTCCCGGACATTCCCCGGCCAGCTATGCTGCATCAGGCGCGCGGCCTGGCTGGCATCCAGGGGGATGCTTTCGCGGTCGTAGCGGGCTGCCGCAATCAGCACAAAATGGTGAAACAACACGGGAATATCGTCCTTGCGTTCACGCAGTGGCGGAATATCCAGCTTCACCACGTTCAGCCGGTAGTACAGGTCAGCACGGAACTCGCCCTGGTCACTGAGCTGCTTCAGGTCGGCCTTGGTGGCGGCGATAATGCGGACATCCACGTTCTGCACCTGATTGCTGCCCAGGCGCTCCACACGCTGTTCTTCGAGCACCCTCAACAGCTTGACCTGCAGGGCCATGGGCATGCTTTCCAATTCATCCAGGAAAAGGGTGCCCTTGTGCGCGTACTCGATTTTTCCGATGCGGCGTTTGTCCGCGCCGGTAAAGGCACCCGCTTCGTGGCCGAAAAGCTCACTCTCGATCAGGTTCTCGGGCACGGCGCCGCAATTGATGGCAACGAAGTTGTGGGCGCTTCGGGGACTGTTCTCGTGGATATAACGGGCCAAGGCATCCTTCCCCGAACCGGTCTCACCGTGCAACAGGATATTGGCGGAGATATCCAGCACCGGGTCGATGGTCGCCATCACTTTCTGCATACCGGCTGAATCCCCCAGGATTCGAGGTCCCGGCCGGGCCAGATGCTTCAGCTGGGCCTTCAGCCGCCGGTTTTCCAGTGCCAGGTGGCGCTTTTCCAGTGCGTGGCGAAGTAGCTCCAGGAGCTCATCGTGATCAAAGGGTTTTTCGATGAAATCATAGGCGCCCTGCTGCATCGCGGTGACGGCCGTGCTGATATCGCCCTGCCCGGTCAGGATGATCACCGGGATGGTTTCATCCATGGCGCGAATCCTGTCGAGCATTTCCAGGCCATCCATTCCCGGCATGTTGTAGTCACATAACACCACACCCCCATAGTCCTGCGTGATGTTCTCAAGGCCGGACCGTGCATCATCAAAACACGCAACGGAAAGATCTTCCAGGGTAAGGGTTTGCGCGATGGCCTGGCGAATATGCGGGTCATCGTCCACAAAAATTACCGACGCATCTGTCATTCGGTGGCCTCCCGCTTTCTGAGTGTTAATACGAACTCCGCGCCCGGTCCGTCGCTCCGGTTACGCCCCGTCAGGCTCCCGCCCAGCGCGTCCACGATCTGCCGGGATATCGAAAGACCCAGACCCAGCCCCTGCTTCACCGATTTGGTGGTAAAGAAAGGCTCGAAAATCCGCTCCGTACTGCCCGGCAGGCCGGAACCGTTATCCCGCACAAGGCAATACCAATGCCCGTCATCTTCTTCCACATCAATGGTGATCTCCGGCCGCTCGCTGCTTTCGACTGCCTGAATGGCGTTCGCCACCAGATTCACCATGACCTGTTCGATCCGGATCACGTCTCCGTGGCACTGCACCGGTTGTTCCGGGCGGTGCCATTGAATGGAGATATCGGATCGGCTCTCCTGCGCCGCCATTATCTTTAGAGCACCGTCGACCGATTGCCGCAAATCAACCAGTGCCGGTGGCCCTTCCGATTTACGGGCAAACACCTTGAACTGACGGGTAAGCTCCGCCATTTTGTCACACAGGGTGATGATCTCTGAAAGATTGGCATCCACCATCTCCGTCGCGCCCTTCTCAAGGAACCGACGGCTGTTGCGGGCATAGGTCTGAATTGCCGTGAGCGGCTGGTTAATTTCATGGTTCAGGCCCGCAGACATCTGGCCAAGCACGGCAAGCTTGGCTGCCTGGATCAACTCATGCTGGGTTTCCCGGAGTTCATCACGGGTTTTCTCCCGCTCGCGGATTTCATCCAGAAGTTGCTGGTTGGAACGCTCAAGCTCCGCCGTTCTGCTGGCGACGCTGCGCTCAAGCTGCTCTCCCCTGTGTGCCAGTTCAGCCTCCCGCCGATAGCGTTCCCGCAAATACAGCGAGGCGAGCAAACCGACCACGAAGATCGCCACGCCCAGCGCCGCAAACCCGAGCCGACTCCATAGCACTGTGCGGGTACTGACCATCACCTGAAGCGTCCAGTCCAGGCGTGGCAGGGGTGTAAGCACCCTGAGGTATTCGCGGCTTTCTCCATCGTTGTGGATACGCATAGTCCCTGCCCTGTCGGAAAGCCCCCAGGGTGATCCCAGGCTGTCGAAGTCAATCGGCGAAAGCTCACGATCAGGGTAACGCAGGTGAGACAGCTCACTGGGAGCGTCGGCGTTGTCACCGGTAAAGTTCCGGTACAGCCACTCACTCTTGCTGGACAGGAAACTGATGCCAGCATCGTCCAACACGACCATTTCCGAATCCGTCAATGAGGCGGGGCGACGCCACTGTGATTCCAGTTCATGCACCAGGACTTTCATGGCGATAACACCCAGAATCTCGCCGCTGTTGTCGCGGACGGGATGGGAGAAATACAGCCCGCGGATATCGGAGGTGACGCCCAGGGCAAAATAGATGGCGGAATCCCCGCTCGCCATGGCGTCCTGAAAATACGGCCTGAAATCAAAGTTGCGGCCCACGAAGCTGTCCCTGCGCAGATAGTTGTTGGCCGCAATAGTGGTTCCGGAGGCATCCATAAGATAGACATCCGAACTGCCGACGATGGTCGCCATTCGCTGCATCTGGTCGTTAGCCCGCAGAAGTGTACCTGGGTCACCCGGTGATGCCAGGGCTTCTGCCAACAACGGATGCTCGGCCATCAACTCGGGGATGGGCACATACCGGTTAAGCTCATTAGCCACAAGCTGGCGATAGCGAAACGACTCTTCCACGCTCTCCTGTTCAACCTGCCGGTAGCCATACCAGCCACCCAACATCCATGAGCAGGCCAGAGTCACCAGAAAAACAAGAAACGCGATAATACGGTAGGACATACACTCCGGTTCCTGAAAAACCGTTGAAAGCCGCTAGAGTATAGCCCTGTCCAGGCCAGGGCAATCGAGTTTCAACTCGGCCGCCCTGGCCCGGACGCTCCAGCCGCTGCTGTTCAGGTGCTCGCCGGACGCAGTTTGCTCTGACGCTGCGCCAGGAACGCAACCACCGCCAGAGCAATACCGCTGAGGTCTGTCCATAAACCGCCTTCGATCATCAGCAACGCCGCTCCGATCAGCAGAAGACGGGTGATCACACCGGCGGAGGCCCGTGCAAACCAGCCCAGCACACCACCGGACAGCATATACACTCCGAACAGAGCGGTGATCAGTGCGCGGGCGATATCAAACCAGCCGGCATCCATCAGCAAGGCGCCGTTGTAGAAAAACATGAATGGCACGATGAACGCCGCAATACCAATTCGGAACGAGGCCACGGAGGTCTCCATCGCATTGGCGCCCGAAATCCCGGCAGCTGCATAGGAGGCCAGTGCAACCGGCGGGGTAATGGCTGACACCACCGCAAAATAGAACACGAAGAAGTGTGCCGTAAGCGGCTCGATGCCCAACTGAACCAGGCCCGGGGCGACCACCGACGCGGCAACTGCGTATGCAGCTGTGGTTGGCATGCCCATACCTAACAGGATGGAGATGAACATGGCGAAGATCAGCGCCAGCAATTGGCTGGCCTCGGCCACGTCCAGCAGCAACACGGAGAACCGCGCTCCAACACCGGTCAGGGAAATAACGCCCACAATCACACCGGCCGCCGCACATACCACAATGATCTGGATGGCCATGTACGACGCAATTTCCAGCGCCTCAAGGATCTTCCGTATGCCCATTTTGTTGGGCGAGAACCAACTGACAACAGCGGCAGACACGGTGGCAAGCGTACCGGCCCGGATCACCGAATAGCCCATAAACAGGGCTACAATCAGAATGATGATGGGCACAAACAGGTAGCACTGCTTCACCATGGTCTTGAGCTTGGGCAACTCATCCTCGCGCATGCCACGCATGCCGGTCTTCGCCGCCTCAAAGTCCACCATGAAATAGACCGAGGCGAAGTAAAGGATGGCCGGGATAATCGCTGCGATGGCAATCTCTGTATAAGGAATACCAGTGATCTCAGCCATGATGAAGGCGCCCGCCCCCATAATCGGTGGCATGATCTGCCCACCGGTTGAGGCCGCCGCTTCCACGGCACCGGCCGACCGTTTGCTATAACCCACCTTTTTCATCAGCGGAATGGTCAGGGAGCCGGTGGAGACTACGTTACCGGCGCTGGTTCCGTTGATCATACCCATCAGGCCGGAGGCAAAAATCGACACCTTGGCCGGGCCACCCCGAGTGCGGCCTGCCGCGGCGAAGGCGAAATTCACGAAATAATCGCCCACCTTTGACGCCTGCAGAAAGGCGGCAAAGACGATAAACAGGATGATATAGGTCGACGACACGGCGGTGGTTGGGCCAAGAATACCGGCGTCGGTATACACCTGGCTGAAAAAGCGCTGGACCGACAGGCCCGGGTAGCCCAGGAAGCCAGGCAGATAGGGCCCCAGGAAGACATACATCAGGAAGACCAGCCCGATAATCACCAGGGCCAGACCTGCCACCCGACGAGTCAGCTCCATGATCAGTGCCGTGCCGGCAATGGCCGCGAATGAAATGCCGACCGGCGCAAACGAGGTGCCCGTGGACATGCGCATGGAGGTGTTATAAACCACCAGGAAATAGGCGGCGACCGCCACCGAACACACAATCAGCACCAGATCCGGCACACTGAAGCGGGAGCGCTCGCGCTGGTGAAACCAGCTCATCACGATACCGATCGCACTGGCGGCCAACAGCGGCCAACCGAAATGCCAGGTTTCGAGGTCAACAGGAACTCTCTGAGTACCATCCACGACCATCTGGTGGAATGAAAATGTCTGGTACAGCGCATATACGGCCGGCACCAGGGCCACGGCACCGATCCAGGTTGTCCAGCGATGGCGAGCGGGACCTTCTTCGGCGGAGACAAAACGGGCACCGGCAAACAGGATGAAACCCAACACCAGCGCCCCTGCAATATGGACAATCCGGAAAGACCAGGTTTCCAGCGGCGCAATGTTCAAGCTGTAAAGATGAAACGACGAGTAGGCGATGGCCAGTAACGTCACGAACTTCAGCATTCCGCCTTCAAACAGGCGGCGATTGGCCTCGACCGGCTCTTCATCGACATCGTGGGCCAGGACGTGGTCATCGCCAATGTCGTTCACCGGATGTTCTTCGGGGTGTTGTTTGTCAGTCATGATAGACCCTGCTCACGGGAAAACGGGGCCGGCGGTTTGCCGGCTTTGCTCAGGAGGGCCACCACCGTAGCCCTCCATCACACACGATGGTTACTGATTGATCATGCTGTCTTCGATCGTGTAGCCGTTTTCGTTGAACCAACGAGCTGCACCGGGATGCCAGGACAAGACGTTGTTCTTCGTGTAGTTTTCCGGAACGGAGTTTTTGGCGGCCTTGTGGATGGACACCATCTTGTCGTTGTTCTCCATGGTCAGCTTGGTAATTTCATACACAAAGCTCTCCGGCATGTCGCAGTTGACCATGGCGAAGTTCCACATGGAGACCACGCGGGACGGCTCATTCAGGGACTGGTAGGTGCTCGCTGGAATGGTGAATTCCGAGACCGGGAAATTCGCAGTCACCTTCTTGGCCTCTTCATCCGTCATGCCGATGATGGTCACATCGGTCTGCACTTCCAGTTGGCTGACGGCCGGGATAGGAATACCGGCGGCAAAGGCCACCACGTCAATCAGACCATCCTGCAACTGCCCGCCCAAGTCAGACCAGCTACCGTTACGGCGCTCGAAATCGACGCCCAGGGTTTCCATGATGCGGGGGAAATAGGTGTCGGATGTGGAGCCGGCCGGCCCGAATCCGATGGTGGCGCCATCGGGAATATCAGAGATAGACGTAATGCCGGAACTGGAAAGTGCGGTGACGGAAAACGGCGTTTCATACATGGGAAACATCGCGCACACATTGTCCATTTTCATGCCCGGCGCCAGTGGGCTGTTACCGTCGATGGACTCCTGCGCCGGCCCCATGGTGGTCAGCCCGAACTTCAGATCGCCAGTATGAACCAGCGCCATATTCTGCATCGGGCCACCGGTAATTTCAGCACCACCGGATACGCCCAGGTTCTCGGCGACAAAGTTTGCCCATCCGGACCCATACGCAAAGTAGGTTCCCCCCTGACTTGCGGTACCGACCGTGAAGTTATCCGGCCAATCAGACCGGTCCTGAGCGATGGCGGGACTAGTGGCGGCAAACGTTGAGACAAATGCCACGGCAAAGACGGATTGGGTTTTCATAGAGGATGCTCCCGTTTCGTTGTGTTTGTTGGGTGCTAGAACGGAGCCCAGCAGGTTCCGGTTGGACACTTACAGCAACGAACAAGAGCAACTAGCAGGCCAGATACGGTAACTAATTGATCTTACTAATATTTCAAAAATAAAGCCGGGGCAGATCAAGCAGTATCGGGTAACATTCCACCCATTTCCAGGAAGGTAATGGGTGGAGATCCACCCATATTGCACGACAAAAACCGTGTGATCAGGCTTTACCCTGTTTACTGGAACTCGAATAGTTCTCCCAAACCAGGATCGCCGCAGCCAGATCTTCAAGCGAAACACCCACGGATTTAAACAGGGTAATGGCATCATCACCGTTGCGGCCAGCATGGGTACCACTTGCCAGTTCAGACAACTCCGCCTGAATTTTGTCCATGGCAAAAACGCCGTCTTTCACAGCAAAGTGCAGGTCCCCTGCTTCGCCTTTTGCGCCTGCATAGGAATCAACAAAGACATCAGAGCGAGCAACGCATTCGCTGTCGGTCTCCCGCATATTCTTTCGGAATGCCCCAACCAGATCCAGATGCGTTCCGGGTTTCAGCCATTCACCCTGAATCATGGGCTGGGTTGAGAGCGTCGCCGCGCTGACGATATCCGCCTCTGGAACCACCGAGGCCAGGTTGTCGGTGGCGGTGACAGACTCAAACGCCACCTGCCCTTTGTTGTAACCCGAGTACGACCGGGCCAGGTCCTCCGCTTTGCTCAGGTTGCGACCGTACACCACGACCCGGCGAATCGGCCGCACTGACGCATGGGCTTCAATCAACATTGGCGCCAGCTTGCCGGTGCCCACGACAACCAGGGTCTCGGCATCTTCACGGGCCAGATAGCGGGCAGCCAGAGCGGAGGCCGCGGCAGTGCGGCGGCGAGTCAGTTCACTGCCATCGATACAGGCCAGGGGCTGGCCCGTGGCGCCGTCACTCAGCAGGTAGACGCCGCTGATCGCGGGCATGCCGCGATTCGCATTCTGGGGGAAAACGTTCACCATCTTCACACCAAGATAGCCCGGCTGTTTGCCCTGATCTTCCCAGGCCGGCATCAGCAGCATCGTAGCCTCCCCATCCTGACCCTCAACAGCATGATGGTGGCGAGGTGGTGTTACGATGCCGCCAGCGAAAGCACTTTCCAACTGGGCGACAAGCGCATTCCAGGGCAGGTTTTCGGCGACGATTTCAGGGTTGAGTATTTGCATACGTTGATTCCCGTTTCAGGGTGCCTACAGAGAAAGACGCCCGTGATGCATGGTTTACAAGGGCGAACCACCCAGCCACTTTATTATGTGGCAGCAAGCGCTTACCACCGTCCCTGCAAAGTTGCTACGACCCGTCTACCGCTGGCCCGATTCCGATGTTCACAATGGGAGTACCTATTTGTGACATAACGCATGACATTGCCCTAAGGCGTGCAAAAGCTGGATTTATTGTCAAAACGTTTTGTCACGTCGAATCGCTACATTCCGGTGCTTTTTTGGCCATTTCAAATGTCAAAGTACAAAGCAATTAAGGTAGCCTTCTGGAGCTTGTGTTAACACCTCTAATTTAAATGCAAGATTGATTTGAGCTCTCAGTCGATATCATTTGTTCCGAAGACAGCATATTCGATCAAGCTACAAATGACACAGGTGGGTTTGCCAACATCCCTATTTAAGTATCACTTCTGATTAGAGTTTTCTGTACATTGGTGCTGCGCAAGGTATTCGCAGGGTGACAAGCCCTCTATTGGATCTTGGGCGCGTGAATGTTCGCTTTTGTTTAAGAGCTTAGGAAGCTTTGTTTGGTCGCAAAGCGGACATTCGATTTGAGCGGCAAATCTCTTAGGAACGCCCGGCCGGATTAACGCCTCAAACACCGGAGCAGCGTTGCGTAAAAGCGAGCATTACCAAGATTCCCAGGAGCCAGAGCGCTACAAGTCCTTTCCGATGCTATCGGGGGTCACTGTTGATAGCTTCCGCTCCGCTGACCACCACTGCTATTACTGCAAAGGCACTCGAAACTGAAAGCGTCCCAGGAAACGCGAAACCGTCCACTCGGGCGCCCATTCTCATTTCGAATGGCTTCTTTCTTGTAGTTCGGCGGTTCCATCAACCAATTAATATACTGAGCTTTGGGGTTATAACGCCCTTCCATGATGGGACTTCCTCCCGCCGAACACTGGATGGGCGGGTCCGCCTTACCGCTGTTTAACGCCTTAATATCAAATATCTTATTCATGGCGGGGACGTTAAAGGGACCACCGCAAACGCGATGCGATGGTTTGAAAGGGACTGAAGCGATATCCGGTCGTTCTTTTGTGCCCTTGTTGGCACTGAATGAACGGTCGATTTCCTCCAATTTCTTATCCAAACTCCTCATAGCCGAGGCATTGGAGCGCACTTGATAGCCCGAACCCGCATAATTACCCGATGACCGTTGGGACGCATAAGCCTGGTTAACGACTTGCTGCGTTTGCGCCATATTGCGATCCAGCATGCGGTTGGTTCTCTCGACTGTGTTCTGGATGTTGTTCATAAAGTCAGCCATCATTTGCTGCTTCTGGCGTTTCCTTGCCGAGCTTTCGGCACTGGCTTCAGCGTCAGTGATGCCGCGGAGTTGCTTAAAAGCCGGCGCGTATTGCTGCTTGATCTCATCGGTTGAGGCGACATTGGCGACGCGATCATCCACGATTTCTTCAACGAATGATGCGTTTTTCCCAAATAGACCGATAAACCAGTCACGCTGCTTCTGGTAAGTTGAATTAAGGCTCGAATAGCGGCTCTTAATCTGAGAAATCAAGGTCTTTGCGCTAGATTCACAGGCTTTAGACTTGAAATATTCGCCGCCGACCCGGGTTTCGCACTCGTCGGCGCCAAACCGGTTTTGCAGGAGGATCCATTCAACGGTGTTCTTCTCTGCACCTCTTTGGGCGATGTCTGAGAGTGCTGATGTAAGGCTGGCATCTTGGTCGATATACGACTGGATGGCCGCTAATTTTTGACGACGTTTTCGTTCCTTTAACTCGGCAAGGCGCCTGCGTTCAGCGGCTTCTTCGACTTTTCTTTTCTGTTCCTTGCGATAATTAACGGTCCATTGCGTGAGTGACTGTTTCAGCCCGCGTTCTTTGATATTGTCCAATAGCGCAAGCGTTTCTCTTGCCTGAGTTTCCAGTAACCCAACCTCTTTAACAAGCTCGGTTCTTTCTGGAAAAGACCGTATTAGCTTTTCGTAGTTAGCAATGCTTTTCTGGACCTGTTCTTCGCATCGTGTAATTTCTTCATCACTAAACGTCGCACCATACTCACTGAGAAGTTTAATCGTATTAATCTTTTTTTCAGTTAATTCAAAAGACGTATTTATGGCGTTTGTGGTGCAAAGAATAATCTCTTTTACACTGATGGTTTTATGTCTGTCGTCTGGATCGGCACCGGTCTCGAGAAGCGTTTTCATTAGGGAAAAGGCTTGATTGTCGGAAGAAACCCCATTTTTGGATAGGCCAAAAACATCCCTGCAGTTCTTGGGATCGCTGGCGCAAGCCAGAGGAGATATGCTCGTTCCCACTATATGATTTGGACTGGCACCCTTACTAAGCATCGCAGGTACCAATCTGGGTTCCAAGATAATCGCTGCCAGTATGGGGGTAGCTGAAAACTTGTGGCTCTCTAACTCTGACTGGACCTCCGTTACCGTACGAACCTCATTGATGTCCGAGTAAGTATTAAGCAAGTCAGACAAGTTTTCTTGGACATTTTGTGACGGGGTGACGGTTACGCCTTTGCTTGCACATCCACCGATTGCTAACGCTATCGTGAATGTGAGTATGGATTTTGGTAATTTTCTACAACTGGGGAGCATGACAAGGGTCCAATCTTGGAGGTTATACCAGAAGCAGTGCTGTGAGCCTTAAGCAGGCTTAACCATTCAAATTACCAGCTGTTAGTTCAGAGTAGAACCCCCGGATTGATATATTTATACCATTGTTCCCTGAGTGATTTTTTGTAAAGCCGGGTGCTCTCGCTATGCGCGCAAGTCGACAAAACCTGAACTCCCGGGAACAGCTCAAACGAGCCGAGAAAATGCTATCTGGCCTGGACACAGAAATTACCTTGGCGAACCGCGCGGGCAATGTAGAGCCCAAGCTGCAAGCCTATTAGGAGCAGCACGACATTGACCTGCTGGTGATGGGCGCCTGCGGCCATGGTCGCAAAGCGAACATCCGGGCAGATAGACCAACGCTCTCGCGAGGAAAAATTCGGCCTCGTTTTAGGAGTGTACGCAGTAACGGGGTAAAACCCTCAGTACAAGCAGGTCACACTACAGAACTTGTTAACCATCTTCTTTGACGCAGTCTTTGGGAATATATTCTGTAGGCACCTCGGAACTATGACAACTGAACGATATTTGTGCATCGCCCTTTTCTTCAGGCGAAAAAATTAGAACACCCTCTTCAGAGGAGTCGCCAGCCAACTGTATATGGAAAGATCCATCATCATTAAATGTGACCTTTCCAACATGCTGACTTATTTGGTTGTCACAACTTTTTTTCTATGTTACTTGGGTATCTACTATTTGATGAATAGTACGATGAGATGGTTTTACCGTACCTGTATGACTCAGAGGACCTAACCTCTTGGTAATAGGAGTTATATATTTCATAAAAAAATAAAATTGCAGCGATTATAATATAACCCAGAGAAACAAATATTTTTTTCACGACTTCCATTGTAGCTAAAATATCTCACAGCCAACCGGTCGACGAGAACCGGTAGATTATCTCAAGTAGGCTCACTGCGTCAGCATTTACAGAGAGACGGCCGAATCGCTGGCTTCCGTGACTCTGTGACAGGTGGAAGTCCAGCGTCCGCTTGACCGTATTGTATCTCCAGCGAAGGTGGCTCCTTTTAATCCCTTTATCTCTTGGCAGTTGGCCAATGAAAGCTGGAGCGCCGAGGGCATTGCATTTTCCGGCCGTTACGGGGACCACGCTGCAGCGGTGCTCAACTCCGCTAAATCGTGAATACATCCAAACCAAGCATGACCACCGGAAAAATAAGCTTCAATTTTGCGGCGGATGAGTGGCGAGAAAGTCAGTTTTTCAGGTACCATTTTTGAAGCGGCTGTTGGTGCTTTGGTGATGACGTAAGGTCCTGAAACCATAGTACTTTCAGCCGCTTCTTTTTATGCCGCGTGAGAAATACGGGCTAACATAATCCTCATGGTGTTGACTGGGGAACCGAATCAATCATAAGGATTGGCGCTTTATCAAAACACCTTCGTTAATGTGATGCGATATAGATCTCCTTCTGCACCGGCTTCATTGTTATACTCATTATAGTACGCGCCATTCAACCCTAGGCCTATTTGTGGCCAGAAGTAGCCCGTCTCAATGCCCGCTGCGTGCTTCTCAGCTTTGTCGGAAGCTCTCCCTTGATCTCTCTCAAGTTGCCAAGCGTCATACCCTACGAGCCCAACTTCTACCCCATTAGCCAGACGGTGACTCAGAGACCACTCAACCAGCCAACTGTCTCCGGGAGTGACAAGTGTTTCATCCTGCCTAGTTTTGATCTCGTAACGGGACAAGGCTGAAATTGACCAACGTTTATCAACATCGAAGTGCCAGCTTCCCCCCAGAGTGAACATAGTTGTGTTAAAGCCCTTTCCAACTGACGCAGGTTCAGCTGGCTCATAGTCTGCTGTGTCGAACCAGTATCCCCCCTCAAACACGGCATCCCACTGCTGGCCATGCCAAGCAAGTAGAACCGGCGCAAAATATATATCACCTAAGCCGCTATCACTATCCTTGACACCAAGACCCTCGAATTTAAGAGATGTGTCCTGAAGTGTCAGGATCAATTCAGCTCCGTAATTGGCTCCGAAAATTTTCTTATCAGTGATCCAAATGAACCGATTGGCAAGTGCGGTAACTTCTCCAGTATTATTACCGGGAGCTTTACTTCCTCCGCCATCACGAAGGTTTTCAATATCGTAATGAACAAAATAGCCGCGATAGTAAATCCCAGGGGGGGGGACTGCCGCTCCCCCAATACCTTCAACGCCTGGAACGTAATGACCGTTAGCTGAGAATGCCGGTAAAGCTATTGCAGTCAAAGCAACTGTCAGCGTGGTGGGATAGAGTTTAATCATCTTTTTTCCTTTTGTTAGTTTTGATGTGATTCGCAATGACACCATCGTCTACTTCTTGCTACCACGGGTATTACCGCCCGTTTTCTTTTGCTGATTTACCCCCGATACCAAAGTGCTGCTTGGGCATTTCGGTAATGATGATCCGGACGCTTTCTACGGGTGCTCCCAGGGAGCGTGAGATTGCATCGGTCACTTCTCTGATCAGCTCTTCCTTTTGCTCGTCAGTCCGACCTTCCAGAATGTTGATCTGCGCAACAGGCATGATGCCTCCTTACTCGAACCGGGCAGATACGGTGCCCAGCCCCTGGTAACGAACCGTGATGTTGTCACCCGGCTCGACAGTGATGGCCGCAGTAATACCGCCGGTCATGATGAAGGTGCCGGCCGGGATGTGCTCGCCGCGCTCTGCCAGCAGGTTGGCCAGCATGGCGACACTCGAGGCCGGATGGCCCAGCACCGCGGCACCGGCACCCACGTCCACCACTTCGCCGTTCTTCTCGACGACGACTCCCAGGGTCTTCAGGTCGACATCCGCCACATCGGCCATCTGGCCACCGGTAATGAAGCGGGTGGAGGAGGCGTTGTCCGCCACCACACTCACCAGGTCAAACTTGAAGTTCTCGTAGCGGGAGTCGATCACTTCCACTGCGGGGATCACAAAATCGGTGGCGGCCAGCACCTGGCCAATGTGACAACCCGGGCCTTTCAGCGGCTCCTTGGTGACAAAGGCAATCTCGGCCTCGATCTTCGGGTGGATCAGCTCCTTGGTGTTTACCACGCCGCCATCGGGCACGCTGAAGTAGTCCGCCAGGAAGCCGTAGATGGGCGTTTCCACGCCCATCTGGGCCATCTTGGCCCAGGAGGTCAGCCCCATCTTCATGCCGACCACCTTGTTGCCCCGCTCTTCCTTGCGACGGCGGATTTCCCACTGGACGTCGTAGGCATCCTCAAAGGTCATGTCCGGATAGTCGTTGGTGACCTTGGTGATGTCATGGGCCTTCAGTTCGGCGTTCTCGACGTGCTCGGCCAGCGCCAGCACCTGCTCTCGGGTCAGTGTCTTGCTCATGCGTTTTGCTCCTTCTGTGCGGCGAGCAGATCCAGCGCCACATCCACAATCATGTCTTCCTGGCCCCCCACCATGCGGCGGCGGCCAAGCTCTACCAGAATGTCCACGGTCTTCAGGCCATACTTCTGTGCCGCCACCTCGGAGTGACGCAGAAAGCTGGAGTAGACGCCGGCATAGCCCAGCGCCAGGGTCTCGCGATCCACGCGAACCGGACGATCCTGCAGCGGGCGCACGATGTCGTCGGCCGCGTCCATCAGGGCGTACAGGTCGGTGCCATGCTCCCAGCCCATCTTGTCGAAGGCGGCGATGCACACTTCCAGCGGGGCGTTGCCGGCACCGGCACCCATGCCGGACAGGGAGGCATCGATACGGTCACAGCCCTCTTCCACCGCCACGATGGAGTTGGCGACACCCAGGGCCAGGTTGTGGTGGGCGTGCATGCCGGTCTCGGTTTCCGGCTTCAGCACGTCTTTCAGCGCCCGGAAGCGATCGCGAATGTCGTTCATGTTCATCGCGCCGCCGGAGTCGACCACGTACAGGCAGGTCGCCCCGTAGTCTTCCATCAGCTTGGCCTGCTCGGCCAGGCCCTGGGGCGTCTGCATGTGGCTCATCATCAGGAAGCCGACGGTGTCCATGCCGAGCTTGCGGGCGTGTTCGATGTGCTGCCTGGAGACATCCGCTTCGGTGCAGTGGGTGGCCACTCTGACGATTCTGGCACCAGCGCTGTAGGCGTTGTCCAGGTCGTGAACGGTGCCGATGCCGGGCAGCAGCAGGGTAGCGATCTTGGCATGTTCGATGACGTCGGCTACGGCTTCGATCCACTCCAGGTCGGTGTGGGCGCCGAAGCCGTAGTTGAAGCTGGAGCCCTGCAGGCCGTCACCGTGGGCCACCTCGATGCTGTCGACTTTGGCCTTGTCCAGCGCCCGTGCGATGTCCTGCACGTTCTTGATGGAGTACTGGTGGCGGATGGCGTGGCTGCCGTCTCGCAGGGTCACGTCGGAGATGTACAGTTTCTTGCCGGGGTTATAAGTCATGAGTCGGTCTCCTCACTTGACCAGCGATTCGGCGATGCGCTCGGCGGTGCCCAGCGCGGCGGAGGTCATGATGTCCAGGTTGCCGGCGTAGGCCGGCAGGTAGTGGGCGGCGCCCTCCACTTCCAGGAAGATGGAGGTCTTCAGGCCGCTGAAGCGGCCCAGGCCCGGGACGTTCATGGGCTGGTCTTCGGGGATGTCGTCGAACTGCACCTTCTGCTTCAGGCGGTAGCCCGGCACGTAGGAGGACACGGCCTTGACCATCTCCTCGACGGAGGCTTCCACCTCGGCCTTGTCGGCGGCGTCGGAGAGCACATAGACGGTGTCGCGCATCAGCAGCGGCGGCTCGGCCGGGTTCAGGATGATGATGGCCTTGCCCTTCTGGGCGCCCCCGACCACTTCGATGGCCTTGGAGGTGGTTTCGGTGAACTCGTCGATGTTGGCGCGGGTGCCGGGGCCGGCGGATTTACTGGAGATCGAGGCCACAATCTCGGCGTAGTGCACCTTCGCCACCCGGGACACCGCCGCCACCATCGGAATGGTGGCCTGGCCCCCGCAGGTGACCATGTTGACGTTGCCTTCCTGGAGGTTCTGCTCCAGGTTCACCACCGGCACGCAGTAGGGACCGATGGCCGCCGGGGTCAGGTCGACAATCTTGATGCTTTCCTTGTGACCGCGCAGGAACACCTCGTTGTGCATGTGCGCCTTGGCGGAGGTGGCATCGAACACGATGTCGATGTCGGCAAACTCCGGCATCTTCACCAGCCCGCCCACACCCTCGTGGGTGGTGGCCACGCCCATGCGGGCGGCGCGGGCCAGGCCGTCGGATTCCGGATCGATCCCGACCATGGCGCCCATCTCGATGTGCTGGCCGTTGCGCAGGATCTTGATCATCAGGTCGGTGCCGATGTTGCCCGAGCCGATGATGGCTGCTTTCAGTTTCTTGCTCATGTTCTTGTCCTCTTTAATCCGGGTCAGGCAAAGCGCACCGAAGCGCTGCCGATGCCACCGATTTCCACCCGCATGTAATCCCCGGCCTTCACCGGTTCCAGCGGCACCAGAGAGCCGGACAGAATCACCTCACCCGCCTTCAGGGGAATGCCGAATTCGCCCAGGGTGTTGGCCAGCCAGGTCACGCAGTTCACCGGAGAGCCCAGGGCGGCGGCACCGGCACCGGCGCTGATCACACTGCCGTTCTTCTCCACCACCATGCCGCAGGTCACCAGATCCACCTTGCGTGGGGAGACGGCCTGGTCACCCAGCACGAACAGTCCGCAGGAGGCGTTGTCGGCGATGGTGTCCTGGATGGCGATCTGCCAGTCCTGGATGCGGGAATCGACGATCTCGAAACAGGGCATCACACACTCGGTCGCGGCCAGGACATCGGCATTGGTGATCCCCGGCCCGTTCAGATTCTTTTTCAGGATGAAGGCGATCTCGCCCTCGGCACGGGGTGCGATCAGCCGGTCACTGATCGGCATGACTTCACCGCTGTTGAACACCATGTCGTCGGTGAGGTAGCCGAAATCCGGCTGGTGCACATTCAGCATGTTCTGCACCGCCTTGCTGGTAACGCCGATCTTCTTGCCGATGACCGAAGCACCATCGGCCAGACGGCGCTCGAGCATGCGCAGGGAAATGTGGTAGGCGTCATCAATGGTGATGTCTTCGCCCCGGCTGGTCAGGGGCGACACCGCCTCCCGCTTGACCATGGCCTGGTAGAGCTCGTCGCCGAGCGCCTGGATTCGTGTTTGTTCCATCAGGAGTCTCCTGCAGCCGCTTGATCGGCTTCATTGAGAAAATCGTTGACCAACCGGGCAAACCGGTCGGCATGTTCAATCTGGGTCCAGTGGCCACAGCGGCCGAACACGTGCAGCTGGGCGCGATCAATCAGCTCAGCCAACCGGTAAGACGCTTCCAGCGGGATCACCTCATCCTCGCGGCCATGGAGAATCAGGGTCTCGTGGGGCAAGGCCCGGATATCGTCCTCGTTGCTCGCCAGGTTATCGACCCAACGCTGCCGGGGCGCCGGGAACATGGCTGCGAAGGACTCCTGGAAACCGGGTCGAATGCTTGCCTGATAGCGCATCTCCGCCAGCTCATCGGTCAGCAGGCCTTTGTTGTAGGCGAATACATCCATCAGCCGACGCATGGTTTCGAGTGACGCCTCGTAACCCCAGACCTCATCCAGGCCTTTGGTGATCGGGAAGCTGACACCCGCCGAACCCATCAAAACCAGGCGACGAACCCGGTCCGGGTGTTCGATGGCCAGAGCCAGGGCCAGACCACCGCCGAAAGAGTTGCCCACCAGATCCACCTGTTCCAGGCCCAGCTCATCCATCACGCCAAGCGCATGCGTGACCCAGCGTTCCCGGTTGTAGGTCTGGTCCTCCGGCCGTTCGCTGTAACCAAAGCCGAGCATATCCGGCGCGATCACACGGCGGTGTTTCGCCAGCTCGGGGATGACCAGGCGCCAGTTGGCCCAGGCGGTCACGCCGGGACCAGAGCCATGGATCATCATCACCGGGAATCCACCTTCACCCTGGTCATGGACGTTGGTCCGGTAGCCCGCCGCGATGATTTCGCGCCCGATTTCCGGGCTGTCTACAGGTGCGTTCATGGCTAACTCACAGCTTGATGCAGACGTTCTTCATTTCGGTGTAGAACTCCAGGGAGTGCACACCACCTTCACGGCCAATACCTGACTGCTTGCTGCCACCAAAGGGTGTGCGCAAGTCACGGAGGAACCAGCTGTTGACCCAGATGATGCCGGCTTCAACCTGACCGGCCACACGGTGAGCGCGACTCACGTTCTCGGTCCAGATTGCCGATGCCAGGCCATAGGGGAGCCTGTTGGCCAGTTCAATCGCCTCTTCCTCAGTGTCGAACGGACAGATATGACAACAGGGCCCAAAGATTTCATCGGTGACGACGGCAGAATCCTCGGAAAGACCTGTCCAGATGGTGGGCTGAACCCAGGCACCACCGGCGTATTCCTCCGGCATGTCCGGGACACCACCGCCGGTGACAACCGTTGCACCGTCCTCAACCGCTTTCTGGTAGTAGGACAGAACCTTCTCCCGGTGCTTGAGGCTGACCAGGGGGCCAAAGTTGGCCTTGTCATCATCGGGCGGGCCAATCCGCAGTTTTTCTGCCTCTTCCTTCAGGCGAGACACGAACTCATCAAAGATCGAACGCTCCACGTATACACGCTCGGTGCCGAGGCATACCTGGCCACAGTTCACGAATGCGGAACGCATGGTGCCTTCGATCGCCTTATCCATGTCGCAGTCGGCAAAGACCAGGCCGGCGTTCTTGCCACCCAGTTCCAGGGAGATATCCCGGATTCCTTTGGCAGCGGATTTCATGATGATTTCACCGGTGGTGGTTTCACCGGTAAAGGTGAAGCCGTCTACGTCCTGGTGTTCAGTCAGGAAGGCGCCGGCGGAATCACCACCGAAGCCGTGAACGACGTTGTACACGCCGTCCGGTACGCCGGCGTCCTTCATCACCTCGCCCAACAAGGCCGTGGTGCTCGGAGTTTCCTCTGAAGGCTTGACCACGACGGTGTTACCGCAGGCGAGGGCTGGCCCCACTTTCCAGGTCATCAGCAGCAAAGGCAGGTTCCACGGGCTGATCACACCGATGACACCTTTGGGTCGACGCACCGCGTAGTTCAGCGCACCGGTGCCATCCGGAGTGGGCATTTCAAAGGATTCGGTGGGCACGTTCTTGATCATGTCCGCGAATACCTTGAAGTTGGCCGCACCCCGGGGGATGTCGATGTGACTGGCCATGGACTTCGGTTTCCCGGTGTCCTGGCACTCCGCCTCCAGAAACTCGTCAAAGCGGTCGTTGATGCCATCGGCCACCTTGTGCAGAATCCGGGTGCGCTCCTCCAGCGTCATCTTGCCCCAGGGACCGCGCAGAGCGGCACGGCCCGCTTTTACGGCCGCGTCCACTTCTTCCCGGCCGGCCTCGTGAACCTTGGCGATCACCTTGCCGTTCACCGGGTTGACGTTGTCAAACAGCTTTCCGCTGGCAGAACCCACGTACTCGCCGTTGATGTAGTGCTTGATCTCTTTCATTGCTGCTTAGTCCTGTTTCAATCGGTTCGGGATCAGGTCAAAACGGTCAGGAAGCGTTCGTTCAGCACACGATCGTGATAGAAGATCGCTTTACCCAACTCTTCTGCGTCCCATGTAACGGGCGGATGGTCCGGATAGTGGTAATCGCCTCCGGCGAATACCTCGTTGCGGTTACCGGATGGATCGAAGAAATAGATGGTTTGCCCATGAGTGAGACCGTGTCGCGTTGGGCCAATATCGATAGAAGTGTCCGTCATCGACAACAGGTCAGCAGCCTTTAGCACGTCGTGCCAAGTTTCAAGAAAGAAAGAAGCGTGATGAAATTTTCCGGGCTCATCACAGTGAATAAAAGCGACATCATGAGCCTTCATGCTAAGCGTCAAAAATTGGGCAACACGAGTGCCATCAGCAGCCAAAACTTGTTCAGCTAGATCAAAGCCCAACACTTCTCGGAAAAGCTTTAAGGTCTCTGACAGGTTAGGGCCGTACAAAAGACAATGATCGAACCGAGAAGCTGCCATCCCTACCAGCCCTCTCGGCCAAGCTTCAGGATTACGATTTCCAATTTCCCATTTACCGGTCTGCTTCTTAGTAGCAAAAAGCTCAAAAAAATGGCCGGTAGGCGCCCTGAACCGAACACGTCGTCCGCAGTCCTTCAGTTCGCCGGCCGGGATATCTTCGACTTGCAACCCAAAGTCCAAAAGCTGATCTCGAAGTTGATCGACCACCTCTTCGCTCACACACTTAAACCCCATAAAATCCATTCCAGGTTCATCAGCCTCCCGCAATACGACCGAAAATTTATCAACCTCCGTCCAAGCTTTTAAGTAAACACGGCCCTTATCATCGCGATCCATTTCGATTAGACCCATAAGATCCACGTAATGTTTAACTGCTTCATCAATATCAAGAACACGAATTTCTACATGTCCAGGTCTGATAACACCCTTTCTCATAAATCACCCATTTTTTTAACTGCAACAAAGAAAATGTCGCCTTTTGGATAACACCGACACGCTAAAACTATATTATTTTTTCTTTCTTTTAAGGAACATACCTTTAGACTCATCTTTCCCGTTTCATAGTCCCCCTTTACTACCTTGACCTTGCACACACCACACCCGCCGCCACGGCAACCAACCTTTATAATGTGACCCAAGCACCTCTCCGAGGCTTTTAGTAGAGTTTCACCATCAACAACAGTAAAGCTCTTAAAAATAGTAACCTCAAAAGCTTTATACCTATTCATAATCGAATAAACTCTTGTCTTTAAATCTCTTCCAATCCCCTAGCCTTAACCGATAACATTTCAGCAAGTGCTATCTGCCAATCACTTTTCATATCCAACCGACTAACTAACCACAGCTCAGAAACCAAATCTTTAGGAGCATCCTTGACGCATATAAGCTGTGGATACCTGTGCGCCAAAAATCTTGGAAGAATAGCAAGACCACCATGATCTGCGGAAAACTTTGCGCAAGTCTCAAGATCATCAAAAAACAATCTAGGCTGACCGGAAAACCCTAATTGATCCCAACTTATGTACCCGAAAACGAATTCATGGGTTTTATAAGAAAAGTCAATACTGGTTTCGATCAAATCGGACTTCTCGAATAACGCTTCCTCCCCATATTTTGAAACGACTTCCTTCACATAAATATCTGCACCATATACACCCAACCCGTAAGTCCCAAGCTTTCTAATCTTAATATTACTCATGTTATCTACAGGCCGAGCAAGCCGAAGCGCAAAGTCAAATCCCTCACGTTCTAAATTCACGAAACGAGCGTCACTAGAAATATTTAACCTAAACCCTGGATACAACTGCCTAAATTCAGAGAACACCTCTGAAAACATTGCAGAAAGAGAATGAGGCAACGATATTTTTATATTTGCCTCTTTATTACCAGGAGTTAGGCCAAAAAACTTTCGAGTTGCCAGCTCCATTTCAAGAGCCGCATCACGTATACCTTCAGCTCCTGGCGCTAAAACCCACTGATTATTTTCCCTAACAAACAGCGAATACCCCAAAGCCCCTTCTAAAGATTGAATCTTTCTCCGTAATGTCGAAGCATCAATACCTAAATTTTCTGCGGCGGATTGATAATCGTGATCCCTGTAAAGCGCCAAAAAGGCCTTGATATAATCCCAGTTAGCATTTTCATAATTCGAGCAGTGGGCCATATACCACCCCTATTTATCTTATTCGTCAAAGGAGACCTCAATATATTTTGATCTAGGCCTAGAACGGCATGCTAGAATCCACCCGTCCTCTTCGTCTGAAGAATCCAGGACAGCATTACTTTCCAGAATAACTTCACCGTGTAAAAGATTACAAATACAGGAACCGCAGTTCCCAACCCCACACGAGTTAGGAACATTCATTCCATTCCTTAACATTTCAGCTAAGATAAAATCATTCTCGGAACAAAAAATATCTTTCTTTTCTCCATTCAATAAAACTCGAACGGTTATATCTTTATCAGAGCTAGAGCTACCATTACTAATTTTATCCGGCAAAACACCTACAAAGGACTCTATAGCTATATCGCTTTTCGGAACGGCGGCTTTTTCCAGACACTTTTCGACACTTTCCATGAACGCAGAAGGCCCACATAAAAAATACTGTGACTCATTCACCTTATCAATGTATTCAAAAAAAGCAGAATCTGTTGGAATTCCATTTTCTTCGTCTAACCAAAGATCAATGGACAGCCTATCCGGAAAATCTTTTTGGAGCTGGAACAACTCCTCGGAAAAAATAACCGAATTTTTGTCAGAATTAGCATAAAACAGCCTAATTTTTGAATTATGTGCCAAAAGATTAGTTTTAATAATTGAGAATATTGGAGTTATACCACTACCACCTGCAAAAAATACGAAGTTAGTGTCCCAAACCTTTGGAAAGAAATCTCCGGCTGGAGACAAGCTTTCCAAAACATCGTCAACCATTAGGTTGTCACACAACCAGTTTGAGCCCTTCCCACCCTTTTCTCTTTTAACCGTGATCCGAAAAAGATCGTCAATATTTGGCGAGGAAGACAATGAATATGACCTAAACAAAATTCCTTCTTCGTGAGGAATTTTAACTGGCAAATACTGGCCCGAGATATAATTAATGTCGCCTTCACCCAGAAATTTCAGAAAAAAGGAATATGAATCCTTAGTTTCCGCCACCTTATCAACAACCCTAAATCTTAATACGTCCATAATCTTATCCAATCACAAAAAAAACGAATGATTACCCTGTGGTGCAGTACAATCGTTCAAGTTGATCTGCTTCATGCTGAGTCTGAGGTCACCACCACTGAAGTTAACAACATAACCATACCACCCACTTATAATTTGGGAGGTTTCGTTACGACTCTCATGAAGAACGAAGCTCGATCTCGCGAAAAAACAATCTTCAAATAGATCAGAACTCCATATTTCCGGAAAACTAACAACTCGGTTAGTTCTGGAAACAGGAATTTGCGAATATGCAACTCCAGTTTGAAGCCTAACTATTCGGTCCTTTAACCGTCTTAAATCATGAAACTCAAGTGTTATCTCTTCTGCTGGGGAGTTTGCGGGAGAACTCCCTGGGATCCAGTAACAGCCGTTTTCACTAAACAACGAGAGCCAGTCGTCGAACTTTCTCTGGTCCAAAAGTCTTGCCTCCCTAAGAACAAACGCTTCAAGCTCTCCGTTACGCGAAGGTTCTCCTAGCTCTTCCGGATTCGCTAATAGGTCCGAATAGGTTTTTATTTTCTTATAATATTCAAGATCTATTTTACTGGGATCACAGAACTTGCTATTAGATTCATTTATTTCGTTCATCTATAGAGTCCATTATTTAAAATCAGTTTCTTTAGTCATCAGCTCTTTCCAAATTTGAAAATAGCTACGACTATGAATTTCAGATGTTGGTTTATCATCAATGATATCGGTGTAACCCTTATCCTCGATGGATGACATATGCCGACTGATATCCACCCATTCAATTTCAGGAATGGTCTCGAGCCCTTCCTGACATGACTCAAAGTTGGCAGCGTCGTCTACCTCGCCCATGATGGGAAAATCTTCTTGTGTTCGCATACGGACTGCATTTAGCTCATCATCTTCATGATCCAACAAAGTTGCATACCAGTGCAGTACTGTTTTGTTAACGGATATAGGATCAATCACCTGAATCTGATTCCCGATCAGTAAGAGATTTGGAAATATGTTAAGATTCATTCCCGCACCAACTGCCATATCAAGATAGTCTTTAGGATCTCTCTTAAATTTACGAACATTATGTTCGAATGCTTCTCGACCCGGCTGTGGTCGCTGTTGATCCCATGCGGACTCTTTGTACATCTCCGGTCTTTGATCTATCACCGAATGTCCGTTTCCTAATGAATAGATCTTCATACCAGTTTCATCTGCATTTCCAAAATATTGCATGTCCCCACCGCCATGCCTTAGGTTTGTCATTTGAATTAACGATTGGTGAGAGAAAGGCACATGATATCCATCACCCGCATTATCAAAAACCAACTTCCAATTACAGGCAATTTCATACCGTTGAGCTGATTTGGAAACCCTGATTGATCCCCCCTGATCTAACCACTCGTCCAAATATTTTCGTGCATGTCCTAAATATTGATCTAAAGGAATAGCGGTTTCATTGCTCGTTCCGAAAACAAAACCACGATAGCTCTCTACTTTCGAAAGCGTGGTCATTGAAAAACTTTCTTTTTCGAATTGTCCTCCGTAAGCATTTGATCCAGGTATTACGAATGCTTTTCCGTTATTTTTAAATTTCCAACCATGGTATGGGCAAGTGAAAGTCTTTGAGTTCCCCGAATCATTCCTACAAACTTTAGCACCACGATGTGGACAACGATTTAAAAGAACCTGAAAACTTTCCTCTCCCTTCCTGATAACAATTAATGGTCGGCCCCCGATCCTAATCAGTTTATAATCGTCTTTTTTCGGAATTTGGCTTTCATGCAATAAGAAAACCCAATTATCACGAAAAACTCTTTCCATTTCCTTTTGAAATATTTCTGGGTCAGTATACACTGACCGGTGCACGCGACGTGGCTCAATAAGCTGGCTTATTTCTTTCATTATTAACCTACCAATTTACCTAAATTTATTTGCTTTTGTAGAACCATCTTTACCAATTTTCGTATCAGTTCAGGCGGTTTGTATCCTAAAATTTCTGCTCTAAAATGTTCGAGCTCACTTTCCTGAATGTTTCGATCGGCAAGATGGACCCTGAGAAAGTCGGTCTCCACCGTTTCTTTGCTTAACTCCGGATGGCCCTGAATTCCAAGCGCATATGGCCCCGGAGTAAAAATCTCAATAGACGTTGACTTAGATTCAGCAAGTATTTCAGAGCCAGGAGGGCAGTTGATAACACACTCCCCATGACTCTCAATTAAGCCTAGGTCTTGCTCGACAATTCCAACTACCTTTCGCAATGAGTCTTTAAATCTCAGCCTGTCTACACCAAACCTAAATTTTTTATTGAGATTTCTTCCAACATGGCCGCCAAGTGCTATAGCTAATGACTGGCATCCAAAGCAAATTCCCACAATCGGTTTTTCTTTAACGATTGCTTTTCTAATTAAGGTAAATAAATTTAAAAATCGCTCTGCGTCGTCATTTACAGAATATTCACTTCCGCTTATTACGAACCCATCATAGCGATCAATAACATCCTCCATTTCTGAAAAAGCGCTTACTAAATGCCAATCTGAGTTCGGCATTTCAAAAGCTTTTAACATCTCCTCTTTATAATCAAATCGTTCTTCTTCGGAGCACCAAACTAAAGCAAATCTTTTTTTCATACCGGATCTCAACTTCTATATTAAATTGAAATATTCCTTATGTTCCCAGGACGTCACTTTCCCAGACGGGTTCGCTGCTTCCTCACCCTCGGCTTCCACAAATCGCGCCCATTCATGTCTACGAAGCCTTATCCAATAGTTGATAAATGTTTCACCAAAGCAATCTCGAAAAAGAGATGACTTTTCCAGAGCGTCAAGAGCTTCTTTCAATGTGGCCGGCAGCATCGTTACTTTTGCATCGTATGGTGTTTCCTGTAGCTCCCCTGGATCCTTTTTGTTTTTAATTCCATCGATACCAGATACTATTTGTGAAGCCATATACAGATAAGGGTTCGCCGCAGGCTCTCCGATCCGATTTTCCACGCGGCTCGCATTATCTCCAACTGCGGAAATAACACGAATCATCGCTGCTCGGTTATCTTTTGCCCAAGCTTTTCGATCTGGCGCTAACGAATATGGTTGACGCCTCCGATATCCGTTAATGGTAGGTGTTGTAAAGCTTGAAGCAGCGCTACCATTTTCCAATAAGCCACCGGCGTAAGCCCGCCCTAATGCGGATAAAACTTCCCCCTCGCAGGGAACGAAAAGGTTCTTCCCGGTATGACTATCGACCAGCGATTGATGCATGTGCCACCCTGAAGCAAAGAAGCTATCTATCGCCGGCTTACACATAAATGATGCATGGTAATCGTTACGGTCACATATTTGTTTTATAGCTGACTTTATGAGCAACACAGCATCAGCCGCTTTCAATCCTTCCATTACGTCAAATGTTGTTTCCATTTGACTTGGAGCCCATTCATCTTCCATTGATCGTAAAGGCAGGTTTAGTTCGAGAAGACCTTTTCGAACTTTAGATATAATTTCGTCGACCTGATCAAGGTGATTTTCTAATAGATAGGAATAACCTTGCGCGATGGGTTGAACCTTGAATGGCTCTGGCTGAACGCCAGGTGCACCTAGGTTTTCGGGGTTAAGAGAGCGATCAATGATTTTGGTGAGATACCATTCGAGCTCAATTCCACACTTAAAGGTATAGCCCTCTTCGCTCAGCAGCTTCAGGGATTTTTTCATAATGCCACGGGGACATAGAGGAAACGGCTCTCCTGATTTCCAGTGAAGATCGGCAATCATCCAGCCTGTCTTATCTGCCCAAGGTAAAACTTTAAATGTAGTTGGGTCCGGAACCATAACAACACTTGGGCTTCCACTTAGCTCCGCAATTTCAAATCCGCCTCCGGGAGTAAATGGATTGAAAACAATAGAACTTGCCAAATCAAAAAAGAATGGAGCCATGGTTATTTCTGACCCCTCAGCGAATGCTGCTTTCAGAGCCTTTACCGTCAGGGCCTTGCCCCGTAGAAGTCCGTATTGGTCGGCCCAAGAAAGCCTTACCACTTCAATTCCCGAAGCCTCAATTTCGGCGATGACTTTATCCGCGGCTTCCGCTTGCTCTGTGGTCCAAAGGTTATGTCTTTCTATAAAGTTGTTTTTTTCGTTCATTTTGATTCCTTTATTTTTTAGTTTGGAAAAATTGACCCATGTCAATGTTAGAACTTTAGTGAACTTCTACATCTCACTCCATGACATCTGTGCACAACTGTTTTGCAAAAATGCAGTGGCGGTTTTCGGATACCGAGACTAAGAGATCCAGGTTTTGCGTCTCTTGGTCCATTTAAAACTGAAAGATCCCGGCTGAGAGGAAATTCAACTGGGTACAATGCCATCCGACGTTCTAGGGAGACTCTGAATAAGCCCCCGAAATCAGCGATAATACGGTCATCGTTAACCGCATAGGATCGTTGCGAGCATGGATCAGATCATCTTCTCCGAAGCCGAGTACAAAACCAAAAAGCCCAGAACCCGCCGCTAGATCTTTCTGGAACGGATGGATTAGCTGATTCCTTGGAAGCAGCTGGAGAAGAAAGTAGCCCGTTATTACCCCAAGGGTCAGAGCGGACGGCCTCCGTACCCGTTGTCTGCCATGCTGCGCGTCCGCTGCATGCAGCTGTTTATGAGGAGATTTGGAGAGCTTTACCACCATCGCCATTAGCCAGTTACCCATCGAGGAATGGCATGGCGTAATCGGTGACGCCATTCAGAATCAGCTCGTACACAACGCCGACAAGATCACTCTGCGGGAAGCAACCATGCGAAAACAGCAGGCAAAGTTGACGGCCACCGAGACTTCGGAGAAAGAAGAGAAACCCCGCGTCGCTACGCTCCGATGGGTGGCAGCCTTGCTCCGGTCCGAGTGGCAGGCTTCACGTGGAATGGGTGGCAACCTTCAGCGGTTTACGCAGCTGAACAGATCCTCCAAGGAAAGTTCACCGGATCCCAACGTGAACGACCTGAACTGTCGCAGTGCCTCCGTATGTTCCGAAAGGGAGATGTCTTGGTTGTCTGGAAGCTGGATCGTCTTACCCGTTCATTAAAGGACCTAGTTGTTCTCGTTGAGGAGCTTCACGAGCGTGGGGTAGGTTTCAAATCTCTGACCGAATCCATCGACACGACCAGTTCAGGTGGTCGCCTGGTGTTCCATATCTTCGGGTCCCTGGCTGAGTTTGAGCGTGACCTGATTCGGGAGCGGACGATAGCAGGACTTCAAGCTACCCGAGCCCGAGGGCGAAAAGGTGTCCGAAAACCAGCAATGTCGGATACCGACACCAAAAAAGCCGCAGCGATGTTGCTAGACCCAATGATTCAGCCCATTGATGCTTGGCCAGCTACAACTCTCAAGGGATCAGTTCTTCCGTTCAGTCGTGAGGGCCTGGCGGAAAGATAGTTTCCCGCTCCAATGTTCGCTTTTGTTTAGGTGCTGGTCGCAAAGCGAACATTCGGATAAGGCGACCAATGCCAATGGAGTTGTCTCCGTTTTGGACTTACCGCGATGCATATGACACACCTCAGCCTCAAACGGAGGCCTTTTCAAAGGCCTCGGGACTAACGGGATTGGTTAAGTGACAGCACTGCTGAACATTCCGTACGACGAGAGACCAAATAACGTGAGTGGTAGGACAATATATGCAACTGCATCAGAATACCCCCAACGAGACTCGCGCTTGCGTTTTGAACGCAGCTTGCAAACGGAATATCCGAATAAGGCAAATATGCACGCCCCAGCGTAAGGCATCCAAACTACCTCCTCAGAAGCCAGCAACGACACCGGAATTAGGGGAGACAAGCACCATAGAGTTGCTACGAAATGGGCTCCATCTACCAACTCAACGACTCTGCTCATGTCAATTAACGCCTTGCGCATCAGTTGGAAGTCCATGGCGAGGTTGATGCGTTGGTTAGGTTTGGTCATTTCTTGATATTGAGCGAACATAATTATAAAACTCAATGCTACCCGCCATATGAAGGAAGCATTCAACTTTTTGTCCCTTCGCCCCGACTATTTTAAACGAGGACCCATACCGGCCACGGCTTATGGACACGACTTCCGAAAGCGGTAATCTGACTCTTTTGCCGAAAGCTGATTGGTAGTAAATCATCTTTTCATCGAACCAAATTTTTCGACGAAAGACCTCATTCAAGCTCACTAGCCCTACTCCGACGATAGAGAAAAGAAACCAGTAAACTACTTGAATAACTCTCTCTTCTTGAATTGCAGAATATAAAACAAGGGAGAAAAACAAAGTGAATACGATCACAACTACCTTGAGTACCCAGCCATATTGAACAACCAGCCAACTTCTATCTATCGAAACCTTACCGCTAAGTATAATCCAAAAGAACACAATTTGAGCAAGGAATAGAAGTACATTGTAGAGATACTCCATTAAAACACCTAACGAGGCTGTAGAAAAACCCGATTCCGAGTCGTTCCCAGCGCCTGATTCCTAAAATTTTTGTAGCGGCCACCAGCTAGTCGATTATCGCCATTCCGATGATCAGCCATCAGTTTCGCCCATTTGATGGGGTCAGTGTCAGTCCTGCTGGCAACCAGCGACCACGTTTCCGGCCTTCTGCTCTTTGTGTCACGCCGCCAACTGCCCGTAATTCGCCAGCTTCTCAATATTGTGCACCAGGCAGTATAGCTGCCACTGGCCCTGTACTTTCTTCTTGCCCCGCAGACTGAAGCGGTTCAGCCGTTTGGTCGTGCCAATGTTGCCGAACACCGGTTCTACCACCGACATGCGGTGACTGTAGATCTCTTTGCCCTGCCGGCTGTCGACGCGTTGCTTCATCCAGTCGGTGTAAGTGGGCCCGCGCTTTAGCTCCAGGGTGTAGGAGACCTGCCGTCCTTTGCCCTTGCGATGATTTGCAGATTCCGGGTTCTGCATGCACTGGTGTTTCCTGGAACACTGACGACACTGGAGTAACCGGCCCTGGAAATGAGCCCGGGGCACACCATTCTGATCCGTTCTCGTGCCCTCGTAATGCAAGGATTTCCCGGCTGGGCAGATACAGGTCATAGTGACCGGATCGAACTGGAATTCACTGGCCGGGATGGTCTTCTTCCAGCCAGTATCCGGCAGCTTCTGATGACGTTTGCCGTATTTGTCTTTCTGGTTCTGGAACTTCGGATCTCGACTGCGGAACCGGTTGTCTGGCACGTAGCCGTTGATCTGCCGTTCGTGCAGGTACTTCATGTTGGCTTCGTTGGCGAAGCCGGTGTCGGCGGTGATCACAGTGCCTTGCTGGTAGATGCTCTCGGCAATGCCCAGTTTTTTGAAACGGGCTTCGACCGTTTCCAGGACCGGTTGTAGAGTGTGGTGTTCCTGGCCTTCGCCAAAGGCCTGGGCATCGATGATCACCTGGTGTTTCCTGTCCACCGTGGCCACACCGTTATAGCCCTGGATCGTGCCCTTGCTGGTGGTCATCTTGGCGCTTTCGTTGTCAGTCAGGTTGCTCTTCACTTCCTTGCTCCGCTTCCCCCGGCCCATCCTTGGGCGGTTCGTCTTTAGGAAGCGGTCCACTTTGTTCATGGCTTCATCCAGCGAGAGGATGGTGTTTGCACGGCGAATATCCCGATCCAGTTCAGCTTCGGTCTCCGTCTCGTCACGCTCGTAATGTTCCTTCAAGTGGTGACGGATCAGTCGTCGCAACTTCTCTCGTTTCTCTCCCAGTTCCTTGAAGGTGCCAGACCATTCCTTGGCCGCGTTCGAGGGCATCTTGCAGCCGTCGATGGCGAAGAGTTCGTTACCCAGTAGGCCCTGGTCGTGGCACACCAGCAGCACCTGCTCGAACAGCTCTTCGATCTCATCCGAGTGACTGCTGACGAACTTGGCCAGGGTGGTGAAATGCGGAACGGTATCGCAGGACAGGGCCTTGAAGATGATGTTGGTCTCGCAGCACCACTGCATCTCGCGGCTGGAGGTGATGCCCTTGGAGTAGGCGAACAGGATGATCTTGAGCAAGATGGCCGGATCGTAGGCCAGCCGGCCAGTGTCTTCATTGCGGTATTTGGGATGGAAAACTGACAGGTCCAGCTTGTGTTCGATCAGGTAGTGCACCGCGTGTTCAAAGGTGCCGGGTTGAAGCTGTTCCTGGTAGTTGATCACGACCATGGCGTCCTGGTCGTAGTTGTAATGCTTAAAGCGGGGCATGCCGACGACTCCTTGTCCGTTTGCCTGATGCTACCAAAACCGAGGGGGATTTCGGGGTTTTTCTACAGCCTCAACGCTTGGCTTTGCGGCGTGCCGGAGCGCAGCGTAGGCGCGTCCGACAACAGCCTCTGGTTAAATACACTTGCATGCGCACAACCATACGCATACCCTATTACTAAGTGTGTTACTGCAACTGGAGGCTACAATGGCCGATCTATACAACATAACCGCACCAAAAAAAGCCGCAAATTTGTCGGTTAACAGCGACTTGCTGAAAAAGACACGCGCTCTGAACATTAACCTGTCTGCGACCCTTGAGCGAGCATTGAAAGAAGAATTAGCAAAGCGCAAGGCTGACCAATGGGTAGAGGAAAACCGGACAGCAATCAGAAGCTACAACGAGTTCGTCGAACAGCACGGCTGTTTCGGGGACGAATTTCGGGAGTTTTGATGGCTCAGTTCGACGTTTACCCAAACCCCAGCAAAACCAGTAAGACGCATTACCCATACTTAGTGGATATTCAAAGCCCCCTTCTGACAGATCTCGCTACTCGTATTGTCATCCCACTGGGTAAGCGCGCGGCTTTTGGTAGCCAAGCCATGCAAGGCCTCACACCAGAAATAACCTTTGCAGACCAGGAACTGCTGTTGCTGACACCTCAAATTTCTTCAGTGCCTGAAAAACAGCTGAAGAATCCAATTGGCTCCCTATCGCATTTCAGGGACCAGATTGTTGGAGCTCTGGATCTCGCAATCACTGGCATTTAACGCCGGCCATAAGCGGCGCCCTGACAAGGGCGTCCGGTGGAGGGCCATCGGCCCGGAACAGACTTAATGGCATTGTTAACTGGCATGAGGCACGTAACCCTCGAACTCCCATCCAAGGGTTCGGGATAATTTATTGGAAACCTCGCCCCAGTCCGAACCCGTACATTGGGTAACCAGCTTATTAACAGCTTCCTCTATACCTGCCCAAGAAAACTCTGGAAGAAGTAAGTAGCCTCTCAACCACGACGGAGCGGGCAAAGATTTGACGGCAGCTGGCGTAACCACCTCGAAAGAGAAAACCTCAGCCCCTTCACTTTCAGAAGGTCCGATTTCCACCTCTATCAAGACACAACAATTTTCGGGATCGTCCGGAAGTGAACCGTAGTCCAAATCCGGGCTCATGATACTCTTGACCCGAGCGTACATTGCTGATCCTTTGCTAGTTAACGCTGAAGCGCACCGGTGGCTTTGTCGCAGCGCAGCGGAGACAAAGGCATCCGAGTGACGCGCCTGGTTAAATTACTACCGCTCACCTTCAAGGCCATGCCATACCCGGAGAATGATGATGGCACTGGGATGGAGCGAATATCGAACGACATATTTCCCGAAAACCATATCTCGAACAGAGTCAGGCACCGGTGCCATTTCAACTGGTGTGCCCATCTTGGGAAAATCAGGAAGCAATTCGATTTTGCCAACCAGTTCGGTGGCGATCCGGGCTGCCGCCGATGGATTGTGGACTGCAATGAACTCCCTGAGGCGCTGTAAATCTTCAATGGCTTCGTCCGTGTAAACCAGTTTCACTTACCTGACCTCGGTGCATCCTGCTCGTTGTCGGTTCCCCAACTATTAAGCCAGCTGTGAACCTCGCGGGCATCAACAACCTTGCCTTGTGCAGCGGACTCCATTGCTTCTAAGGTCTGTTTCCAGCGCTCTTGCTCCAGCTGCTGCTTTTCTATGTACTCCGATAATGCTTGGTTAATTACCCAACCTTTGCTCCGGTGCAACCTGCCAGCAATTGCTTCCAGGTGCTGTTCAACTTCTGCTTGAAGGCGAACCGTGGTGACGCTCATGACTATACCCTCGAGTTTGGCTACTACAATGTATTACAACATAGTCTACGAGGGTGCGGCAAAAAATTTAACGCTGAGGTAACCGGCGCCGGAGCGCCAGCGGAGGGAACCAAAAGCGGTACGCTTTTGGCGTCCGGTTGACCGCCTGGTTAATGGCCGTTCACCACCGTGGTTGAGCCTGGAAACCCAGACCGCATGCCCTCTCCCGGACAGCTTGCACCAACCCAACGGATGGCGAAAGGAACCCGAACTCAAAAGCCGCCAACCCGATTACCGTTTAAGACGGACGGCCCCACAACTGGGGCACGCCATGAATACCAACACTGCTGGCCATTGTGGCAACCAAACCAAACAGCGCATTTTCCGGCCTTGGCGATCACCAGAGTGAGCGGGCTTACAACCAATCCCGGTGCCAAGGCCTTTGCACCCCACTTGCTAAAAACTCACGAATGCCGGGCCAATAACGCCAGAATAAGCCGCCGTTTGGAGCGCTAGCGCAAAACGGTCGGCTTGATTCACTTGTTAAGAAACCTTCTCACCCGAGTCAGGTTCTTGAAGCTGAACATCTCTCAACAGTAATTTAGCTTTCTCTATTGAGTCATGTTCATATTTTAGCTTGTTTGCAAAACCACCGATGGCTGCAAGACCGGAGACGATTGCTGCTGGAATTACTGCTGCCGGTAAGGCAGGTGCTGCAACTGCAGCTCCTATAATTCCCAACAACGCTGCACTGCTGGAATATTTGGTAATCCTATGCTCCTGCTTCTCTAGTTTAGCTATGGCAGCGATAATATCTTTATGACTATCAATAAATTCTTTTGCATTTATTGAATTAGCGACTAGGCCATCATCCCTAATACTCTTTACTTTCCAGCTCTTCAGAATTTTTTGAAAACTTTCGTATTCATTTTCACCTTTGATTGCGTCCTGCTCTATAGCTCTCAAGACTTCTTGGATCTTAATGTTATCCATTAGATGCCTCCTCGCCTGCGTTTGAGGCGGAACTCAAAAGCCCCGTCCATCCCAGACCAGCAGAGACGGCCTGTGCTGGGGTGTTAGGTGATGTAATCAGTGTACCTAGAATCGCACCCAGTAGAGCAAAAATAATAGCCTCAAAAAACCTTCCCCACCCTGAGTCTGCCCATGCCGGATTAATGTGCGCAACCACTCTGACTGGCGGGTTTCCCTTCTCATGAAGTTTAAAGTAAAGCGCGAACGCGGCTACGAAACATATCAAATAGTAGCTTATATCTATTTTGAACATGAGCTTAATCCCATCTTATAGCTCCGAACTCATCAATACTTAACGCCAGCGCACAACGGCGTACTTGTAGTGGAGGCGCAGCCGCAACGAAAAGGGCGTCCGGCGGCCGCAGGCCGCGAATTGATGCGCCTTGTTAGATGCCGGTAACCCCGGCAATTTATTACGGCACCCAATGCCGAATGCCCACTCCCGATACCTTGCACCAGCGCGACCCATAGCGCTAGGAACCAGAGCACTGAATGAGCGGGAGTTGTCCGCGTCTATGCCGGATTACCCCGCGATCCGAACACCAGATTAGCTGCGAAAACCGCTGCCAAACCGAGGGCTGTGTTCTGCCCAAAAACCACTGCCAAGCCGCGCCCAAACACCAAACCAAAGAACGCCGGAGCCAGGCATTTAACAGCTTATTAGTTTGCTTTCTTATTAAACCGCAACACCATCACCCAGTCCAATACTGCTTCACAACCTGAATAACCTCGATTTTTCAGATCATTACCCCTCCATCTCAGGGGGCTTTTGAGCTTTTGGTTCTGTGAAAAGTGTGCACGCGGGATATTTATGCACGTTTTTGCACGTTAAATCCAGTGGGTCGAATTTTTCCCATGCTGAAACAGATACCTACAGAGATGCATTGTGAAAAGCGAGCAGGGCCGTGCAAATTAAGCCGCAAGAATTTTGGCGTTTTTGGGTGTTTTTTATTATAACTGTACGTACATACAGCATTCAGCCACGGAGGGCGAGCGTGTCGAAATCACCGTTTCTACAATCGGTCCGCACAGAAATTAGGACAAAGCAGTACAGCTACCGAACCGAGAAGTCCTATCTTTACTGGGTTCGTCAGTTCATCCTTTTCAATGACAAGAAGCACCCAAAAGTCATGGGTAATCACGAAATTGAGCGTTTCCTGAATCACCTCGCCGTCAATCGGGGAGTCAGTCCGGGCACTCAAAATCAGGCGCTATGCGCGATTATTTTTGTCTACAAGCATGTGCTGAAGCGGGAGATTGAAAACCTACAGTATAAGATGACGAAAACGCCTCGACGCATGCCAACCGTTCTGAGTCCCGATGAAGTTGCTTCTATTCTTCAAAACATGGATGCAGAGTATTGGCTCATCACTGTGCTTCTTTATGGATGCGGTTTGAGAATCAACGAAGCTCTTTCGCTTCGCGTGAAAGACATCGACCTAAAAAGCCGCAGTTTGCTCGTATTCAACGGTAAGGGACGAAAAGATCGATACACACTGATTCCAGGCAATCTAAGAGAAAACATGGAGCGACAATTCGCCCATGTCAGGGCTGTACATGAGTCCGATCTGGCCGATGGATTCGGGCTTACGTCAGTGCCGGCCTCACTTCACAAGAAGTATGGACCGGCCATGAAGGACTTTGGTTGGCAGTACCTGTTCCCATCCGTAACAAGATGCGTTCATCCCATCGCTGGTTATGTGTGCCGCCACCATCTTCATCATTCATCGTACTCGCGGCGATTGAGGCAGGCCGTTCTGGCCACGGGAATCACCAAGCGTGTGACGGCTCATACCTTTCGGCATGCCTTTGCGACAGAGTTATTGAGATCGGGGAGCGATATCAGGACGGTTCAGGAAATTCTTGGGCATAGCGACATTCGAACGACAGAAATCTACACGCATGTCATTGGCGATCGACGTGCTGGAACCGTCAGCCCTTTTGATCGTTTGCCAAGTTCTTGATGGGGCATTGCTTACCCGTTTAAGGGGCGTAAAGCCTGGAATTGGGGGTGCGGCGAATGTTCGCTTTTGTTTAGGTGGCGCGTAGGATGCGGGACGGTCGCAAAGCGGACATTTAGAATAGGCGGACAGCGACCGGCACAGCCAAGCTAATGGCCCACAACTGGAAGCCGGATGCACCTGACAAACTGTAATGCCCGGGCGCTTGCTCGCTGAAAAGAGCGGCGCGTTTTATCCTCTCATGAGAAATCCGGGCTACTCCATGAATTACCTCAGAGACCAAAATGTTTTATTTTTCGATAGAGAGTGGCTCGTGTTATCCCTAATTCTCGAGCTGCGGCACTGACGTTGTGATTGTGTTTCTCAAGCACACATCGCACCGCCTCGCGCTCTGCAGCGGCGAGTGTGCCGCCCTCGCCAAGGTCCACCTCCGCAGTGTCATTTTGGACCTTGATGTCTTCGGGCAAGTGTTCAACATCGATAATTCCCTGAGTAGACAGCGCCTGACCAAGATTCAGTGCCTGCTGGAGCTCTCTGATATTACCTCTCCACGAATGGTGCCTTAAGAGATTACGAGCCTCGGATGTCAGAATCGACGGGGAATCTTCCTGTGAAATTGATGCCAGCAAGTGATCAATCAAAGCGTCGAGGTCTTCACGCTCCCGCAGAGCAGGGAGCTGCACCCTGAGGCCATTGATCCGGTAATAAAGATCGCTCCGAAAGTCTCCGCTTTCCATAAGCTCATCAAGGTTCCGATGTGTCGCACAGACCAGAGAAAACGAGACGGGCCGAGGCTTCTCTTCTCCAAGTCTTGTGACAGTGCGTTCCTGCAAAACACGTAGCAAACGTGCTTGAAATTCCAATGGCATATCGCCTATTTCATCCAGGAAGAGCGTACCGCCGTTCGCCTCCTCAAACTTCCCCCTGGCGCCACCACGTCTGGCACCGGTAAATGCACCGTCTGCGTAGCCAAACAACTCTGATTCGATCAACCCGGCAGGAATAGCCGAGCAGTTCACGGCAACAAACGCGCCTTTTGAAGAGGGCCCATTGGCATGTAACGACCGTGCTAAAACCTCTTTGCCCGTTCCGGTTTCCCCAGTCACCAGAACCGGAACTCCAAACTGAAAAGCCCGATGCGCCTTGTCGAAAAGTGGTTTTGTAGGCTCGCCCACGTAAAAAGACTGAACGATGTCCGGCCGTCTTTGCTGTGGCATCGAGTTGACGCTCAAAGGCCCTTTGCGAAGACTTTCAACTTTAAGAAAAAGCCTTGCCCCATTGTGACATTCAACCTCAAGAGGGCTTTGTTGTGATCCCTCAATCTCGGCAGCGCGGCATGAGAATAAGTCTTTGAAACAGACATGACTCTGCATCTTCTCGAGAGAATCGATATCCAGCATCTGCCTGGCCGAGGGGTTTGCACCTAAAACTTCACCATCCTCGCCGAAATGTATCAAACCACGCATAGGTGACTGCGTAAGCTCCGGGCGATAGTGAAGCGCGAGGACTAAGGCGCCACGCAAATCGTCGACCATTCGATTCTCAACAGACCGAGTTGCGAGCGCAACTGCCTCAAGAATCCCGACCGGTCGGCCATCATAAGGTTTCGAAGCATTCAAAGCCCCGACCAGCGTCCCTGCAGGGTCAAAAATGGGCACTGCCACGCAGGATAGATCGCGGAGAGAATGCAAGAAATGCTCACTTCCACACACAAGCGACGGCCTGCCTTCTATCAAAGCGCAACCGGGGGCATTGGTTCCAGCTATATCCTCTGAAAGGTCCATACCAGGATTCAAAGCGGCTCCCAGCAATTCGTAGCAGGGACTGTCATTGCCGAAATATTTAATGCTGTGGCCTTCTCTTTCCACACACGCCAAAACCCAACCTGCAGAACTGATTGCACGAAACAACCGATGCATTTCAGGCTCCGCAAATGTCATGAGACGCTGATGTTGATTGCGGATATGAGAAATCTGGTCGAATTGCGCGGCCTCAAGTAAGAGCTGATCAGAGGGGGACACGCCATGTTTTCTGCATCTTAGCCAAGAGCGCAAAACCTCATCCCGCACCCACTGGGATGGTACAACACGCCCTTCGTCAAACAACTCACGGGCTTGCTGGACCTGAGTGTTCAGATCAACGATCTTTTTATGCATAAGGACACCCACCACTCTGTATTTTTTTTATTCAACCATCCAATTTTAGTGTATCGAAACGATCCATTTTTTTCCAAAAACTAAAACATAGATGCTATAAAGCCGCATAAGTAATTGTTTCATAATAATTTCCTAAGGATCAATCGATCTGGCATATTGATTGCTTAACTTCGAGTGCAATACCAACAAAACTAATAAGAGGCTGCATCATGTCATCTGTATCAAACTATAAGCACAAAAGTTTACTCCGTTCCAGAATTGGGAATTTCTGCGTCGCTTCTGCTGGCCTGGCCACTATGTTGCTGGCTTCTGGTAATGCAGTAGCTATTGACGTTGATGCCGGGGATTACACAGCATTGCCCGCCGGCACCAATCTTGGAATGGTCTACTATCAATACGCCACTGCCGATTCCCTCTACTCGGATGGAGACAAGGCCCCCATTAACGCTGGATTGGACTCACAGGTAGGAATCCTGCGTGGGGTGCATTTCACTGAAATTGGCGGTTATACAGTAGACCCTCAATTCCTCCTTCCATTCGGCAAGGTAGAGGGAAAAGACGATACCTCTGCCCTCGGTGACACCAGTGGCATTGGCGACCTGATACTTGCCGCAACCGTTTGGCTTGTAAACAAGCCCGAAAGTAACACCTACTTCGGCATTACTCCGTTTCTGTATGTTCCTGTAGGGAGTTACGATCGGAATGACACATTAAACCTCGGCGAAAACCGATGGAAATATGCATTGCAGGCGGGTTACATCACCGGTCTTACCTCTAAAATCTCGTTAGACCTGATTGGTGATGTCACTTTTTTCGGCAAGAATGACGAACTTGGTGCCTCCAAAGCCACTCTGGAACAGGATCCCTTGTACCAGTTCCAAGGCTTCCTACGTTATAACGTAACACCTCAATGGGATCTTCGCACCGGCATTTCTCATACCCTCGGCGGTGAGACACAAGTAAACGATATAAACCAGGACAATGACCTTGCAACTACCAAGATGACTATCGGTACGGCATGGTTTGCGAATCCGGGACTGCAACTAATCGCAAATTATGGAAGAGATTTGTCCGTAGAAAATGGATTTAAAGAACAGCACCGACTCAACTTTCGTATTCTAAAAGCGTTTTAAAATCCCATAAAACAGTAATAACAACGAAAGGATATAAAAATGAAACTGACTAATAATCACTACAGAAAACGTCTATCAAAAAAACTAACAAGTAGTGCATTAGTTCCATTTTTCGTAATCGGAGCCAGCACTGTTATTGCGGCTGATCAGGTAAATCAAAGCTATATCATTGAAAACGCCAAAACCGGCAAGGACTGGCCAACCCATGGTTTTGATTATGCGGAGACGCGCTTTAGCCCTCTCGCCCAAATTTCGGCCGATAATGTCGAAAACCTCGGGCTTGCATGGTCCTACAACCTCGAGTCTACCCGAGGAGTCGAGGCCACTCCGCTTGTCGTGGATGGCGTGATGTACGTCACTGCTTCCTGGAGCATTGTACATGCACTCGATGCAAAGACCGGCAAAAAACTATGGACCTACGACCCTGAAGTACCCGGGGAGGCGGGCTCAAGGGGTTGTTGTGATGTTGTAAACCGCGGTGTGGCAGTGCACTACGGAAATGTCTATGTTGCATCCTACGATGGTCGATTGATCGCTATTGATGCAAAAACCGGCGAAAAAGTCTGGGAAACGAATACTCTGCCCGACAACGACATGAGCTATACGATTACCGGCGCACCTCGAGTTGTTAACGGCAACGTGATCATAGGCAATGGTGGGGCCGAATTTGGAGTCAGGGGCTACATCACAGCTTACGACGCGAAAACCGGCGCACAGAAATGGCGTTGGTATACCGTGCCGGGAAATCCGAACGAACCGTTTGAAAACGAAGCCATGGCTCGCGCCGCGAAAACCTGGGACCCAAGTGGAAAATACTGGGAGGCCGGTGGCGGTGGCACCGTATGGGACTCCATCGTTTTTGATCCGGACCTGAATCTCTTATATATCGGCACAGGTAACGGCTCTCCATGGTCACACAAGAAGCGGAGCCCGGAAGGTGGAGATAACCTCTATCTCTCCTCAATTGTTGCTCTCAATGCCGACACTGGTGAGTACGTGTGGCACTACCAAGCCACGCCCGGGGATAACTGGGACTATACTTCAACGCAGGACATGATTCTCAGCGAGCTCATGATTGATGGGGAGCGTCGCAAAGTAATCATGCAAGCTCCCAAAAACGGCTTCTTTTTTGTTCTCGACCGGACAAATGGTGAATTCATATCGGCCGATAATTACGTCGATGTTAATTGGGCCACGGGATACGATAGCAATGGTCGCCCAATAGAAGTTCCTGAAGCACGATCCATGGACGAACCCTTCGATATCATCCCTGGGCCTTTTGGTGGACATAATTGGCACTCAATGTCTTTTAACCACCAAACCGGCCTGGCTTACTTCCCGTCTCAGCACATCCCGATCACAATGGTCGAGGACCCCTCCTGGGAAAGCATAGAAAGCAATGAGCCGGGACAACCCATGAGTGGCATAGGTTGGAACACCGCCTTCCAATTTAACGTAGCGCCACCATCAAGCAAGCCGTTCGGGCGACTTACAGCCTGGGATCCCGTTACACAGCAGGAAGCCTGGCGTTACGAACACGTCTCTCCCTGGAACGGCGGAACCCTGACAACGGCCGGCGATCTGGTATTCCAGGGAACCGCAGACGCTCGCTTTATGGCATTCAACGCTCGGACGGGTGACCCCCTCTGGGAATCCCCAATGGGTACCGGCGTCATTGCAGCGCCCATAACCTATGAAGTGGACGGCACTCAGTATGTCTCTATTGCGGCAGGCTGGGGCGGTGTTTTTGGAAAATCCCAGAGGGCCTCCGACCTCAAGACCGCCGGCACTGTCTATACATTTGTCCTGAACGGTGATGCCGAGATGCCTGAGTTCACCCAGTATCAGCTGAACTCTCTGGTTTCGGGCGTTGAATACAATCCCGACTTCATTGGAGAAGGCACGGCTCTTTACGTCAGTAATTGCGTGTTCTGTCATGGCGTTCCCGGCGTAGACAAGGGCGGTAATATTCCAAACCTGGGTTATTCAAAGAAATCAGTCATTGAAAACCTGGACGCCTTCCTGTTTCACGGTCCATTCGTTTCCAGTGGCATGCCCGATTTTACCGAAACGCTGAGTAAGACAGATGTCGAGAAAATCAAAGCGTTTATTCAGGGTACTGCAGACGCTATCCGTCCAAAAAGTCAGTGATTTGGGGGAAACTAATGAATACGTTCACAAAACATCCACATGGTTTAGAGAATAAAACCCAGGCGTTCCTGGCACGTCAAAATCACCGTATGCTGATAGGCGGCCAATGGGTTGATGCTCTGGAAAACAAACGCATAGAGGTAGAAAACCCGGCTGAAGAAACGGTTATAGGAAGCATACCCCTTGCACATCCTGATGACGTTAACAAAGCGGTTAGCTGCGCAAAAAGTGCGTTCAATAGTGATGACTGGGGCCGAATGAGACCCTCCGCCCGTCAGAACCTGCTTCTCAAACTTGCAGATCTGATCGAGCGAGATGCCAGAATCATTGCTGAGCTGGACGCGATCGACAACGGCAAGTCTGTTGCTGTTGCCGAAGCTGTTGACGTAAGCCTGGGACTGGAATTCTTTCGCTACATGGCCGGATGGGCAACAAAAATTGAGGGCTCGACTCTTGACGTGTCCATGCCCTTTGCCCCGGCTGACTCTGACTTTTCTGCTTATACCCGACGCGAACCCGTCGGTGTTGTTGCCGCGATCATACCGTGGAACTTTCCATTTCTGATGGCCTGCTGGAAACTGGCTCCGGCACTTGCAGCGGGCTGCACGGTTGTGTTGAAGCCTGCGGAACAAACATCGCTCTCTGCCCTCTATCTGGGCGAGCTGATCGAAGAGGCAAACTTTCCTGACGGGGTTGTCAACATCATTACTGGCGAGGGCCAGAGCACCGGGTCAGCACTGATAACTCATCCTGACATCAACAAGATTAGTTTTACCGGATCCACTGAGGTAGGTCAGATCATAGGCCGTGCTGCGATGGATAATATGGCGCGAGTTACCTTGGAGCTGGGGGGCAAGTCTCCAATGATTGTTCTGGCTGACTGTGATGCGGAAAAGGCTGCGCAAGGAGCAGCGGCAGCAATCTTTTTCAACCATGGACAAACCTGCAGTGCCGGCTCCCGACTTTACGTTCACCGGAGCATTTCTGACAAGGTCCTGGATCGGCTCGCCGAGTTAGCAGAGGCCATCCCGCTGGGGCCTGGCCTGGATCCAGATGCTCAAATGGGGCCACTCGTGTCCCGGGTTCAGCTAGACCGGGTTTGTCACTACATTGAGACGGGGCGGCAGGAAGGTGCACGCCTGGTTACCGGCGGCGAACGTGCTGACCGCAAAGGTTATTACGTCAAGCCCACCATATTTGCGACCGAAGACGACTCTCTGGTCATAGCCAAGGACGAGATCTTTGGTCCCGTTCTGGTGGTCATCCCGTTTGATGATATCGAGGACGTCGTAGCCCGGGCCAACGATAGTCGATATGGGCTGGCAGCGAGCATCTGGTCAAACGATCTCTCTGAGGTGCAACGCTTAATCCCGAAATTAAAAGCAGGCACTGTCTGGGTAAACGGGCACAACATGCTTGACGCCAACATCCCATTCGGGGGCTATAAACTCTCCGGGGTTGGACGTGATATGGGTAAGCAGTCACTCGATTCATATCTTGAAACAAAGTCGGTTGTCATTGCCCTTTAGGAAGAATGCTAAACCCCGGCCCTGAGAAGCCGGGGTTTAGCTTTGATTGGTCGACCATTCAACTTCCGAGAGTCGAATACCACCTTCCTCACAGGTGAGCCACAAAGCTTCATCGATATGGGGATCAACAGAATGACGCAGGTCTGCTGTATGGCTCCTTGCGCGATGCCGCTCGAGATAGTCAGGTATCCATGCGGCGAGGAGTGCGAGCAGCACACCAGTAAATGTATGTACAGTTTGGCGAGGAATAACAAATGCTAGAAGAAGCCAATAACCTCAGAAGCTTGTCAAAGAGCCAAACCACGCTGCACTCCCTCCCGGTTCCTGACATTGGCCAGGAAGAAGTCGGCAAAACGTCATTATTCAAGGCTATGATTGCTGATTGTCAGCCGCTTTTTCGCGATGCCTTAAGGAGCATTATTCAGAGAAATCATGATTGCAAACATGTCTTCGAGGCATTCAGCTTGGAAGACGCCATGGAAATCGTGAGTGAGCATGGCAGCCTTGATCTCATCTTCTTCGATCTCGACATGCCTGATATGAGAGGGCTTGGTGGGCTTGGTCGTTTAAATGAGATCGCGCCTTCGCTCCCCACCATAGTCATGTCGGCTAGAGTAAACAGATATGTCACGTCTCAGGCGATCGGTCAGGGGGCCATGGGGGTCATAGCAAAAACTGCATCAAGAGATGAAATTGTCGACGCTATTCGACAGGTTTTGGATGGCAAGATTTGCGTTTGTGCAGGCTCTGACGAATTCGAAAATGGTAACGGCCGTGGTGCTGTCATGGCCGGCTCAGAAGCAGAGGTTGATCCGAGCCAGTTTCAATCTTTAACGAAGCGACAGCTGATAGTTTTAGAGAGAATGACACGCGGAGAGTCTAACAAACAGATCGCGTACAACTTGCACTTGGCGGAAACCACTGTTAAGGCTCATGTTTCGGCTGTCCTACGTAAACTGAATGTTCAAAATCGCGCGCAGGCTATCCTTGCAGCGAGTTGCCTCGACCTAGTTTCTCAAATGCGTAAATAGCCAGTTGTTTCGATTCAGCGCAGACCTAAAACGAAGCCAGAGTCGAAAACTGACTGAAAACTCAAATCAGCCGGTGGGTGACGATGTAAGCATCCCTGTTTTAATTGCGCCGCGAATTAGAGTTCTCCACACGATTGTGTTTTGCCAAAAACTCCAATGTCAGAGGGACTTTCGGTGACTCCGGAGGGGGGGGGGGAGGCAATCAGATCATGAAGCGCCGAAGAAAAGGGCCGTTTTGGGTCAAATTCGGTCGTTTCTGAATGTTCGCTTTTGTTTAGCAGCGGACCGACCGAGGCGTCTGGTAGAGGCGGTAGGCCGGCAAGGTCAGGGAGCGGTGGGCCTATTAGAGACAGATAGAAATTGATTTCTCTCGGCCCAGCAAGCCCACCGACAATGCGATTTGGGAGTAAGCGCCAATAAATCCGCACCTGTAGCTGGCAACTGAATTTCGCCACACTGATTCCTGCTTTCAAATAGAGGAGGAATCCGATGACCACCCCTGATTTACATCAGCTCTGGCAACAGACGCTATCGGACTGGCAGGCCTCGGGCCTGTCCGGTGCGGCCTACTGCAAACAAGAGTCCCTTGTTTACCACCGGTTTGTCTACTGGCGGCAGAAGCTGACCAGCAACACGGAGCCCAGCAAGCCGGTTCAGACTCGATCCGGATTCGCCCGCGTGGCCCCGGTTCCGGATGCCGGGGCCGGGGCCGGTCTGACCGTGTCACTGCCCGGCGGCGTATCAATCACCGGCCTGCACGCTGGCAACATTGAGTTGCTGGGCGCGGTCCTGAGGCAGTTGTGATGCGTCACCGCTATCTGCGTCCCTCCTGGGATCTGCCGGAGATCTATCTGTACCGAAAGCCCATCGACTTCCGCAAGCAGGCCAATGGCCTGGCCCTGCTGGTGGAACAGGAACTGGGGCACAGCCCGTTCTCTGGAGCGCTTTATGCCTTCACCAACCGGCAGCGGAACAAGATCAAATGCTTGATGTGGGAAGACAACGGCTTTGTGCTCTATTACAAAGCTCTGGCTGAAGAAAAGTTCAAGTGGCCGGGGCCGTCGGATGACCTGATGCCGCTGACCGGCGAGCAGATCAACTGGCTGCTGGACGGCTACGACATCAGTCTGTTGCGGGGCCATAAAACCCTGCATTATGAGAGCGTTGGATAGTGCTTTTAGTAGTACTTTTTTGGTGTGACAGGACGTTGTTTTTGCTATAATTTCGTCATGAAATCAAAGCCTGATAACGCCCTCAAAACCCCGGATCTCAACGGTTTATCAACCGCTGAGATGGTGGCTGTTATCAGCAATCTGCAAGCACAATTGGCCGCTAAAGAAGACACCCTCCAGAACCAACAAGTTCAACTGAAACAGCACGACGAGACCCTTCGGCGTCGCGACAACTATATCGCCATCCTCGAAGAACTGCTGCGTCACAAGAAGATCCAGCAGTTCGCGGCCAGCAGTGAAAAGCAGCCCAACCAGATCCCGCTGTTCGATGAAGCGGAGCTGGAAGTCGAGATTGATGAATTGCGCGATGAGCTGCCCGAGGATGTCGAAGAGGCCGACGCTCCTCGTCGTTCCCGCAAGCGTCGTCAGCGTGGCTTCTCTGATACGCTACTGCGCGAGCGCATTGAACTGACCCTCAGCGACGAAGAGAAAGCCGGTGCCACCAAGACCTTCTTCACCAAGGTGAAAGAAGAGCTTGAATATATCCCGGCCCAACTGAAAGTGTTGGAGTACTGGCAGGAAAAGGCGGTGTTCGAGCAGGATGGGGAAGAACGGATTGTCGCAGCCGCCCGACCCACGCACCCGTTGGGTAAGTGCATCGCCACCCCATCACTGCTGGCCTACCTCATTACCTCCAAGTATGCCGACGGCCTGCCGTTGTACCGTCAGGAACAGATGTTCCAGCGCCTGGGGCATGAAGTGAGTCGCACCAGCATGGCTCACTGGATTATCCGGTTGAATGACGTCTTCCAGCCGCTGATCAACCTGATGCGGGAAACCCAGAACGGCAGTGATTACCTGCAAGCCGATGAAACCCGGATCCAGGTGCTCAAGGAAGACGGCAAATCGGTTCACTCCGACAAATGGATGTGGGTCACCCGGGGTGGCCCACCGGGACAACCCTCTGTTCTGTTCGAGTACGACCCATCGCGAGGTGGCAAAGTGCCGGTGCGCCTGCTGGATGACTTCCAGGGCATTCTGCAAGCCGATGGCTATTCCGGCTACGGTCAGGTCTGTGCCGCGAACAAGCTGACCCGAATCGGATGTTGGGACCACGCGAGACGTAAATACGTGGAAGCGGCCCGGGCTGCGCCGGCCAAAGGCAAAAAAGGCCCACCCTCAAAAGCGGATGTGGCCCTGAGCCACATCCGCAAACTGTACGCCATTGAAAAGGCCGCCCGAGATCTGAGCGATGAAGAGCGCTATCAGTTACGTCAGGAAAAGAGTCTGCCATTGCTCAACACCTTCAAAGCCTGGCTGGAGAAAAATGCCCCCCAGGTGATGAAAGGCCTGCTCACCCGTAAGGCCATGGACTACACCCTGAACCAGTGGGACACTCTGGTTGGTTACTGCGAACGCGGTGACCTGAACATCAGCAATGCCGGTGCCGAGAACGCTATTCGCCCGTTTGCCCTCGGCAGAAAGGCCTGGCTCTTCGCCGATACCTCACAAGGGGCGAAAGCCAGCGCCACCTGCTATTCGCTCATCGAAACCGCCAAGGCCAATGGCCTGGAGCCTTCCGCTTATATCCACCATGTGCTGGAACGAATTGCTAAGGCCGACACGCTGGAGAAGCTTGAAGCCTTGCTGCCCTGGAATGCCGAGTTGTTGGCTTTGAAAAAAGTGGCTCAATACGATTAGGGCAAGTGGGTCGATTTAACGGCGCTTACATTTGGGAGTCATTCGACGGCGGACTCCGTAAGGAATGCTTGAACGAGAACTGGCTCCCGTCACTGATCAATGCCGAGCAGCAGATTGACTCTTGGAGAACGTTCTATAATCAAGTCAGGCCTTACTCCGCACTGGGGCGGACCAAACCCTATTACTACTCCCGAAACCACGCTGCTATAGGTCTACCCCATTTCCAGGTCATTTTTAACCATCCCCTAGCGATTCGTAGAGTGGCCAGGCAGCGGTTGGAAGTATTCAGGCTGGAGGGGTAGCCCATAACTTTTCGAGGTCGACGTCATCACTGGCAGGTCGATGACCCTGGAGAAGTGGGTCGACCTTCAGGATCATGGGGAGGTCAAACGCGGTCCCCGTGACGACACAGCATCCTTTGGCGAGAGTGGGTATCAACGCCTTAGACGATGAGTCTAGAGTACTGATGGTATTGTCCAGAAGCATAAGGTCGCGTTCGTTGACCAAGCGGTGGATGAAGAAGTTGTGGATCTGGGATACGATCGTAGGAGAAATGTCCGCTGGTCGCTGGCTTGATAGCGTGAGGTAGACCCCGTATTTACGGCCCTCCTTGATGATTTCCTCAAAAAGTTCCAGCCGGTAGTCTTTCCAGATCTCATGCTCTCGCGTGGATTGTTCAGATAGGATGTTATGGGCCTCATCAATGATGATGTGCAAAGTACGCGTCGGCGGACTCTTCAAGTTCTCAGAGTCCTTGTGGTTAATATAGAAGTTTTTCGCGATGAGCAGCGGCAAGATTTTCTTGATCTCATTCTTGCACTTCTTCAGCGAAATGACGTGCAACAAGTGAGGCGGCGGAGGGACATCCACGATTTCCAGCACTTTGCGAAGGGCTGATATAGATGACTTGGCTCGGGCAAGTACAGGCTGGATGTGTTCGTACTGGGCATAGCCTAGAACAACATCGGAGCAAAGCTGGAGGTAGCACCTCAAAATGAGTTCATTGAATTGATCTAATCCGTCCAAATCAACGTGTGAGTCGATAATAGGCTTCAGATGGGTTAAGAATCCATTACCTTCAGAGTTGTAGTAGTTCCCAGCAGAGTCCCTAAAGTACTTGCTCTTCGCGTTATACGTTATGCCATAAAGGTGATCCTGCAGCTCCTCGCAGTCAATCATCCTGGCAATCTCCCTACTTAACTCCAGAGCATCAGGTTTCGGTTCGCCCGCGCTGAAAGCTCTCTCAAAAGTTATTTCAAGGTAGTTCTTGAGTGGTTTATCTTTAAACCTCTCCCTGCCGGTCAGTACACGCCTTAGAAACGGCTGTTGAGTGTTGGTTGTAGCTTGGAAGAGCAGGCTCAAAGTCTCTGCATCCCAAAAATGGTGGCTTTCAATTTTGAATTTGTGAGCACCTTTTTTTGAGTCAAGAAGAGTGACCTGCTTGTTGTTCGCTGGAAGGATTTGCCCTTCTGTATATTCGCCATTGAAGTCGATAATGACGAACTGGCTCTTGTTCTTGAGCACTTCCAGTTTCTCACTGAAGAGTGTCGTGTAGAGCTTGGCAAGCGTGTTCGACTTCCCGCTTCCGGTATTGCCGAAGATTCCAAGATGACTGTTGAAGATCTTTGCCCAAGGTAAATTGATAGGCACGTTTTCCTTGAGCATGCTGCCGATAGAGAGCTGGATATCTCCCTCCGTGCCATAGATTTTGCTGACCATAAGTTCGCTCAGTAGCGATGCTTTATCCCTGATCATGGGCATGTACTTCACGCCCTCAAAGAATTTATCGTCTACGACATAGCCAATAGGGCGAACATCTACCTTTCGAACATAGACGGTTCTCTCGGCCTCAGCCTCTAGCTTTTTTTCGTCAAGGTATTCGCCTTCGACTAGGCATACGATATCAATAAATCCGCGCTGTATTACTACATGCTCCCTGAGTGAAACGCCCCTATACTTCACCCCTTCATAAAAAAGTGTTTCCAAACTGGAGTCTTCAAAAATTCGAAGCGATATCCTTACGCCAGACACGGCTATCACTTCGCCCACCACGATGCTCATAGGTCAGCCTCAGGTGGCATGTAAGTTTCAGGTTTAAGAGAGAAGACGTACTTATTGAAGCTGGTAAAATCCATTCTTGCTCCGTCTGGTAGACTAATGACCTTGACGTTTTTCCAGAGTTTAAATTCCTCTTCCATTTCTCTCGCGCTGGCTTGGCTGTAGCAGCAAATGAAGGTCTGCAGCAAAGGGTTTGACAATGAGCGTTGGACAAGTTTAAGAATGTGCTCGTCCGCAAACGAAAAGCCGAAGGTTATCAGAATCGAGTTTGGCTTTTCGAGCTCATAACTCAAAAGCCGAAGCATTTGATAATAGTGTTCCTCAAAGACCGTTTCGTGAAACTTCCACTTCCTGGGGTTCACAATTGGAAGCTTATTGTATTCTTTCCAAAAGCACTCAATCTCCTGATTTGTCAATGAGACCGAAGGAATATTCACTGTGGTTTCTCCCTCAGTACCAAGGTAGGTTGAGAATTGTTTTATCTTGCAGACTGTCTCTGGCTCTAGTAGATAATTGAAATCCTGAGTGTATTTGACCTCAATCTTCTCACCACTTTTAACCCAGTTTACAGACCCATGTAGGTGAATGATGTTTAGCTGGGGGACACCATAGTTGGCACGTTCAAATATGCCGGTCTGACACTGAAATGTGTTGAAGTTCTTAGCATGCAGATGCTTCTTGTGAAATCCTGAAGCGCCGTCGTTCACAACAAAGTCATGCGAACCGCTCATCAGGAGGCTGTCAGCACTGTGTTCCAAACACCCATCGTAATTTGTAGTGAAGATATTAATCTTCCTACTGAGATCGTTTCTGCGATCCAACAAACCAAGGAGAGTTTTTAAAAATATCTCGTAGTTTTCAAGATTAGCCAAGCCATTGGCATCTTTAACTTCGGATATTGTGAATTTCTGTACTGGATAGATGCACGTATCGTAGTAATGCATGAATAGTGCAGCGAGTTTTTCTGAGTGCCTGTCAAATTTAGTCGCAAGCTTTTCAATCGTCTCGCGCCTACCGCTTTCATCTTTGATTTTTAATGCCAGTTGTTAGTGGCCAATTAAAATGACCCACTACTGGCCATTTATTTTGACCCACCTCCGGGTGGCCGTCAGGCCACAGAACCAGCTACTGTCCCCCGCTTTTATCGATAGCCGGGGGCATGTCAGTGAAGGAGTGGGTTGTGATACACAAAATCAAGGCACTGCACGATAACGGCAAAGGGTTGTCGATCCGCGCCATCAGTCAGGAACTGGGGCTGTCCCGCAATACCGTCCGCAAGTATCTGCGGATGAATGAGAACGCGATTTCAGAACAGATTGAAGATCCCTCACGCACCAAGCGCCTCGATGATCACCGGGATTATCTGGTGCATTTGCTCAAGCAATTCCCCAAGCTCAGCGCCGTCAAGATTGCCCGTAAGCTTCAGGCAAAGGTCGGCGACTTACCGGCCTCAGACCGTTCCATTCGCCGTTATGTGCGAGTGCTCAAGGAGGAAGTGGCCTCGGCCCAGATGCGCTATTACGAGCCCATTCTGGAGGATGTGCCCGGTGTTCAGTGTCAGGTGGACCCCGGTGAGTTGCGCGGCGTGCTGATCGGTGGCGAAGAACGCACGCTGCATTTTGTGGTGTTCGTGCTGTCGTACTCGCGGTTGATGTACGTGGGCCTGGCCTTCCGCCCGCTGGATACCCAGACGTTTATCCAGCTCCATGACGAAGCCCTGCGGTACTTCGGTGGCCTGCCGGATGAGTGCGTTTACGATCAGACCAAGCTGGTGGTGATCAACGAACAGTACCGCGAACTGACGCTCAACCAACGGTTTCATGAGTATGCCACCACGGCTGGATTCCGGATCCATGCCTGCGAAGGCTATGACCCGGAGAGCAAGGGCAAGGTGGAAGCCGGTGTTAAGTACGTCAAGCAGGATTGCCTCTACGGTGAAGTCTTCCGGGATCAGGAACACGTGCGTCAGCACGTGCAGGACTGGGTTGAGAGCGTGGCCAATGTCCGCATCCACGGCACCACCGGCGAACCACCCCGGGAACGCTTCGAACGGGATGAGCGAGAACATCTGGAGGCCTACCTGTCACCGGCTTGCGTACAGCCTGTGGCCCGCGAGACACGGCAGGTGGACAAGACCGGCCTGATCGCTTGGAAGGCCAACAAGTACTCCGTGCCCATGGCCTGGCAGCAGGCCCGGGTGGGCGTTCTGGAGTCCGGCAGTCAACTCCATATCAGCGACCTGAACACGGGCGAAGTCATTGCCAGTCATGCGCTGTGCGCCGACAAGGGCAAGGTGATCAAGAACACCCATCACTACCGGGATCATGCCCAGCGCGTGAACAAGCTGGAAGCTGGCATCAACGCCCTGATCAGCGACGAGACCGGGCACCGGTTGTGTCAGCAGCTCAAGCGCTCCGAGCCCAAGATCTACAAGGATCAGTTGGTGGCTGCCCGTGACCTGCTCAAGCGCCATGCGCCGGTGGATCCAGAGTTGATCACAGCGCTGGCAGAACGCCCCGGCATGACGGCCACACGACTGCAAAACTACCTGGAAGCAGCCCAGGCGGCCGTTCTGCGGGAGCGACAGCCGGAATCGTTACCGGAACCCAAGCAGGCATTGGATCTGAGCGCCTACCAGCGTCTTGGCCGCTCCAGTGGCCAGGGGGTGACCCATGAGCCAGCTTGAACAGACTGTAGCCCGTTACCGCAGCCTGCGCCTGAGCGCAGCCGCCGATGAACTAATCAACCTGCTGGCCGAGGCAGAAGCCAACGAGATGTCCTATCTCAGCTTCGCGGATCGGCTTGCCGAACACGAACTGGTTCAACGGCAGGACAAGCGCATCCACCGGAATCGGAAGATGGCCGCGTTCCCCGCCGAGAAGCGCCTTGAGGGCTTCGACTACCGGCACCAGACCACCATTAATAAACGCCAGGTGAACGCCTTGCTGGACTTCCAGTTCCTCGACGAACGGAACAACCTGGTGTTCATTGGCCCGCCGGGTGTGGGCAAGACCCACCTGGCCATCGGTATTGGCCACAAGGCAGTGGAAGCTGGTTACCGGGTATTGTTCCGCAATGCCCTGGATCTGGTGGAAGAGCTGGAACTGGCCGAGATGAAGGGTGAGCTGAAAAAACGGGTCAGCGCCCTGGCCAAATACGACCTGCTGATCATTGATGAGCTGGGTTACCTGCCCATGACCCGGCAGGCCCGCTACAATCTGTTCCAGTTGATCAACAGCCTGTACGAATACCGGTCGATCATCTTGACCACCAACAAGGACTTCACCAGTTGGGGCGAGTTCTTCCACGACGACAACGTGGCGGTGCCGATCATTGACCGGGTCATCCACCATTCGCACATCTTTATGTTGGGAGGAGAAAGCTATCGACTGAAGCAAAAAGCCACAAGATAGACTATGAAAGGTGGGTCAATTTTATTGGCCAAAGGTGGGTCAAAATAAATGGCCATTGACACCAGTGTCGGGAAAAGGTCAGCTGAAGCGCCTGAGCCAATAAGAATATTGATGTTCTTGTTGTATGCGTCCAGTGCCTCAATTGGCTCGAACATAATTCCCTCTTTATTTGGTTGCTTGGAGCAATAGTGTGCTGTATCCCCCTACATGCACCGAATCTTAGTTACACTTATTTAAAAACGAAAGGCGTAGGCTAAAAAGCTACTCAGTAGGACTATGCCAAGCCATGGTTTTTGGAAAACGATAGGGACACTTTTCCAAGGAGTAGTTCTCTCGAACATTCCATCTAATTTCCAATGTCACTAGAAACCCGATTCTTGCTGGGTAAGTGAATCTCGCTCTTGCTGCCGCGTCAGTGATGTTACATTGCCCTCCTTTAGCCACGCATTTTCTCTTTCCAGTTCCTCAATGTGAGCACTCTGTGCCGCAACAATACTCTGCAACTCCGAGCAGTCGCGCTTGAGTCTGGCGAGGAGCTTCGTAGGCGACGTCCTGGTCTTTTTAGGTTTGATCTTCTGTGATGGCGAGGAGGGTCGCTCTGCATACGCTGTAATCTCCTTATAAAGTCTTGGATAGCGATCCTTTCGCAAGCTTGACGGCGGTTTTCTAGCCTCTGCAGCAACATTAGTAAGTGTAATGCCGGAGCCCTTCGGCAATTCATGGGGAGTGTCGTTCTTCAGTCGCTCGAACGCAGCCCGCAGTTCTGCCTCAGCGGTTTGTGGACGTGGCATGGAAATAGACCTCAATAGCTTCGTTCTCAGCTTTCAATTTTGAATGCCGAGGCGTGTTTTCAACCAGAATCTTCAACTCTTCTGCATTGCTTTCATACAAGGCCCGTAATCGTTTACCTTTCGGTTTGGAGAAGAGCGCGTCCTGACAGGGCCCTTTGCCATCAACACCAGCACAATGCACGGCCGACTCAACCCCACCATATTTGCAACTCTGCGTCATGCAGAAGCCGAGCAAGGTGGACCTAGCCGCAATCGCGCCTTTCTTTGCTAGAGACAGCAGCTTCTTGTGATCTTTCTCATTAATAAGCTTCAGTGTGTCCCCCTTGATCAAGTTCTTGCCCAAAGGATGAACGCACTCTCCCAAAACGTTCTCGGCTGCTTCTGTCAGTATTCGCGTTGTCGTCCTGTAGCTCTCAACTAATACCGTCTCCATAGCATTACGATTTACTTTTAGGCGCGTGTAATTGCGCCCGTAGTAGTAGCTTTGGTTTTCAGTCCTATGCTTCATCATCCACTGAATGATGGATGCATCTACGTCTGAGGCAAAGAGATTCACTGCCAGGGTTCGTCGCAACTGGTGAGCACTAAATGACCACACACCACCGACTTTGAACCACTCCTTTTCGGTCAACCTCGGGGTCAGTTGATATGCAATTTTATAATCTTCGTCTGTAATCGTGAGCTCGTGTTCATCGAAAGCGAGAGGATGTGATTTTATAAATTTATCGAGATCCCAATGATTTACTCGGTAAGAATCTAGGCGCTGCCAAGCCTCTAACGTGCCCACCATCAGGTATGGGTTTTCATCTTCGCACTGCGAAGTTGCTTCAAGTGCGTTATTCAGACGCAACTTGCCCAAAATCTTCAGGATTTCAATGGCCCGCTCAACCTGCGGAGGTACGACCCAGCGCGCATCGCTATCCGGATCTGTCTTCGTGGTTTCGCCGACCAGCATCGCCACCTTACCGAGAGTAGGATCGTCGTCCGTAACAAAGCAATCGAATCGCAGATCTAACCCCTCACCAACGCGCTGAATACTGTGCGCCAAGACATAAGCGAATGCACTATTGCGGACAAAGTTTGCATAGGCTGTCAAAGCCAACAGCTCATATCTATCGCTGGGCACGTACCCCACCCATCGATTCAGTAGCTCAGCAAGGCCGTGCGCCTCTAGGAACGCCGCAGCGCCTTCTGGATACACTTTCCTTGCTTTTCTTCCACGGATACCGGCGCTTTTCGCGCGAGGCCTCTCAAACGGGCTTTTTTCACTGTAACCATTTTGGATATTGTGACGGTAGGCTTCAGACACCCAAGTCCATGCGTCAACAAACGCAGATTGATGCTGTTCGAAAGAATCCATAATGCGCTCTATTGACCCAACCAAGACCATCCAGATCCTTGGCGGTATATATGCACTCTGGGTATTTATGTGAGGAATTTGGAGCACCGAAAGCCGCGAGATGAAATCCGCATCAGCGATTTTCCAACCCAGCGCATCTTCTTCTCTAAGCATAGCGCAAAGAATGGTGATTAGTTTCTGTTGTTGGTTTGAAGTAAGGGCCTTCATTAACAACGGCGCCAATCGCGGAAACCTGTACAGCTTGTCAATAGTAATGCCTTGATTGTCAGCAAACTGACAAAGGCTGCTCAGCACACGAAAACTCGATACGATCGAATCCACTTTCCCAGGGAAAAGCTTCATGTGATACAGGTAGAGAAATATCACCTGCTTTAATAGCTCTTCGTTTTCAGGAGACAAATCCCTGGCGCCAAAATTAAAGCCGAAACACTCATAAGCGCTGAAGTTCCAGTAGGCATCAGAATACTTCGACAACGGGTAGCCGTTGCTGTCGACGGACACGAAAAAATCGCTCGGTGGCGGGAACTGAGGTGGTTGATAATTACTCAGCTTTGTTGAGTCAAGTGTCGACACTGGATTTCCGCAAAACCTGAGCGTTGGTGATTTCATTTGGCCTCCCAGAACGCAATTATGTTCTTCCAAGTCGGGTGATAGTGCCCCTCCTCAATACGCATCTGCGCCTCGCTCACCCAGAGTCGCGACGTTTCATTGCGTTCTTTGAAAGCTTCGAGCTTCTCTGACAACCGTTCGATCACGCGGTCAGCGGGGATTTCGCGCTTAATCGGTTGAGCCGCCTCAATTAACTTGAGTCGCCTGAAAGATGCGAGCGACCAAACGTAATCTTCAGACTCAATGTCACGGTGCTTGCTGCACCAGAGGCAGCCTGACTCATGATTACAGTCGGGCTTCGCTACATCGGCCGGTATGTCAACCGTGGCCTCTGGCTCGCCATTACAGCCGCCATTGATCAAGCTCATCGGCTCCTTTTTCCAAAAGTGCGTTAGCGCGGCCATGGCGCGCTGCTGCGAGGGTCTCTCGTAGTTCTGTTTAAATGTCTCTCTCGTGTGCTGTGCCATTTCCGCGCTGACGTCTGGATCGCCAACGGTACGGTCCAAAAAATTCACTCTTGTTTTTCGAGTGGTCCGCGGTGGCATCCACGGAATCCCGGCACGACTGCAGCATTCGCGGATGTTATTGTATTGCAACCGCCCAAGTGACCTACCCGTTTCCGAGACCAACGGGAACAGGTAAGGGGCGTCCGGGAAAAAGTAATCAACAAACTTGATGTATTGCTTGAGGCGAGGTCTGTAATCATCGTAGATCGGAAAACTCACAGCACCGTGCTTTCTTCCTTTGCGGCTTGTTACGTACCACCCACTGCCACCCGCAGATTTGAACTTCAGCCCCTGGCGCTCAATGCGTAGCGCGGATGTGACGTTGATCCCGGTCTGATATACAAAAATTACGAATTCAGCCAGCAATCGCAGCCGAAGCAGCCAACCACGATATTGATTTAGTTTGTCGGTTGGCTCGCAAAGTTTGCGAGTGATTTCTGGAGTATATTTTCTGTCATTTCCTTCGAGCGCTCGTTGGTATCGCGGAGGTAATACCTCAAACGTACCTCTCATACCGTCAGGTCTGAGCGTATCCACGATGATTGGTAGTTTTCCGTGGATAGCCTCAATTGTGAGAGCATTTCCAAGATCAACGCAAAAATAACCAAGCGCTTGCGCATCGCCCAAATGCTGCTTCTCAGCAGAGCGGCTGACGGATGTAGCACGAGGCCATTTATACGCCTTACTGACTCTAGAGCTATGTTTTAGCCCATCATAAGGTGCCCGATTCAAAACTGCCGATAGGCACTGAGCGACCCGCTGCATGTGCCCATAAGCCACTGATTGCTTTATCTCCTTTGTCCCCCACGCCTTTCTATAGATATGTTCATCGTGTTTCAGAAAAGCAGCTTCTATAGAGGCCCTCTCATGTGTGAGGTCAAAATCTACTCTGTCCGCCCATCGCATGAATAGAGTAAGACTGCTGACATAGCTGTAGATAGATGCAGATGACTTTCGTTGCGCCATCAAACCATTGAAGTAATCTGTCAGCGCCTCGACGATCGGTAGACGGGCTTCAAGAGCAGTTCCCCAAGTTTCCTCGGTTGCATTCTTATAGAACCAACGGGAATCCTTTTCTGACGCATCTTTAATCAGCCAACGACTCAGGTCGGCCCAGGCTGAATCGATACCGTTAATCTTGAGCTGTTCTGGTTTCTTCACGATTCATCGCCTGGTAGCTGAAAGTTTGGTCCCAAGAACTGCTCGGTGAAGATTTTATTTGCCTTTGCTGCAGCCTTAGTTTTTTTAAGGAACTTAATGTAGGTCCATGTCGTCTTTTCGTCCTTGTGCATGAGCCAGTCTTTCACTTGCTCTATGGCATCCGCATCGCTTACCGACATGTGAATGCGAGCTAACTCGGTACCGCACGTCGCCCTGGATTGATGGAACTTGAGATCATGGAACTGCGTAAGCCCATCTCGAATCAACGCATCCCGGAGACTCTTTAAGGCAACATTTATGGCCTCCGCGCTGTATGGCCTGCCATCCTTCGTGAGGAAGACCAACGACTTGTTTTCCTTCGAAGCCTTAGCCTGCCGGTCCAGTCTGGTTATATTTGTTTCAGCGAAATCGAGGATGAACTTATGGACTGGTGAAAGGAAACGGAGATAACCAGACACACCATACTTTGTTTCTATACCCGTGCCAGGCCCAGCCGCTACCAGCATTATCTGCTCATCATGAGGATCTGGAGTTGCGTTCTTTAAGTTTTCGATGCGCAGCGTGCGAATGGAACCAATACGGGCTCCAACGAAGAAGCCAATGACAAACATTGCGTACAGAACCTGGTTCTGTTCGCTGTCATTGTTCTTTAGGTAATTAAGCAGGGTGTCACGATCTTCAGAAGTCAGCGGCAATAGGCCGCCTTCAACGGTAGTAACGTTCGCCTTTCGATGCGAAATCCGTAGGTCAGTAGTCCAAACACCAGCCGTGCGCTGAAAGCCCGTACTGTTAAAAAAAGTTACAGCTACTTGCTGGTCTTCCCAAAGTTTGAGGCGCTTTTCGATCACGCCCTTAGCCTTTGCCCACTTATAAAAATTGACGACGGCATTCATTCTTCTCGTAGGCATGCCGCTAGTGCCACCCGAGTTATCGATCAGATGTCCTCTGTATCGATCCAAACAGCGGTCTTCACGCCTTAGAGGGAAGCTCAGCCAATGGACTCCATTTGCCTCTAACCAGTTAGCATATGCGCTCAGGTCACTTGCGTTGCTTCGGAGAGTTGCGGATTTCACACCTCTCTCAGCCAAATAAAGAAAGGCCTCCCACCAGAGCTCCCCATCGTCCCACCAGATGCTGTATCTGGTTTTCGATTTTCTGGATTCATCCGGGACCCACTGACCATCATTGAGGCGAATGTGATGTTGATCCTCGTAGGACGTAATATAAGCCACAATGGGAACCCGCCTCTCTATACTGTTTTTATATACAGTATCAGGCAGAAAGGCGTTTCGTCAATTTTCCTGAGATTTAGGTACTTATGTGTCGTTTCGTCAGCATTGCAACTTATGGGTAAGATAGATCCCCTGCCAGGTGCCCAGGGCAAGATGTCCGTCGTTCACGGGAACAGTGAGCGAAGGGCCTACCAGAATACTCTTAATATGAGCCGGCATGTCGTCCGGGCCTTCCATGGTGTGCTCATAATGGGGCGCGTTCTCTGGCACCATCACATTAAAATGGCGCTCCAGATCGCCGCGCACGTCCGGGTCGGCGTTCTCGTTAATGGCCA
>OJGU01000085.1_pt1 | contig 63481 bp, 58 predicted proteins | sample 1594741 | NCBI WGS metagenome assembly OJGU01 (sample SAMN05416841, study PRJEB24817) | seawater metagenome | isolation source: Sea water | place: Canada:Atlantic | collected 2013-07 | reverse complement strand
ACGAGATGTAGAGAGGTCTCGTGGGCTCGGAGATGTGTATAAGAGACAGCTCATGAATTTTTCTCGATTTTTTATCGATAGGCCCATCTTTGCCAGCGTTTTGTCATTGATGATTCTAATGGCAGGCATTATCTCAATGTATAAGCTGCCAGTGTCAGAGTACCCAGAAGTGGTGCCACCCTCAATTGTGGTCAATGCTCAGTTCCCTGGCGCGAACCCAACCGTCATCGCTGAGACAGTCTCCACACCACTGGAAGAGCAGCTCAGTGGTGTCGAGAATCTGTTGTACATGTCCTCGCAGGCTAATTCAGATGGTTTGATGACATTGACCCTAACGTTTGCAATAGGCACCGATCCTGACCTTGCCCAACAGCAAGTTCAGAACCGTGTCGCGCAAGCGACTCCGCGTTTGCCTGAGGTCACTCGGCAGCTAGGCGTGACGACGATTAAAGCCTCACCAGATCTTACGATGGTAGTGAATTTGCGCTCGCCAGATGCGCGTTATGACATGCTGTATTTGCGCAACTATGGGGTGCTCAATGTGAAAGATCAGCTCGCTAGAATCCCTGGGGTAGGGCAAGTGCAGTTGTTTGGCTCTGGTGATTACGCCATGCGTCTTTGGTTGCAACCAGACAAGATTGCCGAACTTAATCTAACGGCTAATGATGTAATCAATACGGTGAGAAGCCAGAATGTACAAGTCTCTGCCGGCATCATTGGTAGTGCACCCAATCCGTCGCCCCTTGAAATGCAATTGCCGATCAATACTAAGGGACGGCTGGAATCGGTCGAAGAGTTTGAAAATATCATCGTGGCCACAAGCCCTTCTGGCGCCATTACGCGTTTGAAAGATGTGGCGCGAATTGAACTTGGCGCGTCCAGCTATAATTTGCGCTCTGTGCTCAACAACGAGCAAGCCGTCGGGATTCCTATCATGCAGGCTCCCGGTGCCAACGCGATCGAGCTTTCCGATAATGTGCGCGCCACGATGGAAGAGCTGAAGAAGAGCTTCCCTGAAGGCATGGATTATGCTGTCGCCTATGATCCGACAGTTTTCGTGCGTGACTCGATCAGTGCGGTCATCAAAACTTTGCTTGAGGCAATCGCCTTGGTAGTCGTTGTCGTTATCCTTTTCTTGCAAAAATGGCGCACGTCTTTGATTCCGTTATTGGCAGTGCCAGTGTCAATCGTCGGCACGTTTAGCCTGATGTATCTGTTTGGGTTCTCAATCAATGTATTGTCCTTGTTCGGACTTGTCCTTGCTATTGGTATTGTTGTTGACGACGCCATCGTGGTGGTTGAAAACGTCGAGCGGAATATCGAAAGAGGCTTGGCCCCGCGTGAGGCAACTTATCAAGCAATGCGTGAAGTGAGTGGCCCGATCATCGCGATCTCCCTAACGCTGATTGCCGTGTTCGTGCCTATTGGCTTTATTAGTGGGCTCAATGGGCAGTTCTATAAACAGTTTGCCTTAACGATTGCCATCTCGACGGTGATCTCTGCGTTTAACTCCTTAACACTTAGCCCTGCGTTGTCAGCGTTATTACTAAAACCTAAACAAGAGAAGGCGAACGAGACAGCACCATCACGCAATATAGTGATGCGTGCCGTGAATGCGTTTTTTGCCAAATTCAATCGGGGCTTTTCAGCAGCTTCTGATTCTTACAGCGTGACGGTAGGGCGCTTATTAGGCCGACGTGGCGCAACATTCGCAGTGTATTTTCTGCTGCTATTTTTGACTTGGGGAAGTTTCGAAACCCTTCCTAAAGGCTTTATTCCAACCCAAGATAAGCAGTACCTAATGGGCATTGCGCAGTTGCCTGCCGGAGCAACATTGGATCGCAGTGAAGAGGTCATTCGTGAAATGTCCTCCATCATGTTAGAGCACCCAGGGGTCGAGAACGCCGTGGGCTTTCCAGGGCTTTCAGTCAACGGTTTTACCAATAGCGCTAACGAAGGCTTGATCTTTATTGCCTTAAAACCTTTTGCACAGCGCACAGCAGAGGACATGTCCGCCGGTGCGATCGCCAATGCTTTACAGATGCGGTTCTCTGGTATCGAAGAGGCGTTTGTGTCGGTGTTTCCTCCACCGCCAGTCTTAGGGCTGGGCGCGCTTGGGGGCTTTCGACTGCAGGTGCAAGACCGCGGCAATTTAGGCAACGACGCGCTCAATGATGCAATAACGGCAGTGACCCAGAAGGCGTGGGCGACGCCTGAGTTAGTCGGTGTATTCTCGAATTACCGAATTAATTCACCCCAATTATTCGTTGATTTGGATCGCGATAAGGCCGTGCAATTAGGTCTTTCTATTCCCGAGATATTTGACACCATGCAGATCTATTTAGGGTCTGCCTATGTCAATGATTTGAATCTGTTCGGCCGTACCTATCAAGTGGTGGCGCAGGCGGACTCAGAATACCGTGATAGCCCTGAAGATATTAGCCAGCTGCAAGTGCGTAACCGCGTTGGCGAAATGGTGCCGCTTGGCACAGTCATGACGGTGCAAGAGAGCTACGGCCCAACTAGTGCGCAGCGTTATAACGGCTTTCGTGCGGGAGACATCAACGGTGGACCTGCTCCTGGGTATTCTAGCGGTGAAGCACAAGCGGCGATGGTGCGAATTCTCGATGAGACGCTACCCGATGGTATCGAATACGAATGGACGGATATGACCTATCAGGAAATTTTGGCGGGCAATACAGCCTTGCTGATCTTCCCGTTGTGTATGTTCCTTGTGTATCTAGTTCTAGCCGCGCAGTACGAGAGCCTGACATTGCCATTGGCGGTCATTCTTATCGTGCCATTGAGCGTCTTAGCGGCCTTGACCGGTGTATGGCTCACTGGAGGCAGCATCGATATCTTTACCCAGATATCCTTGTTTGTGCTCATCGGTTTGGCGAGTAAGAACGCCATTTTGATTGTGGAGTTTGCACGTGAACTCGAGCACAAGGGCTTGGGCATCGTCGAGGCGGCAATCGAAGCGTCACGCCTCAGGCTACGGCCAATTTTGATGACCTCGCTAGCCTTCATCATGGGGGTGTTGCCGATGGTGATATCAACCGGCGCAGGTGCTGAGATGCGTAACATCATGGGTGTGGCGGTTTTCTCTGGCATGATTGGCGTGACTGTCTTTGGCTTGTTCTTGACGCCTGTGTTCTATGTGGCACTGCGTAAATTGGAATCGAAGTGGCAGGGCCAAAAGCAAAAAGAAGGAGTAGCGGTATGAAGCTTATTCAAGATGGTGCCAAGAAGCTTACTTTGCTGGGGGTGATAATCAGCCTGACTGCTTGCGTCAGCGATGCCTCCTACCAAACCCTGTCGGTGCCCCCAGCGGTACAGCCGCAGTTTCAAGTGCCAGATTCATCACCACAGATCAATAGTGAGGAAGTGCTGGTGAGTTGGTGGGAATCACTTGGCGATGCGCAGCTAAGTGCGTTGGTCAACGACGCGATGCAGCATAATAACGATGTTGGCATCGCCATTGCTAACTTAGAGCGTGCGCGCAGCGATTTGCGTGGGGCGGGATTGGAGTTGCTCCCTGATATTGGCTCTAGCATCAGTGCAAGTGATCAACGCCTGGCAGACGCCGCGGCCATTGGCTTCAGCGATAATCGTTTCACCCAGTACCAAGCCGGTTTTGATGCAAGCTGGGAGCTAGACCTTTTCGGTCGCCTGCGCCAGCAACGCCTGGCCGCACGGGCAGACCTAGCAGCCACGCAGGCAGAGCTCGACCAAGTGTATGTGTCGGTGGCCGCCGAGGTGGCTCGTAGTTATATACAGTTACGTGGAGCCCAGCTGCGACTAAGCGTAGGCGAGCGCAATGTCGATGTAATTTCCCAGTCAGCCGATTTGACGCAGCAATTGTTGGACGGTGGCCTAGGTGACAACTTAGATGTACAGCGCGCTTTGGCGCAGTTGGAGTTAGCCCGTGCTGCATTGCCAAGCCTGCGTGCACAAGTGGCGATGAATATTAATCGCTTGAGTGTTCTTACAGGCCAGATGCCGGCGGCATTACACAATAGTTTAAGTTCACCTCAAGGTTTGCCATCGATACCACCGTCTATTGCAGTGGGTGACCCAATCGAGCTTCTCAAGCGTAGACCAGATATACGCATTGCAGAGCGACAACTTGCCAGTGCCATTGCCCGTTACAAGGTCAGCGTGGCGCAGTTGTACCCGCAAGTCTCTATCAGTGGCAGCATTGGTTTTCTTGCCACCGCCTTTGCCGATCTGGGCAGTGCAGGCACGTTAACCCATATAGTGGGGCCGAATATTACTTGGGACGCATTCAATTTCGGGCGCTTGCAGAATCAGATAGATGCAGCCGATGCTGGTATTCAAGCGCAGTTAGAAGTGTTTGAGAAAACGCTGCTCAGTTCATTCGAAGAGGTGGATAACGCGATGGTGACACTCACCTCCGAGATTGAGCGACAAGAAAGTCTGCGGGCCGCGGCACAGGCGAGCGCTCAGACTTCCGATATCGCGAGGCAACGTTTCGAAGCGGGGGCCGATAGTTTTTTAGATTTGCTTGATGCCCAGCGCACGCAATTGGCTGCAGAGGATCAATTGGCTAGCAGTGAAACAGCGCTCGCTCTGCAAGTCATTGTCCTGTACAAGGCTCTCGGCGGTGGTTGGCAGTTGCATGTGAACTAAGTGAAATCGAGGAAGGTTTCTCGTTTGCCTGCGCCACGTATTCTCTTTCGTGGCGCAGGTTTTTTTTAGGGGCCAAATAAGTCGCGCACGCCATTGCTGATATTTTCCACGGCATCCTCAATCTTCTGTACGCCGTCATCGAGTTGCTGTCTTGCGCCGTCGATCAATACATCCATATTGGGCACGCCTTCTCGTATGATCGCTTGATTCAAAGCCGATAGTATCTGACGTGCGGCCTCGGCGACGGTGACAGCGCTGCTGTTCTCGCCAATATTAGTCAGCACTAAATCGGGTAATGGCACAGGCGCACTAGCGACTCGAGTGTGCAGGTCAATCTGTGGATTGTTCATGCGAAACTCGCGAATGATTACCTGGGTGCTCGCTGGAGCATCGGGGTTGGCCTCAACTACAGGTGCGGCATCACTGTCGGGAAGGTTTGCTAGCAGTGCGCGAATATTGTCTCTTACCACCGTTGTCTCATAGGTGATCTTGGCGTCATCGATTTGAATCAGATTGATCTCGATAACATCACTGAGAATACTGGCGGTATTGATGGAGACATCCAAACCACCCAGCTCAATCGCATAGGGCGCATCGAAACCTTCTGGGTTGGCAATAGTGAGCCCACGAATACTGCCTTCACCTGTAAAGGGTGAAACGCTGACTCCAGATACTGTTACTGCCGTCCCTAGGGCATTGCTACCGGCGATCTCGATGCCGCGACGAATGCCGTTTTCATAGTTCAAATAGGCGAATACACCACCGGCGACAATTAAAATCAGTAGTGTGAGCAATAACTTTTTCATGCGTTTTACCTGTTTCTTACGAATTGTTGCCTAAGGATGAAGCTTTTCGCTGACTTGAGCAAATCCATTGCGCAGTCAGCGAAGTGCTTAGTGCTTACTCTTGCGCATCAAGCTCAAGTGTTTCTGTGGGCGCACTTTCTTTTTGAATGCTCAGGTAGAGAGCGGCAAAGGAAGATTTGATCCACATCAGGGCAGGAAAGACACCAATTATGAATAGTAGGATGCCGCTAAGAAAAATGAAGATCGACAAAATGCCAAGCAAGAAAATTTTCAGAGTATGGCCTTGCGTCATGCGCCAGCTAGCCTCGACCGCTGCGACTGGGTCCATATCCTCATCCATTACGAGGTAAGAGGTAAAGACAAGTCGGCAGGCGATATAGATGCCAGGGAATATGAATGCCACAAAGCCAATAATGACTAAGCCAAATGCTAATAGATTAGAGAGCACGACATTGAGATAGCATTTAAAACCGTCAAGGATGCTCTTGATCAAGACATTGTCGCCTCGCACACCCTTTAAAAACACGAGATCTGCCCCGTAATTGAATGCCGGAGCTATGAGAATCATGAAGGCGAGAAGAAGCAGCGAGTGAATCGACTTAATTGGGTCACTGCTAGTAAAGTTGTAGTTTTGGCTCTGCGAGGGAATGTCGATCACCGCAATCACTAGGGCGACAAGAAAGAAGAGTAAGGCATTTTCCTTCATTCGCTTCCAGCCAAAGGCTAGTGCTCTACCAGGGCCGGGACGGAAATCGATAGTGACTAATTCGTTCTGCATGTTTTGCTCCTTTTGCGCGTTTTAATGGGAAGCGCTAGGTTGCAATAGTGGAGTAAGAGCCATTTTGCGAACAGCGACTAAGGTAGTGTTTTGCAATTAACTACTTTGGTAGGGCTGACTACTTAGGTCGTAATGCTATATTTGCCCCCATGATTAACTTATTCGACTTCATCCTATGAACGCAATCGGTGCTGTCACCCAATGGCTAGGTTTTACCCTTTGTCTATCGTTGTCTGTGGCAGGCATTCTCGTGTTGTTTCGCTATCGCAGAATCGAGCTTGGCGACAATCTGCAGTTTCTACAATATAGCTTCATTCTGATAAGCGTTTTTTTGTATTACAGTCTTTGGAGTCAAATTCTGCTTCCGCGGTTTTACATTGTCGACAATGTAGAGCAGGTCGCCAATGTGATCTCTGGTTTGGGCACGCCGTTTTTCTTCATAGCGCTGCTTATGCAATTGCTATGGGCCTGCCGCTTGCAGAAGCGTCATGCAATTTCATGGATAGTCGGTGTGTCGATGCTGGCTAGCTTCGCTGCTTTTTCAGCCTTGAGCGGCGGGCTAATGGGGCAGGATCCGCTAAGAAGTGCGTGGTCTATCGTAGGGGCGGTGTTTGCAGGGGCGCTCACGATATTGCTCTTTCTGGCGAAAGACCAAACGCTACGGGATAATCGAAGTCAGTACTTGCTAATGCTGAGCGCCTTAACTGGCTTGGTGCACTTTAGTTATTTCACTGCACTGGCCGATGCGCCACTCTATGAGCCGGCTTTTGCAGTATTGTTCTATTGCAGTCACAGCGCCTTCGCGGTGCTCTATGTTTATAGTGCCAAGGCCTCACAAGTCACGCCAGTAGGGATCGATGGGGTAGAGCATTTGATCCAAAAGTTCGGTATCAGCAAACGCGAAGCCGATGTGGTGAGAGGGATCTATGCAGGCAAGACCAATCAAGAAATTGCAAATCAACTGTTTTTGTCGCTGCAAACAGTGAAGGATCACGCTTCGCGAAGCTATCAAAAAACCTTTGTAAAGAACCGTGGGCAGCTGATCGCCTTGGTGCGCGACGTTGAGAGCCGTGCGCAGCAATAAGCCTGCGCACGGCGATATTGCTCTATCGCAATAGCAGGGTAGGAATAGTAGCCGAGCGCAAAAGGTCTGTGGTTTTGCTGCCCATAAATAGGCTGCGCAGTGGTGAGTGGCTATAGGCTCCCATCAACAGAATATCGATACTCTGTGCTTTGACCTCTCTTGCAATCACTGTCTCGGCGTCGCCAGGAATGTGCTGGCTGATCGTTTCGAAACCGGCTTTTTCGAGCTTGCTCTTCGCCCACTGCAATTGTTTTGCGGCGTCTTGACCATCCTTGCCGGACATCAATAGGTGTATAGGCATGCCCTTGAACAGTGGGCTGCGCGCGACTAATTTGACTCCATCGCGTGTGGCGATGCTGCCATCGAAGGCGATCATCGCACGGCGAGGTTCTTTAAAGCCTTCGGTCACCGTCAAGATAGGCTTGCGCAGATTGCGCACGGTGCGTTCGACATGGCGCCCAATGTCTCTTTGAGTCTGATCCGCAGACCTGCCGCGGCGGCCCAATACGAACATGCGCACTTCGTCCTCTTGCTCTTTGAGTGTCTCTTCGAGCTGGCCATAGCGTTGGCGTACATCTGGGGTTTGGATGCCGGCGGCAACGGCGCGCTCACGCAATCCATTCAAGAATAGTCGTCCCCGCTCGCGGGCTTCTTTGCTGCGTGATTCGTCTTTGCTGGAAAGGGTTTCTAGCAATTGTTCTTGGGCATCGATGCCAATGGCGCCACTGTGGTCTTTGCTGTCAGAGATCTCTTGGTGACGATCGATAACATGTAAAAACTCTAGGGGGGCGGAGACGCGCCCAGCGACCCAAGCCGCGTAGTCGGCTACATATTCGGCATAGCGTGATTGGTCGACACAAGCGAGGATTTTAGGTTCTGCTTTCATCATTTCTCTCCTAATGCCCCAACAGTATGTCGTCGGGGCCGCCTTTGTCGAACTCTCCGAATTTATCCACCATGGTCGCGCTAGCCTCGTTCAAGCCTATCACTTCAACCTCAGCCCCTTCGCGGCGGAATTTGGTAACGACTTTGTCTAACGCGCTGACTGCAGTTATGTCCCAGAAGTGAGCGCGGCTTACATCGATGCGTACTTTTTCAATCACTTCTTTGTAGTCGAAGGCGTTCACGAATCGGTCGGCACTAGCGAAGAATACCTGCCCTAACACGGTATAAGTGCGGGTGCGGCCTTCGTCTTCGGCGAGAGAGAGAATTCGCAAGATGCGACCAACTTTATGGGCGAAGAAGAAACCAGAGGCCAAGACCCCAGTGAGCACGCCCATCGCCAAGTCGTGGGTGAGTACTGTGACCGCTACCGTGGCAATCATCACTACGCTTGAGCTCTTTGGGTGTTCGCGCAAATTCTTAATCGACGCCCAATTGAATGTTCCAATCGATACCATGATCATGACTGCAACGAGCGCGGCCATTGGAATGCGGCCGACCCAATCTCCTAAGAACACGACCATGAGCAATAAGAAGAGCCCCGCCGAAAGCGTCGATAAGCGACCACGGCCACCGGACTTCACATTGATGACTGACTGCCCGATCATCGCGCAGCCTGCCATGCCGCCAATGAAACCGCTGGCGATATTGGCGACACCCTGACCCAAGCATTCTCGGTTCTTGTCGCTTTTTGTGTCAGTGAGATCATCCACAATGGTGGCCGTCATTAATGATTCCAGAAGCCCCACCACCATCAAGGTGAGTGAGAACGGGAAGATAATCATTAAGGTTTCCCAAGTGAAAGGAATGTCTGGAATGAGGAAGACAGGCAGGCTGTCTGGTAGTTCACCCATGTCACCCACGGTGCGGATGTCTAGGTCGATGATCAATGCCACAGCGGTTAAGACCACGATGGTGACCAGTGGGGATGGAATCGCGCGAGTAATATAAGGGAAGCCATAAATGATGCCCAAGCCTGCCGCCGTCATGGCATAGACATGCCAGGTGACATTAGTGAGCTCGGGTAGCTGCGCCATAAAAATTAGAATGGCTAATGCGTTAACGAAACCTGTCACCACCGAACGAGACACAAAGCGCATCAAGGCCCCTAGATGAATCCAGCCCGCGATGATTTGTAGCACCCCAGTCAACACAGTGGCGGCGAGTAGGTATTGCAGCCCGTGGTCTTTAACGAGCGTCACCATGACCAATGCCATTGCGCCTGTTGCTGCGGAGATCATGCCTGGGCGGCCACCGACGAAGGCGATTACCACGGCTATACAGAAAGACGCATAGAGCCCGACCTTTGGGTCGACACCGGCAATGATAGAGAAGGCGATAGCTTCTGGGATTAGCGCGAGTGCAACCACGAGGCCGGCCAAAAGATCGTTACGGACGTTTGCAAACCAGTCCTGACGTATCGTATTCATGTAGGGCGTATTCCATTTTAAAGCCGAGCTAGGGCGGCAATGAATGAGCAGTGCTGAGTAAATGTTGGGCGAAGAGAAGAGGTTTTATTGTGATTCGCTTAAGAACTGGCCGCTTATCGACAAGTGACTGCAATTAAGGGGCGCGATTGTACAGGCTGCGAGGCTCGGAGACAAAAAAAAATCGGGTGCTACCGATAAGGCGGCACCCGATTTTTAAGCTTAAGCGTTTAGCTTAGAAGAAGTTGTAGTTCACGCGGGCATAGAACACGCGTCCTAGAACATCTTGAGATTCCGCAGCCACACCGGCAATCATGCCGGTTTTCTGTGGCATACGGTCAGTAAGATTACGTGCACCAACGGAGAAGTTAAATTCGCCACCCAGTGCTTCGTAACCTCGGTAGGAATAAAACATATCCAATTGAGTCCATGCTCGCAGTTTGTCCGTATGGCGCCATTCGGAACCTGGGAAAAACTGTTGGAAACTAAACTCGTTGGCATCGAAGACCACTTCATCGATATAGCGAGTCGTTGCGCTGACCGTGTGATTGCCTAAGCCCCAATTGATACGCAAGTTCGCGCGGATCTGTGGAATAGTCGGCACGGCGCCAAAGTCATTGTTCTGATTGCCAACCGCTTCCATCACCGGCAGGTCATCGGCAAGCTGGAACTGGTAGGTATCAACATAAGTGGCTTGCAATTGCATATTGATATCGCCCCAACCGTCTAGACCCACCGAATCTAAGCTGAAACCATAGTCGACTTGTGTATCCCAAGCGCGCACCAACATCGAAGACGCGTTTGAATCACTCTGCAAAATCGTGTCTGGGGTTGTGATGTCAGAGGCGCTGCGGATGATACGCTTGTCTGAGCGTGGGTCGGCAACCCAAGCTTCTAATTGAGCTAGCGTTGGGTAAGGGTTTGCAGTGGTTGCCGCAAATCCTGTGGCCGCCTGAAAATTACGGTAATCAGAGCGAATGATGTCTTGTGTTGTGGTGCTCACAATACGGTCGGTAAAGTCAGTCTCACTCCAAGTGATCGACCAGCTCAAATTATCCAATAGGTCGATATCGACACCGAACGATAGGCTGTCAGATGACTCTGATGCTAGGGCAGGGTTTCCGCTTCGACAAGAAGTGATGAACCCTTGGAAGGGTGAGAATAAATCGTCAACGTTACTCAAACCGCAAATCTGGGGTGAGCCCAGCTGTGCCAGAGTAGGTACGATGAACGCTTCGCCCTTGGTTGCCCGAATGTTCAACCAATCGGTTGGCACATAGATCAAGCCAAATTTATCCACCACAGCACTTTGCCCGGTGCTGAAACTTTCATCGCGCACCGCGGCGCTTAGTTCTAAGTTTTCTAGCAATGGAAACGCAAACTCAGCAAACCATGAGTCACTGCTGCGGCTCTGGCTAGTAGGGAGCTCCTGTACACCGATCAATTGGTCATCGCGAATTGACGTGGCGGTTGGGCCGTTTTTGTCTGTCTCTTCGCGGCGCTGATAACCCGCGGCCATTGCGATCGGGCCGCCAGGCAATTCGAAACCACCAGGGGATACATCACCGTTGAAGGTTAGGTTGAAGGTTTGTAGCTCATCTCGATCATCGATCGCATCCTGAGTGAAGATGGCATCGGCAACATGTTGAGGGGTTCTAAATTGTGGATCGATCGCGCCAAACGGATTGAAACAGCTGTCCACATCGTTGACGACATCACAGTTCAAACCTTGGGCCACAGCGCCAACGCTAAATTGCTGAGAGTTATTGCCCACGCTGTCATAGAAGCTATACACATAATCTGCATTGCCCTGCCAACCTTCCAAGCCAGGCACTGCAAACTCTAAGCCTGAGGCAAAACGCAGCGCGCGTCTGTCTACTTGGTAGCTTTGGAAGTGACCGAACTCTTGCATGGCTGTTGGGATAGTGTTTGCCTCTGGCTTACCAAAAGGCATCCACTGTGCACCATTAATGTAAACGTCCTCATTGAAGGGGACGCCGCCCAGCGGGTCGTTCTCGATCGAAGCGAGACGATTGTTAGCGAACACCACTGAGCCGGAGGCATCGCGTTGTGGCAGTGGGCGGCCGTAGCCGTCCAGCACTATTGCACCATTAGCGTCACGAGCTGGTTCGGCAAACAAATTTGCACCTGTGGAGGTTTGAGCTCTAAACGTATTGCCAGGTAATTCACCACGCACGACTGGGATGGCGCCATCAGAGCGGGCACCAGGGTTGCCGGTATTATTCCGGTTGCGATAGACCTGACGGTTCCACATGAGCTGTGAGTTAAAAGTCACGTCGTCACTAATTTCCCAGTTTAAATTTCCATACAGGGATGAAGTGTTGTAGTCGGGTTGATAGTCACGGGTGTCGCCGAAACTCATAAAGCAGCGGCCACCAAGGGGAACGCCCCATGGGTTATTCCCGGCCGCGGCTTGGTCTTGGTCAATGCGATAACCACAGCTAGGATCCATGCGGCTAGTTGAGGCGCCAGTTAAATTACCGTTCTCATCACGCACGGGTACTGTGTAGTTGCCTGGGTTTGATCCGCCATTGTGGGTTAGACCTGAACGAACATACTCGGGGCGTTCGTCCCAAGCTAAAGTGGCTGAGTCAACGAATGAGCCTGCAACGACGAGATCGACGTCACCGATGCTTTTACCGCCAAGGAATGAGGTTTCAATTCGGCCATAGTCATCACGACTATCGCGCTCTTCAAAGTATTCCACTTTCAGGCCATCGAATGAGCGATACGGAATCAAGTTCACAACCCCTGCCACGGCGTCTGTGCCATACAGTGCTGCGGCACCGTCGGTGACCACCTCTATGCGCTGTAGTGCTGAAGCTGGCAACATAACTTGTACGTTATCGGTAGCAACCCGTCTGCTGTCTACCAAGGTTAGCGTTGCGCGGGGGCCAAGGCCGCGCAGGTTGAAATTAGAAGTAGTACTAGTCACGCCTTGAATGGAGTTGGTCGTGGCAGTGCCGTTGTTGAAGGTCAAATTTGAGACGACCTGCGCCATGTTGACAGTGCCTTGAGACTCCAGGTCTTCGGCGCTGAGCTGCGTGATGGGAGATGCCGCCGCAATGCCTTCAGAACGGCGAATAAAGGAGCCGGTAACGACGACTTCTTCGACTTCTGGCGCTTGCGCGATTGATTGTCCTGCGCCCCCAAGCATGGTTAGAGCGATAGCGGTGCTGAGGAGTTTGTGAGTGAAGGTGGGGCGGATTTGGGGTGTAGGTATTTTGGTCATTTTTAGCCTCAATCTTGTTGTTATTAATGAGTCGATAGCAAAGCCAAGATTTTCAGACACATTTTAGTCAGTGCCTTGATGAAATCTTTTAAGCAGGCTAGCACGGGTGTTGGAGGGCGGGGCTAGTGTGATTTTGAAAAAATGTTACTGCCTTACAGAATTAGTCAGTCAAAAAAATGATGAATTTCTAAGAAAAAATCTAGGAGTCCAGATTTTCGCTAATAGCGTTAACCAAGTGATTCTCGTAACTTATTGTTTTTTATATCATAGTTTGAAATTCGTCAGTCGTGCGCTAGGGATTACAGGAATAGAGGCAACTAATTGGGAACTGATCCCAGCTTTAGTTTAATAAGATTTTTTCTTATCGACGAAATACGCGTTGGTGGTATTTACCGCGTAGGCCTCTAGGGCTGCTAGAAAACTTTTTGTCACGTCGTCAATGTCAGTGATCGCCGCTTGGTGGGGCGATACGAAGACCTGTGGGTGTTGCCAAAGCCAAGATGATTTAGGAAGTGGCTCTTCTTCGAAAACATCCAACACGCAATAAGCGAATTGGCCAGCTTCTATGGCCAGCGCAAGGTCTTGTGTCTTCACGGTTGCGCCACGGCCAATGTTAATGAACAGTGCATGTTGAAAGCGCGAGAAAAAATGGGCGTCTAGCAAGCCCTGGGTGGCCGCCACATGGGGCAGTGTATTAATCACGCAAGTGACCTCTGACAAAGTGTCAGGTAATTCCTCAAAGCGGAAGCAGCGTTCAAAATTAGGGCCAGCAGAGGCGCCAGAGGTATTAACGCCAATGACGGTGATGCCTACGCTGCGCAATAGCGTTGCAACTCCCTGTGCCATTGAGCCTGTGCCGAGCAGCAGAACTGTTTTATTTTTGCTGCTAACAGCAGCGCGTTCTGGCCACGCCTGTGTTTGCATGTCCTTGTATATGGCAAAAGTGTCTTGCAGAAAATTCAGAATATGACAAAGGCAAAATTCGCCCGCCTTAGCGCCTAATGCGCCTGTGGTTCGTGATAGGCGTAAGTCCTTATTGAGATCGGTGCGTTTAACGAAGCCGTCTACGCCTGCGCCAAAACTATGTATCCACTTGAGCTTGTGCAGCGAAACCTCAGCGTCGATAGGAAAGCTCGCCAGGCAATCTGCCCAGTCTATCTGGGCCTGGGTTACCTGGTCTGCGATCTGTACATCCAGGCCAAGAGTATTGCCTTTGAAGGCCTCGTAAAACTGTGTGGAAAGCCTGCCGGTGGAGAGAACTTTGATCATGAGCCTGCCTAAAGATCTGGCGATTGAACGGATGCCGCTATAGTAGCGCCTCTTTGCAGTAAGACTTACCCATATGATGAAAAATCTACAAATAAAACTGCGCAAAGGCAGAGTGCTGATTTGCGCAAAATGTTTATAACATTATGAATTATAAAGATTAAGTTTAATTTTTGTGGCGCTTGGCATAGGCATTGCAAACTTGTTTAACAAGCGCGGTGTAAAGCCGGTTTTTTTATCAACCTTATAGACAAGGGAGTTTATATGCCAACTGCAAAGAAAGTTGAAAAGGAAGTTAATCACGCACCAATCACTGAGAAGATGACGGCTGCTGCACACGAGTCCGTGGATAAGGCAGCGATTCATGCCAGTGCCGCCGAAGAGACTATTCGCGAAACTGTTGAGAATACCTCTGAGACGCTTGCAGGCAAACGCGCATCGGTAGAGATGGAGCTAGGCACTGCGGCTGATAAGGCGCGCAAACTAGTGGTTGAGAACCCGCTGATGGCGGCTGGTGTGGCGTTCACAGCAGGCTTGCTTGTCACTTCGCTTCTAAGCAAGCGCTCATAAGCTCATGCAAACGCCTAATAGTCACCAAGAAACGGGTGAGCATAGCAAGAATCAGGAGAGCGGTGTTATCACCGCTCTTCTTGATTCTGCCACCCAAGTTTTGCAGCGCTATTCCACGCACTGGGAGACCAGTAAGGACATTCTGCGCGTCGAGTGGGCCATTACCCGCAAGTGTATCTGGTTCGCGATCGTTGTGCTTATTGTGTTCAGTGGCGTGGTCTTGAGTGCTTGCTTGGGCTTAACGGTTCTAGCCTCTTACGGTCTCTACACATTGGGGATGCCTGTATGGGGTATCGGTTTGACGTTGCTTGTCGCTCATGGTTTTGCGCTCTATGCATTGGTGCAAACGATGCGTGGCTTGATCAAGCGAATGGGTTTTAAAAAATCAGCGCAATTTTTTGCCCCTAGTATGAAAGGAGAACAATAATGCTTTTCGATTATTTACTGAAGAAAGACTACGCGCGTCTTGAGAGCTTGCAGCAAACTAGACGCTGGAATCGTTTGCTCATTACTAAAGAGCAGGCTGACCTAAAGCGAGAGGTGCTTAGAGAATTGGGCACTGGCAAGGGGATGTTGCTAAGCTTTACTGCCGGTTGCGCTACAGGCGTTACTGCCAGTCAGCGTGATCGTCTGTCGATATTAAAGCGCTTATCTATTTCGCAGATCGCAGCCTTCGCGAGCCTGCTTAAATAATTTTTTCCTACCCTTCGTAATACTGGCTATCTTTGTATTCATTGATAGCGGCATTTGCCAACACCCCTACAGCAGCCGTTACAGGCACAGCCAATAGCATTCCTACTATTCCGAACAAGGTGGCGCCAGCCATAAGCGCGAACAAGATCCATAGCGGGTGTAAGCCAACACTATCTCCAATAAGTTTAGGGCTGATAAAATTGCCCTCCAGGAACTGTCCTAGCACAAAGATGCCACCAATCATCGCTACATAAGACAGCTCGCTCGTCTGCAGCCAGGCTACAACCACGCCCATTAGGAAACCAACGATAGAGCCGAACAGTGGAATAATCGACAGTAAGCCGGCGGCAATCCCAATAAGAAAGCCATAGCGTAAACCCGCGATAGAAAGGGCAACAGCGTAAAGCACGCCAAGAGTGACTGCGACTAACAGCTGGCCGCGAATAAAGCCTGCAATCTTAAGGTCGATCTTGTCGCAAATGCCTTTGGTTTTCTCATAATTGTGTCTTGGCAGTAAACCATAAACCCATTGTGTGATTGATTGCCATTCGATCAACATGAAAAAGGCGACTAACGGCGTTACTACCACAAAAGTTAGAAAACCCATGATGGCAATGCCACCATTCATCAAGCCCTCAAGTAGGCTCGAGCTTGCACTCAAGGCACCGCTAATATTCTCTTTAACAGCGTCGCGAATATTTTGGTCTAGGTCGTCTTCGTTCACATTGCGCTCGACGATCTCGACATAGTGCTGCATTCGCTCCCAGGCTGCGTCTATATATTGCGGCGCCGTTTCGGCTAGATCGGCTAGCTCCTTATATAGGGGAGGGATGAGCAGAAAAGCAAGTGTGAAAATGGCAATAGCAAAAAATGAAAGAATAATAACAGCCGCAGGTTTGCGAGGAAGCTTGTGCTTCTCTAAGAAGTTCATAAATGGATTTAAAAGATAAGCGATGATGATGCCCACTACAAAGGGCAATAATACATCGCTAAAAATCCACACAAACGCAAATAAGAGGGCGCTAACGGCCAACCAAAATATTAACTGTTCTTTTAATTTCATTCTCTGCCTGCCTTTGTTGTGTTGTTACCTAGCTCTGGGGCCAGCAAGCCACCATATGACTAAGCCTATAAAAGGAAGGAAAAGAATGATCAGAATCCACACGAGTTTCTTTACCGTGCTTGCGCCGCTTTCCATGATCTTTAAGATCGCGAATATATCCAGAACCAAAATTATAAAACCAAGTAGACCGTATTCCATTGTGATGTCCTTTTTAGTTAATGTTCGAAGGTATTGTGAGCAATGTTTGTGCCACATAGATAGTTCAAGTGTTGTGGGGCGCTAGAGCGGCAAAAGGAAAAAAGTGCAGCGCTTTTGATGTAACTATTACAAGGTGACTTGTAAAAGTGGCCAGTTGTTCATCGGACATTCTTCACAGTGACTCGCCAATCTGAACTTAATAGTGATTAAGTTTCACAATTTATTTTCTCTTAAAAAGTTCCATTAAATTTTCTGTAGCTTTTGTCATTCGGCGCCTAGAGAAGAACTTGAAAGTATTTGATGCAAGTTTTTTCTGATGAATGCAGTCGATTGGCACGCATCTTGATTGGTATCTAATCGTTAGATCGCTTTAACACTCACAGAGAAAAGGAGACTCAAATGAGTAATGTAATAGTCGGATTATTTAACAGCCCAGAACAAGCAGCGTCTGCTATCTATACCCTAGAGGCACGCGGTGTTCCTGCGCACAAGATTAATCTAGTCGCCAGCGACGGCTTCAACAAGGACAGTTTTGCAGTCGATTCACATTCTAAACTTCCTGAGGGGGTAGCCCTGGGCGCAACAACTGGTGCTGCGATCACTGCACTTGTTGCGGGCTTTACTGCAGTGGGGGCCGTGGCTAGTGGCGGTGCTTCGCTTCTCGTGTCGGGCCCAGCTGTTGCCGCGTTAGCAGGTGCCGGTGCCGGTGCGACAGGTGGCGGAATTATTGGTGGCCTCATTGGCGCGGCGATGCCAGAACATGAGGTTAAGTTCTATGAAGATGCTCTAGAGAAAGGGTCGGTCTTGGTTGGTGTTGAGCACACCGACGACAACAAGAAGTTAGTCAAAGAAACTCTAGAAGACTGTAACGCTGAAAAAGTGACAACTGCTTAACAGTTGTGGCTCCGATAGTGCCTTTAAGTTTCTTTCCCTTACTTACTGGCACACCTTTACCTCTAAACGGAGCATTGCTTGGCTTTGCTATGAAGATGCTGGCAGCGCAAGGTCAAGATTCTTTTTTAAGAACTGTTACATAACAAAGGTTTGCTAAGGATGAGCAACAAACGCAAAGCCATAAGTATATTGTTAGTAATTGCCATAGGATTAGTGGCAATTCGTGCAGTGTTGCCAGTGGCGGTGCAGCGTTATGTGAATAATGAATTAAGCCGTTCAGATAGTTATGACAGTCGCATTGGGGATGTCGATCTAGCGCTCTTTCGAGGGGCTTACACAATTGACGATGTCACCATCACTAAGATCGACGGTACTGTACCCGTACCGCTATTTTCTGCTCGCAGCATCGAGTTTTCAGTTCTTTGGAGCGCTTTGTTAAGCGGCGAAATAGTGAGCGAGATCGATTTTTTTGAGCCTGTTATTAACATCGTGGATAGCGAAAACCCCAATAGCCAACAGACAGGGGAAGAGGGACGATGGTTGGCGATCATGGATGATTTGGTGCTGTTAAGGATTGACCGCGCTACGGTACACAATGGAGAGTTACACTTTAGGAATTTCGACGTCGAACCGCCAATGGATGCTTATTTAAGCCAAGTGAATGGCAGCGTGTATAACCTCACGAATAGCAAGGACCTAGAGCGAGTGCTAGTGGCAAATATCGATCTTGAGGGCAAGGTCATGGAAATGGGGACGCTCAACGCGCAAGTTGAGCTGGACCCGACATCGCAAAAACCCAGTTTTGATATCGATGCAAGGATGCTTGGGTTGCCTTTAATGAAGATCGATTCCTTAATTGCTACGTATGCACCATTTGATGTTGAAGGCGGAGACCTGGACTTTGTCTTCGAGCTAGCGGCCACGGATGGCCAATTGGATGGATACTTCAAACCTTTGATACATGACATGGAAGTCTTTCAATGGAAAGAAGACATCATAGAAGATGGAGATAACCCATTTCAAGCCTTATGGGAATCGCTAGTTGGCTTGACTAGCGAGCTTTTCGAAAACCAGTCACAAGACCAAGTTGCTACGGTAATCCCTGTGTCTGGACACATCGACAACCTCGATGTCGGGCTTCTAGCCACAATAGGCAATGTATTAGAAAACGCATTTATTCGAGCCTATCAAGCGCGGTTCGATGACAATATGGGTGAGTGATGTTTCAGCCGGCGCTAGAGCGCTATTCCTTCAAGCGTTTCTGTGTTTTTCAGATAGTAGGTCTCTAGCTGGGAGACGAACAGGAAAGTTGAAAGATTCAAGTCAGCAAGACCGTGCCAATAAACCACCAATGTATCCGTAGCGTTGATTAGTAAGCTTGTTCCACTGTACTCTTTAATCGTCACACCTTTTAGGAGTAAGCCCCGTGGATGCAAGTAAGTTATTCAGTAAAAGCCGAATTGTGCCTGTAGTCGTAATCGAAGACGCGGCCATAGCCGTTGATTTGGCAAAGACTTTACGCGATGCCGGCGCAGCCTCAATCGAGGTGACGCTACGCACTGCCTGCGCATTAGAGGCCATCGAGTTGATCGCTCAACAAGTGCCCGACTTGCTAGTAGGGGCCGGCAGTGTCCGTCGCCCAGAGCAAATAGCGCAGATCGCCGCACGCGGGGCAAGCTTTGCTGTGAGCCCTGGCGCCACTGAGCTGTTGATCGATGCGGCCATCAGCCAACAGATGCCCTTAGTGCCAGGTGCGGCCACGGCAAGCGAGATGATTCGATTGTCTGAACGCGGCTATCAGCTGCAAAAATTCTTCCCAGCCGAGATGCTTGGCGGTGTGCCGATGTTGAAGGCACTCTCTGGCCCACTACCTGAGCTTAAGTTTTTCCCTACCGGCGGTATTAACGCGGCCCTCGCCAAAGATTATCTAGGCTTGGCGTGTGTGAGCTGTATTGGTGGTAGCTGGTTTGTGCCAGCGGCGATGTTGCGCGATAGGGATTTTGCGGGGATTCGGAAGTTGACGGTTGAGGCGATGGGGATTGGGGCGGCTTAGACTGCTGCCCAATTTGTTTGATTTTAAAAGGGCTTACTCACTAGGGATAAATGAGCTAGGATAAGGCCCCACGGACCTAGTGGTTTTATTGCGATGTCCAAAATCTAATTTAGCAGAAAAACGTGTTGAAATGATCTTAACTTCCCCTCGTGAATTGACGAACCCAGACAATTTATACGCCCGTGCGGGCAAGAAGCAAGAGGACGCTGTGGCGTTTTATCTGCGCAGGGCATTTGGCAGCGCCGATGATGTGTTTGTCTTCAATGACCTTATGCTCAATCACGAAGGCGAGTGTGCGCAGATAGACCATCTCATCGTGCATACCTTTGGTTTCGTCATCATTGAGAGTAAATCCATCACCGGCGAAGTGAAAGTAAATTCGCAAGGTGAATGGAGTCGCAGCTATAAAGGGAAGTGGAGCGGTATGCCGTCTCCCATTATTCAAGCGCAGCTACAAGGTGCAATCTTGCGTGGCCTGCTGAAGAACAATGCCTCTAAACTGCTGGATAAGTTGTTGATGGGTTTGGTACAAGCGGGCTTCGGTGCACGAGATCTTGCAATCTATTGCGCAGTCTCTAACAACGCGATTCTTCATCGCGACAACATGCCTAAGAAAATCCAAAATCAAGTTGTTAAGGCTGAAGCGCTAGTTGATTTATTGAAAAAGAAGTGTTCTAAAGCGCGTGGTTATTTGTCGACGGAGCCGGGTTTTAAACTGAGTGAGCTTAAGAAAATTGCTGAGTTTTTGCTACAGGAAAACTGTCGTCCTGACTTGAAGGATAAAGAAGAAATCACTCTTTCAGGTATAGATCACGAACAAGAAACCGATTCAAATAGTCATGCGCCAGTTTTGTCCGAGGAGCCAATTTCGAGCGTGGTTAAACCTGAATTGGAGATTCCCGGTGCCGCAAAAATTCAAAGTAAAGTGATTTGTAAACACTGTGCGGAGGATCAAAAACTTACGCCCAAATACGGCAAGTTTGGCTACTATCTTGCGTGTGCAAGTTGCGAAAAAAATACGGCGTTAAAACATCTATGTTTCGAGTGTGGTGAGCACACAGTTAAGATTAGCAAGAGAGGTGAAGTGTATTCGGCGATTTGCCCTGGAGGGCATGAATATAGGGTGGTTTAATTCCGTTCAAATTTTCTACCTTAGTAGGTTTGATTATTTCCATTCGCTCAAATTAGTTATTTAGGTTCTTTTATATACATGCTTTCGGTGATAGGCAAGGAAGTCCTGGTGGGCACTATCTAGCTTGATTGCCATAGTTTGGCGAATGCCAAGCGAAGAAGGATTTTCTATAAAGTCAGATATTTGGATCTGACCATTCTGCTCGAAGCTTATATATCCTTTGTCAAATGCTTTGTCTAAGTTAGGCAGAAGTAAAATTCCATTGAAATGGGAGAGCCTTTCCTCATTGGACGCGTCACGCCAAGGCTTGATGTGAGAGGCAAGCAGCATGTTCACTTGTTTGTATCCTGTCACAGCACAGCCGTGCCAGTATTGGATGAGATCTTCTCTGAATTGTCCTTGGCCGACTCTTGTGTTGACGAGTCTAGCTTTCTCCGTTTCACTAATATTTCGATCTGAAATAATTTTCTTGATGTCATCCTCAACATAAACTTGGCAAAGGTCTGCCAGAAAGCTCTGATAGGCTTTTAACGCTGCGCTATACATTCGCTTACCACGAGAGTCGTAATCTTGAAAAACAGAATACTCGGCGAGATAGTCAGATATTCGATTAATCTCTGTATATGAGTGAATCGCGATTAGGTTTCTATTTGTTGCATGAACTTCAGCAGCCCAATTTGAGATTGAACCTTTTACAGCGCCTACATAGTTTCTAGCGGTCTTATCCTTCTTGCCAACAGTTAGAAGCCAGCGGTGGAACTGAACAGACAGGTCTTCTAGATTCGAAAGCAGCAATCTACGAGCGTCCTCTCTGTTCTCTGCAATCTGCAGCTCTTGGAATAGCTCTGGTGTAAGATAGGCAAATTGAATTGAATCGGTAAGTGTCGCTTCACTTATTGCTTTTTTCTTTGCTATGAGCTCATTAAATGCTGAGGTTTGATCAGAGCTAATTTCAAAGTGCCAAATGTCGTCATTCTGTAAATGCCAAAAAGGTGTTGCTATTTTTTTTGCATCGTTGGCTTTCTTGAGGTGCTCAAAATGTTTGCTGAATTCTATCTTCAGGTTTTCATCTAAATAAAATTCATTCTTTGGCGTGCGATTTGTTTCGATAAGGTCGAGAACTGCAAGTAGAAGGCATACTTTATGAGGTTTTGGGTGACCGCTTGAACGGTCCACGTTGAGGCTTCGTAATTTCTCCCGATAGTAAGTGCTTAGCATTCTACTTGCTCCAATATTCAGCTTTAGCTGGAAGAACCCATCGGATGCCTCCGCGAGGATCATTTATATCCCCTACATATCTTGGTATTAAATGAATATGGAGGTGAGGCACTGTTTGGCCAGCTGCTGGGCCATCATTTATTCCTATATTGAACCCGTCTGGAGCATACTCAGCGTGAATGTGCGCCTTTAGTTTCTCAAGAGCAGTCATGGCGTCTTCGCGTTGTTCGATCGAAAGATCGAAAAAGGAAGCTAGATGCTGTTTGCTTATAAGCAGAGCGTGACCTTTTGAAACGGGGAACCCGTCCCAGATTGAGAAGAAATAAGGGCTTTCGAATATAATTCTTTCCGAATCTTGAGCATCGCTTATGGTGCAAAAGGGGCAGTCTTTTAACATGAGTATATAGTCTTTAAAATATTCTTTTGATTGGAGTTCCTCAACAGTAACCCAGAAGGTTTGTGAGAACAAAAGATTTCTGAGTCGAGTCAATAGAGCGGTTGTATACTGTTTTGAAAGCTTAGTTAATCCACACTACAAGTTGGTACGAGATTAGTTCTATGAAAAAGCCCCTTTTTTTGTTTGCTGTAATGTTCCTATTTAGCAACCCAGTGCTCAGCCAATCCTACGACCTGCTAACCCGCGCAAACTCAGGCGATACGTTTGCACAAATGATGTTGGGCGATATGTTTGCTGCAGGAGAAGGGGTTGTACAGGACTATTCTGAGGCCGCGACATGGTATCGGCTTGCTGCGTATCGGGGCGTCGCAAAGGCGCAACTATCTTTGGGCTTGTTGTATTCTCAAGGGCAGGGCGTAGAAAAGAATTTGGAGCGCGCTTATCAGTGGGTTTATACGGCAGCAGCGAAGGGCGAAGTAGGGGCTGCACAGGCGCGTGATCAAATCGCTGTGCAGTTAGACGCAGAAACTATCGAAAGTCTTCAACAGCTAGCAATTCGTTGTATCGAATCTAACTATTTGCAGTGCGGAAATGGCTAGCTGATAACTGAGTGGTAGAAACTCACGATTAGCGCCGCTAGGGAAATTGGACTTATTGTTTTGAGCAATCTGTCAGGGTTTGCAATCACAACGATCCAAAATCGTAGCAGCATCCATAGGACTAAACAGCGCAACAAAAAAGGGCACTCCTAGGAGTGCCCTTTTTCTTTTCAGACCCTGCTGCTATAGCAACAGGGCTTCTATCATCTACATCGTCAACTTAGAGTGTGAAGTTCACTGCTAAGAAGCCGTAGCGACCGCGAGGACCGGCTGGGCGAGATAGCGTGCCCAGGTAAGGTTCTTCGTCAAAGGCGTTGTTCAGACCACCGTAGACATTGATGTTCTCGCTGAAGTTGTAGTTGAAGTTGATGTCATGCACCCATGAATCGCCAGTCTGCGAAGGATCGACGAACAATGGGTTAGCATCGATCTGCTGGTTAGAGATACCAGAGAGAAGCTGACTTTCTTCCCAACGACCGGCCCAGCTCAGTCTCAGATCACCGATTGTCCAGCTTGCCCGGGCGTTAAGAATCCACTCGGGGTAGGAAAACTCACCTATGCGGCTTTCGAAGATAGAGGCATCCAGAGGGTCCTGGAACTCGTCGAAGCGAATCATGTGAGTACCTTGCAAGCTGAAGTCTAGACCGCCCCAGTTATCCAGACCCAGAGCACCCAGCTCGAAGCCATAATCAACACCGAAGTCGACACCTTCCACCTCGAACGCAGCAAGGTTTACCTGACCAGACTGGTGATAGGTAATGAAACCTTGAGGCGCGCGAGTGATTAGCCCGCAGTAATCGTTATTGATGGACGGCAGGTCAACACAGAGCTCGGAAACAGCCACTGAGGACAAGCTATCGATCGCACCCTCGATCTCGATTGAGTAGTAGTCAACGATAAAGGTTAGGTTGTCAACAAAGGTAGGCTCATAAACGATACCTGCCGTAAACGTTGTTGCCTCTTCTGGGTTCAGGTTGGGGTTACCACCTGACACACCTGGAATACCGGCTGTGATGTAGTCGTTCACATTGTAGCCAGCCGGAATACCGAGAGCCGCACAGTTACTGGCGCGATTCGGCGAACCGTTGTTGATGTTGTCGATGGAGCATGGATCGTTCTGGAATCCGTAGGAAGAAGGCTGCTGGGGTGAGTACAGCTCGGTGATGTTCGGTGCACGCACCGCTTCACCGAAGGTTCCACGAATAGTCAAACCGAAGCCCGGCGAGTAGCGCAAGCCGGTTGACCAGGCATCATTGGCACCCACAGTGCTGTAATCCGCAGAACGGAAGGCTCCGGTAAGTTCCAGCAACTCGATGCCAGGCAGATCGGCAAGGATCGGGGCTTGGCCTTCGAATTTATTTAAGTGGTGCTGCATAAGTGCCCGCAAAATCGATAAAAGCTCGAAGCCTTGGTGCGAGCAATTTTCTATGAGGGTTGACTGCTTATAACCTTCACCAGCAATTGCTGCAGCCACTAAAGTTGCCCCATAGTTTGTGACACTGTCGGGCATCTGGAAAGGGCTCTGCCCTCTTTTTTGCAAGCATACTCTTCATTCTATAAAGTAAAGCGCTCAGAGGATTTTTAGCTCTTTTCGTTCGCGTTTATCTTTATGCTCGAAAAATGTTTCTCCCTAAAATGGATGATTCTAGGGGGATTCAGGGTCTCAATTGTGGATAATGGGAGTCGCAAGCCGGAAAAAGCGAAGGGTTAAGCGGTTCTTTGAGCAAAAAGTCCAGCATTCAGGCATTGGACGGAAACGTTCGGCCTTTCTCATATGTAGCATAACCATGAAGCCAATAAAAATAAGGAAGCTTATTATGTTATTGAAGAAGACCGTTTTAGGAATGATCTCAAGTGTTGCTATTTTAGCATCAGGATTTCCCGCCCAGGCACAAGAGTGGCCAGCAACCCCGCCTGCAGAGGCACCAGCGCACTGGGGCTCTGTGTCTGCGAACTTTGAGGAGATACCCTACCCCTATCCTGTGCATTTCTTAGAGTTGGAGCGCTTTGATACTCCGATGCGTATGGCGTATATGGATGTGCCTCCGTCCGGCCGAGCCAATGGGCAAACGGTGTTTATTCAGCACGGGATGAATTTTTATTCTGAGGCCTATACGGATACCATCAACGCACTAGCCGCAGACGGTTTTCGAGTGCTCGCAGTCGATCGAATAGGCTACGGCAAGTCTTCAAAACCCATCATTCCCTACAACTTCAATTTCGTCGCGGCCAATATGAAGTCGCTACTTGATGAACTCGGCATCGATGAGGTGGCTATTGTCGGTCATTCCATGGGAGGCATGGTCGTCACACGGTTTGCCATGCTCTATCCGCAATTGGTGACGCATGTGGTAATGGTGAACCAAATTGGGCTAACCGATCAGCGCCAAGGGCGGCCATGGAGCGACCCTTATGCAGACGAGCTTGGTGTCTCTACGTATCAGTCGATCTTACGTGGCCACCAAAATTACTTTCCCCTAGCATGGCCGCCCGAGCATCTGGAATTCGTTCGTCGACAATACGGACAAACTCTTAGCGGTGAATGGCCAACGCTGGCGATGGTACGTAGATTACAAGGCGGAATGTTGTATAACGACCCTGTTGTGTATGACTGGCAGCACATTGCGACCAAAGCATTAGTGATAGGGGGTGAGGAGGACGGCCTAGTTGATGATTTCCCAACACTCGCCAGAAATGTGGCGAATGAGCTGCAAAATTCGGCCATTATTCTCTACCCGAATGTAGGGCACGCGCCGCAAATTGAAATACCGGATCAGTTTCATGCAGACTTAATTCGGTTTTTGCGATCGGACCCAAACCAAGCAGCGAGTGCATGGAATTAATCACCTAGCTCTTTTCGCATAAAAGGACTCAAGTACTCTGGTTTCCAAATTGAGAGTACTTGAGGAAGTTTTAGCGTGTGCTGGTATTGAACCAATCCACCATACGATTCCAGGCCAAAGTAGCCGCCTACGGAAGTGAGTACATCCGGGGCGAACACCATGAAGTTAGCTAATACCTAACTATGCAAGTCCGAAACCTCTGGGTTTTGGCCACTCAATTAAAAAGCCCCACCCGCTTGCGCTGGTGGGGCCTTTCTTTTTGGTTTGGGGGGCGGGGGGAGCTGACTTCAATGCCTAACTATTTGATTATTAACGTATTGTTGTTAAGCTATTCGCGCTGGTACTGCTAAAAGTACTACTAAAACAAAAAGTCAGTGTCTAGAGGCCTATTCCTTGCAAAACTTTACTCTGGTAGGGCCAGCTAATAATTCCCTTTGACAATGTGAACTTATAAATACTATAGTATCTGCAACACGGCCCTCGCCTCTTCTTCTTAGGATTTACGCGGGGGTTTTTATTGCCTGCAATTTAAGTAAACCACCAGTCTTTCCAGTTAGCCACTATACCCATATCACTTACATCTAACTTTTTATCTGATAATTGCTCTGGAAAGTTATCTAGATGTTGTTGTATGTCCGTTGGCCACGTTATCTCTGGGTCAATGACTTTAATTATGTGTGTTGTGATTGCTAGTAAAAGAAAGGGTCGAGCGATGAGGTCTACTTTGCCTATAAACTCATCACACCAATTTATATTTCCCCGCTTGGGCAGTTTTGGTTGGTCGATTACGTTTCGATTCCAAATTCTGCTGTGATGGGCCACTAAATTTCTAAGGTAATTAAGCGAACGAAGCCATGATTGGAAGACTTTCCAGTCGGTAACTCCGTATTTTGTGGCGATGGTTTGTTGATCCTGAACTTTCATCATTGCATATAGTTGTGACATAGCTCCAAAGTCCCATGTTTCTATTGCTACCCAAATAGGAAGGTCATGGCCATGTTTCTGCTGATAATGTTTAACAAAGTCTTCTTTGGAGCGACTTAGTAAAGAAACATATTTATCTTGCCACGCAGCAAAATTGGTACTGTTGGTTTTTCCCTTTATTTTCCCCGCAAAATTGCCATGAAATTCGTTTATCGAGTGATGGGCAAATGTGTCTCGCCTGCCTAATAAATGTGCAATATCGACTCTTACGGCCACCTCTATATATTCAAGAGCTTCAAATAAAAGTGATTTAAGTTTTTTGTCGAAAAGGTATAGCTCGACAGCGTCACTGAAATGAGTGTTGGGGTAGAAGTCGTCTTGGCGTAAATTCGCTAGTAATTTAGTCGCGGGGTCTTGTACCACTTTGAACTTTCGAAATGGATACCAATAAGCACTTAAACGATAATATCCTAGATTTTTAAGATAACAGAGTGCCCTTTTGTGGTCGGCAATTATCATTCCGCGAGAACTCAATAGTTCTAGTTGCTCTTCAAATGATTTCCACGGCCTATCGTAAGTAGCCATTACTGCATCCCTGTCGCGTGCTCAATCACTTCAAGTATTTGAGTTCTAGTATCTCGCCCATTGGGGTCAGTTTTTTTATCGACCGCCATCAAAAAGAGTGCTTTATCACCCCCGTGCTTTGCCCAAAGTTCTCCTATAAGGTTTTTATCCTTTGAGTCATCGTTGGTCGCGTAAGCTTGGCCTTTATATTCGATAACAAACATTCGGCCATCATTTAGCTCTACGATAAAGTCAGGGTAAAATTTACCGTGAGCAAGTGGTAGCCAAAATGAGCCATGATCGCGGCGTACTAAGTTGCGTATCCAATGCTTAACCTGTGGCAGGCTATCTATGGCCCTCGCGCACTCAAACTCTTCACCCGTGGCTTTCATGTCTTCTATGCGGTTATTGCCGTAGTAGTGCTTTTGAAACTTATAGCTGCCACTGTAAAAAGGTGACTTTGCTGGGTAGTGCGTGGGGCTGAATCGATAAAAAAAATCGGCGCTGACTCCTAACTTTGCTTCGGAAGAAAATAACACTTGTTGATAGCCGTCTTTTTGGGTCTTTTTACGATACTTGGTGATAAGGTCGCGGATTGCCCTTGCCAATGGGAATTTGTTGCGCACTAATGCTGTGAGAGTGAGTTCTGGGCGGCTCAATAAGTCACTGACCACAAGGTTTACAAATTTTATTAATATGCTTTGCGGTACATCTGGCTGGCGAAGTTCTCTATCGAGCCACCGTACTAAATCGGTTTCGCTAACATCTAACCATGAATTATTTAAGTCATAGCGTTCTGTAGGTTCTGCAATACCATACGTGACCTTGTTACCGTCTAGGTCAATTTCCCAAAGATTGCTACTTTCTACAATTTTGAAGCTCGGCAGTTTTGCTGAATTGTCTAATAAATTCCATTCATTAACGTCTAATAAGGTTTCGGGTTCTACCAGTTCTAGCTCGCCCTGTATAACCGTGCATAGCTGCGGCAGTGAACCAAACGATTCGCCTCTTTCCGCGGGTGAACGTAAAACTTCAATACGAGCATTGTGAATACGAAAGTCTTGTTCGATTGATCTTTTGTTAGCAGGTTTTCCTGCACTTTTTACAATAACCTTTTTTAGGTTTTCTGATACTTCACCGCGCACTTTTACCACTACGTTGCCCTCTTCCGTAGTGGTGGCGGTCAGTTGGGCGCGTTCATCATCGTTAAGTTGTTCTAGGTCTGGCATGGAAGCGACCTCTACAACAACTTCTAATGGCTTGTTAGTGGCGGGTTGTGAATTGCTACCCCCGCCAAATAAATCATCTTGATCACTATCGCTTTGGTATTGACGCACATATTGGGCAATATCCAACTCTTCAAAGCCCATCGCTATGAGTTTGTCTTTTAGCTCTGTAGCGGCTTTAGCAAAGCTACTAGTGGCTAGATGAGCATAGGCGCGGTTTAGGTCTTCTATGACTCGGCGGCGGGCGTACGGCATCCGCAGTACACGGCCCAAGAGTTGTTCAGCATCTTTGCTGGAGCTGACCTGTTTAACTGAGCAAAACACGTAGGCAAAAGGGCAGTCCCAGCCTTCTTTTAACGCTTCAATAGTGATGATGTATTCGATGGGGCAGTCTTTGGAAAATAGGTTGATATTATCCAGTTCGCGTTGTTTGCCGGTCACAACTGCGATTTTTTCCGACTCGATGTTTAGATCTTCTAATAGGTATTTTTTTAAAACATCTACAGTAACTTTGCCATTTTTGGCCTCGGCCTGTATTAAGGCTATCGGGCGGATATAGTCAGTATCCTTTTGGGCCTCAATCGCTAAGCGGTTGCGATTGGCTACGGCATCACCCACGGCCTGCCGCCAACCTTGGGGTTCTTCAGCCAACATGATTGGTAGTTTAATCATTTCTTCCGCTTTTAACTCGGCGGCAGATACGTTAAATAGAATATTACTACCGTTGTCTAGGCTTTCATTGGGGGTGGCGGTAAATTCGATAATGGCGGCTGGGTGAATGCGGCGTAAGGTGTCAAAGGTTAATGTTGTCCGAGCATTATGTGCTTCGTCAATAATCACTAGCGGGGTATGTAACGCCAGTAAGTTAGCAAAAGAATACTTTACTTTGCCTAATTCGCGGACTGTTAAGCCGTTTTCTTTTAAGTCTGCCTCACTAACGGTTTCTAGCTGGTTAAAACGTGGGTGATCTTTGCCTACGTTAACAAAATGCGGTTCAAAGTTCTCGTGATACGCATATACCCTGCGGCCACTTGTATCATTAACAGTTAAGTTTTGGCGAGTTGATACCACCACAATCGTTTTGTTGCCTATATCTTGTGGGCGAATATTGAATACTTCATCTACGTCCAGCACTAATACTTGTTGATTAAAGGCTTGGTCGAGTTTCTCGCGGTACGGGTGGCCAATTTTTTTAAGAGCTTCTACCGTTTGTAAACGAATAGTTGTACTGGGCACTAACCAAAGTACGACGGGAAATTCTACTTCCAAATAATGGCTGGCAGCGGTCACAATAGAGTGTGAGGCCAATACGGTTTTACCACCGCCCGTTGGAATGCGGATACACACATAAGGTACGTCGCCAAACTGAAAATTGCGGTAGGGGATTGCAGGCAGTTCTTGAGCTTTTAAGCTATCACTGTACGCTTGTTCGACATCTCCATTTTGCTTGGCGTGGCTTAAGAAGCTGGCCAGCGTTTCCATTGCTCGTTGTTGATAACCCTTGAGTGCAAACATATTTATCCTTGTTCTATAAATCGCTAAGTGCCTGCTACAATGCTTTCACATCGTAGGGAATTTGTTTGAAGCTGATATTTTCTTGCTTTAAGCGGGTGTCACCTAAACGGGTTGTCTCGCCATAAATCACTTTAGGGCCGTCAAACTTCGGCAGTAAGTCTAATATCTTGCCTGTAAGTACATTGCCACCATTAGGGCGTTTGTCGCCTAAAATGCCGTTGTATAGTAGGTAATAGGCTGTACCGTTATGGGTTCCGATTAAAGGTGAACGTTTCTTTTTGCCGAGTGGTAAGCGGGTTTCGATATACCAGATATGGGCGGCCAGTGTCGGGAATTTTATTTCGTGATTGAGCAGGCCAAATTCATCAAAGACGGTTGGACCTAATTGGCAAAAACGAAAACCACCACCAGTAGCTATCAGTTCGGCTTTTTCATTGCCTTCGATTACATGCTGTAATCTTGGTTGTATAACTTTTGAAGAGTTAGATTTCGACATCTCTATAATAATAAATTTTCTATCTATTTTTGATAGTGAGTTCTCAGATAGAACTGCGTGGGCTGTTGTTCCTGATCCTGCAAAGGAGTCTAAAATAATATCGCCATCATTTGAAAATGCAGAAATAAGGTACTTGATAAGTTCAACGGGTTTCGGGTAGCTAAACTTCAATCCCAGTTTCTGAAGCTGTATTCTCATCTGGTTTGTAGTACCAAAGCCTCTTAATACAGAAAGGAAGTGGCCTTTGACTTGTTTGCGTTTTTTTACTGCCTCTATGGCGCCGCTTTTTGTTAATTCAAAACTTGTTTCTTGTCCTTTAGAATCGAGAACTGGTTGGAAATCGGCTTTAATAAAGTCTTTCAATATCTTCTTTGAAGACCATCCTGTTGTTGCTGTTACCGAAGACTGCAGTGTGTAGTTAGAGATAAAAATTGTGTCGCTATATTGAGGCCAGTTCACAGCACTAGGCTCAATTTCTCCCTCACTAAAATTTGCCGGAAAGCCTACAGGTAAAACAATTGATTTAGGGGGGTTTTTCGGGCCGTTTTTCACGACAGTATTCCTGATTTCAGGGTTGTTAAGCTTACTACCTTCTTTGATGTTAGGATCAATGACGTTTACTGACTCAATACTTCCATTTTTACTATAGAGATGAATGTATTCATGGTAATTAATAATTTTTGCTTGATTATCAGTATTGCCTTCATAGTGCCAAATTAAGCTCGATATAAAATTCTTACGACCGAAAATTTCATCGCACATAACTTTTAAATAATGGCCTTCATCATCATTAATACTGATAAGGATTACTCCGTCCTCAGCTAATAGTTCCCATAATAATTCTAGGCGGGGGTACATAGTAGAAAGCCATTTGCTATGTTCTAAATTGTCATCGTAGGTCTCAAAAGCAGTTTTAGTGTTGTAGGGTGGATCAATGTAAATGCACTTCACCTTGCCTGAATAAAACGGCAACAAGGCTTTTAGAGCTTCAAGGTTGTCTCCCTGAATCAACAGGTTTTCGCTATCTTTGTCGCCGTAGGATAGTTCGGGTACTTCTTCAAGTAGTCGGTAGGCGCTTTTGATGGCGGCTTTGGTGGCCGCTTCCTTGTTGAGCCAGTGTAGCAATGGCATAGTATCCTCAGTTCTCAAAAACAATAATTGAGCAATATTCTTTGTGTGCATTGATGTTCCGTAAGATACCTTGGCATTTCAATTGGTTCTACCAATTGTTGACAGTTGAGTGATAATCTTCAGTGCTTTGCGGCTGAAGGGAAGCTAAATAGCGGGCAGCATGTATTCAGTTATGGTTGCAGTGTCTGCTATTTGGATCTAGTTGGTTGTTTTAATTGAATGTTTACAAAGGGATTGGTGTATGGGGGGCGAGAATTTTGAAGATAGCTTAGATTACTGGCGGTTATGTGAGGAGCTTACGGTGGTTCAAGCTGCGCTACTAGTAGTTGGCTGCAATCCGTCGGTAGATGCTGGGTACTGCGAAAGTTGGTCATATCAAGATCGACCTGAAGGATATGAGGCGGCTAAGGCTGCAATAAGCACTGCATTACGCAATGGCATGATAGTTGGTGAATTAGTACCAATATACGAAACAGATATTAACGGAAATCAATGTGGTGCAATCGAATATTCGATTGACGTAGCGGTATCTCATGTAAACGTGCAGTCACTATGTACTTGGTTATCAAGTCGGGGATTTAAGCGTGGTTTCTTTTTCCCGAATTTGGTTAGCCTAGATCCAGACTATCTTGACCCATCACATCCACGTTATGCACCAAAGTTGGCAGCGGCGGTTCGCGCGTGGCTAGCCGTAACCGATTCGGGAAAGAAAAGTCCCAAGCAAGCTTTGGAGAAGTGGTTACGGATCAATGCCTCAATATTTGGGCTTGTAGATGACGAAGGAAACCCGATCAATCAGGCAATTGAAGATTGCAGTAAAGTTGCAAATTGGAAGCAAACGGGAGGTGCGCCAAAAACGCAAAAGTAGCAATCCACCTACCTATTATCTAATTGAAATATATAGCGAAAATTTTTTTTCGACCTTCGTTTGATACGACAATCCCTCCTTAGGTTACGATTTAATAGTACCCACCTTTCGCATTTTTCACCGGTAGCTTTTCGTAAGCTGTCTAGCTATTTCAATGAAGTGAAAATCGTAATCATGGATGCATGTTCATTAACACCCATTGAGGTACTAAACATGCTTAACACGATTATCCGATTACCAGCTGTAAAGCTTGAATCAGGTCTTTCACGATCAACGCTATATTTGCGAATTTCCCAAGGATTGTGGACAAAACCTGTCTCACTGGGCGGTCGTGCAGTGGGTTGGCCTTTAAGCGAGGTTGTATCGCTAAATAAAGCCCGCATAGCTGGAAAGAACGACAATGAAATTCGTAAATTAGTCTCATTTCTTGAGTCTGACCGCAAGAATGTGCTGTGAAACCGCGTCGGCCTAATCCACGTTTAGTGAAAATTCACCGCAACTATTCGGTTGAGGAAATCGCGCTATTGTTTGGCGTTCACAAGAATACAGTGCGGACGTGGATTAAATCAGGTCTGCCCTTGTGCGATGACAGGCGTCCTCTGTTGATATTAGGGCGAGATCTGGCTGCCTTTCTCAAGGCTAAGCGAGAGAAAAATAAGCGGCCATGCGGGGTTGGAGAAATGTACTGTCTGCGCTGCCGTACCCCTCAAAAGCCTGCTTCAAATATGGTGGATTATCAAGCCTTAAATCAAAAGACCGGCAATCTTGTTGCAATATGTTCGGTATGTGAATCAATCATGAATAGACGCGTGAGTATCGCAAAACTCTCGCTGATTATGGGGAAGATGGAGATCACTTTTCCGCAAGCTGAAAAACATATAAGTGATAGCACCCAACCTACCTTAAACAGTGACTTGAGAGGAGAGTGATAAAACATGAAAAAACACAGCGCAGAAAATGAGCGAATGAAGCGACGGTATTTCTCCTATTTGAAGGAGGCGCGACGGCAAAGTGAGGCAACAATCGATGCAGTGGCGAAAGCCTTAGCTCGGTTTGAAGAGCACACAAAGTATCGCGACTTCAAAGCATTTCATTATCAGCAAGCGGTGGCTTTTAAGAGTCATCTCGCTAGTCAGATTGGTGCTCGCTCAGGAGAGAAACTGAGCAAGGCGACCCTTTATGCCACTCTCGCGAATCTAAAACGCTTTTTCCAGTGGCTGTCTGGCCAGTCTGGTTACAAGTCGAGATTTCATTATACGGATGCGGATTATTTTAATCTGTCAGAGAAAGATGTTCGTGTTGCCACGGCTAGGCGTGGCCAAAAAGTACCTACGCTTGAGCAGGTTCAGCACGTATTGTCCCAAATGCCGTTTGGAACGGACATAGAACTCCGTAACCGCGCCTTGCTTGCATTTACACTCTTAACAGGTGCGCGTGATAGCGCAGTCGCGTCTATGAAGTTAAAACATGTGGATTTAGAGGCTAATTGCGTCATTCAGGATGCGCGTGAGGTAAAGACCAAATTTAGCAAAACCTTTACAACTTACTTTTTCCCAGTAGGTGATGCACCACGAGTAATCTTCGAAGATTGGGTCAGGTATTTGCGCGACCAGCTGCTATGGGGTGGTGATGATCCATTGTTTCCTTCAACGCTCGTTAAGGTTGGCGAGTCACGCCAGTTTGAAGCGGCGGGGTTAAAGCGCGCAAATTGGCGTGATGCTTCACCTATACGCAAAGTGTTTAAAGAGGCATTTGAGCGGGGGGGCTTGCAGTACTTCAATCCACATAGCTTTCGACATTTACTGGTTCGCCAAGGCCAAACTCTGTGTAAAACACCCGAAGACTTTAAGGCATGGAGCCAAAATTTAGGTCATGAGGGGGTCTTAACGACTTTCTATAGCTATGGCGAAGTACAAGAGGATAGGCAGGCGGATATTTTCAAGCAATTTAAAGAACCAGCAGCTTGCAGTAGTTTGCAGCTTTTTGATGTGGATGAGTTGGCGAATGCTTTGATGAAGAAAATGAGCCTCCAAAAAACTGCTTAGGACAATTGAACTAACTTAAGTGATTTTCTTCCCCCAAGGCTCATGTTGCCAGTAGCTGCTTTCTCAATATGTTCACTCCACCATTTCATCATCGGAATGCGACGCTGAATGTATTCGGCTCGGTTATAGGCATTTCTAACTTCGTTGTCACCAACGTGCGCTAGCGCCGCTTCTATGACATCTGCATCAAAGCCTTGCTCATTTAAAGTAGTGCTGGCTAACGCTCTTAGACCGTGTGCTACAAGCCTACCATCGAACCCCATGCGCTTGAGTGCTGTATTGGCTGTCTGCGCGTTGGAGTGGGTTCTAATGTTCCTATCGGAGGGGAATATGTAAGGGCTATGTGCGCTAATGGGTTTCATGATTTCTAGCAGAGCTAAGCTTTGGGCGGATAATGGCACACTATGCGGTTTTTTCTTCTTCATGCGCTCGGCGGGTATATTCCATAGGTCGTTATGTAGATCTAGTTCATCCCACCTAGCTCCAGCGGCCTCGCTTGGTCTTACCATCGTGTGTAGTTGCCACTCAATCAGGCAGCGGGTGGTTAGCTTGATACTGGCGATAGACAGCGTTGCCATTAAAGTGGGTAACTCACTGGGCTTCAAAGTGGGTAAATGCTGTTTAATCGGTGCTTGGAAGGCTTTTTGGATGCCTGCTAGAGGGTTGGCGGTGATTAGTCCAGTATTGACTGCAAAGACCATAATTTCGTTTAGGCGTTGGCATAGGCGCTTAACGGTTTCCAATGCACCTTTAGCCGCAATGGGCTTAATTACTTCTATAGTCTTGATGGCTGTGATCTTGTGAATGGGCACTTCTCCAAGGCTGGGGAAAATATGACCCTCTAAAGAACGCCACGTGTCTAGCGCGTGATTCTCACTTACTTTGCTCTTCTTAACGTTAAGCCACTGGCTGGCCACATGCTTAAGTGTATTGCCGTGAGCGGCCTCGTTGAGGCGGCTGGCTTCGTCTCTGTGATCTTTAGGGTCTATCTCTTTCACAAGCAGTTTTCTAGCTTCATCACGCTTCTTGCGCGCCTCTGCAATGGATACTTCAGGGTAGCTGCCAAAGCTAATGCTGGTGCGCACCTTGGTGTATGGTCGAAAGTAATCAAAGAGCCAAAGTTTGGAACCGTTGGGCTTCACTCTAAGCTGTAAGCCCCCTCCGTCTGACAAGGTGTAGACCTTCTCTTTGGGCTTGGCATGGGTAACTTCGGTATTGGTTAGAGGTTTAGTGATTCTGGCCATTTTAGTAGTACCGGTTTTTGTGTTTTGGCCATGGTACTACTAACGGTACTACTAAAAAAGCAGGATTTTATTGGGCGATATAGAACCTTATAGGTACAAAAAAGCCCGTAACTCACTGGAATTACGGGCTTTTGTGGTCTTCTTTGGGTCTCTTAAAACCCTTGAGTGGTGGAGGCGGGGGGATTTGAACCCCCGTCCGCCAGTCCGCTGCCTTTGGATCTACATGTTTAGCGTCGTCTACTAAGTTAACCCTTACCGGCCCGACGGGCAGGGTGGTTCAGGCGAGCCCAGTACTTTTAGCTGCTTCGCGCTGGGCGCGCTAGGCTGGCGATCCTGTTCTATATGACAGTCACAAAAACACCGGTTTACAGGCATCCCGGGGTGACCGCTAGCAGCACTAAGCTGCTAGAGCGTAGCTATCGTCGTTGGCAACTATAAAGTTGCATAGATTGATTTACGAGAGTCTATACCCTCTCGACATGCACCTTAGGGTTTGATACCGGCGTCGAATCCAAAGCGCCCCCTCAAGTGTGTGCATTCTAGCACACTAATAAATATGGGGCCGACAATAGTATCTTCAAGGCCGATAATAAAAAGTGCTGTGTTAGAATATGCGGCCTTTCTCAATGATCGCAGGCGCTAAGCGTTTGCGGTGGAAGCTTGTTCATGACCAAATCTGATACCTCAACGCAGCCCGCATCAACACGCCTAGGCATTGGCGTGGATTTTGGCACCAGCAATAGCGCGGTGGCGATCTACGATGGCGAGCGCATTCACCTTGTGTCCCTCGAGCCCAACAACATCACCATGCCGTCAGCGTCTTATATCGACCGAGAGTTTCAGGTGTGCACTGGGCAGGCGGCAATCGATACCTATATCCGCAACAATATGGGGCGCAAGGTCGAGTTGGGGGTTGAGGTCTTGGGCGAGGGGCGAACCTCGACGGGGCAGATTGGCGATGAGGGGCTGCCGGAGTCGGCATCAACTAATTTGATCTACGGCCAGGCCTTTGTGGACTCGGGTGAAAAGGGACGTTTGTTCCGCGGTGTTAAGCGGATGCTTGGCCGTGCAGATGTGCCGCGGTTGATGGTGTTTGAAAAGGCGTTTCGACTAGTGGCGTTGATCGCGCCGATCTTGCTGCGTATGCGTGAGGCGGTGCAAAAAGTTTTGTCGGATATGGCTCCTGGGGCGATGGCAGACCATGCGTGTATCGGGCACCCAGTGAACTTTGAGGGGCGCGATAAAAAGCACAATGAGGTGGCGTTAGAGCGTCTGTCCGAGGCCAGCCGTTATGCCGGTTTTGTCGATCAGCAGTTTTATCCAGAGCCATTGGCAGCAGCCTTAAGTTATATGCAGGTCAACCCTCACTCACGCGCCAAGACCCTATTGGCGGTAGACTTTGGCGGTGGTACGTTGGACTTGTGTATCTTGCAGCGTAGTGGCGAGAGCTTTGCAGTCAGTGCTATTCACGGGGTTGGGCTAGGAGGCGATCACATCGATCAGGCGGTGTTTAGGCAGTTATTATTTCCGTTGATGGGCAAAGGTGAGATCTGGCGCCGTAAAGGGGTAGACCGGCAGATCGAGACGCCATTTCCGTTCGATGACTACGAAGACCTCATCTTGAATTGGGCAGTGAGTTATATGCTCAACCAGAACCAATATACGACACCAGTATTGCAGGCTATTGAGCAGGGCGGGGAATCGGCGCATAAGTTCAAGCGCCTATATGAGCTGATTAAACAGAACTATAGTTATTTGGTGTTTCAAGCGCTTAAAGACATGAAGGCGCAGCTTTCAGACAGCGACGAGGCCGAGCTCGACATCCCTGAAATCGATGTCACCTTGACGGTTACACGGGCGCAATTTGAAGCGATGATTGCGGCGCAGTTGCAGCAATTTGAATTGGCAGTGCAAGACACTTTGGCCAGGGCAGAGATCGATGCGGGCGAGATCGATGTGGTGGTGAGCACTGGGGGCTCGTCATTAATTCCGGCGGTGCGGCGTTCTCTGGATGCTCATTTCCCGGGCAAGGTGGTCGAGCATGACCCGTTCACCAGTGTGGCGGCGGGCCTTGCGATTGCGGAATATGAGAATAAGGGGCTTAGCGGTTCGAGTGTCTAACGACGCGTTGTTTCTCGATGGCCCATTCGCGGTCTTTGACCACATCACGCTTGTCGTGTTCTTGCTTACCTTTAGCAAGTGAGACTTGGCATTTGATGGTGTGGCCTTTCCAGTAGAGTTTGGTGGCAACACAGGTGTGGCCTTTCTGCTGGGTGCTAGAGAATAGCCGCGCGAGTTCCTTCTTATGTAACAAGAGTTTCTTGGTGCGGTCTGGCTCGCACACGACGTGGGTGCTGGCGGTATTTAGGGGCACGACATTGCAGCCTAGGAGAAAGGCTTCGCCGTTTTTGATGATGACGTAGCTGTCGGTGAGCTGCACCTTTTTCTGGCGCATGCTTTTGACTTCCCAGCCCAATAGGACCATGCCGGCCTCGAAGTTTTCTTCCATGAAATAATCGTGGATAGCCTTCTTATTACGGGCGATAGTCGTGTCTGGTGCTTTTGCTTTCTTTGATTTAGCCATAGCGCCGCATTATAACCGCAATCGGGCTTGTGCATAGGGTGCAAAGTTCTGGCGAGCCTTGTCAGGCGCTGTTAGAATCGACGAATTGTTTGCACATAACAAATCTAAGCAATTGACATAAAAGGGTTTTCCATGGCGATTGAGCGTGGTCATTTTAGCTCCAAACTGGGTTTTATATTAGCAGCTGCTGGGTCGGCTGTTGGCTTAGGCAATCTTGTGGCGTTTCCCGTCATGGCGTCGAAAAACGGCGGGGCAGTGTTCTTATTGGCCTATATGCTCTTTGTCGCTTTGATTTGCGTGCCGGTGATGATGGGTGAGATCGCTATGGGGCGTAGCTCGCAGCGTAATCCGGTGGGGGCGTTTAGCCTTTTGTCCGGTGGGAGTAAGTTGTGGCGTTATGCGGGCAAGCTGGCAATTTTGACACCGTTTATGATCGCTGTGTTTTACACGGTAGTGACGGTATGGATCATTATCTATCTGCTTAGGGCTGTCACAGGTGACCTTGAGGTGTTGGCTCAACCCAATACCTTCGGAGAGGTCATCGGCTCCCCCTCTATCTATATTTATTTTGTTGCCTTGCAGCTCATCGTGTTCTCTGTGCTCTTGGGAGGGGTGAAAAAGGGCATCGAACGGCAAGCAAGAATTCTGATGCCGACCTTGGCGGTCATGTTGCTTGGCCTGATTGTGTTTGTGATGACCTTGGACGGCGCGATTGCTGGGGTGAGGTATTACTTGGTGCCGGACTTTAGTCAGTTTGATAGCACTGTGATCAATGCGGCCTTGAACCAGGCCTTCTTTTCGCTGTCTCTTGGGATGGGCATCATGATTACCTACGGCTCTTATTTTAGTGAGTCTGACAGTATTCCTGGGTCAACACGTTTAGTCGCCATCGCCGACAGCTCTGTGGCCTTTTTTGCCGGTTTGTTGATATTGCCCGCTATTTTCGCATTCAACCCTTCAACGAACCCCGATGATCTTTCTAGCAGCAGTGTTGGCTTGATATTCACCTACTTGCCGCAGATATTCCTTTCGATGCAGGGCGCTGTGGGCTATGTAGGGGCGAGCATTGTGGCCAGTGTCTTCTTTGCATTGGTATTCTTCGCGGCGGTAACCTCACTGGTTTCGATTCTCGAGATCCCTATCTCTTATATGATTGACGAGTGGGAGTTTTCGCGTAAAAAGGCGGTATTGATTCAGGCGGCGATGGTCAGCTTCTTTGCGCTTTTTGCTGCAATGTCGTTCGGGATGTCAGACTTTTTAACGGACTTTATTCCTTATGGCGGCGGGCAAAAATCTTTCTTCGACTTGGTAGCCGATACATTCAGTGAAGTGATTTTGCCGTTTGTTGGGCTCTTGGCTTGCCTATTGTGTGCCTATCGCTGGCGTGTGGGTGGCGGGCTCTCGGCAGAGCTAAGCCGAGGCGATGAAGGCTATGCCGGCAGCTTTGTGGAAAAGTACGTGAATTTTTCGTTGCGCACATTTGTGCCAGTAGTGTTGTTTTTCGTGTTCCTTAACTCGTTCTCGCAGAAATACTTCGCGTTCGACCTGCTGAGCTTGTTATGACCCGGATAGACCGAAGCGCCTTGGTGATGCACAGCGCGCAGCAGATGTATGATCTGATCAACGATATCGAGAGTTATCCGCAGTTTATGCATGGCTGCCAAAAGGCAACGGTAATAAGCCGAACAGAGAACGAAGTGGTGGGGGAGTTAAGCCTTGGCGTGGCAGGCTTGAATCACTCATTCACCACTCGCAATGTTCTTGTGCCGGGCGAAGAGATGCAGATGAATCTTGTCGAGGGGCCGTTTAAAAGTTTTGGGGCGTCTTGGCACTTTAAGGCTTTGAGTGATGAGGCCTGCAAGGTCAGCTTGAAGATGGAGTTCGATTTTTCAGGCGGCATTATGGGCTTTGCGTTAGAAAAGCTCTTTAATCATTCTGCGAATACCTTGGTAGATGCGTTGGTGACCCGCGCAAATGAAGTGTATGGTGCGCAGGGTGAATGAGTGATAAACGAGTTAGGCAGACAAGCGATGATAGAAGTAGAGGTAGTATATGCCGAGCCGGCGGGCCAGAAGTTGATAGCCTTGAAGGTGCCGGTTGGCACAACCGCACTGGCAGCGGTTCAGCAGTCGGGAATATTGCAGGAGTTTCCTAGCATAGACTTGAATACTGCGACCTTTGGTATTTTCTCCCGTCCCCTCGATGGTCGCTCAACCCCGAACGTTGATGAATACATCCTGCAAGAGCACGATCGAGTGGAGATATACCGGCCACTATTAATCGACCCCAAGCAGGCACGGCTGCGCCGCGCCGCACGTGCGAAGCGCTAAAAGGAGAGCACTATGGAAGACAAAGATATCCCCAGTAGTGACAAGAGTAAAAGCTGGTATAAACGCTTGGAAGAAGGCTTGCGCGAATATTATATCGCCCCCTATCGCCGCGAGTTTGCCCGTGCCCAGCGTGATGAAGACGATTTGTTTATGATGTTGGTCTTCTCTGAAAGCCTAGGGATTCCAAACCCTGCTACTTACTACACGATGGAACTACTCCCCGTTGTATACGACCGTTTCCACGACTGGCATCGCCGCATGGGAATGGAGCGTTCACCTTTGGATCACGTCTCATGTTGTTAGAGCTTGCACGCACTAAAAGTATTTTATTCTTTGGCGGCAAAGGCGGGGTGGGCAAAACCACTGTCTCTGCAGCCACTGCTTTGGCGATGGCGAAAGAGGGGCGACGGGTTCTGTTGGTATCGACTGACCCAGCCCACAATCTTGGGCATTTGTTTGATCGTGAAATAGGCCCTAAGCCAGTGCGCCTTGCGGTCAATCTCGATGGCCTGGAAATGGACCCAGAGCAGACCGTGAATGAGCACCTAGAAGAGGTGGCCGGTTCACTGCGCAAGCTGATGGCGCCGCATCTGGCCAAAGAGGTCGATAAGCACATCGAGTTGTCGCGCGATGCGCCAGGTATGCAAGAGGCCGCCATCATGGAGCGTATTGCCGAGGTGGTAGAGCATGCGGCAAAGGAGTATGACTTATTGGTGTTCGACACGGCACCTTCTGGTCACACCGCACGCTTGATTGCATTGCCTGAGATGATGTCGGCCTGGACCGATGGTTTGATCGAGCGTCGCGATAAGGCCGAGCGCTTCAGCGCAGTGTTGAAAAACTTGGGGAACGATAAGTCGGTTGGTAACACAATTTTCGGTGGCGGCGATGGCGACAATCCGATGGACAGCCGCGAAAACCAGATTCGTATCTTGCTAAACCGCCGCCGTCGACGGTTTTCCGACCTCCGCAATGCCTTGAATGACCCGGAACGCACCTCGTTCATCATCGTACTAGCCGCCGAGCGCTTGCCAGTGTTGGAGACGATAGAGCTCAACGCGCAGTTAGAGCGCAGTGGCGTGCGAGTGGGCGGTTTAATTGTGAATAAGCGCCTGCCCGACGGTTTGGGGGATTTTTTGACTGAGCGTCGAACCCAGGAAGAGGTGCATTTGGCGACTTTGAAAGAAGCTTTGCCGCATTTGCCAAGGCAGGATCTAACCTTAGTGGCACACGATGTTGTCGGTTTAGAGGCTTTAGAGCGTTTCGTGCAGGCACTGAAAGAATAAATTTTTAACAATATTGGAAACTTTTGGAAACTATTGCGGTCAATCTAATGTACCCGTTAGTCCCCTCTGCAGTATTTCCCTATGTGCTAGGCATCGCGAAATATTGCAGAGGACCTTGGGTTTTCAGCTAAGACACAACACAGCGCGAGCAGATGAACCTACAATTCGGTCAAGCAAAACGAATCCAACGAGGCGCCGCCAAGCACCTTGTGCTGCTCTTCGCTCTGCTTTTCTTGGCGCTGCAAACCAGCACCTTGGTGCACTCACATAATGGTGATCTGCATCATCACATCGACTGTACCTTGTGTCTCAAGGTCGGGGCGGGCGATAGCCCTCTTCCCGCAACAGTTCCCAGTTTAGGCTTTCATAACACCCAACACCGCTACGAACCTTTGTTTGAACCATTGCTGTTTGTGGCGCACGTCCCAACGAGTTCGCGCGATCCTCCTCTAGTTTCTTGATTTATAACATTTTTATTGATGCCGCCGTTTGCGGCTAAGCGTGTCTCCCATTGAAGGGGGGGTAGGCTGTGGTTATTGTGATCAAGAATTTTTACCAGAGGTTGAAATGCATCATTCTATCTATCGTGCCAAGGCGCGAGTCTTAAGCGTCGCTGTGGCGGCAATTTGTGCTCAACAAGCGAGCGCGCAAGAAGCTCACACCCCAGAGGTGATCGACGAGATCATCGTTACTTCTAGCCTGCAACAAACGCGTGCCGAAACGGCATTGCCAGTCAATGTATTGACCGGTGAGGAGCTGCGCGAGAAAGCGGCCAGCACTCTGGGTGAAACCTTGAAAGAGCTAGTCGGGGTCAATAGTGCCTCGTTCGGCACTGGCGTTGGCCTGCCGATTATCCGTGGGCAAAGCGGCAATCGCGTTCAGGTCTTGCAAGGCGGGGTGAGCAATATGGATGCCTCTGCGATTAGTCCTGATCACGCCAATAGCGTTGAAGCCGTATTGGCTGAACGTATTGAAGTGGTGCGTGGACCAGCGACCTTACTATACGGCAATGGTGCCATTGGCGGCGTAGTGAATGTCATCGACAATCGCGTGCCTAGCCGCGTGCCCGAAGCAGTGACCGGGCTTGTGGAGACTCGCCACGCGAGTGTCTCTGACCAGCAAACGAGTGTTTTCAAGCTCGATGCTGGCGCAGGGCAATTTGCTTTCCACCTTGATGGCACTTATCGCGAAAGTAACAACACCGAGATCAATGGCTTTGCCGTCAACCCGCATACTGTGGATATCGACGATGAAGAGGCATTGGAACAACTCCTTGATAGTAAGGGGCGCATCGATAATTCCAGCACACGCGCCAACGCAATAACTGCTGGTTTTTCTTGGGTAACGGATTCTGGCTATATTGGTTTTTCGGTAAGCCAATCCGAGAGTAATTATGGTTTGCCCGCTGCCGCGCATGCCCACCATGAGGACGAAGATCACGACGACGACCACGAAGATGAGCATGACGAACATGATGAAGATCACGATGAGCATGAGGATGACGATCATGACCATGAAGAAGATGATCATGATCATGACGAAGAACATGGCGAAGGTGGCATTCGCATCAAAATGAAGCAGGACCGCTATGACTTTGAAGGGCAATACCAGCTTGATGGTTTTTTCACGCAAGTGGATGGCAAGTTCAGTGTGGTGGATTACCAGCATGCCGAGATAGAAGGCAATGGCGAAGTGGGCACGGTGTACTCCAACGAAGGCAGCGAAGGGCGTTTTACGCTTCAGCATCGTCCTATCGGCGCAGTGGAAGGAGTGACAGGCATTCAATTTGGCAATAAGACTTTTAGCGCGATCGGCGAAGAGGCGTATATTGCTGAGACGGATACGCGTACCGTCGGTATTTTCTCTGTGCACAGCATCGACATAGGAGATGTGACCTATGAGCTGGGCGCGCGTGCTGAGCATCAGCATTTAGACCAATCGGGCAGTGCCTGTGACGATAGCACTAATAGCTATAGCGGCAGTGCGTCGGCCTTGTGGCGCATGAATGAAGATACCAATTTCATGGTGGCATTCGCTCATTCACAGCGTGCGGCAAGTGTGGAGGAAAAGTACTCCAATATAAGCAATGTGACGTGCATGGAGCCAGGCGATCCTGAAGACCTTATTGCTCACGCAGCGACACAACGTTTGGAAATCGGCAATCCTAATGCGGATAAAGAACAGTCGAGCAATATCGAAATTGGCATTCGTCGCCATATGGGGGCTGTTACAGGAGATGTCAATTTCTTCTATAACGATATCGAAGACTATCTCTATATGCGTGACACGGGTGTGTATGTCGATGATGTACAGATTGCGCGGATGACCCAAGGAGACGCTGTATTTAAAGGCGTTGAAGCGGAGTTCTCAATGCCAATTAGTCAAAGTGATCATCACTTTACTGAGCTTTCCGTATTTACCGATTATGTGCGTGCGACTCTGGATGGCAACGGCAATGTGCCGCGTATTCCACCGCTTCGCTACGGTGCGCAGATTGCCCATTCCCATTCAAACTGGTTGTATAAGCTGCGTGTGACGCAAGTAGACGAGCAATCAAAAGTGGCGGTGAATGAACTGCCGAGTGATGCCTATACCCAAGTCAATGCCTCGGTGGACTATCATGCGGATTGGCAGGGCGGGGAGTTCACTTTGTTTGCAAAGGCGAATAACTTGCTAGACGAGTCGATTCGCAATCATGCATCGGTGCTCAAGGATGTAGCGCCGGAGGCAGGGCGCAGCCTATTGCTTGGGCTGCGCTTTGAGTTCTAAAAGGGCTTAGGAGTTAGACGCTGCTGAGGCGCTATTGTTTGTCTCAGCAGTACTTTCTTCAGTCGGTTTGAAATCACCGGTGAAGTGGGTGAGTAAGTCGTTTTCGAAGTACATGGTGACGCCTTCTTGCCCACGCACTCCGCCACCGGGTTGATAGCTATAGATATAATCCCAGCGATCCTGATTGAACGGGTCGCGCACCAATGGTGTTCCCATCACGAAGATTACCTGACGCTTGGTCATGCCTGGGCGTAGTTGATCAATCATCTCTTGCGTAATGATATTGCCTTGCTGGATATCGATTTTATAAACACCAGGAAACTGCAATCGGGGAATAGAGCAAGCGCTTACTATGCCCACAAGCCCAATAATTAAGGCTAGGCGAATGCTTTTGTTCAGTGCTGTAGTTTGTCTTATTTCGGGTATTTGCTGCGAAAACATGGAAGGTCTCTGATTAATCACGCGGGTAATGCGGCAATTGGGCTAACTTTCATCTACATCAGTTACGAGGCATAATACCTGACCTGCTACGAGGGTCAACGTGCAAGCCAAACAAAGAGAGAAACATGTCTTCAGAAAACAACGAACTACGTAAAGCCGGCCTAAAAGTCACTCTGCCTCGGGTTAAGATTCTACAATTGTTAGAAAGTTCCGAGACCCGCCATTTAAGCGCAGAAGATGTCTACAAAGCCCTTATAGAAGCCGATGAAGATGTAGGGCTTGCCACTGTCTACCGCGTGCTGACTCAGTTTGAGACGGCGGGCTTGGTAGAGCGCCATCACTTTGAGGGCGGGCACTCAGTGTTTGAGCTCAGTACAATGGAGCATCATGACCACTTGGTGTGCAGCAAATGCGGCCTTGTGGAAGAGTTTTATGACGAAGTGATCGAGAATCAGCAAGAGAAGATCGCAAAGAAGTTCGGCTTCGAAATCACCGATCACAGCCTCTATCTCTATGGTATCTGTAGTACCTGCCAAAAGGCCTAATTAGGCGTTCAGCATTTCCTGCGCGTGGGCGAGAGACTCTGGGGTGAATTCATCATTTCCAGATTCGCCCCCAAGCATGCGCGCAATCTCATGAACCTTGTCATCGCCCTCTAGCAAACGAATGCGTGTGCCTGTTTGCACCTCGCCCTTCATCTGTTTGCTGACGAATAGATGGTTGTGCCCTTGGCTTGCCACTTGCGCTTGATGAGTGACACACAGCACTTGCCCGCGTGCGCCAAGTTGTTTTAACAAGACCCCTACAGCGCGCGCAACACCACCGCCTATGCCTACATCAACTTCATCGAAGACGAGAGTTGGCGTACTTGAGGTCTGCGCGGTGATTACCTGTATGGCGAGACTGATGCGTGACAGTTCACCGCCTGAGGCGATTTTGATCAATGGGCGAGGAGGCTGGCCAGGGTTGGTGCTGACAAGGAATTCCACGCTTTCTTGGCCTGTTGCCGTAGGTAAGCCCTTACTCAAAGGGGTGAGTTCGACATGCAGGCTTGCGTGGCTCATGCCCAATTCGGCAATCTGCAAGTTGATTTGTTCGGCGAGCTTCTTAGCCCCCTTGCTGCGGCACTTACTGAGTTTCTCCGCTAGCACTTGGTATTGGGCCTGCAGTGTTTCATCGTTCTTTTTGCGACTGCTAAGCTCTTCGCTACTGTGCTCCATGGTCTGGATTTCTTCTTGCAGACGCTGTTGCAAGGCGAGTAGCTCATCAGGGCGAACCTTATGCTTGCGTGCTAATTGATGGATCTCGGCAAGCCGTTGGTTGATCTCTTCAAGGCGCTGTGGGTTGGCGTCGAAGCCGTCGATGGTGCGACGTAGCTCGCGCACGGCTTCTTCCACTTGGATGGAGGCGTTGCTCAGCAGTTCGCCGACGCTATCGAGTGTGGATGCTTTTGCCTGTAACTCTTGGATTAGAGCCAGTGCCTGATTCAGGCCCCCTTGCAGTGTTTGTTCATCGCTTTCGCTACATAGTTCTAATAATTGCTGCGCCGTGGCAAGGGCTGTATCGGCGCTGTTGAGTTGCCGATATTCGGCGTCTAGCGCCTCGAGCTCGCCTTCTTGTAGGTCGATCTCTTGTAATTCATTGAGTTGATAGCTGATTAGTTCTAACTGCGCGGCAAACGCTTCGGCCTGCGCTTGTAAGGATTCCAAGGCATCGCGGTTCTTGCGCCAGTCGCGATTGACGTGGCGGATCTGCTCGAGCAGCGCATGTTCGCCAATATAGGCGTCAAGCAGGCGTTGATGGGTGCTGCGGTTTAAAAGCGACTGGTGTTCATGCTGGCTGTGAATGTCGATCAACATCTCGCCAACAGTCTTAAGTACCTGCAATGTCACTGGAAAGCCATTGACCCAAGCTTTAGAGCGACCATCGTCAGAGACAACGCGGCGCAGCAGGCATAAGTCCGGTTCATCTTCTGTGAGTAATTCGTTTTCGACTAACCAGGCTTTTGCCAAGGGTTGGTCTTGCGTGTCGAAATAGGCGCTGATATCGGTGCGCTTGGCGTTATTGCTGATAACCCCTTTGTCTGCTCGATCCCCTAGTGTTAGGCCTAATGCCCCTAGCATGATGGATTTGCCAGCGCCGGTCTCGCCTGTGATGACGGTCATGCCGGGGGCAAATTCGATCTCAAGAGAGTCTACGATGGCGTAATGGCGAATAGAGAGCTGAATCAGCATGGTGAGGCTGGGGTTTCCATAAAAGTCGCTGTGAGCATAAGCTGGAATTTATTATCTTCCGTGCTGCTCAATATAGCGCATCCCTTTGCCATTTGTCAGTGTCTTCGCAGCAGGAAACCCTATTCTGCTGGTGAAAATAATTGCAGGAATTATGCGCCAGCGGCTTGAAGTGGCGTGCTTTGCCCCCATATCGCCCTGCAGACAGGATTGAGAAGATCCCTTAGTAAATCGAGCAAGTGGCAAAAGCCGCTACACTTCTTAGAACAGGTGCAAAGATGAGTGATATCGACGAGAAGAACATTGATACGCAAGGAGAGCCAGGCGTGGATGAGAATAACGAAGTGGAAAGCAACGAGGCAGAGCAAGTAGAGGCTAATGATGAGCAATCTCAGCTAGTCGAGGCGTTGCAGAAACTGGCGCAAGCGGAAACCGTCATCGCGCATCAGAAAGATGAAGTGTTGCGCGTCCAGGCAGAGATGCAGAACCTGCGTCGTCGCACAGAGCAAGATGTTGAGAAGGCGCATAAGTATGGGCAAGAAAAGCTCAGTGCCGAGCTTCTAGCCGTCATGGACAATCTAGAGCGTGCCCTGCAAGTGAATATGGATCGAGAAGACGAGGCTGTGAAAGGCCTGCTAGAAGGCGTTGAGCTGACCTTGAAGAGCTTCGTCGATTGCTTCAAGAAATTCGGCATTGAGCAGGTTGATCCACTAGGTGAGCCCTTTGACCCTCAACTGCATCAAGCGATGTCTTTGCAAGAGAACCCGAATGTCGAGCCAGACACGGTGACGGCAGTGATGCAGAAGGGCTACACCCTGCATGGTCGCGTCATTCGTCCGGCAATGGTCATGGTCTCTAAGGCCGCCGAATAAAAAGTAGTGGCGAAGCGAGTTTTCGGACTTGAAATCGCCTCCTTCGGGCCAATATTAAAGGCCAGAAGCAATAAAAAGACCTCGACAAACACAAATGATCGCAGGCAAACCAACAGCACAGTCAATCGAACAGAGAATTAGCCCTTAGCAACACACCGTTAGCTACTTGGGCGAGATGGAGAAAAGAGAATGGGTAGAATCATCGGAATAGACTTAGGAACCACGAATTCATGTGTGGCGATCATGGATGGCGGTAAGGCAAAAGTATTGGAAAACGCAGAGGGTGATCGCACCACCCCGTCGATTATCGCGTTCTCTAAAGATGGTGAAACTTTGGTGGGTCAACCTGCGAAACGTCAGTCGGTGACTAACCCCAAGAACACCCTGTTTGCGATCAAGCGTCTTATCGGTCGTCAGTTCAAAGATGAAGTCGTACAAAAAGACATCAAGATGGTGCCATACGAAATCATCAAGGCAGACAATGGCGATGCATGGGTAAGCGTCAATGGCGACAAGATGTCTCCTCCGCAAATCTCTGCACAAGTATTGAAAAAGATGAAGAAGACCGCTGAGGACTTCCTCGGCGAGCCAGTAACCGAAGCGGTTGTGACGGTGCCTGCTTACTTTAATGACTCACAGCGTCAAGCCACAAAAGATGCTGGCAAGATTGCGGGCCTAGAAGTAAAACGCATCATCAACGAGCCTACAGCAGCAGCACTCGCTTATGGTATGGACAAGAAAGGCGGCGACTCTACAGTGGCAGTCTTCGACCTTGGTGGTGGTACCTTCGATATTTCTATCATCGAAATTGCCGACACCGATGGTGAGCACACGTTTGAAGTACTTTCTACAAACGGTGACACTTTCTTGGGTGGTGAGGACTTCGATCTACGTTTGATCGAATATTTAGCGGCCGAGTTCAAGAAAGAGTCTGGCATGGATCTACACAGCGATCCTTTGGCATTGCAGCGTTTGAAAGAAGCTGCTGAGAAAGCCAAGATCGAGCTTTCATCTTCACAGCAAACAGAAATCAATCTGCCTTATATTACGGCAGACGCCAGTGGTCCTAAGCACTTGGTGCAAAAGCTCACTCGTGCGAAGTTTGAATCGCTAGTGGAAGAGCTAGTTGACCGCACAATGGGCCCTGTAAAAATGGCTCTGCAAGATGCCGGTTTAGATGTTTCCAAGATCGACGACGTCATTTTGGTCGGTGGTCAGACACGTATGCCTTTAGTGCAAAAGAAAGTGGCAGATTACTTCGGCAAAGAAGCACGCCGTGATGTAAACCCTGATGAAGCGGTAGCAATGGGTGCAGCGATTCAGGCAGCGGTACTATCTGGTGAGGTAAATGACGTTCTATTGCTTGACGTGACACCACTGTCACTAGGTATTGAAACAATGGGTGGCGTCGCAAGTGTTTTGATTGAGAAAAACACAACAATCCCAACGAAGAAAACTCAGGTGTTCTCAACTGCGGATGACAACCAAACAGCGGTAACGATTCACGTTGTTCAGGGTGAGCGTAAGCAAGCAGCACAGAACAAGTCGCTAGGTCGTTTCGATCTTTCCGACATCCCGCCAGCACCACGTGGCATGCCGCAAATCGAAGTGGCATTTGACTTGGATGCGAACGGTATTCTGAACGTATCGGCTAAAGACAAAGCCACAGGCAAAGAGCAGTCAATTGTGATCAAAGCATCTAGCGGTCTTTCCGATGAAGAGATCGAGGCAATGGTGAAAGATGCCGAAGCTCACGCAGCGGATGACAAGAAGTTCGAGCAGTTGGTCACAGTTCGCAACACAGCCGACGGCCTTGTGCACGCGACTCGCAAGACTCTAGAAGAGGCTGGCGACAAAGTAGAAGCGGGCGAGAAAGAGTCTATCGAAGCGGCGATCGTAGCAGTTGAAGAGGCGATCAAAGCGGGCGACATCGAAGAGATTGAAGCAAAGACTAAGGAATTGACGGATGCGTCGTCCGGTCTTGCGCAGAAGATGTATGCTGAGAAGCAAGCTGGAGAGGCCGGTGCAGCTGACGAAGGTTCTGCTCAGTCTTCGGATAACGATGACGCGGTAGATGCCGAGTTCGAAGAAGTTAAAGACGACAAGTAATTGCCGAGGGTGCTTCGGTACCCAAAGCAGTCTACGTCAGTGCAAAAAACCGGATGGGTAATCTCGTCTGGTTTTTTTGCGTTGGAAGACATTGCTAATAAGCGTTTCCAATTTTCGCTAATAGAGAAAGAAAAAGACTATGTCCAAACGAGACTATTATGAGGTGTTAGGGGTTTCCCGCGACGCATCTGAAGCAGAGCTAAAAAAGGCTTACCGACGCATTGCGATGAAGCATCACCCGGACCGAAACCCTGGGGATGACACTGCCGAAGAAAAATTCAAAGAAGCCAACGAAGCGTTTGAGATCCTTTCGGACTCACAAAAACGCGCGCGCTATGATCAGTACGGCCATGCTGGTGTCAATCAGCAAGGCGGCGGTGGCGCAGGTGCTGGCGATTTCGGAGATATCTTCGGAGATATCTTCGGCGACATTTTCGGTGGCGCACGTGGTGGTGGCGGTGGTGGCAGAAGCCATGTTCGCAAAGGTGCCGACCTGCGTTACAACCTCGAGCTTGATTTGGAAGAAGCCGTTCGCGGCACAACCTCAAAAATTCGCATACCAACTGCAGTGAAGTGTAAAACCTGTGAGGGCAGTGGTGCGAAAAAGGGCAGCAAGCCGGTTACATGTGGAACCTGTAATGGCATGGGCCAAGTGCGTATGCAGCAGGGCTTCTTCTCTGTGCAGCAAACGTGCCCTCATTGCCAGGGTTCGGGTAAGCAAATCAAAGACCCTTGCCATACTTGCCGCGGTCAAGGCCATGTGGAAGAACAGAAAACTCTGTCAGTTAAAGTGCCGCCAGGCGTTGATAATGGCGATCGCATCCGCTTAAGTGGCGAAGGCCAAGCCGGTAGCCATGGCGGTCCCAACGGTGATCTCTATGTGCAGGTCTCGGTTCGAGAGCACAAACTCTTCGAACGTGATGGGATCGATTTGCATTGTGAAATACCGATTAGCTTTGTCGATGCGGCCCTAGGTGGCGAGCTAGAAGTACCAACACTGGATGGCCGTGTGAAGCTGAAGATTCCGGCTGAAACGCAAACCGGCAAGTTATTCCGTCTGCGCAATAAGGGCGTGACGCCAGTGCGTGGCGGTATTACAGGCGATCTATTGTGCCGTGTGGTGGTAGAGACGCCAGTTAAACTCACCAAGCGCCAAAAGGAGCTTTTAGCTGAGTTTCACGATATAGCAGAGAGCGAAGGGCAGCAATCGCCGAAGAAGACCACGTGGTTTGATGGCGTGAAAAAATTCGTCGACGAATTGCGCGCTTAATCTCTTAGAGTCCGACTCTTTCCAGAACTTCCTTGTGTTGTTCTGGACTGAGGCGCGGACCAAATTGTGATACCACTAGCGAAGCCGCCACGCTGGCGAGCTTTCCGCAAGTCTCGAAGTCATAGCCTTTTGTAAGTCCATACAGGAAGGCGCCTGAGAACATATCCCCTGCGCCATTACTGTCGATCGCTCTTACTTTATGGGCTTCGATGTCGATATAACGCTCCCCATCGAATAAGCGTGCTCCAAGAGCGCCACGTGTCACTGCAAACTGTTTGGCGATTTTTTCCATCGCTTGGCAGGCTGATTCGAGATTATTTTCACCCGACCATAGTTTGGCCTCTTGCTCGTTACAGAACAGCAGGTCTACACCATCACCAATGAATTGGTTAATGCCTTCATTGAAATACTCAACCATTGCTGGGTCAGAGAATGTCATCGCAAACTTGACACCGGCTTGTTTAGCCACGCGCTTCATCTCTAACACGGCACTGTGGGCTGTTGGCGATGTGACCAGATAGCCTTCGGTATAGGCGTATGTGGATGCTTTGATTGCGTCGTGGTTAAGTTCATTTACGGACACTAATTGTGAGATTCCCAAGGCCGTTAACATGGTTCTTTCTGCATCGGGGGTAACCATGACCAAACAGCGCCCGGTTGTGCCTTCTTCACGTTCGTGGGACAGATTTGTCTCGACATTATTCTCGCCGAGTTCCTGCATATAAAAATGCCCAGGTTCATCGTTGGCCACTTTGCACGAGAAAAAGGCTTTGCCACCAAATTGGCTAAGGGCATAGATGGAGTTGGCAGCAGAGCCGCCGCCTGCACGCTTCTTCAAGCCATAGCGGTCCATTAGCAAATCGAGAACATCTTGCTGCTTGTCTTCATCGATTAAGGTCATGAAGCCTTTTTCGATACCGGAGTCTATAAAAAAGCGGTCATCGACTTCGAACTCTTTGTCGACCAATGCATTGCCAATACTGTAAACGTCATAACTCTTCATGCGGTTTGTTGTCCTTGCGTGGAGTCGGCGCGCAGCGCCATTTCAATTGTTAGGAGGCGGCGGCGAAAGCGATCTCTGCTGCATCTAATGTTTTTTGGATTTCGTCATCGCCATGGGCGGCAGAGACGAAACCTGCTTCGAATGCAGAAGGCGCCAAGTACACACCATTTTGCAGCATGTGGTGGAAATACTTTTTGAAGGTTTCCACGTCACAGGCCATCACTTGCTCAAAGCGATGAATATTTTCTTCGCCGCTAAAGAAGCAACCAAACATGCCGCCTATTTGATGGCTAGTGAATGGGATATTGGCCGCTTGAGCACGCTCTTTTAGGCCGGTAGTCAGAGCCAATGTACGCGCGTTGAGGGCGTCATAGAAACCTGGCTTTTGGATGGCGTTGAGCATTGCCATGCCAGCGGCAACCGCTAGCGGGCTGCCTGCGAGAGTGCCCGCTTGATACACAGCGCCCATGGGAGCAACCATTTCCATGATTTCTTGCTTGCCGCCGAAGGCGCCGACAGGAAGGCCACCGCCAATGACTTTGCCTAGTGCCGTCATATCTGGCGTTACATTGTAATGCGCCTGCGCACCGCCTAGGGCAACTCGAAAGCCTGTCATGACCTCATCAAAGATCAAAACGCTTTTGTAGTGGTCACATAGTTCGCGCATCTTCTCAAGAAAGCCTGGTACCGGTGGCACCATGTTCATGTTGCCAGCAACAGGCTCAACGATGATGCAGGCGATCTCTTTGCCATGGGCCTCGAAGAGTTTTTCCAGCGCCTCGATATCGTTGTAAGGCAGCACGAAGGTCTGGTCGGTATAGGATTTGGGAACGCCTAAGGAGTCAGGCTCGCCAAGAGTCAGCGCGCCAGAGCCAGCTTTGACTAACAAGCCGTCGACGTGGCCGTGATAACACCCTTCAAATTTCACTACTTTGTCGCGGCGAGTATAGCCACGCGCTACGCGAATCGCGCTCATTGTCGCTTCGGTACCTGAGGTCACTAGGCGGACGCGCTCGATCGATGGCACCAGCTTGCAAATAGTCTTAGCAATAGTGACTTCCGCTTCAGTGGAGGCGCCATAACCTAGGCCGTGACTTAGTTGGGTTTGTAGGGCTTCGATGACGTCAGGATGACGGTGCCCAAGAATCAATGGTCCCCATGCGCCCACGTAATCGATGTAGCGGTTATTGTCTTCATCAGTCAACCAGGCTCCTTCACCACCGTGAAAAAACAGTGGGTTGCCGCCAACTCCGCGAAATGCCCGCACGGGGGAATTGACGCCACCGGGAATATATTTTTTTGCTTCTTCGAATAACGCAGCAGAGCGATTTGTGAGTTTTTCTGACATTTGGATTCCTTGTTTGCGATATGACTTAACGGCTAATCGTTTGGCTAAAGAGAGAGTTCAGTGTTTCTACCCTTGCACCGATGTTTGGATTGGCAAAAAGATAATGAATGACCGCGAGCATATTTGCGCCAGCGTCTATCAAAGTACCGCCATTTTCGGCATTGATGCCGCCAATTGCAACAATAGGCAGGGAAAGCTCCTTGCGGGCAGCTCGCAAAACGTCGATCGATGCGGGCGGCGCATTGGGTTTGGTGGCAGAGGGAAAGAAGCGGCCGAATGCGACATAGTCTGCCCCTTTATCTTGAGCTTGCAATGCTAGTTGCAGATCGCTGTGGCAAGTGATGCCGATCAGTGCCTGTGTGCCTAGTCGCTGTCTAGCTTCTACTAACTTGGTGTCACCTTGCCCTAGGTGTACGCCATCAGCTCCCGATTCGAGACACAAGTCGACATCGTCGTTGATTAATAAAGGGGTATTGTAACGGCGGCATAGAGTTAGTAATCGAGCGGCCTCATCGCAGCGAGCCTGCCATGGAAGTTTTTTATTGCGATACTGCAAAAGCCCTAGCCCTGCCTGAAGAGCTTGCTCTACTGCCGTTTGCAGCTGCGCACCCGGCAGGAGCGTTTCATCTGTGATGGCGTACACGCCATGAAAAGGATTCGGCATAGGGCTAATTAGGCGTTCCAATAACTGCGGTTGGGTAGCCACTGGCCAAAGCCAGGTCTGGTGCCGGCTTGCAATGATTCCCATGTGTATTGCTGTGCGCGATGAACGGCTTCGTTCATTTCAAACCCATGCGCTAGGTAAGCGGCTAGGCTAGAGGCCAGTGTGCAACCAGAGCCGTGATATTCATTGGCGAGCCTGGGCCATTCAAAACGAAGCGGGGCTTGATGTGCAGTATACAGTTGATTGATAACCTGCTCACTTTGCGCGTGCGTGCCCGTCACGAGTAAGTGCTTGCAACCTAGGTCCAATAAGCTGTTCGCAGCGGCATCTTGCGTATCGGCCCCTGGGCTTAGTGCGAATAATTCGTTGGTGTTGGGGGTTAGCACATGGGTGAGCGGTAATAGTAAGGACCGCAACGCTCCGACAATATCGTCCTTTGAAAACTCAAATCCGCCGCCTGCCCATAAAATGGGGTCTAATACGACAGGGATTTCTGGGTAGTCTTTTAACAGGGTGTGAACAACCTCAATGGTCTGAACATTGCCAAGCAGCCCAATCTTAATCACTTGCACGGAAACGTCTTCGAGCACTGCCCGTGCTTGTTGCACTAGCAATGCTGGCGAGACAGCCTCGGCTGACATCACGTTGCGAGTGTCTTGGACCGTAAGGCTCGTGACGACGGGTAGGCAATGACAGCCGGCACTGAACAAGGCTTCGATATCGGCTTGAATGCCTGCGCCGCCGGATGGGTCTAAGCCAGAGAAGCACAGGACTTTTGGCTTGCTGGTGATGTCAGTGTCCACGATTTCATCCTGTCAATGAAGTAGGCTCTATTATGCCCTAGAAGGGGCGAACGACCACTAAAATGACAATGCCAATAAGCATGAAAACAGGGACTTCGTTGAAATAGCGGTAGAACACGTGGGTTTTTGTGTTGTTGTCGGCGCGAAACTGTTTCATGAAATGCCAGCAAAAGCCGTGGTAAATAAGGAGCAAAGCAACCAAGCTAAGCTTTGCGTGCATCCATGGGGCGCTCATGTAAAACGAAGGATTGAAACTGATGAGCCAAAAGCCGAGAACGAGCGTGGCAATCGCCGAGGGCGTGGCAATGCCGTTGAAGAGTTTGCGCTCCATTATGACGAAGCGTTCTTTACTGATCGTATCGCTGCTTGCCGCGTGATAGACAAAAAGGCGCGGGAGATAGAAGATAGCGGCAAACCAACAAATGACCGCAATAATATGGAATGCTTTGACCCAGAGCATTTCGCCCTCCCTTTAAACAAATAGATGACCATTAGCCTATTGCTAAAGCGGGCTACACTAGCACAGCTGATAAAATGGATACAGCGTGAAAACAGGGGTATCATGCCTCGCTCGAATTTCAATGTTTATGCTCATGCATAACACCCTAGGAGGACCCCGTGATCAAGATCGGAATTGTTGGAGCCACTGGCTATACCGGAGTAGAACTATTGCGTCTGCTCGCAACCCGCAAGGATGTGAGTATCGATGTCATCACGTCACGCGAATTGCAAGGTAGCCCAGTTGCCGAGCTTTTCCCTAATTTGCGCGGCGTGCTGGATCTAGAGTTTACAGCACCGGACTCAGAAGCCCTGTTTGACTGTGATGTGGTTTTCTACGCGACGCCGCATGCGGTGGCGATGAAGACTGTGCCCACGCTTCTTAAACGCGGTGTTCGAGTAATCGATTTGTCGGCAGATTTTAGATTGCGCGACCAGGCAGTTTGGGAGAAATGGTACAAAGTTGCCCACGAGTGCCCAGAGTATATCAATGAGGCGGTGTATGGTTTGCCTGAGGTCAACCGTTCAGCGATTGTGAATGCTCAATTGCTAGCAGTGCCTGGTTGTTACCCTACAGCAATTCAGCTAGGGTTTTTGCCATTGTTAGAGGCTGGCTTAATTGAGACCACTGGGCTGATTGCTGATGCCAAGTCGGGCGTGAGTGGCGCAGGACGCAAAGCGGCTATTGGGGCATTGTTAACAGAAGCGTCAGAATCGATGAGTGCCTATGGAGTTTCCGGTCATCGTCATTTGCCAGAGATTACGCAAGGTTTGACACAATATGCGGGTGAAAACGTAGGCCTGACATTTGTGCCGCATTTAACGCCAATGATTCGCGGTATTCACGCGACATTGTATGCACCGATGAAAGCAGGCAAAGATGCAGCGCAGTTGCAGACTGTGTTCGAGGAGCGTTTTAAGAATGAGCCCTTTGTCGATGTAATGCCGCAAGGCCAGTATCCCGCCACTCGCAATGTGCGCGGTGCAAATCGCTGCCAGATAGGCGTTTGCTATCTTGAAAACAGTAATACAGTCGTTGTGATGTCAGTGATCGACAATTTGGTAAAAGGAGCATCAGGCCAAGCCATTCAGAACATGAATATTATGTTTGGTCTTGATGAGAGCGAAGGTTTGCAGAACGTTGCTTTCCTTCCGTAACAAATCAACAGTGTACTAGGGGATCCATGCCGAACGTTGTCAAAGGCAGTAAACAGCAGCGAATGGTCGTCGTTCCGTACCGGCCATGGTATCGCGCATCCCTTAGTATTTTTCTGATTGTGTTCTTCTTCGCCGCGGCAGCGGCAGCCTATTTCTATGGTCTGCATGTGGCGCAGCAGCAACATCTGGTGAACCGCGCCGACAATGAACGCCTGACTCAGGCCCTTAGTGAGACGCAAGAACAACTCGATGAGCTTCGCTCGCAGCTTGCCATTTCTGGGCGCAGCAATATAGTCGATAGGCGCGCCAACGAAGAGGTGCAGGGCACCATTAGTGCGCTGCGCGAACGCATTATGCAGCTCGAACAGGATGTCTCTTTCTACCGTCAGGTGATGGCGCCGGAGAGTACCGAGCTAGGGCTCATCATTGCCGAGTTCGACGTGACCCCTATTGATAATGTGAGCCGCTATCAATACCGAGCTGTGTTTCGGCAAGCCGGGGCGGGGGACAAAGTCCTTGAGGGCAATGTGCAAATCAATATCATTGGCCACTTGGCGGCTGAAAGACTGGTGCTGCCAATCGATGAATTGGTGGCAGAGTCTGCTCAGTTCGAGCCTAGCTTGAATTTCCGTTATTTTCAGAACATCGAAGGTGAGTTGCAGTTGCCCGAAGGCTTTACTCCAGATCAAGTTGAAGTGCTTGCCGAGTCAAACAAGCCCACGGCAATTAAAGTAGAGAAAATCTTTAGTTGGAGTGTCGTGGAGGCGCAATAATGTTTAAGTCGAATAACAAGAAAGTGAGCGTGTCTGGCCCTGCACATACTTTGATTTCGCAACAAACAGAGATCGTAGGTGATTTGCGTTTCACCGGTGAGCTGATAGTCGAAGGGCGAATCAAGGGCAATGTCTACGCCGACGATGAATCCGGAGCGCTGATACGCATCGCTGAGTCCGGCGTTATAGAGGGGGAAGTCTGGGTTCCCTCTGCAGTGGTCAATGGTTTGGTGAAAGGCGATGTGCACTCCTCCAAACATTTGGAGCTAGCCGCTAAAGCGGTGGTGATGGGCAATGTCTTCTATAATCTCATTGAAATGGTGATGGGCTCGGAGGTTAATGGCAACTTGATGCATATTGCACGCGCTCAGCATGAAGCAAAACGCCTGTCCGCCTCGCAAGCCAAGGCTTTGGCCTATGAGAATCTGGAACGTAAATCGCACTCTGATCGGTCCTCGTCCAACGAGGAAGACGAAACAATAGTTGACTAAAATACTCGGACTTAGCCATAATCCCTTTTACTGCGCAGTCTGTAACTCTATGCGTATGTTTACAAATCGATGGTGCCCCAATGTCTGCTGTTCAATCTCATGACCCTACAATTATTTCGATGACAGAGAATGCCGCTGCAAAGGTGAAAAGCCTGATCAGCGAAGAAGGCAATCCTAAATTGAAATTGCGTGTCTTCGTCACCGGTGGAGGCTGCTCAGGTTTTCAGTATGGGTTTAGTTTCGATCAAGAGTTTGATGAGGATGACACGGTCGTCAGCAATCATGGCGCCGAGTTAGTCGTAGACCCGTTGAGCTATCAATATCTCACTGGTGCGCGAGTCGACTACGTAGAAGGCCTGCAGGGAGCGAAATTTGTCGTCATCAACCCGCTTGCCTCCACCACCTGCGGTTGTGGTTCGTCATTCTCCGTTTGAGTCTGACTCGTATATTCCGCCTAAGATAGTCACTTGTTGCGATCCTGTAACCGACCTTGCGTCAACTGGGTCGCCATACCAGGCGTTTCTCGCTAGCCAAGCAAAAGTAAACCCCTCTACCCAGTGCGGATCAAGATTCGCCTCGCTGCTGCTTGCCACCTTTATAGGTTTGAGCAAGTTCTGCAGGCGCTCCATCAAATAAGCATTCTGGGCGCCACCTCCGCAAACAAACAACGCATCTATGTTTGCGCGTTGCCAATCGACACTATTGGCGACGGTGGTCGCTGTGTATTCTAGCAATGTTGCTTGCACATCTTCGTCGCGGTACTCAGGTAGAGCGCTCAAATGCTTTTGCAACCAAGGCATATTGAAGAGCTCGCGACCCGTACTTTTAGGAGGGCTTTTCTGTAGATACGGCTCCTCTAGCATGGCTTGTAAGAGTGTGGGGATAATAGTGCCTGTTCGTGCCCATTGCCCGGAGCCATCATAGGGGAGCTGTTTCTTTGCATTGATCCAGCCATCCATAAGAACGTTTGCAGGCCCAGTATCAAAGCCGATCAAATCGAATGCCTCATGGGCAAGCAAAGAAATATTGGCGATACCTCCTAAGTTCAGAACTGCCCGTCGTCCTTCTTTCGAGGCAAAATAGCTTTGATGGAATAACGGTGCGAGCGGCGCACCTTGCCCACCAGCTGCCATGTCTTTGCGGCGGAAATCCGCAATGGTACAAATGCCGGTGAGATAAGAAATAGTATTGGGGTCGCCGATCTGGAGCGTAAAGCGGTTCTGGCCTACTGGGTGATGCTTAATAGTTTGCCCATGGCTACCGATGGCCAGAATATCGCTATGTTTTAGGCCGCACTTGTCTAAAAGTTGCATGACCGCTTTGGCGAACACGCGGCCTAGCTCGACATCCGTCTCGCCTAAGTCAATCAGCGATATCTTCTCATCGGCGCACAAGGCGTGAATTTTGCGATGTAAGTCACTGGGGATTGATTCGGTATGAGTGCCAACCAGGGCTGGTGGTGTCTGTGCGAAATCTACGACTACGCAGTCGACGCCGTCGATACTGGTGCCTGACAGCAGGCCGATGAAATATTCATGAGTCGACATTGCGGAACCGTCCTAATGCTAAGAGTGTATTGCTAGCGGTAAGCTTCGATGAAACTCGAGCTCAGTGTAACTGGGAATTAGCGTCGACGTGATTCAGGCTGAGCATTCGAGAGTCAACGCTCTCTTGTAGGAAGCGCTCCAAAAGATTTTTAGTTTGCTCTTTAAAGCGGGGCAGTTCTATAGGGTCTAGTGAAACCGCCTGCGGCAATTGATCGACTATCGTGCGTGGATCTTTGTGCACGCCGCGGATCAAGAATTCGTAGTGCAAGTGCGGCCCTGTGGCGCCGCCGGTTTGTCCAACGTAGCCAATGATCTCGCCTTGTCGTACGCGTGAGCCTTTTTTGATGCCATTGGCGTAATCGTTCAGATGCGCATATTTGGTCTCAAACTCTCCGCGATGTTGGATCACTACGAGTTTGCCGAACGAGCCATTGCGTGCGGCCCATGTGACAACGCCATCGCTAGTTGCGCGTACAGGTGTGCCTTTAGGAGCTGCGTAGTCGGTGCCTTTGTGCGCGCGAATAGTGTTCAAAATTGGGTGTTTACGGCTTAAGCTGAAGTTTGAACTAATGCGGAACACATCAAGCGGGGTGCGCAGGAAAGCCTTGCGCATGCTTTCACCTTCGGGGCTGTAGTAGCCGACATCGCCATTTTCATTAATATAGCGCACGGCAGTGAACTGCTTGCCTTGGTTGGTGAACTGGGCGGCGATAATGTCGCCATTGCCTATAAATTCGCCGTCTAAGTATTTCTCTTCATAGAGAATGCCAAAGTTGTCGCCATCACGAGGGTCTAGAATGAAATCGATAACGCCCCCGAAGATGTCGGCCATTTCCATGATCGAGATCGCGGGGATGTCGGCACGCTTGGCGGCCATAAACAAGCTGTCGTTGATTACACCTTCTTTATAAGTGGTTTTAACTTCGGGAGTGCGAATGATTTGTTCGACCTGATAGCCGGTATCATTCAAAGTAAATAGGTAGCCTTCGAGTGGCGATTTTAATACTTTAAGTTGGTTGAGCTTGCCTTCTTCAGGGATGTGAAAGCTTAATTGGTAGCCGGGATATAGGCGGTTAAGGACTTTTGCCTCTTCATTGCTATTTAGAACGCGGTACATATCCTGTGCGCTTAGCCCCACCTTAGTGAACAAGGCAGAGAGATTGTCGCCAGATTGGACTTCCAAGTTAGTCCATTGTGCGAATTCGGCGTTCTGCTCGGTGTTTGAGATCACCATGTCTACTAGAGAGGAGTCAGCAGGGGTGTGGGGAATAAGTGCTAGTGGTGATTCTTGTGTTGGCAGCGCCATAATCTTCGCGCCATGAGCGGACTGCTTTGGCGTAAATACCATTGTGACCACGAGAGCTGCGCTCAACACGCTAGCTAACATTAAATGGTCGCGAGGGTAGTGTTTGCTCACTACAAGCTTTGCAAATTTCGAAAAACCCATGAAATTAATGATGTTATGTCTCTTATTACTACGCTGCGAGCCCGACATTGGCGCTCAAAACGGCAATTCTTATGACTTTTCGGGGGCAGGTCAAGTCTTATTCCGATTAGTAGTGTAAAATCTGCGGCCGTTTCGCAAGTCAATATAAGTATGTGCTTGCATGTCGCTTTTTTATCCCACTATATAGGGAAAGCAGGGCTGATAATAATTTAGCGTTTAGGAATCACTTATGACGGCTACATCTATAGATATTATTGAGGATCTTCAAAGTAGGGGCTTATTGTCGCAAATGACCTCGGGGGAGGAGTTGAAGTCCGTGCTTGAGCAAGGTCGAACACTCTATTGTGGTTTTGACCCTACGGCGGAAAGCCTGCATATAGGTAGCCTCGTACCTTTGTTAACCTTGCGAAGATTTCAAAACGCAGGCCATAAGCCGATCGCCCTAGTTGGCGGTGCGACAGGTCTTATTGGAGACCCAAGTTTTAAGGCCTCCGAACGCCAATTGAACTCCAACGATGTTGTTGAATTTTGGGTAGAAAGATTGCAAAGCCAAGTGGCGCAGTTTCTGGATTTCGACACTGGTGAAAATGCCGCTGTTGTCGTCAATAACTTGGACTGGGTTAAGAACACAAATGTCCTAGACTTTCTTCGGGATGTGGGTAAGCATTTTTCTGTAAACGCCATGATTCAAAAAGAGTCTGTTAAGCAGCGTTTAGATAGAGAGGGGGCGGGAATCTCTTTTACTGAGTTCACCTATATGATTCTGCAGTCCTATGACTTCGCTGAATTGTATAAGCGCCACAATTGCGTGCTGCAAATTGGTGGTAGTGATCAATGGGGAAACATTACAGGTGGGATCGATTTAACCCGACGCATGCATCGCGCTCAGGTTTACGGTTTGACCACTCCCTTGGTTACCAAGGCAGACGGTCAGAAATTTGGTAAGACAGAGACTGGCACTATTTGGCTCGATAGTAAAAAGACCTCGCCCTATGCCTTCTTCCAGTTCTGGCTTAATGCGGCGGATGCCGATGTATACACGTTTTTACGTTACTTTACGTTTCTGTCGGTGGAGCAGATAAAAGAAATAGAGCTGGCGGACCAAGCCTCGCAAAGCAAGCCCGAGGCGCAAAGCATCCTTGCCAAAGAGGTAACCCGTCTTGTTCATGGAGAGGAGGGGCTTGTAGCAGCCCAGCGGATTAGCGCTGCATTGTTCTCTGGTGATCTTGGGGAGTTAAGCGAGGCGGATTGTGAGCAGCTGCGTTTAGATGGACTGCCCTCGACTAATGTCGAGAGCTTGCCTAAAGGGATAGTAGAAGTATTAGTAGAAACAGGCTTGGCAAAATCTAACAAGATGGCGCGAGAGTTTATTTCTAATAATGCGGTAAGTGTGAACGGTCAGCGCGTCGAATCTGATGCTGCAACCCTTAACATAGAGTCAGCGCTTTTTGGTAGATATTTCGTCCTCAAAAGAGGCAAAAAGCTATTTCATTTGGCTTATACAAATTAGTTTGAAAATAGTGCAGATTCTAGTTGCCAGATGAAATCTGTGTGGCATAATGCGCGCCCTTGTGACGATATGTGCAAGGGACGGCAAGGAACGATCTACGGAGAGTTCAAATGATTGAAAAATATTTACAATCAACGCTTGCCAAGTAACAAAGAGTGCGTATAATACGCCTCCTCCTAACCACGAAGGTTTAGGAAAAGAGTTCTTTAAAAAGTAGAGATTAAGTAATAGAGGTGGGTGCTTGCCGTGATGGCTTTGCGAACATTGCAAAAATATCAAAGGTAAGCAACTGCGTTATTTTATTAAGTTAAAAGACAGTATGTTGTGACTTTGAGCATGAATGATTGCTTCTGTGTTGATAGGCCGATTAAGTAGTACGGTTTGTTGTATAGCGCAGGAGTAAGTAGTACTTAAACTGAAGAGTTTGATCATGGCTCAGATTGAACGCTGGCGGCAGGCTTAACA
>OJGU01000084.1_pt1 | contig 64097 bp, 57 predicted proteins | sample 1594741 | NCBI WGS metagenome assembly OJGU01 (sample SAMN05416841, study PRJEB24817) | seawater metagenome | isolation source: Sea water | place: Canada:Atlantic | collected 2013-07 | reverse complement strand
GATCGCTCGTCGGCAGCGTCAGATGTGTATAAGAGACAGGCGCTGAGGGCCTCACTTGCCCACCTCGGTGCCCGCCCGGAGGTCCCGGACGAGCTCGGTGAGGGCTCCGACGCTCTCTTGCGCGGCGCGGATCAACGCCGAGCCCACCACGACGCCGTCGGCCTTGCGCGCCAACACCTGCGCCTGCTTGGCCGACCGGACGCCGAAGCCCGCCGCGACCGGAACATCGAAGCGCTCCTGAACGCTCGCGAGCTGCTGAGCGAGCGCATCCGAGTCCACATCGACCTCGGCTCCCGTCACGCCCTTGAGCGTGACCGCGTACACGAAGCCGGTCGTCACGTTCGCGACCGCCTCCATGCGTGCATCCGTGGTCGTCGGCGCCACCAACCCGATCCAATCCAGACCCCGCGCGGCTGCGGGCCCCCGGAGTTCCTCCGCGTGCGCGGGCGGACAGTCGACCACCAACAGGCCGTCGATTCCAGCATTGGCGGCCGTGGCACCGAGCCGGCTGCCCATCTGAAGCAGCGGGTTCGCGTACGAGAACAACACGATCGGAATGTCGGTGCGCTCTCGAATCGAGCGCGCCAGGTCGAGGACGCCGGGCAGCGTCGCGCCGGCCCCCAGGGCCCGAATCATCGCCGCCTGCACATCACCGCCATCGGCGGTCGGGTCCGAGAACGGAACGCCCAGCTCCAGGACGTCGAGGCCGGCATCGCACGCGGCCATGATGCGCTCGCGTGACCCCTCGAGGTCCGGATCGTACGCGGTGAGATATCCGACCAACGCCGCGCGGCCTTCGGCCTTGGCATCTTCGAAGGCTTGTTTGATCCGGCTCATGAGGGCTGCTCCGACTGTCCGTCTTGCTCTGCAGGCTGCTCGAGGGCGTCCATCACGGTGTGCATGTCCTTGTCCCCGCGTCCGGACACGTTGACCACGACCGTTGCGTCGAGACCGACCTCGTTCAAGATCTCCGGCAGGGCCGCGAAGGCATGCGCGGTCTCGAGGGCCACGATGATGCCTTCGGTCTGGGCCACCTGGGACAGCGCCTCCAGACACTGGGCGTCGGTGACACTGAGATACTTCGCGCGCCCCGTGGCGTGCAGGTGCGCGTGCTCAGGGCCGACGCCGGGGTAGTCCAGACCCGCCGAGATCGAGTGCGCTTCCTGGAGTTGCCCGTGAGAGTCCTGGAGCACCAGGGAGCGCATGCCGTGATAGATGCCAAGCTTGCCCGCGGTCATCGTTGCGGCGTGTTTTCCCTCGAGGCCTTCCCCTGCCGCTTCGACCCCGTACAGGGCAACGCCCGGGTCCGGGACGAAGGCCGCGAAGATCCCCATCGCGTTCGAACCGCCGCCGACGCATGCGACGACCGCATCGGGGAGCCCGCCGGTCAGCGCGTGCACCTGGGCGCGACACTCATCCCCGATAACCCGTTGCAGCTCGCGCACTATGGTTGGGTACGGGTCGGGCCCCATCACGCTTCCGATCACGTAGTGGGTGTCGTCGACGTGCGCCACCCAGTCGCGCAGGGCCTCGTTGATCGCATCCTTGAGCGTCGCGCTGCCCGCCTTCACCGACACGACCTCGGCGCCGAGCAGTTGCATGCGGAACACGTTGAGCGCCTGCCGCTCGACGTCTCGCTCGCCCATGTACACGGTGCACGGCAGCCCGAAGTAGGCGCAGACCGTCGCGGTGGCGACCCCGTGCTGACCGGCCCCGGTCTCGGCGATGATGCGCGTCTTTCCCAGGCGGCGTGCCAGGAGCACCTGGCCGACGCAGTTGTTGATCTTGTGCGAACCGGTGTGGTTGAGGTCCTCCCGCTTGAGCAGCAGGCGCCCGCCGTCCTTCATGCCCAGGACGTCCGCCAGCCGCTTCGCCTCGGTGAGCACCGAGGGGCGCCCGGCGTAGTCACGAAGGATCGACCGGTACTCTTCCTGAAAACTCGCGTCCGCCCACGCCTTGGGCCACTCCAGCGCGAGTTCCTCGACCGCGGGCATCAGCGTTTCGGCGACGTAACGCCCACCGAACGCGCCAAACTGAAGCGAGGGGTTCGCGGGTTCGTCGGCCATCGATGCCGGTTCTACCAGGCCGCGTCGGATGTCGCCCGTACTGCCCGCAACAAGGCCTCGATTCTCGCCACGTCCTTCTCTCCGCGGGTCGCCCCGACGACCTCCGACCCGCTCGCCACGTCCAGACCCGCCGGCTTCACCTGTGCCAGGGCTTCCGCGGCGTTGTCGGGCGTGATCCCTCCGGCGAGCCATACCGGCAGCGGCGAGAGGGCCTGAACCGCCGCGGCCGCCCAAACCCAGTCGGTCTTCGCTCCCGCACCGCCGAACCCAGCCACCGCAGCATCCAGCAAGATCCAGGTGGGCAGCGGCTTCGGGATGGCCAGGGTCGCAAGCGCCGGGGTCCCGCGGATCACCCACACCCACGGCAGGCCCAGCGCGGCGAAGGACTCCGGCGGCGTATCCCCGTGGGGCTGAATCGCGTCCAGCTCGAGCGTGCGGGCGAGCGCTGCGACCTCGCGTGGCGCGTGATCCACAAACACCCCGACCCGCTGAGCGCCGCGTCCGCCCTGCAGCAGCGCCTCGGCCTGGCTCGCGGTCAGGCCGCGCTTGCTGCCGGACCACAGGTTGATGCCCACCGCGTCGACGCCCAGCCGATCACACGCGTCCAGATCGCCGCGCCGCGTGATCCCGCAGACCTTCAGCGCAGGCATGACGCACCTCAGCCGAGCGCGTCGAGCACCGAGGCCAGCGCGGCCCCTGGGTCTTCGGCGCCCATGAACAACGTGCCGACCAGCGCGGCATCGACCCCAGCATCACGGAGCTGCCGGAGGTGTTCAGGGCCCTCGATGCCGCTCTCGGCGACGAACGTGAACGAGCGCGGCACCCGAGCCCGCTGGGAGAGCGCTACGTTGCGATCGATCTCGAAGGTCTTGAGGTCTCGGTTGTTGACGCCGATCAGCGTCGCTCCGGCACTGAGCGCGCGGTCGACCTCATAGGCATCGTGGGCCTCGCAAAGAACATGCAGCGACAGGTCGTGCGCGAAGTCGATCAGCTGCTTGAGCATCGGGGGCTCGAGCACCGCAGCGATCAGCAGCACCGCATCGGCGCCGGCGCGACGGGCCTCGAGGATCTGGCTGCGATCGAGGATGAAATCCTTGCGCAGAATGGGCAGCGAGGTCGCTGCACGCGCCGCTTCGAGGTCGGCCAGACGGCCGTCGAAGTGACGGTCGGTGAGCACGCTGATCGCCGTGGCCCCAGCCTTCTCATACGCGGCCACGATCTGCGCAACATCGGCGTCCTCACGAATGGGGCCGGCGGAGGGAGAGGCCCGCTTGAACTCCGCGATGATCCGCGGCGCCGGTCCCTGGCGCAGTGCGCCTTCGAAGTCCCGCACCGGCGGCAGGCCAGCGAGCGCCTGCTCCAGCTGGCGGGCCGAGATCACACCATCGCCGCGATTTGCCGAGAGCTCGGCACGCTTGGCCGCGATGATCCGATCGAGATGGGTCGACTCGGACATGGGGGAAGGCTACGCCGGGTTGGAGGCCTTCACCAGCGCCGCGAGGGTGGCCGCAGCCGACCCATCATCGAGCGCGGTCGCGATCCGCTTCGCGAGTTCGGGCAACGCCTGGAGGCCCTGCTCGCCCGCCACGAGCAGCCCGGCCGCCCCCGAATACACCACGGCATCCCGGTAACGCCCCGTGGCGCCCTGCAACACCGCCTCCAGAGCCATCGCGTTGTCCGCGGGATCGCCCCCAGCGATCTCCTCCCACCCGAACCGCTCCACCCCCGCCTGCTCGGGCGTCAGCACCCAGCGCTCGACCGTGCCGCGGTGCGCGTGGGCGACCAACGATTCCCCTTCGGGGCTCAAGTCGTCGATTCCCCAGGGAGCGTCGTCGGCTGCCCTCACGCCGCTGCGAAAGCCATGCACGACGAGAACGCGGGTGCTGCCGAGGGCACACAGCGCAGACGCCAGCGGCATGCACCGCGCGGGATCGAAGACCCCGAGCAGTTGCCGGGTCGCGCCCGCGGGGTTGGTCAGCGGGCCCAAGAGGTTGAACAGCGTGCGAACACCCAGCGCTTTGCGCACCGGCATCGCGTGTTTCATCGCCGGATGCAGGCCCGCGGCGAACAGGAAGCCAACGCCAACGTCGTCGATGCACGCCGCGACCCTCTCGGCCGAAGCCCCAATGTCGACCCCGAGCGCCTCGAGAACGTCCGCGCTCCCGCTGCGGCTGCTCGCGGCACGGTTGCCGTGTTTGGCGACCTTGACTCCGCACGCCGCGAGCACGATCGCCACGGCGGTGGAGACGTTCCGCCGCGGCACGCCCGAACCTCCGGTTCCGCAGGTGTCGACAAGCTCGGTCGCGACCGGCGAAACCGGCGTCATCGCCTCCCGCATCGCCAAGGCCGCCCCTGCGATCTCCTCGGCGGTCTCCCCCTTGGTGGCCAGCCCCATCAGCAACGCCCCAAGTTGCCCGGCGTGCGCGTCCCCGGCCATGATCTCGCGCAGCACGGACTTCATCGTGTCGCGCGGCAGGTCGCGACCATGCACCAGCTCGGCCAGGGCCGCACGCACGTGGACGTCAGGCATTGGAGCCCGCCTGCGCGAGGAAGTTGCCGAGAAGCTGGTGCCCGGCCTCCGAGAGAATCGACTCGGGGTGGAACTGCACGCCGAACACTGGCGCCGACTCGTGGCGGACCGCCATCAACTCGCCTTGCGCCGTGTGGGCGACCGGCAGAAGCGAGGCAGGCAGCGACGCCTCGGGGACGATGAGGCTGTGATACCGCGTCGCGGTGAACGGCGAGGGGATCCGAGCCAGCACCCCAGAGCCGTCGTGCAGCACCGCAGAGGTCTTGCCATGCATGATGCGGTCCGCTCGGACGACGTCTGCGCCCAAGACCTCGCACAGGGTCTGGTGGCCCAGACAGACCCCCAGCATCGGGATCGCGGGCCCCTGGCCGCACAACAGCCGGCATACGTCCGCACAAACGCCGGCGTCGCTCGGACGACCCGGGCCCGGCGAGAGCAAGATGTGGCTCGGGGCGTCGGCGACGATCTTCTCGGCGGTGAGCGCATCGTTGCGATAGACGTCGACCACCGCCCCCAACTCGAGCAGGTACTGCACCAGGTTGAAGGTGAACGAGTCGTAGTTGTCGACCACGAGCACCCGAGCGCCGTTTCCGGCATCCGCGGGGGTGTAGCGGGTTCCTCCTGCAGGCAGCGTCTTCATACTTCGTTCTCCCGAGCGCCACGCGCCATCGCGATCGCACGCAGCACGGCGCTCGCCTTGTTGCGGCATTCCTGGTCCTCGGCCTGCGCATCCGAATCGTAGACGATGCCCCCGCCGGCTTGCACCCGCAGCGTGTCCCCTTGGGCCACCAGACTGCGAATACAGATCGCGAAGTCGGCCCCGCCGTCGTATCCCAGATAGCCGACCGCACCGCCATACCAGCCGCGTCCGTGGACCTCGAGTTCGTCGATCAACTGCAGCGCGCGGACCTTGGGGGCGCCGCTGAGCGTCCCCGCTGGGAACGTCGCCGCCAGTGCATCGAGGGCATCGAGCTCCGGTCGCAGCGTTCCGGTCACCTCCGAGACGATATGCATCACGCGGCTGTACCGCTCGATGGCAAACCGGTCCGTCATTCGCACCGATCCCCCCTCGCTCACCCGGCCGATGTCGTTGCGTCCCAGGTCGATCAGCATCAGGTGCTCGGCGCGCTCCTTCGGGTCCGCGAGCAACTCCCGCTCCAGCGCCTGGTCCTCGGCCTCGGTTCGTCCCCGCGGACGCGTCCCGGCGATCGGGCGGACGGTGACCTGTCGGGAGTCGCGGTCGACACGAACGAGGACCTCGGGCGAGGCGCCGACCAGCGTCGCGGACGGGAGCTGCATCGCGTACATGTACGGTGCGGGGTTGGTCACCCGAAGCGCGCGGTACACATCCAGCAGATCCAGCCCGCCGCGGGGCGTATCAAACGCCTGCGAGAGCACGACTTGAAAGACATCCCCAGCCGCGATGTGCTCCTTGGCCGTCGCGACCGCCTCGATGTGTCGGGCTCGCGACCACGGCGGTGCCGGCTCGGTCTCCCACTGCGACGCTTCGGGCTCTCGAAGGCGAAGCGTGGGCGCGGCCGGTCCATCACCCAGCAGCGTGTCCACGACCTCTCGAACCCTCGCCACTGCGCGCGCGTAGCCGGCCTCGAACCCACCGTCGGTCGCAGGACACACGCTTCCGACCACCTTCACGCGCTGGGTGAGGTTGTCGAAGATCACCAGCACGTCGGTGGCGATCATTTCGACGCCGGGGACCACATCGGGATCCCGGCCAACGGGTGGCGGCAGCGATTCCACCGCCCGCACGAAGTCGTGACCACACACACCCACGAGGCCGCCCCAAAACCGCGGCAGGTCCGGCTGCGGTTCGCCGCGCAACGTGTGGCTCACGGCACGCAGGGAGTCCAGCCCCACCTCCGGGAGATCGGCCGGCACACAGAAGCCTTCGGGCGCCGTCCAGGTCCAGCGCAGCGCACCGTCTGTCCATGATGCACGCCCGTGCAATCGATGCCCGAGGGCCAGAAAGCTGTACCGGGCCCAGCGCTCCCCACCCACCACCGACTCGAGCAGAACCGCGGTGTCCGCCTCTGCCCGCAGGCGCGCGAAGGCGCCAACCGGAGTCTGGGTGTCGCAGAGCACCTCGGTCCACACCGGTACCATCGCCGCATCGCCCGCCTCCAGGCTCGCGCGTAGCTTCGATTCCGCGGGGAACACGTCCACGCCTCGCACGATAGCGCCCCCGGGAAGGATTGGTTACCGTCCGCTCGTGACCTTCGACCCCGCACTCCAAGCCGCCGATCCTCAGGTGGCTGATCTCATCGCCCGCGAGGACACCCGCCAGCGAGACAGCCTTCGTCTGATCGCCTCGGAGAACTACGCGAGTAGTGCCGTGCTCGAGGCCAGCGCATCGTCTCTCACCAACAAGTACGCCGAGGGCTACCCGGGCCGTCGCTACTACGAGGGCATGGATGTGATCGATCCGCTGGAGAGCCTCGCGATCGAACGCGCCAAGGAAATCTTTGGGGCCGAGCACGCCAACGTGCAGCCCTACAGCGGCAGCCCGGCCAACCTTGCCGCCCTGCTCGCGCTGGTCGAGCCGGGCGGAACCATCCTCGGCATGTCGTTGCCCGCCGGCGGTCACCTCACCCACGGCTGGAAAGTCTCGGCGACCGGCATCTACTACAACGCGGTCCAGTACGGCGTGCGGGAGACCGACCACCGCCTCGACATGGATCAGGTCCGCTCGCTCGCCAAAGAGCACTCCCCCAAGCTCATCTGGTGCGGCCACTCAGCCTACCCACGCATCGTCGACTTCGAGGCGTTCGCCGAGATCGCGAACGAGGTCGGCGCGCACTTGGTCGCGGACATCGCCCACATCGCCGGCCTGATCGCCGGCGGCGTGCACCCCTCGCCCGTCCCGCACGCCGCGGCGGTCACCACGACCACACACAAGACCCTCCGAGGCCCGCGTGGCGGTCTGATCATGTGCAAAGCCGAGCACGCCAAAGCGATCGACAAGGCCGTGTTCCCGGGACTCCAAGGCGGACCCCACAACCACACCACGGCCGCCAAGGCGGTCGCGTTCGGTGAGGCGCTCAAGCCCGAGTTCAAGGACTACGCCGCCCAAGTCGTGACCAACGCAAAGGCGCTGGGCGAAGGCCTGTTGGGGCGTGGTCACACGCTGATCACCGGCGGCACCGACAACCACTTGCTGCTCGTCGACCTCACCTCGACCGGGATCTCCGGCCGGGTCGCCGCGCGGGCGATCAACGCCTGCGGCATTGAGATGAACGGAAACTCGATCCCGTTCGACAAGCGCAAGCCGTTCGATCCGTCGGGTGTTCGGGTGGGCCTCGCCGCGCTGACCTCTCGTGGACTCACGGCCGAGCACATGGATACGGTCGCGGGCTTCATCGACGAAGGCGTCCGCGAAGCCGCGAAACACGACGGCACCATCGAGGATGCCTTCGCCACCGCCCTCGCCGGTCGCATCCGCGAGTTCCTGCAGCCATTCCCGGCTCCTGGCCTCACCGACTGACGTGCGCTGTCTTCCAACACCTCGCGCCGCTCACAGGCACCCGCGTTCGTGGGTGTTGCTGGCGCTCGTGCTCGCCAGTGCGGGCTGCCCAAGGGATCCCGTCCCCGACCCGGACCCGCAGCCCGAGCCCAGCCCAGCACAGAAGACCGTCAAGCTGCGCAAGGAGGCGCAGAAGGAAGCGCTGGGCCGGCTCGCGCCGAAGCTCGCCGCGCTGGCGGCGTTGGAGGATCCGGTCACCACCGCCCTGCGGAATGGGAGCGCACCTCGGATGCCTCCGCTTCAAGCCAACGACCGCGCCGCGTTGCGATCTGCTCTCGAGGCCGCCGACCGCGAAGCGACGGGCTTGACCCCGCGTCTGCTCGAACCGGCCGACCGCGTGATCGCCATGACCTCGCGGTTCGCGATCGACCGAGCCCGCGATGCGTACGTTCGCCGCGCCCCCTGGGCGGACGATCCCACCTGGGTGACCGCGGAAGCGCAACGCGTCGTCGAGGCGCTCGAGCTTTCCGCCCGCCGCAGCGGCGACTGTATGCACTGCGACGTCAGCCTCCCCCACCTCGCGGACACGCTGCCGGTCGCGGCCGCGGGCCTGCAGCGGGTGTCCAAGGCCCGCGCCAACGCGGCTGTGCTCGACGCGCGCGCGCTCGCGGGCCGCGTTCGTCTACTCCCTGGGCAGACCGACACCTCCGCCGCCGTCGCCCTCGAGGCGTTCGCCGTCGCCGTCGAGGGCCAACTGGCCTCCGCGAACGAACCCGATCGCCTAGGGAAGAACGTCCTGCAGCGACAGCTCGAGGTCGAGGAAAACGTCGGCCAATCCGCAACCGAGCTGTTCAAGAGCCTCGGTTCCACCGTCCCGAAACTCGCGGCGATGGTGGAGAAGCGGATGGTTCCAGCGCTCCAGCCCCCGACCGCCGTAACCGCCGCCCGATGTGAAGCCGCGTGGACCGACATCGCTCCGGTGCTCGAGGCCCACAAGACGTTGAGCACCGAAGGGTTTGGCTGCGACAGCTTCGTGGCTGGCCTGGGTACGGCGACACTCGATGATGTCGATCTGCGCATCGCCCTTGTCGACGTCGCGTTGGTCGGCCCCCTGCGTTCGAGCGCCCATCAAGCCCTGCCGGAGGTGCTCGCCTCGGTCGGTGGTCGCGTGGCCCGCGGGTCCCAGGCGCACACGCTCCGCTCCGCGCTCCTGCTCGGCGCGCCCGCGCTCGAGCCCGCCGCGGCCCGAGCCCTCCGCGGGGAGCTCGATGCGGCTTGCCTCGCCGCCGCCGCCCTGTGGGTCCATGGCGAGCTGGGAGATGACGCCGCCCTCGCACAGCGGCTCGATACCCCGTGCCCCCTGGAGACGTCGGAGTACATTTCACGCGCCGAGGCCAGGCCGCGGCAGGCGCTCGAGGGCATCGCGTTGTCCCGAGTGTCTCAAGGACCCGCTGGCGTGGTCCCGCTGGACAAGCTGTGGTGGCTCCCCGCCGGGCTCATCGACGATGTCGCGATGCCGCCGGGCGACGATGACCGCCCCTCACCGGTCCGCGGAACCGTCGAACCGTTGCAGGCTCGCCCACCGACGCAGGGAGCCCAGGATCCCGCGCCGTGAACGACCGCGAGCTGCACGCCCAACTCGAACAGAGCGAGCGCGAGAAGCTCGCCGGGGGCTTTCACGAGGAAGTCGCCGATGCTCTGCGTGCGCGGGCCCGACCCGACCTTGCCGGCGCGGTGCTCGAGCAGATCTGGGACTGGGATGCCGCGCTGGCGGCGTATCGAGACGCCGACCTCGGCCTGGACGCGCTTCGCATCGCGCTCGAATCCGGCGTGGGTCAGCACCTGGACGCGGTGCTCTCGGACATCGAGGAACACGCGGTTCCCGATGAGGTCGACGCGGCGATCGAGCTGCTGGAGAAACGCCGCCGCCCCATGGAAGCCGCACGGCTGCTCGCACTTCGGGACGACCCCGTCGCGCAAGCCCGGGCGCTGGAACGGGGCGGAGATCCGTATGGGGCTGCCCACGCGTTGGCGGAGGCGGGCGAGGTCAAGGAAGCCCTCGACATGCTCCAGACCCACGCGCTGCGGTCCCACCCCGCCCTCGCCCTCGCGGCAACCTTGGCTTGGGAGCTTGGCGACGCCGAAGGCTCCGCCCGCCACGCCCAAGCCTCCCTTCGCCTGCGCGAGGACGACGACGCGACCCGGGACCAGCTCGGCCGGGCGCTGACCGCCCTGGGGCACGACCTCGCGGCGCAGATGGTCTTGCGCGGGCAGTCCTCGCGGAGCGTCGACGCCGTCAGCCCTGGTCGCTACCGGGTCACCGGCCTCGGCGGCACCGGCTTGGTCGGCGCCACCTACCAAGCGCTCGACCGCGCCACCCACGAGGAAGTCGAGCTGCATCTTCTGCTCGCCGAGCACGGCGACGCCCGGGAGCTCGACCCGGACGTGGCGCAGCAACTCGACCGGTTCTCGGCCGTGGCCCAGGCGGCGGCATCGATCGGACACCCCGCGATTCGCCCCATCCTGCGGCTCGATGCCCGCGCCGGACTCCTGGTCATGCCCCGCACCGAGGGCACGTCCTTGCGGGCCCTTCTCCGACCCCCGGGCATGCGACGAGTACGCTCCCGTGCCCGCGCCTGGATTGCCTTCATGCTCGAAGGTTTGATGGCCGCCCACGCCCGCGGCCTGGTGCACGGCTGGCTTCTGCCGAGCCTGGTGTCGTTCGACGGCGCCGGACGGCCGCTGGTCCCTCCCTTTGGCGGTCACCACCTCTCCGGGCTCACCGCGACCCATACCGGAGGGCTGGAGGAGCTGATGGCGATGACCGCCCCCGAGCTGCGCAGCGGTGCGGCGCCCACGGTGCACAGCGACCTGTTTGCGATCGGAGTGCTGCTGCAGTGGCTTCTCGACGGCGACCTGCAGACCCCTCCTCCGGAGGAGTCCACCCCCGAGGACACCATCGCCCGGGCGCTGCAGGCCGAAGACCCGGCGGAGCGCCCCGATGCCGAGGCTGCGCTCGAGGTTCTTCGAGCCCGGGTGGCCGACATCCACGAGCTGGGTGGGGCCGCGGGTTCGATGACCGCCGGGGCCGTCCCGACTCCGGGAGACACCAGCTCCACGCTGATGGCCGGAGGTGTTGTGGTGGACGTCGCGGAGACGTGGACCGAACCCGAGCTCGAAGCGCTCTGCCAACACGTGCACCCGTGGCTGCAACCGATTCTCGATCGCGAAGGACGCCGCCTCACGCTCGCCCCCTGGCCCGAGGGGAGCGCCGCCCTCGAGGACGACGTCGAGCGTTTTGTCGACCTTCTCGATGAGCAAGCCTTGGCGCTGAGTACCCCCGGGTTGGAGGCCGCAATCCGCGAGCGACTGCGACCGGGCAGCCTGGTCCGGACACCCGCAGGGTCGTGGATGCTGGCCCTCGACGATCTGCTTTCCCGATGAGCAAAGACTCCGAAGCCGCCCCGGTTGGAATGCGAAGCACACTCCTGGTGGTGGGCGTGCTGCTGGCGATCGCGGCCTGGGCGTTGCCCCGTGCGATCCAGCCCGGCGACGCCGGCGAGTTCGCGACCATCATGCTCCGCGGCGGCGTTCCGCATCCGTCGGGCTACCCGTGGATGCGGATGCTCGGGCTGCCCGCGCGCGCCCTCGCGGCGCTTGGCCTGCCACCCGCGACCGCGGCCGCCCTGCCCTGCGCCCTGCTCGGCATCGCCGGGTTTTCGGTCCTGCACCGCGTCGCGCTGCACGTCCTGCGGGACGCACCCGTCCGGGCACGAGAGGTCATCGCAACGCTGCTCACCCTGCTGCTCGCCAGCGCACCGCCCGTCGTCCTGCACGTGTTCGACAGCGAAGTCTGGGGGCCTCTGCTGTTCGCGGCGGGCGGCTTCACGTACCTCGCCGTCGTCCGCCGCAGTCCCGCCTGGGTCCTCGGTCTCGCGTTGGGACTGGGCGTCAGCCACCACCTCACCGCGGTGTTCCTGGTTCCACTTGCGATCGGAGCCGCGTGGCCCGACGCCGCCACGCCCAAGTCGCTGTTGCGAGCCGGCCTGCAGGGGCTCGGCGGGAGCCTGCTCGGCCTTGCCCCGCTGCTGACCCTGATGCTCGGCGCCCACGGGGCAGAGGCCGCCTGGGCGTGGGGAGACACCGAGTCGCTCGCGGGGTGGATGCACCACGTCACCCGCGGCGACTACGGGGTCTTCGACCTCAGCTTGCAGAAGAACAGCCAGGTCCCCGCCTGGGCCCAGCTGCGCCGGGCGTGGCAGGTTCAAGGCGGTGCGCTCTCGGCCCAGATCAGCCCGCACTGGCTCCTGTCCGGTGTCCTCGTCCTGGTCCCGTGCGCCCTCGCGGTGCGCCGCGGCCCGGGCCCTGCGAAGGTCCGCGCCGGTCTGGTGGGCAGCCTCCTGTTGGCCGGCACGCTGTTCCCCCTCGCCCACAATCTTGACCCGACCTCGCCCTTCGGACAGTGGATCTTGGAGCGATTCGACCTCGTCCCCCTGGCGCTGCTGATTCCCGTATGCGCATTGGCCCTGGCGCCGCTCCCGGCCGCGGTCGCGGAGCGCGGACGGGCCGGTCAGGGGCTGGCGGTCGCGGCAGCCCTGCTGGTGCTGCGGCAGATCGTCTTCGCCGCGTGGCACGGCGTCCCCTCGACCAACCCCTGGCTCGAGCGCTACGCCGTCGACGTGTTGCGTACACCCGATGCTCCGCAATCGATCATCGTCGGCACCGACGACCACCGCACTTTCCCGCTCCTGTACGCGCAGGAGGTCCTCGGCGAGGGCGAACGCGTCGTCTACATCGATGCCTCGTTGCTGGCCTACCCTTGGTACCGCGCCCGGCTGCGGAGCAAGCTTCCAACCCTGCCCGACATCGACAAACCGGTTCGTTTGCTCACCGCGCTGCAATCCGACCCCGCGTGGGACGACGTCCCGCTGTACCTCACCAACGACTTCTCGCGGCACTCGGTCGGGCTGAACCGCGTGCCCGAGGGCGTACTGTGGAGACTCGTCCACCCTCGCCTTCCCCCGACCACCGCCGATGAAGTCGTCACCCGGCACAAGGCAGCGTTGAAGGTCTACGGACCCCTGGTGAAGGTCCCGTTCGTCGACGGCCACCCCTTCGCCACCGACGTTCTGACGAACTACCTGCAGACGACGAAGGCGCTGGGCGAGGCCCTGTACGCCGAGGGTCGGGGCGCAGAGGCCGACGCCCTGCTCCGCTACGCAATGGACCCGAGCTAGCGCGGTGTGCAGCCGTACGGCGCTCCTTTTTCGTTTTTCTTGCGACGATGTCGATTCTGGGCAGACCCGAGCGTCTCCCTACCGTGGCAGCGACAACAGCCACGGACACAAGAGACGAAAACACGATGAAATTTCTCGCACTGATCTACGACCCCGAGGGCAACAACGACTTCGCTCCTGGCAGTCCCGAATTCGAGGCCTACATGGGCCAATGGATGGCCCTCGATGAGGCGCTGAAGGAAGCCGGTGTGTACGTCGGCGGTGAGGCGCTCCAGCCCTCCTCCACCGCCACGCGCGTTCGTGTTCGCGGGGGCAAGCAGGAAACCATGGATGGCCCCTTCGCCGAGACCAAAGAGCAACTCGGGGGCTACTACGTCCTCGACTGCAAGAACCTCGACGAAGCGATCAAATACGCCGCGATGATCCCCGTCCACGAGACGGGCACCATCGAGGTCCGCCCACTTCTCGACCTCTCCGAGATGATGGACGCCTGACGTGGACCGCCTCCAGTCCGACATCGCCAAGCTCATGCGAGACGACTGGGGGCGGCTGCTTGCCGTTCTGATCGGCAACCTTCGCGACTTCCAGTTCGCCGAGGATTGCCTGTCGGACGCGTTCAGCAGCGCGCTGGAGCACTGGCCACGAGGGTATCCACGCAACCCACAGGGGTGGCTGCTGCAGGTCGCGCGTCGCAAAGCGATCAGCCGACTCCGCCGGGCGGCGACCCGCACGAAGGCTCGGCCGGACCTCGCCTACCTCATGGCCCTGGATGCCGAGGAAATCGAGTCCGAGCATGACATCCCGGACGAGCGACTACGGCTCATCTTCACGGCTTGCCACCCCGCGCTCGACCCCAAGACGCGGATCGCCCTGACGCTGCGGACCTTGTGCGGACTGGCCACCCCCGAGATCGCCAGAGCCTTCCTCGACAAGGAGGCAACCATGGCCCAACGATTGGCGCGCGCGAAGACAAAGATCGCCAAGGCGGGGATCCCGTACGACGTCCCCGGGCCGCAGGCCTGGGAGCCGCGCCTGACTTCGGTGCTGACCGTCATCTATCTCATCTTCAATGAGGGCTACTCGGCGAGCACCGGTGAGGCCTCCATTCGCGGGACGCTCTGCGATGAGGCGATTCGACTCGCTCGCGCCGTTCACTCGCTGTGCCCAACCGATCCGGAGGTCGCGGGCTTGCTCGCCCTGCTGCTGCTCAACCACGCCCGCAGCCCCGCCCGACTCGATGCGTCGGGCACCACCATTCCACTCGAGCTGCACGACCGTACCCGCTGGAACCACGGGCACATCCGCGAAGGGTTGGCGATCCTCAAGACCGCGCTCCGCCGCGGCCGCCCCGGGCCGTTTCAACTGCAAGCGGCGATCTCGGCTGTTCACGCCGAGGCCGCGGACTTCGAAGCAACCCGGTGGGACGAACTCGCGCTCATCTACGACCGCCTGGTCGAGCTCGTCCCAACCCCCGTCGTCGCACTCAACCGAGCCGTGGCGCTGTCGTTTGCCCACGGACCAGCCCTCGGCCTGGCGAACCTGCCCGAAGGACTGGAACACTACCAATCGTTTCACGCTGCCCGCGCTGACATGCTCCGTCGACAGGGCCGGACCTCGGATGCCCGGGATGCGTACGACCAAGCCCTGGCGTTGACGCGCAACGAAGCCGACCGCTTGTTCCTCGAAAAGCGCCGTGATGCGCTGATCTAGCCCACCGGTGTGCAGACCAGCTGCGGCTCGATCTCGTTCATCTCGTCGCACTCGTTGAGCACGCCCAGCCCGGTGCCGTCGTCGTCGACCACCGCGAAGATCGTGGCGGAGGGGATCGACTGCCCGGTGGCAAGGGTGACGGTCTCCGACGCCCCCGCTGGCAGCGCGGCGATGGTGTTCACCGTGCCCAACAGACCCGCGGCCTCCTCATAGAACGACACCGCCACCCCGGGGCCCACGCCAAGACAGCCAAGGTTGGCCACGTCGACGCTGATGTCGAGCGTCGGACACATGACCTGGTCGACCCGCAGGTCGAACAAGGCCAGGTCCGGCGCGCAGAAGTTGGACAGCCCCTGGGCATTGCGTCGGTAGGCGTTGAAGCCCGGAGTGTCCCACGCATCGGGCTCTGTGACCGGGACGGTGCCGTCCACCTCGACGTTGGTGATGTGATAGCTGTGCTGGTTCCAGACGGGGCGGGTCGCGACCCAGTTGTCGAGTTGGTCCTCCCAGACCTCGATGCCGGCATCGAGTCCCCAGGAGATGTCCGAGTTGTTGGAGAAGACGAGTTCGGCTTTGAAGTCGCCATCGACGTCGGCCACGACCGGGTACTCCGTTCGGGTCCGCGAGGTGTTGGGGTCCTGGAAGAGGACCTCGGCGTCGGTCATGACGCCGTCGCATCCGGGACCGGGCGGAACGAGCTGGCAGTCGGGCTCGACGCCGGGATAGATCCGGATGAAGAACTCGTCGTTGTAGACGACCTCGTTGATGCCGTCCCCGTCGAAGTCGAAGACCGAGGACCCGGTGACCCGCGAGGAGTCGTCTTCGGTTGCCGCGCGCCACAGCTCGCTGAAGCTCGTGCCATCGAACTCGACGACGACGTAGAACGAAGCCCCGGCGGTGGCGATATCCGGCGCACCGTCGCCGTTGAAGTCGGCGATGTTGGGTGCGCCCCCGCGATCGGCGGTGCCGGGGATGGAGAACGAAGCGATTTCGACCCCGGTCAGTCCGTTGAGCGCATGAATCTGGCCGCCGCGGACGAGGATGACCTCCGGGCTCCCGTCTGCGTCGAAGTCGGCGATGCCGCAACGTCCGTCGCCCACGGTCGACTCCCACAGGATGGATCCGGTGAAGTCTCCCCCTGCCACCGTCCCGGTGGTCGAGTAGGCCGTGTTTCCACCGATGAGTTCGGGGCGACCGTCGCCATCGAGGTCGGCGACACAAGAGATGGGCCCTTGGCCATCCCGGCCGATCCCCGCGCTGCCTTCCCAAAGGAGACCGCCGCTGCTGTCGAGCACCGCGGCTCCAAAGACGAGCTCCGGGTCGCCGGCGTTGTCCATGTTCGCAATGGCGACCGACCCGCTGTTCTGGGTGCCGGCGAACGTGTCGGAGACCCACATCGGGGTGCCGTCGCTCTCGATGGCGACGAGCGTCGAGCCGAGTCCTGCAACGACAACCTCCGGAAGGCCGTCGCTGTCGATGTCGCCGACCGCGGGGTTGGCGGTCGAGTTGGTTTGGTAGGCGGGGTCGGTGACCGACCAGACCGGGAGCCCGGTGTCACCACGGATCGCGCGAACGACTCCCTGAGCAGAAATCGTCCCATCGATATACGTGTTGAAGATGATCTCGGGCGTGCAGTCGGCATCCAGGTCCGCAACGACCGGGATCGACGACACCTGGTAGTTCTCCGGCGCCACGTCAGGATCGCGGTGGGTCCACGACGGCGTGCAGACGTCGGCCACACACGTCTCGGCGGTCTGACACTCACTCCCATCGGTGCACGCAACGGACGCCCGGACGCCCCAGGTGAAGCGCGGGACCGGGGAGAACTGAGCCGGCTTGGGCACGTACTCGCACGTGGGGTCGGCCATCGACGGCACGCACAGTCCGAGGTCGCCCGCGCACACAAACCCGTCGGCACAGTCGCTGCTCTCGACCCGGGTCGCGCAGCCGCTGTCCTGACACGCACCCATGGGGGTCACGCACTGACCGAGGTAACAGGCGTCCCCATCGGCGCAGCACGCCTGCGCAGCGCCGCACGCGGCCGCCCCGCCGCAGTCATCTGCGCACGCGCCCTCGAAACAGACCTGGGTGTTGGGGCAACAGTTCGCCTCGCAGGCGATTTCATCCTCGCCGCAGATCGGACCCGCGGATGTCTCGGAGGGCGAAGAGCCAGACGACACCTCGGCCGAACCACCGCCCGTGGTCCCGCTGGTGCCGTCGGTGTCGGTCAAGGTGTCGCTGAGCGACTCCGATGACCCGGTCTCCTCCGGAGGCGTGCTCGAGCACCCTGTGCCCAGAGCCAGTCCACAAAGCACGCCAACCCATCGTCCAACCGTCCCCATGCCGGACAGTGTAGGAGCCGCCGGCGGGTTGACTCAACCTCCGGGCGTATCTGGACGCTCCGGCTGCACGCTATCGGGTCGCCATCGAGGGTCGGGGGCGCTACCGTACCCAGGAACTTGGTCTCCTTCGACGAAGAGCGCCGCCTGGCGACGTCCTTGGCGCGAACCGGTGCCGAGATCGCCCGCGGGTTCCAGCGAGGCGGGGCCCGAATCCTGCGGCTGCGAAACAAGCCGCTGGGCGGCGGACCGGTCACCGCTGCGGACGAGACGGTCGACGCCCACATCGTCGGTGCCCTGCGGGAGGCGTTTCCCGACGACCCTATCGTCGCCGAGGAGAGTTGGGAAGAAACCCCGTGGCAACGCGGCGGCCGCTGCTGGTTCGTCGACCCGATCGACGGCACCCGCGAGTTCGCCCGCGGCACGCCGGGCTGGACGGTTCAACTCGGCCTGTGCATCGACGGCGCGCCCGTCTTGGGCGTCGTCGCCGAACCAGCCCACGGGCGGCTCAGCTGGGCCTCGCTGCAGGGCGCCGGCACACCGTCCCAGCGGTGGGTCGGCGAGACCGAGACCCTCGCCGGGCCCGTCCCGCTGCACGTCGTGGCACGTCCCTGGGACGAGATTCAGATCATCGGAGGCAAGGTCGCTCCGTTCTCCCGCCAACGGGAGATTCACAAGGCGCTCGGCATCAGCCGCGACCGGATCCGCTCGGTGGGCTCCGTCGGCGTCCGCATGGCCTCCGTCGCCCGCGGCCAGTCCGATTGCTACGTGCAGGCGCCGGGCAAGACGAAGATGTGGGACACGGCCCCGCCGCTGGCACTGGTTCTCGCCGCCGGTGGACGTGTCAGTGACCTCCGCGGCGACCCTCTGGACTTCAGCGCTCCTCCGGTGACGCATCCCGGTGGGGTGGTTGCGTGCGCGGCCGAGCACCACGAGCCGATCTTGGAGCGGCTCGCGACGTTGGCGGAGTCCTGGCTGGGGCCCCGGACGGCGTAGCCGCCCAAGCCCAGCCGTCGCACTTGGGCTAGCTCCCCGCGACCGTCATCTGGTCGACCCGGAAGCTTGGCGCCGCGGTCGACGTTCGGTGATCGAGGTCATTCGCGATGGCGTCGATACCCAGCAAGATGTCATCGAGGTTGCGGGAGATCGTGATCTCGCCGACGGGGCGAGTCAGCTTGCCGTTCTCGATCAGGAACCCTTCGGCCCCGCGCGAGAAGGTGCCGGTGACGGCATCGAAGCCGAAGCCCATCATCCGGCTGACGTACAAGCCGGTCTCGATGCCCTCGAGCAGCGCCTCGGGCTCGAGTTCGCCGGCCAACATGTAGAAGTTGCTGACGGAGCTGTGCGGGATGCCGCCGCCCCCGGACGCGGACCCGGTCGGGCTCATCTCGAGCTTGCGGGCGCTGTAGGTGTCGAGCAGGAACGTGGAGAGCACGCCGTCGTCGATCACCGGGATTGCACGGACCGCTCGGCCCTCGCCGTCGAAGCGCCGGGAGCCCGGACCGCGCGACACCAGGGGGTCGTCGACGATGGTCACGCCCGAGGCGGCCACCGCGTCTCCGAGACGCTCTGCGAGGTAGCTGCGCTTGCGGTAGACCGCATCGCCCACCACGCAGCTGGCCACGAGTCCGACGATGCTGCGCGCCGCGTCCTTGTCGAACACGATCGGATACTGCCCGGTCGGCATCTTGGACGCGCCCAGGGTTCGAACTGCCCGCAGGGCAGCCTCGGCGCCCACCGATGCGGGATCGTCGAGGTCGGCGAAGAACCGCCCGCCGGTCCAGTACATCCCGTTGCGTTTCTTGCCGCCTTCATCGTCGGCGACCGCCTGCACTACCAGCGATTGGTAGGTGCCGTAGCGGGTCCCAACGAAGCCGCCGGTCGTCGCGAGCACGCCGTGGCCGCTGCTGCGGGAGAAGCTCGCCCCCTCGGAGGTTGTGATGCGCTTGTCGGCCGCGAAGGCGGCACGCTCTCCGGCCCGGGCGAGTTCGAGAGCACGGGCGGCATCGATGCCGTCGGTCTCCGGGTCGAACAGGTCGAGCTCGGGCAGCGCGGATGCGTCGGCGAGCTCGTCCGGTGATGGCGGCGCGGCCATCGGGTCCGGCTCGCTGATCTCCGCCATCTCGACGACGGTCTTCAAAAACGCCTCGACGGCGTCCTTGGACAGGTCCGTCGTGGAGCTCGTCGCCACGCGTTCGGACCGCATCACGCGGACCGACAGCCCGCTGCTCTGGGCTTCTTTGACGAGCTCGGGCTCGTCCTTGCGAACGCCAACCTCGAGCTCGTTTCCGACACCGACACTGACTTCGGCATGGTCCACGCCGAGGGCGCGAAGCGTTGCGACCGCATGCTCTGCGGATCCGGTGAGGCGGGCGAGGATCTCGGGGGTCTTGCTGGTGCTGGCCATGTCCGGCTCCTCAGGCTTCGGTTCCGCCGACGGTGAGTTCGTCGAGTTTCACGGTGGGCATGCCGACGCCGACCGGCACGCTCTGCCCGTCCTTGCCGCAGGTCCACATGCCGTCGGACAGCTCGAAGTCGTGACCGACCTTGGAGACCGTGGCCAACGCTTCGGGGCCATTGCCGATCAGGTTCACCCCTTTGAGTGGTGCGGTGATCTTGCCGTCCTCGATCAGGTAGCCCTCGGTGAGGCTGAAGACGAAGTCGCCGTTGCTGATGTTGACCTGACCGCCGCTGAACTTCTTGGCGTAGACGCCCTTCTTGACCGAGCGAATGATCTCCTCGGGGTCGTCCTGGCCAGCCGTCATCAACGTGTTGGTCATGCGCGGCAGAGGCACCTCGCGGAAGCTCTCCCGACGGCCACTGCCGGATGCGGGCTCGCCGAAGTGCTCCGCGCTGATCCGGTCGTGCATGTAGCCGCGCAAGATGCCGTCCTCGATGAGGCGGTGCTCCTGCGGGATCTCGCCTTCGTCGTCGACGTTGATGCTGCCGCGGCTGCCCTCGAGCGCGGGGTCGTCGACGACGGTGACCAGCTCGGAGGCGACGGACTCGCCCACCCGACCGGTGTAGTTGGAGGTCTGCTTGCGGTTGAAGTCGGCCTCGAGACCGTGCCCCACCGCTTCGTGCAACAGGATGCCGGAGTCGCCCGGTGCGAGCACGACCGGCATGGCCCCCGCAGGCGCGGGGCGAGAGTCGAGGTTGACCAACGCAACCCGAGCGGCCTCTTGACCGTGGTCCTCTGGGGACACCATCGCGAAGTACTCGATGCCGTAGCGACCACCGCCACCACTGCTGCCTGACTCGGTCCGGTCCCCATCACCTGCGACGACGGACACGCCCATGCGGCTCATCGGCTGCACGTCGTGCACGACCGCGCCGCGGCTGTTGCAGACCAAGAGTTCCTTGTGGACCGACACCAGCGACGCATCGACGCGAGCGATTCGGCTGTCGGCCGCCCGCGCGGCAGCATCGGCGCGACGCAGCAGCGCCACCCGGTCCGCCCCAGGAACGTCGACGAGGTTCTCGGAGACCGCGTAGCGACTCGGAGCACGCACACGCGTGACGTTGATCGGAGCCACGACCTTGCCGCCGGTTGCGATCCGAGCCGCCGTCCGAGCCGCTGCGAGAAGCTCCTCGGGATCGAGGCTCTCCGCGTAGGCGTACCCGACCGCGGTGCCGTTCACGACCCGCACGCCGACGCCGAGGTCGATGCCTCCGCCAACGCTGCGGACGCGACCGTCCTCCATCGAAATGGACGCGGCCCGGCGGTACTCGAAGTAGAGGTCAGCGAAGTCGCCCCCCTGTTCAAGCGCCACACCGAGCGCACGTGCGATCAAGGTGTCATCGATCGCGTGAGGCCCCGTGATGAACGGAGCCTCACTTGCAGCGACGCGGTTGTCGCTACCCTTCGGATTCACGTGTGCCTCGGACACGAGCGAAGACTACGACTCTTTCGATACGCCCGATACGTCCGCTGCGTCGGCCGTCTCTTTGGGCGTCTCTTTGCCCTTCTTCGTGCGGCCGGCCCAGCGGCGCTTGAAGCGGTCGATACGACCCTCGGTATCCATGGTCCGCGCCTGGCCCGTCCAGAACGGGTGGCTGTGGCTCGAGATGTCGAGCTTGACGACGGACATTTCAACGCCGTCAACCTCGCGCTTCTCGCTGGTGTTCTGAGTAGAGAATGCGACCCACTCTTGACCGCTCGACGAATCGACGAACAGCACTTTGTGGTAGTCGGGATGTACGCCCATCTTCATGGCAGCGTTTCCTTTTCCTAGTCGTTCTAGAAGACGGCTGGGGCTACCAGCTCGACTTGGTGACGCCAGGCAGATCGCCGGCGAGGGCAAGGTCGCGAAGCATGATGCGCGACAGGCCGAACTTCCGATAGACGGCTTTGCTGCGGCCCGTAAGCATGCAGCGCCTGGTCTTGCGGGTTGGGCAGGAGTTCTTGGGCAGTTGGTTCAGCGCGTCGATCGCAACCCACTTCTCGTCCGGGTCGAGATTGGGGTCTTTGATCTTCTTGCGGAGCTCGGCACGCTTCTCGGCGTACTTGGCGATGAGCTTGTCGCGCTTTTCGTCGCGCAGAACTTGGGAAAGCTTGGCCATGACTGAAGTCTCTTGAGGCGTTGGGGGCAGGCACCGAAGGCGGCCGGCCCAGAGCGCGAGAACCTACACGACAGCAACCCGCCCGCGCAAGGCCTCTCTCGGCGCGGTTCGAGGCGTCAGCTCTCATGCGAAAAAGCGCCTCCCAGGGCCATCTAGCGGCCTGAGAAGCGCATTCCCGCGTCCAGCGCGCAGTTCTTCAGCCGCCGGACAGCCCGGTCCGGGTCCGTAGATCGCCCAGTTCGGTCTCTCGCAGCTGCCGGAACTGCCCCTCTGGCAGATCATCGACTGTGACGTCGGCAAACGCCACACGAATGAGCTTGAGCACCGGGTGCTCGACGGCCTCCCCCATGCGTCGGATCTGTCGGTTGAGTTCGTGACTGAGCGTGATCTGGACCCACGTGTTGGTTTCGGTGTCCCGCATGACCAACAGCTCGTCGACCGGTTGGGTCACCGTGCCGTCCTCCAGGGTCACGCCTGCGCGAAGCTTGTCGATGGCGACGTTGTCCAAGCGACCCTGAAACTTCACGTGATAGGTCCGCGGGACCTTGTGTCGCGGGTGCAGAAGCCGAGAGGCGAACTCGCCGTCGTTGGTGATCAGCAAGGCCCCACGCGTGTGGTAGTCGAGCCGGCCCACCGGGAAGACGCGGGCATCGATGCCTCGCAGGAACGAAATGACGGTCGCCCGTCCTCGCTCGTCCACCTTCTTCTCGGTGGAGCACACGCTCTCGTCGGGCTTGTTGAGGACCAAGTAGATCGGCGGCTCCGGCTCGACCAGCTTGCCATCGACGCTGATCCGATCGCGCACCGGGTCCACCCGGGTCCCTGGGGTCGTGACGACCTGGCCGTTGACCTTGATGCGCCCCTCGGCGATGAGCGCTTCACCGCCGCGCCGGGAGCTGACGCCCGCTCGCGCGAGGACTTTCTGCAGCCGGACCTGACCGGTGAGTTCACCGATGTCTTGGGCGCGCTCGGGTGCCGGTTTGGCCGGCGTTGGGCCACGGCTACGGCGGCCCCCGTCTGATTTCGGTGGCTTCGGTGGCTTCGATCGGCGGCTCATGGTTCGTCTTTGGACAGGTCGTCGTCGGCGGCAACGTCCGTTGCGTCCGACTCCGACACTGTCGGGTCTGAGGGTTGTTCAGCGGAGCCTTCGCTCTCGCTGGAGGAACGCGAGTCGGTGCCCGCGGCCTCCGAACTGGAGTCCTCGGCCTCCGGCGACGTCACCGGCCCGGACTCCGAATCCGGCGTGTTCGTATCCGCCTCGAGAGGACCGGGCGTCGACGGGGATTCAACAGGCTCGGCTGTGGCCTCCGCTTCGAGGTCGGCTGTGGCCTCCGCTTCGAGGTCGGCTGCGGCCTCCGCTTCGAGGTCGTCTGTGGCCCCTACTTCGAGGTCGACTGTGGCCTCCGCTTCGACCTCGGCTGTGGCCTCCGCTTCGACATCGGGCTTGGGCTCCGGCTGGGCGTCAGCCTCCGGCTCCGAATCCGTCGCCTCGGCCGGGGGGTCGGGCGGACTCACGGTCAGCGCATCGTCGATGCCAGCATCCCCCGGCCCGTCCTGATCACCGGCGGGTGTTGATGATGCATCCGACTCGAGGTTCGATTCCGTCCCGTTCAGCGGAGCGGCAACCGTGTCACTCGACGCATCGGGATCCGTGTCGGGCGCATCAGAGTCTCGCGACGTCGCTTCGCCGATGCCTTCCATGCCGCCCTCAGGCGTTGGCGCCGGGCCGTCTGCAGCCGGGCCGTCTTCGGCCGTCGCGCCCGCTTGGGCGTCGGGGAACTCGATGCGCGACTGCCCCATCGCCTCCTGTTCATCGGAGAGGCTGCCGGACTGGACCGTGTGCCTCAGTGTGGCTTCGGATTCCTCGCTGAGTTCTTTGAACTCATGAAGGTCCGGAAGGTCGCGCAACCCCTTGAGGTTGAAGAACTCGAGGAACGCGACCGTCGTGCCGTAGAGGTGGGGTCGGCCCGCTTCCTCTTTGCGGCCGACGATCTTCGCCAGGTCTCGCTCCAGCAGGACCCGCAACACCGCTCCACAATCCACCCCGCGGATGTGGTCCAGCTCGGCCTTGGTCACCGGCTGCCGATACGCGACCACGGCAAGCGACTCGAGCTGCGAACGCGACAGACGGACCGGTTTTCCGGCCATCATTTTCTGCACGAAAGGAGCGTTGTCGGGGTGGGTGCGCAGCCGAAACCCGCCCGCCACCTGCCCCAAAACGACGCCGCGATGTTGGGTGTCGAAGATCAGCTGTTTCAAAGAGAGCTGAATCTGACGCTTGGTGGGCTCTTTGAGGAGCCTGCGGATCAGCTTCACCGTCATCGGCTTGTCGGCCGCGAACAGCAGGCTCTCGATGATCGACATCAGCCGCGGGGAAGCCTCGCCCTCGACCTTCGAGAGGTCGTCGTCGGGGTCGATCGGCAACGACGTGGCCAGGTCGAGATCGCTGTACTCTGCGAACGGGTCCGGCTCGGGGTCGGCGACCTCATCCTCGTCCTCCTCCTCGGGCTCATCGCCACGGTTGCGCGGACGACCCAACGCCGCGACCAGGTCCTCGAGGCTCGCCTCCTGCGGCTGCGCGCGCTCGGGTGCCGGCCCGGCCTCAGGCTCGGGCTCGGACTCAGGAGCGATCTCTGGCTCGGAAGGCTCTTGTGCGGGGTCAGACATCGCTGTCGGGCTCGGCGTCCGACTCGGGAGCCTCGGGGGCCTGCGGGTCGTCGGACGAGGACGCAGCCTCACCCGAAGCGGACGCTTCCGCAACCCCAGGTTTGACCTTCCCAAAGCTGATGTTCTCGTCGTAGTCCGCAATGGCCTGTTTGGCCTCTTCGGGGGTCGCCTTGCGCTCGATCACGATGGCCCCGTTGGCCGTGTCCTGATGCACGAAGATGACCCCGAGCTTGGTCAGCTCCAGCACGGACATCAGGGTCACGACGAGCATCGAGCGCAGCTCGGATTCACTGTTCCAGCTGCGACCGAGAAACAGCCCCTCAAACTCCACCCGCTCCTGCTCAATGAGCATCGAGGTGAGCTGGTTCATCCGCTGCGCCACGGACACGGTCTCCAACACGACATCGTGGGACTTGTGGATCCGCGCGCGGTCCAACACGCGGTTGTAGGCCTCGGCGAGGCGGAACAGCGTGAGCGGAGCAAGCCCAGGGTCGACAGGCGGCAGCTCGATACGCCCTCCCCGGCTGAACACGTCGCGCCCCTGAATCGGGAGCCCATCGAGGTCGCTCGCCGCCGCACGGTACTTCTGATACTCGAGCAGCCGCGCGATCAGCTCCTCGCGGGGGTCGGGCCCCTCGTCGTCGCTTTGGCCCTCATCGCTGACCTCGGTCGGCTCTGTGGGAACGAGTTCGCGGCTCTTGAGGTACGCGAGCGTGGCCGCCATGACCAGGTAGTCCCCGGCAACCTCCAAATCGAGGGCTTGCATGAACGCGAGGTACTCCAGGTACTTCTCGGTCACGAACGAGATCGGGATATCGAGGATGTCGAGTTCGTGTCGGCGAACCAGGTGCAGCAGCAGGTCCAGCGGACCCTCGAAGTCGGGGAGCTCGAGCAGCCACGAGCGTGCCTCGTTGACCGACCCCAACATCGAAGTCAGCGGGTTGGCCGAGGGCTCCGGGCTCGAGCTTGTGTCCCCCTTCGGCGACGCCTCGGTCTGGCCTTCGGGCTCGGCGCGCGGCTCCTGTACCGGCTCGCCCGTTCCAGCATCTCCGGGGTCTGTGCGCGTCGCAGGCTGTTCGGGTCCGGTCGGTGTGACGGGTGCAGCCGACGCAGAGTCGGCCGACGATGCGTCGACCGGGGACGCCTCGACCGTCGACTCGTCGCCCCCAGCATCGTCGTCGGCCAACTCGTCGGCCGACTCGCTGCCCGGGGGCTCGGGTACCGACGCGGGGCTCGCCGCGAGGTCCGGCCCGGACGGATCGGCGGGCGGTGGCCCAGACGGACCGATTGTGGACCCCTGGGTAGACATGTCTGCCCGCTCGCCCGAGTGCTCGACCCGATCGTCTTCGCTCCCGCCATCGTTCGATGGCGGTTTTTGGTCGTCGGACGTGCTCACCGTGGCGTGGGCCGGGGGTGTCTACTGAACCGCCAGGAAGACCGTGCCTGCCAGGTCCATGACGGGTCCGAGCAGATAACCCAGAACGCCCGAAAGTACGAGCACGATCAAGACGATGCCGCCGTACCGCCGCAGGAAGTCGTCCACGGGCTCGAACTTGGGTCCAAAGGCCCAGCTGAGGACCTTGCCCCCATCGAGCGGATGGATCGGCAGGAGGTTGAACAGGAACAGCAGGACGTTGAGGCTGAAGAAAATCCCGAACGGCTTGAGGAGGAACGCGGACTCCGCGAACACGCCGGCGGCCGAGAGGCCTGCGACGATGGCGAGGGTCAGCCCGGCTTGCAAGAGGTTGGAGAGCGGGCCGGCGAACGCGACGATCGCCATGCCTCCGCGCATCGTGATCTTGCGGGTGTAGTTGCGCGGATCGGTCTGCACCGGGCGCCCCCATCCGAACAACATCCCCGGACTCGTCACGGCCAGGATGAGCGGGAGAATCAGCGTGCCGATCGGGTCGGCGTGGGCCATCGGGCTCAGCGTCAGCCGGCCCTGAGCCTCGGGAGTGCCATCGCCGAGCTTGTGCGCGGCAAACGCGTGGGCAAACTCGTGGATGGTGACCGAGAGGATCAGGCAGATGACGACGAGGCCCGCCATCCGAAGGTTCTCGGCGTTGTCCAACCGGGTTCCAGCAAGCAGGGGCGTGAGGGTCAGCAGAGCGGCATTCACCGTGAAACTCGCAAGGTCGGGCGCACCCACATGGTGCGAGCGCTGAAGGTATCACCGTCGCGCAGACCGGGCTTGCCGCAATCCGGAATCGTACGCAAGACGCGCAAAAACCCGCCCGAGCGAGAGGCTCGAGACGGGTTCGGGTTCGCGCTCGGTTCACACCGCGCGCACCGCGAAGCAGCTCAGCAGCTGTTGTCGTTGAGGGTCGTGCTGCCGTCCTGCGGCAACACCTTGAGCCCAAGACTGCACATGTCCTCAATCGTGGAGATGCACAGGTTGGTGTTCGCAGTGACAACGCAGTTGCCGCCGATGAACAGCATGTCTCGGAGGCTGTCCCCGGGGATTTCATTCAGCACCGGGTTGGCCCGGATCTCGAAGTGGACTTGCGTCCCAACCAACGTCTTGAGCCCGGTGATGGCTTCGAGGCTGTCGTTCTCCGAGATGCTCAACGAGATCGGCGTCTGCTCGATCAGGTTCAGCGTGTTGAAGTCCACCAACGCCGCGTTCTCCGAGACCGTCAGTGTTCCACCGGGCATCAGCGGCCCATCGGTGATCGCACCGATCGCGACCACGTTGTCGAGCCCGGTGACATCCGTCAGCACGTCGTTGCCGAACAACGTCAGGTCGTGCCCGACGCTCTCCATGCAGGACAAGAAGGTCAGGCACTCGAAATCGCTGTTGGCGATCGCCAGCCGCCCAGTGACGCCGGTGTAGCCCGCGATGTCGTTGGCCTCCTCGATGGTCGTGATGGTCGGGGAGCCCTCGTAGACGCCCTTGTCACACGCCGGAGCGGGGTCGCATCCGAGACCCTCGATGGGCGTACCCGTGGTCTCCTCGGTGTCGCCCGCCGTCGTCGTCCCCGGATCCGTCGTGTCCGTGTCCACATCGGTGGTCGGATCGGTTTCTGTGGCGTCGGTCGTTTCGGTGTCGGTCGTCTGAGACCCAGTCTCGGCCGACGCGGTTTCAGCCGGCGGGTCCTCGGTCGAGTCACATCCCGGCAAGAGGAATGCGGTAACGGCAAAGACCAGTGCGGTTCGCTCGGCGCGGGTGAGATTTGGTAGTTTCAAGATGGTGCCCTCCAGAATCACTCGCTGTGATCCGTGAAAGGCAAGTTAGAATGCCGGTGTCCGCCCGTGCAAGCGTTGATCCTACAGACGGCGTGCTTTGCGCTATCGTAGCGGGCCTCACGATAGGTGGCTCCAGCCCAGCCGATCAGACAGACGCAGCCGTCGCATCGTGATCGAACACACGCGAACTCCACCTACGCGCGAGGGTGGTGCCGATCGTAGGCCGCCCGCACATGTGCATCGCTGACGTGCGTATAGACCTGCGTCGTCGAGATGTCCGCATGCCCCAGCAGAGCCTGGACCGAGCGAAGATCCGCGCCGCCCTCGAGCAGGTGGGTGGCGAAGCTGTGCCGAAGCTTGTGCGGTGAGATCGCGCGATCGATGCCGGCGGACGCGGCATGCTTGCGCAGCCGCACCCATGCGGACTGGCGGCGCAGGCGCTGCCCACGAGAGGAGAGGAACACCCACGGCAACGACTGCGGACTCTTGCCACGACACATCTGGGCACGTCCGTGTTCTAGCCACGCCCCGACCGCCGCAAGGGCCATGTCCCCTACGGGCACGACACGCTGTTTGCTGCCCTTGCCGATGACGCGCGCAACCCCTTGGTCGAGGTGCAGCTGGTCGCAGCGCAAGTCGAGCGCCTCGGACACCCGGCACCCGGTCGCGTACATGAACTCCAGCAGCGCGGTGTCTCGAAGCCCGAGGACTGTGTCGACTCCGGGGGCGGTCAGCAGCGCGTCGATCTCCTGACGCGACAGGAGCTGCGGAAGCCGCCGAGCGAACTTTGGGAGCGTCACGCCCTGTGTCGGATCGGTCTGTACCCGGTTCTCGCGCCGGAGGTACTTGAACAATCCGCGTGCAACCACCAGCACCCGAGCCTGGGACCGCGCACTGAGCCCGCCATCCACCAGGCTCCCCACGTACCGGAGCAACAAGGGTGTATCGACGCCCTGCGCCGTCTCAACGCCCTGCTCTTCTGAAAACGACACGAAGCGCCGCAGGTCGGAGGCGTAGGCGCTGATCGTATTGCGAGCGAGCCCCCGCTCGACCTTGAGGTGGTCGAGGTAGTCGTCGACGGCGTCGTCGAGCGGAAGAGCCATCTCCGGGTTCGTTCAGCCCTCGTGCAAGGAGAGGGTTTCGCGGACCAACTGAATCACCTGCGGCGCCTGAATCGGCTTGGTGATGTACGCGTTGGCGCCCAACGCAAGCGCGCGCTGTCGGTCTTCTTCCGCGCCCTCGGTGGTGATGATGATGATCGGCACGTTCCGGTAGGCCTCATCAGCACGCAGCCGTTTGACGAGCTTGAGCCCGTCGAGGATCGGCATGTTGATGTCGGTGATGATGATGTCGAACTTCGTGCCCGCGATCCGCCGCAGCGCATCGACGCCGTCGTCGGCTTCCACCACGGTGAGTTCGCGGACACGCGACAGCGCGAACACGATCATCTTGCGCATCGGAGGGCTGTCCTCGACAACGAGCGCGTTGAGCCTCTTCTCCGAGGCCCGACCAGACGGGTCGTCGGGTTTGCGGTCCTCAGTCATCGCAGCAACGCCTCCACGCCCGACCGGGAGAATGGAACGTCTTGCGCGTGTGCGCGCATCCATGCGGCATCCAGCGCGGCACCCGACTCCGAAGAGATGAGCTCAAGCAAGGCAAAGTCATCATCCGTAAACTCCTTTTTCTGGGGCAGGAACCGGACCAACTCGATGACCCCGACGGTCACCGACCCGGACACCAGCGGGACAGCCATCGGAGCCGTGAGCTCGCGAACAGTGTCGGCGGATGCCTGCCAAGATGTAGTCGCAGAAGCGGCGGCCCCGATCGGACCCGCGTCGCGAATCGGGCGGCTGGACGGGTCTGTCGGGGAGTCCGCTCCCTCATTGCCGGGGCTGTTTCCCTCGAGACTCAACGGGAACAGCAGCGACCGGTCCCGGTCGATGCCGTGAATCGTGAATCGACCCACGCCCACGAGGTTGAGCAGAATCTCCGTCGTAGAACGAACGACGTCTTCGAGCGAGACCGCGTGACGCAGTTGCTCGGCGGAGACTTGCCGCGCCGCGAGGTGATAGTGGGCAAGCTCGAGTTCTTCGAGCCGCTCGCGATAGCCACCGGCGTCCTTTTCGACGGTACCCGCAAGCCGCCGCATCCGCTCGCACTCCGCCTCGAGGTCCGACACCCGCTGTCGAAGCCTGGCGACGACGGCACCGGGAACGTCCGGCCCGGATTCGATGCTCTCAAGCTGGGTCCGTAGACCTTCGTTCTCGTGGATCAGATCACGAACGAGTTCTTGTCCGCGGTCAAAGAACTCGGCCAGGAACGCTTGCGTGCGTACCTCCAAGGAGGTTCCGGGCGCGTCATCCCCACTCACGACAAGACGATAGCACAAAGGGTTGCCAGCTCAGACTCAAGCGCGTCCGCAAAACTCGAGCAACGCAGCAGCGAGGGCTTCGATCGGCACGACCTGATCAGCGAGGCCGGCTTCGATCACGGAGTACGGCATGCCAGGCATGACGGCCGACTCTGGATCTTCGGCCAGTACCCGCGCCCCGGCCTCCTTCGCGCTCCGGCAGCCATCGCGGCCGTCGGACCCCATCCCGGTGAGGACGACCGTACACAGCTCGACCCCGTAGACCGCGGCGAGCGACTTGAACAGATGGTCTCCCGAAGGTGTGATGACCGGGCCGGGCCGTCCGGGCTTGGTCGGCGCCACGATGCGCACCCGTGCATCTCCAGGGCTACCGCTCACCTCGAGGTTTCCGGAACCTGGTGCGATGTAGACGGTCCCCGCCTCAACGAGCAGTCCATCCTCGGCCTCGACCACGCGCATCGAGACCAAACGATCGAGCCGGTCGGCGAACGCCTTGGTGAACCGCGCCGGCATGTGTTGCGCAATCAGCACCGCCGCGGGCAGGTCCGCCGGGAGGGCACACAGGACCTGCTGAACGGCCGGTGGACCGCCGGTCGACGCTGCCACCCCGATCACTCGCCGGGCCGCGGCTCCGGTCCGGGTCGGCTGGGGCCTGGGTGCCGGCTCCGGCAGAGGCTTGGGCTTCGGGCGATCGAGGGTGGCCATCGACTTCGCCCGCTCCCGCAGGCGAACGACCTGCAGCTTGCGAACGATCTCGATCTTCTGGCGAAGGTCGTGCTCGATGTTGCGAATGTCCGGGGAGACCTCGCGGGTCGGTTTCGCGATGAAGTCGAGCGCCCCCAATTCCAGGGCGCGAAAGACGTTCTCGCGCTGCGAGTACGACGAGACCACGAGCACCGGCGTTGGTTGCTTGCTCATCAGCAACCGCAGGAAGGAGAAGCCATCCATCTCCGGCATCTCCAAGTCGAGCGTAATCACATCCGGCTTGAGGCTGAACGCCATGCGCAACGCCTCCTTGCCGTTGATGGCCCGCCCCACAACCTCGACCCCGGGTTGGGCCTGCAGCATCGAGGTGATGGTGCGCCGATTGTAGGCGGAGTCATCCACCACCAGCGCGCGCAGTTTCTCGAGTTCGGGCATCGGGTCCGGGGTTGGGTTCAAAGGGGGCGACGGTAGACGAGGTCGCGGGAGAGGTGCACGAGGTCGAAGCGTGTCGTGACGTTCAGCAAGCTCTCGGAGTGACCGAGCAGCAGATACCCGCCGGGGTTGAGTGAATCATAGAACGCATCGACGATGCGCTGACGAGCTTCGGCGGACAGATACATCAGGACATTGCGGCAGAAGATCGCGTCACAATGGCCCAGCACGCGAAATCGCTCCGTGGAGAGCAGATTCATCTGACCGAACGAACAAAGGGCCCGGACGTCATCGCGTACGGCAAACTTGCCGTCCTTCTCGCGAAAGTACTTGCGCTGGAAGTACTCCGTTGTCGAACGGAAGCTGGACGGCCCATATTGGCCGCGTCGCGCGGTGGAGACGACTTTGCGTGAAATATCGCTTCCGATCACCCGGAGAGTCCAATCGCGCAGTCGCGCGTCCTCTTTCAGCAAGATTGCAAGCGTGTAGGCCTCCTCCCCCGTCGAGCATCCCGCACTCCACACAGTCAGGCGTTTTCGGCCATCGTCTCGCGCGATGAAATCCGGGAGCAGCTCCAAACGGAACGCGTCGAGTTGGTACTGCTCGCGAAACAGATACGTCTCGTGCGTGGTCAGGCGCTCGATCAACGTCTCGAGTTCCGCGGGGCCCGCCGGATCGTACCGAAGGTAATGATAGTAGTCGCGCGCCCTTCGCAAGCCGAGCGCCTCGAGTCGCGGACCGATGCGACGCTCGAGGAAAAACGATGAATCCAAGCCATGCGAGAGGCCGCAGGTGTCCACCACCAGTTCTTGGATGAGGCGGGCTTCCTCCGGCGTCATGGCGGGGCGGGACTCATCGGCGAGCCCCCAGCCTGGGTTGGTGTAGCGACGCCGGCGCGTCACGAGGCCAGCCCTTCGACACTCTCGATCGCGCGAGCCAAGACCTCTCGGACCAGTCGGTCTTCCTCGTGCTCGAAGGCGACCCGAAGGGAAGCGAGCGCTGTCGTATCGCCCCGGCTCTCGAGCACTTCGGCGGCCGTCCAGCGGACGTCCCACCGGCCGTGGCCGAGCAGGCCCAGCAACGCCGCGGTCGCACGGTGCGCCGCAAAGCTGTTCAGGGCCCGTGCCGCAGCCTTGACGACCTCCCAGTCGGCCGACGTGCACAAGCTCATCAGCATCGTGAGGTCTTGGTCGAGGGCGGAGTTTCCGAGGCCTGCGATCGCGGCAACGACCACTGAGGGGACCGGCTCTTCGGCGATGATCGCCCGCAGCCGCGCCAGCGCGACGGGGTTGTCGAGTTCGACCAGTGCTTGAACCGCGGCGGTCCGGACCTGAGGGGAGTCATCCGAGGTCGCCGAAAGCAGAGACGCCACGGCGGCGGGAGCCTTCGCCAAAGAGCGGCATGCGGCGGCTCGCACCTGAGGTTCTTCGTCGGCGAGCGCGAACGACAGCGCACCAACCCCCTCGTGTTCGCCCTCGAGTTGCCCGATCGCCAGCGCTGCCGCGATGCGAACCCCGACGTCCGCCGAGCCCATCATGGACACCAAGCGCGCTGCATAACGCGGGGACCCCAGCGCCCCGACAACCCGGCACAAGTTCCGGGCAAGATCTCCCATGTCGGGCCAGTGCGTGCCCACGATCATCGAGACCTCGGTCCCCGCGGCGTCCCCCACCCGTCGCAACACGGTGGCCATCGCTTCGGCGGCGGCTTCCCCCCGGCGCCCCTCTTCGGCCATCGCCCGGTAGAGTTCGGGCAAGGCGGCCCGGGTTCCTACGCGGGCGAGCGCTTCGGCGGCAGCCAGTGCGATGTCCTCGTCGGAGTCGGACAGCCCTTGAGCCAACAGATCCAGCGACGCTTCGTCGATGCTCGCCGGATCGATGGCGCCCAACAGGCGTAGAAGGTGCTCCGGCCGAGCCTCGGGACTGTGCGCGTCGGCATCACGAAGCACCTCCCCGACGGTGGGCCCGGCGGCCTCCACGAACCCGAACGCCAGTTCGTGGACCAGAGGATCCTCCATCGCTTCGAGCACCGGACCGGCCGCATCGACGTCGCGCGCCCACGTCGCGAGCTGAATCGCCGCGCGGCAAACGGTCAGGTCGTGGTGAAGGACGAGCTCTCGGACGTTGGCTCGAGCGTCACGACTGACCCGAGCAAGCGCGGCCGCAACCAAGCCCGGCTTCTCTTCGTCCAAACCGTTGCCAAGCCTCGCCAGCCCGAGGACAGCTGCGGCGCGGACGCCCCCCATCGGGTCCTCCAGCGCGCGAATCAACGGCGAGAGCGCGGCGGGGTTGTGGCTGTGCCCCAAGAGCAGCGCGACCGGCTTCCGCGTGAAGGGGTCGGCGAAGAGGCGCTCCAAGTCCTCGATCTCGACCTCGGCTTCCATGGCGTGCAGTGCATCGAGCACGTGCACGACGAGCATCTGAGACCCTTCACGAAGCGCGTTGCGTAGCGCCTCCAGGGCCTGGGGTCCCCCCAAGCGACCCAGGGCGGATGCGGCGGATGCACGAAGATTCGGGTCCTCGGTCGGGCTGCCGAGAAGCACCGCACACCGAGCGACGGCGGAGCGATCACCGAGCACCCCGAGCAGGTCCACCAGCAAGCGTGGGGAAACGCCGGGGCGATCGAGGCGTTTGAGCACCGCCACGGTCGACAGCGGCGCCATCGCAACGAGAACCTCGTGACACGCCGCGCGTCCCTCGAGTTGGTCCGGGGACAGAAGCCCGTCGAGCAAGACCTCGGCGAGCGGGGTCATCACCTCGGGTCGGTCGCGGTCGTCACCGACCGCCTCTCGCAGTTTGGCGACGGCCTCTTTCCGCTCCCGCCAGCTCGGAGCCGTCAGCATCGCGACGAACGCTGGGTACGGCGCTGGCAACGGGTTCATGCGCGGACCTCTCGTCGCCCCATCGTACGCATCAGCGCGCTGAACGAACGCTCGAGGGCCGCGTCCGCGTCGGCATCATCGCCGCGCGCGACGAAGACCTGTTTGAGCAAGTCCCGCGCAACCTCGAGGTCTTCGGACAGTGCGGCTCGAGCCTCCGCCACGGTCGACGTGTCGGCGATGCGGTCCCCGTTGTAAAGAACAACATCCGCGACGATCAGGGACGCCAAGTCCTCGGACGACTGGTCATCCATGCGCGCGTCGGCGATCTCGTAGAATGTCTCGGTGGCCTCATCCTCCGTCGCGGTGTCCGCCGGGGGCAGGTCGATGCGCAGGTGGCAAGCGAGCTTCTCCGGGAGCATGTCCCCGAGGTGATGAAGTTCCACGTAGTCGTCGGCGCCGTACAGACGAGCAGGGCGTCGCTTGTAGGAGGTCTTGCGAAACACCGATGCCACCAGCACGACCACCTGAGCGCCGCGTCCGTGCGAAGCAGCCTGTGCCCGAGCGAACTCGACGAGTTCGTAGCCGGGCCGTTTCGGGAGCGCCACATCCACGACGAGCGCCGCGTACCGGCGAGCCCGCAGCGCGCCGGATGCGGCATCTCCGTCCCGCACCGCCTCGACCTCGAACCCGCGCGCCTCGAGGACGTGGGTCACGGCGCGTGCGACCGAGGGACGCTCGTGGGCGAACAGCACCGTATTCACGCCCCGGCGTCCTCCCCTGGCCACGAATCGGACGAAGCATCCACCGAGGGGTCGAGAGGTCGGTCGGCCGAGGTGTCCGCCACACGACCGTCGGTGGAGGAGCCACCCGGACGCGCTGGAAGGCTCTGCACCCGATGGTCGAGGAGCGCATCGAGGTTGACCACGAACACCATTTCCTTGTCGCTGCGGAAGACCCCTGAGAAGAACTCCGGACCGCCGGGTCCGCCGGGTCGAAGCATCGAGGGGGCAGGCCGAAGCGCGCCCGCCGGCACCCGAAGCTCGCCTACGATCTGGTCAACGCGCAGGCCAACGATACGACCACGGACGGAGACGATGATCAGCTTCCGTAGGCGGATGACCTCGGGATCGCGTTCGCCCTCCAACGCGCCGAAGCGCTTGCGTAGATCGACGACCGGGATCACGACCCCACGCAGCGCGATGACTCCTTCAACGATTCCCGGCGCATGAGGGACCGGCCGCACCGGGTACGGTCGCGCCTGAATCACCTCTTTGATGCGCATGATGTCGATGCCGTAGACATCGTCGCCCACGTGGAAACCGGCGAGTTTGAGGACGTCATCATCCACCTCCTCGGTGGTCTTCCAACCGTCGCGGGCCATCGACTGCCCGACGCTGAGCCGGCGCAGCATGACCGGGTCGGCGGACTTCGGCTTTGCCTCGCTCATGACCGCCCTCCCCGACCGGAGGCTCGCCGGACGCCCAGGGCCAAGAAGTCAGCCGGTGCGAGCAAGGTTCCAAGGTCCAGGATGATGATGATTCGGCCCTCCCAACGCGCAAGCGCTCGAATGAAGTCCCCTCGCGCACCCGCCAAGGCCCCCGGAGCCTCCTCGAGGTTCTCCGGCGCGATCGACATCACCCCGATGACCTCGTCGACCAACAGTCCGGTCTGCTCGCCCCCGTGTCGAACGATGAGGACACGCGCCTCGCGAGCCTTGTGGCACTGCCCGAGCCGCAAGCGCGTCGCGAGGTCGACGATTGGGATGACCACCCCCCGAACGTTCCCAATCCCAAGCACGAAGTCCGCGGTTCGAGGAACCGGCGTCGTGTACATCGGCTTGGAGATTTCGCCGATCTGCGCGATCGGGATGCCGTAGGTCTCGTCCCCGACGCGAAAGACGACGTGCTGCTGCAAGTCGACACGAACGACCCGCGCATACCCGTGCTCGTAGTCTTCCTCGGTCGCAAACGCGTCCCCGGCCTGGACCATCTGGTCCCAAATATCCTCGTTTGGCTCAGGCATGGGCGGCCTCCGAACCGTTGACGGAGCTGGCTGCCGGCCCCGAGTCTGTCGGGCCGCCGTCGCTGCGGCCAAGGGCCTCTTCCACCAACACCGAGACGTCCAACAGGAGCACCGTGCGTCCACCGCCGAGTTCGGTCGCGCCCGCGATCCCCGGCACCCCCCGTAGCGCTCTGCCCAGGGGTTTGATCACGACGTCTTGCTGCCCGAGCAGTTCGTCGACAACGATGCCAACGCGGTGCTGGGCCAGCCCGACGATGACCACGTAGATCCGAGCGGGGTCCAGGTATCGGTAGTTGGTCTGCAGCTCGAAGATTCTCGACAGATGCAGGATGGGGAGGGTCTTGCCTCGCAGAGAGACAACCTCATGGCCCTCCACGGTTTCGATGTCGGCCTCACTGACCATGATCGACTCCAGCACCGAGTTGAGCGGGATGCAAAACGTCTGACGCGCGGTCTCGATGACCAGCGCTTGGATGATCGCCAGGGTGACCGGCAGCGTGATCGAGAATTTCGAGCCGCGGCCCGGCGCCGTGTCCACGTCGATGAGCCCCGAGAGCCGAGCGATGTTCGTCTTGACCACGTCCATGCCCACCCCGCGGCCGCTCACCTCGGTCGCGACGTCTTTCGTAGAGAAGCCTGGGACGAAGATGAGGTCGATGACCTCCTGGCGCGCCATTTCGCGGCTTTCGGATTCGGCCACCACGCCACGCTCGACGGCCTTGTCCCGAATCAGCCGCCAATCCATGCCCCGGCCGTCATCCTCGACCTCGATGACGACCCGGTTCCCCTTCTGAAACGCGCGGAGCTCGATGTGCCCGCTGGGTCCCTTCCCCAGACTCGTTCGCTCGGCCTCCGTCTCGATGCCGTGGTCGATGCAGTTTCGGATCATGTGCATCAGCGGATCGCTGAGTTCCTCGACGATTAACTTGTCGAGTTCCGTGTCCGCCCCGGTGATGACCAGCCGAATGTCCTTTCCCGCCTCACGACCCAGTTTTCGGACCACCCGGGCCAGCTTGTCGAACACCTGTCCCAAGGGGACCATTCGGACGTCGAGAATGCTCTGCTGAAGCAGCGAGAGCTTGCGATCCATCGTGCGCAGGTGCGTCTGAAGCTCCCTGGAGACATCCGCGGAGCGAGCCAACGCGCGTACCGACTCGAGCGTGCCGGACAAGTTCGCCTGAACCAGCGCGAGCTCGCCAACGAGGTTCATGAGGACATCGAGCCGCTCGAGATCCACACGGACCGTCTGCGAGATCGAACGCAGCGACATCGACGTGCTCGCGTCCACCATCTCGATACCGTCATCGGCGGTGAGAGAGACGCTGGGAACCGGTGTCGGGTTCGAAGGCTCGACAACCGGAGGACCTGGGCGCGCTTCGGGGGCGTCGCTGGGCGAATCTCCGAGCGCGTACACCCGCACCCCGTCTTCGGCGACCCCGGCGCCAATGGCCGCCAGCGTCGCCTCGGATCCGAGCAGGATGTCCAACTCGATCCGGTCGTCCGACCCAGCGTCGGCGCTGGGCAGATACGTGATGACCTCGCCGAACTCCTTGAGCTTTCCCTTGAGGGACTCGATGCCGACATCGATGGCGAGCAGGTCGAAAGCCGCATGGACCCGGTACAGGCGGCGTCCCAGGCGAACGTTCTCCCTCAGACGGTGTTCTTCGTACTCTGTGAGGACGCCGAGGATTGCGGGATCGAGACCAACGATGTCCCCGGCGCCGTCCTCTTCCTCAGCGTCCGGCGACAGCGCGGCGATGCGATGCAGCAGCGGATCCGCTGAGACCGCGCCCTCGGTCTCCTCGAGACCGAACACCGCGAGCATGTTTTGAAACACCTCGACGGCCTCGAAGAGCACGTCGAGCGCCGGCTGCGACAGCGGAAGTCGGCCCAACCGCAGGCTGTCGAGGGTGCTCTCCAGCGCGTGCGCGAGGCTGCTGATCTGAGTTGCACCGAACAACCCCGCCAAACCTTTAAGCGAATGGATCGCGCGGAACGCCGCGTTGAGGAGGTCCGGATCGAACTCGCCGGTCCGCTGTTGCGTATCGAGTTGCAGCAGGTTCCGACTGAAGGCCTCGATGACCTCCTGGGCTTCGGAAAGAAACTCTGCCGATGGCTTCGGGGGTTCGCTCATTCGCCTCCGCGCACGCGGGCCACCGCTTCGAGGAACTGCTCGGCCGTGAATGGCTTGGCCAGGAACGCATTCGCGCCGGCCTCCAAGGCTCGCTTGGTGTCGGGGTGCGACGCGTCGGTGCTGATGACGAGCACCGGGATGTCGGCGAACTTGGCCTGTCCGCGAACGAAGCGGGTCAGCTCGATCCCGTTGACGTCGGGCATGTTGACGTCCGTGACGATCAGCGCGAAGTCGGTGCGCGGAAGAGCCCGCAACGCCTCGAATCCGTTCTCGACCTCGTGCACGTCGTAGTCGCCTGCCGACTCGAGAATCGAGCTGACGAACGACCGGACCGCGCGGGAGTCCTCCACTAGGAGCACGGGCTGCGCCATCGCCGGCGAGTATACCAGCCGCGCACGCGCGGGCCGGCCCGAGCTGAGACTGTTCAGGAAGAGGAGGTCGTCTGAGCAGCGGCCCGAAGCGGTCCATCGAGCAGGCGCCGAAGCCGGGCGATGTGACGCTCTTCGACCACGACCCACCAAGGGTGGGTCGGTGTGGTCAACACCGCCTCGGGCTCCTCCTCTGCGCTGTCCTCAATTCCTCGTACAAGGCCGAGGAAAAGCGACTCGAGCACGTCTCGTTCCGCACAACCCGTCGGCATCCCGATGAGCACACTGCGCGGCCGGAGGTCCATCGCCACGCTCGCCGCCTGAGCACCGATGCTCGCCGCGGCCTCGGCGTCGAAACGCTCTCGGTCCCCACATCCCAGCAGAACGATCCGTTCGACGGGCAACCCAGCACCAGCGGGCAGCAGCACAGGCTCCTTCCAGGTCCCATGCGCCACGCCCCGTCGAGCGAGCGCCGAGAGCGACCCGTCGCGCCGCCAGTCGAGCAGGCCAAGCAAACCTTGGAACGGTCGCTCGTCGGCAAACCACGGGATGACCGCCACATCACCCCGGACCCGCTGCGCGCCCTCCGGGTCGGGCAGCCCATCGAGCACGTCGCGCTCCAGCGCCTCGAGGCGGAGCTGCACCCGATTCCGGGCGAGCGACCGGCCGCGGGGCGACTGCGTCATTAGCGCGAGACTCCTGGCCGCAACGCGTCGGCGAGCGAGGCCGTCAGCCCGTTGACGAACCCGGCGCTGCGCTCATTGCCGTAGGTGGAGGCGAGCCGAACCGCTTCGGACAAGATCACCCCACGCGGAGTGTCTGGCCGGCCGCGAAGTTCAGCCGCGCCGATGCGCAACGCATTCCGGTCGACGCGGTCCATCCGCTCGAGCCTCCACCGCTTCGACGCGGCTCGGATGTCCTCATCGATGGTCTCCCATCCTTCGAACACGACCTCGAGCAGGGCCAGGGCGAACTTGCGGGCCTGCCGGTCCGCAGCGAGTTCGGCAAAGCGGGTCTCGCCGGTTTCGTCTCCCGTGGGCGGGCTGGCGAGGAGTGATTGGAGCGCGTCGGGTCGCTGCTGTGCGGTCACATCCTCGAGGTGACACAAAGCGGCGAGCACCAACTCGCGTCCGCGACCACGAGCGTCGGGCTGGCGGTCTTGGTTAGAGCTGGAGGTGGGCTTGGTCAAAAGGAGACCTACTTCTTCCGGCGACGAGAGCTTGTGCTCTTGTTGCCCAACGCGGCGTAGACACGGACCTGTTCCACGGCAGCCTGCGCCACCTCGGCGCCTTTGTTTCCGTACTTCGCACCGGCGCGGTGGACCGCTTGCTCGAGATCATTGGTGGTCAACACACCGAACAAGACCGGGATGCCGGTCTTGTGCCCGAGCGCCGAGAGCCCTTTGGCCGCCTCGGACGCGATGAGATCGAAGTGAATCGTGTCGCCCTTCATCAGACAACCGAGCGCGATGACAGCGTCATAGTTGTCCGTCTCGAGCATGCGAGAGGCGGTCTGGGGAAGCTCCCAGGCACCGGGGACCTTCACGACCGTGATGTCGGCCGCGTTGGCGCCAAGACGGCGGAGCGTCTCGACCGCGCCCCCTAAGAGGCGGTCCGTGATGAAGCTGTTGAACCGGCTCACGAGGATCGCAAACCGGGCCCCCTTGGCATCGAGGTCACCCTCGATGACGCGCACACCGTCGAGCGGATCGGGCATGGGCGGGTTCTACCACGGCAACTCTGCAGCGAAACGCGCTTCGGCCCGCGAACCTTCTCGTGGACCGTCAACGGCCCTGGGCACCCACGCACGACGACAAAAAAGCGCCTCGGGTTTCCCCGAGACGCTTTTCACAATCACGCGTGTGCGTGATTCAGAGGTTCAGACCTACTCCGATTCGGGAGCCGGCTCGTCCGCTGCGGGCGCTTCTTCTGCGGCGGGCACAGCAGGACCGTCTCCCACTGCAGCGTCCTTGAACTTGTCCGCCATGAGGTCGCCCAACGTGGCGCCTGCTTGGCTTGCGTTCTGGAAGCCCTGTGCGTCGGCAAGCTGATCCTGGCGACGTGCGCTCTTGATCGACAGACCGATGCGGCGCTCGGCAGCATCCATCTGAATGACCTCGGCGCGGTGCGTCTGGCCAGCCTCGAGGACCTGAGCCGGATCTTCGATCCGCTCGTCGGTGATCTCCGAGATGTGGATCAGACCCTCGATGCCAGGCTCGATCTCTGCAAACGCACCGAAGTCGGCGAGCTTGAGAACCTTGACGTCGATGATCTTTCCGATGGGGTAGTCGTACGGAATACGGTCCCACGGATCCTGCTGGAGCTGCTTGATGCCCAGGCTGATCTTCGGCTTCTCACCGGTGTTGTCGATGTTGAGGACCATGGCACGGACCTCGTCGCCCTTCTTGTAGAGCTCGGAGGGGTGACGCACCCGCTGGGTCCACGACAGGTCGGTGATGTGCACGAGTCCGTCGATGCCGGGCTCGAGTTCCACGAACACACCGAAGTCGGCGATGTTGCGGATGACGCCTTCGACCACAGTACCGGGGGGGTACTTCTCGACGACCTTCTCGTAGGGGTTCTCCTCGAGCTGCTTCATGCCCAGGGAGATGCGGTTCTGCGAGACGTCGATGTCGAGGACAACGGCTTTGACCTCGTCGCCGATCTTGAGCAGCTGCTTGGGGTTCTTGACCTGACGCGTCCACGACATTTCGGAGACGTGCACGAGGCCTTCGATGCCCTCTTCGAGCTCGATGAAGGCGCCGTAGTCCTTGATGCTGACCACCTTGCCCTGAACGACCGTACCGGGGATGTACTTCTCCTCGGCGTTGATCCAGGGGTCGGGGGTGATCTGCTTGAGACCCAGGCTGACCCGCTCGGAGTCGCTGTTGAACTTGAGGACCTTGACCTGAACTTTGTCGCCGACCTGGAACAGCTCGGAGGGGTGGTTGACCCGGCCCCAGCTCATGTCGGTGATGTGCAGCAGGCCGTCGATGCCGCCGAGGTCGATGAACGCACCGTAGTCGGTGAGGTTCTTGACCACGCCTTCGACGATCTGGTCCTCCTGAAGCTTGGCGAGCGTGTCCTCTTTGAGTTCCGCGCGCTCCGCTTCGAGGAGCACCCGGCGGGACAGCACAATGTTGCCGCGCTTCTTGTTGAACTTGATGATCTTGAACTGGACTTCTTGGTTGATGAAGACGTCCAGGTTTCGCACTGGGCGAAGGTCGACTTGGCTTCCGGGAAGGAACGCCTTGACGCCGCCTGCGAGGAGAACCGAAAGGCCTCCTTTGACGCGAGCGGTGATGGTGCCCATCACGAGGCCTTCTTCGTCGACAGCCTTCGAGATTTCGTCCCAGACTTTGCGCTTGCGAGCCTTCTCTTTCGAGAGGATGACAAGGCCATGCTGGTCCTCGGCGGTCTCGAGGAGAACCTCGACTTCGTCGCCGATGTTGACGACGGGAAGACTCGTGTCTTTCGGCTCGGGGGGCTCTTGGCCTTCCTCGAGTTCAAACTCGTCTTCGTCCTCGTCACGGAATTCGCGGAGAGGGACTTGGCCCTCAGACTTGAGTCCAACGTCGACAACGGCGTAGTCGCCGATGATGTCGACCACAGTGCCTTTGACGATCGTGCCTTCACGGATCTCGGGCTTGGCCTCGGTAGCGCCTTCAAAGAGCTCGGCAAAGCTCTCGTCGCCAAATGTTTGTAGTTCGGTCATGGTTTGGGTTGACTTTCGAGATGCCCGGATAGGAGCTGAGGCACCCATCGCGGATCCGTCTCCACCATTGGGGACGAACCCGGGTGCCTCCCGGGCGGAAGGCGGACCCTAGGGGCTTTGGCATCCCCGGTCAACTGGTGCCCAGGGGCACTTCTGTGGTCCTTCTAGCCCGCTTGAATGAGCGAGAGCAGGTGGTCGACGACCGCTTCGGGCTCCATGCTCGACGTGTCGACCCGGACGGCGTCGGGCGCTTGCGCCAGCGGTGCCGCCTCTCGCGTCGAGTCGCGCAGGTCCCGCTCCTCGAGTGCGCGCCGCACCGCCTCGACCGACGGGACGCCTTCGTCCCCCCGCGCGAGCCTCTCCTCGCGGCGTCGCCTGGCACGAACCAGCGGGGAGGCGGTCACGAAGAACTTGTGGGACGCGCCGGGAAACACCACCGTTCCCATGTCCCGTCCCTCGGCGACACAACCCCCCTCGCCCAGCGCCCGTTGCACCGAAAGCAACTCCGCACGCACGGCCGGGTGCGCCGAAACCTGTGAGGCACCGACCGTGATCTCGGCGGTCCGAATCGCCTCGCTCACATCCTCAGAGCCCAGGAACACCCGCTGAGGACCCTCCTGAGGGTTCTCGAAACGAATTGGAAGCGACCGACACAGCGTTGCGAGGCCCGCTTCGTCGTCCCACGCGATGCCATCACGCTCGGCCGCCCACGCCAGCGCGCGGTAGATGGCGCCGGTGTCGAGCATGCTCAATCCCAGGGCGCGGGCGAGGTCACGCGCGATGGTCGACTTGCCGGCACCGGCGGGCCCGTCGATCACCACCACTTGCCTCGCTTGTTCCCCGTCCGTCAAACCGCCGCGCATGATGCCAAAATTCCGCCGGAGAACAAGCCGCTCGGAGCGCTTGCCCGATCCGGCGGAGTCGGGCAGCGTTGCGGCCATGAACCGGTCGGTCCTGCTGCGTCGCGCTGCCTGCATGGTGGCAGCGGCCCCTGCCCTGCTCGTCGCTTCGGGATGCGTCACGGTCACGCCCGCCCAGCGGGCCAACCTCAGCAAGCCCGAGATGACGCCGAGCTCCGACGCGGACGAGGAGAGCTTCCACACCCACATCGAAGCCGCGCGTGAGGGAAGCATGGGCGGGCACGGTGCTGCCGGGGGCGGATGCGGGTGCGGCTGAACCTCTGGCTGTGGGCCTTCGTGCTCGTGGCTTGGTTCCTGCCGGCCGCCCACGCCCAGGCCGAGGACCGGGTCACGCTCCGCGGAAACTACTACCGAGAGCAGTCGACCCGGGTGCTCTCACCCGAGCTGAAGATGACCGTCGACGTGCCCGACGAGCGGTTGACCCTCGGCGCGGCCTACCTTCTGGACGCGGTGACTTCCGCCTCGATCGCCACCGGCACAACCGCGGTGACCGGCGGCGATTTCTCGTTCACCGAGATCCGACATGAAGCCACGGTGAGCGCCGCTTCCCGCCTCGAGGACTGGCAACTGGGAACGTTCTTCCGCTACTCCACCGAGACCGACTGGCAGTCTCGCAGCCTTGGCGCCAGCCTCGGCCGAGACCTGCGCCAACGTACGATCAACCTCTCGCTGTCCTACGCCTTCAACTTCGATCGCGTCTATCGGATCTTCGACGGGATGGGTCGCCGCCTGCCGTGGTGTGGAGGCAACGCGGAGCTGGGCTGTCGCGACGGGGGCTTTGGGGAGGGATCCAACCTCCTTCGCACCCACTACATGTCCGCCGGCTACTCGCACATTCTGACCCGCAACCTGCTTTCGATTCTCACCGTCGAGTACGCCAACGCCCAGGGGCCGATGGACAACCCCTACCGCGGCGAACAGCTGCCAGGGATCGAATTCGAGAAGCACCCGCTGAAGCGCAACCGGGTCACGGTGTTCGGCTCGCTGCGGTACTACCTGCCCGTTGCCAAGATCACCCTCGAGCCCCGCTACCGGTTCTATGCCGACGACTGGGGCGTGAAGGGCCACGCGATCGACCCGCGGGTGCATATCCGGGCCACAACCAACCTGCGCATCCGCTTCCGCTACCGCTTCTATACCCAGTCCGAGTCCTTCTTCTTTCGGGACGACATGCAGTACATGGACACCGACGTGGGCTGCTCGCGGGACACGCCCGAAGGCTGTGCCAGCGCCGACGTGAAGGTGGACGATTGGCGCTCCCACACCGGCGGCGTTCAGCTAACCTACGGCCTGGATGCGTTGGCGGCGAAAACAGGGCTGCAGTGGCTCGACGGTGCCTGGTTGCAGGCGACGTACAACTACGTCCACCAGACCAACCGGTTCGGGCCGATCCGTGCCCTGGGCAGCCTCTCGTATTCGATGCCGTTTTAGCGCCTGGGCTCTGGGGTGGAGCGTACTCGCCCCGGTGGGTTGCGGTGGTGGTGGGCCTGCGGGTCCGAAGGACCAGACCCGCGACGTCCCAGACGAGGTGGTGGAGATGGTGGCGCAGCGCGACGCGCTGTCCGATGCGGCGGCACGCGAACACATCCACGAGGTTGCGTTGCTCGCCGAGGCCGCCCGGGCCGAGCAGGACAGTCGCGTCGATCCTCCGCCGCTGCTCACCGAAGCGCGAGAGCGATTCATCCGGCGCGGCGCGCTGGCTCGGCTGTGGATGCACGACGCCTTCGAGGCCACCCACGGCGTCGGTGACATCGCGGACGACGATCCCATCTTCACGCGGGCCCTGGCTTCTCCCAAACACGTGCGTCCTCGCCTCTCCATGCTGTGCCAGGTCGTCGCCGTGCCGGCGGGCTTCGACGACCGGGAGGCGATGCTCGAGCGGGCCAAGGATCCTCAGTGGCAGGCCACCGCCAAGACGCGGATCGACGCCATCGCAGATCGCATGCAGCGGTATGTGCGGCCCGAAGACCCGCAGTCGTGTCGCCTGATGGGCAAGCTGATGCGCTACGAGGACAAGGACGACGGCGTGGTGAAGCTCAGCGTCGAGTCCAAGGCCTTCGACCTCGATGCGTGCGTGCGTGAAGACCTCAGCGGAGCGTGCCTCGAGCCCAAATGGGCTCAAGAGTGGGTCGACAAGGTCCGCCCGCACACCGAGCCGGGGTTCATCGAGCCGTTCCGGACCCGCTTCGGGTACCACGTTGTGTTCCTCGTCCAGGTGCTCGAACCAGCACCGGCGGAGGACCCCGCCACCATCGCGGCGACGCGCGCCGCAATCCTCGGGCCGTGGCGGGCAGCCTCGTACGACCGCGAGCTCGACGCCCTGCGGAAGAAGTGGGCTGTCAAGGTCGTCACCGGCGGCGGGGCGCTCCCGTGAGCCGAGTTGCGCACACGGTCGAGTCGCGCCTAGGCACCGAGTTCGGCGAAGCCTTGCGGAGCATGGTCGAGCGAACCCCCGGGGCGTTCGCTGGCGTGGTGAGCGACGATCAGGGCCTGGCCATCGACTACGCCCACGTGCCGTCGCGGATCGAGGGGATCGATGTACAGCTCCTGGGTGCGCAGCTCGGCATGCCGCTGCTCCGGCTCCACCGAACGGCCGCCGCCCAGGGCATCACCGCGCCGATGGTGATGCTCGAGACCTGCACCCACAACCTCGTCGCGAGTCCGGTCAGCGACGCATTCGTCGTCGCGATGCTGCTCGATCGTCGCGCCAACCTCGGGGTCGCGCTCTCGGCGTTCGCTCGCAGCCGCGATACGCTCGAGGCGCTGCTCGCTTGAGACAACCGGCCACGGTAGGCTGACAACGATGCAGGTGCCGCCGAAGCCCGAGCCTCCGGCACGCCGCGGCGTGGCCATCAAGCTCGGCTTGTCGTTGCTCCTGGCGGCAGCGTTTGTCCTCGCGCTGCGCCCCTACCTCGACACGATCCCGAGCGACCTGTCGATCTCGCCCGCCGTGATCGCGCTCTACTTGGCCTCGCTCCTTCCGTATCACCTGCTGCGCGCCGGTCGATGGCGGATGCTGCTCGCTCCGCTGGGTGGAGAGCGACTCCCGGGCCTCGCAGAGGTCACCCGCATCGGACTCGCCGGCTACATGTGGATCGCGCTGATGCCGTTTCGGCTCGGCGAGTTTGCCCGCCCCGTTTTCTTGGCCCAGCGCAGCGACCTCAAGGTCAGCACGTCGCTGGGAACGGTCGCCATCGAACGAGCGGTCGACGGCGTGTTGGTCTGCGCGCTGTTCTTCATCGCGATGGCATTCGCGGAGCCCCAAGGGGACACGCAGACGTTCTACATTGCGAGCATGGCCGTGATGGCGGCGTTCTCCGGAGCGCTGCTCGGCATGCTCGCCGCCGCGCGCTGGCCCGGCCCCATCGCTGCCATGGCCCGCTGGGTGTTGCAGTGGTCCCCCAAGTTCGCCGACTGGGCCGAGCAGACCATCCGTGGGGTGGCCGAGGGTTTTCGCGCCCTGCCCAACCCCGCGGCAATCACCGGTTTCGTCATCGTGAGCATCGCGTACTGGCTCGCCAACGCCGCGGGAATGTGGATCCTCGCCCAGGGGTGCGGGCTCGCCCTCACTCCCTTTGAGGCCATCGCCACGTTGGCGATCATGAACCTCGCCCTGCTCATCCCCGGCGGCCCGGCCCAGCTGGGCGTGTTTCAGACCGGAGTCGCTGCCGGGCTGCACCTGTTCTTGGACAGCGATTCTGTCCTGACCGCCGGCTCGACCTTCGCGTTCTACCTCTACGTCTGTCAGCTCAGCACGATCGTGCTGCTGGGGCTGGGCTCGCAATGGAGCCTGCGTTTGGACTGGAGAGCCGCCCTTCGGATGCCTCGCGGCGAGAGCCCAGATTCGCGATCAGAATGAGAACACCCTGTTCAGTTTTCTCTACGTCGCGTCCCGGCCTCGTTGGCGTACTCCGCCAGCATGAGACGCCACGCTGCCGTCCTCGTAGGGCTCCTGGCCGCGAGCTGTACCCTTTCCCCAGAGGATGATTTCGACATCGGGTTTGGTGGTAGCTCCCAGGACGACGGCAGTGGGGCCGCAGGCTCAACAGGCCCAGACCCCGCCGCGGATCCTTCAGCCAGCGGAACAGGTGAGATGTCCTCGACCGGCTCGGGGGGAGATACAACCTCGGGCGAAAGCGGCGGTTTCACGACCGGCTCCGACGAGATGCCCGAGACCGGGGGCCTCTCAGGCTCCGCCGGGGACGACGGCACGACAACGGGAACTGGGAGCGCCTGCCCCAGCGAGTCACTCGAGGGTTCGACGTCCGGTACCACCTTGGGCCGAACCAATACTGCATCGGGCTCGTGCGGAGGCGACCAGGCTTCCGACCAGGCTTTCGAGTTCACCGCAGCGCAGGACGGGAACTACACGTTCAGCACCGATGGCTCTGACTTCGACACGGTGTTGTACGTCCTCGACGGCGAACAGTGCGGAGGCCCCGAGCTCATGTGCGACGACGATGGCGGCGACTCGACCCAGTCGCGCGTGACGGTCGCGCTCATCGAGGGACAAGCGGTCGTCGTCGTCGTGGACGGTTACAGTGACCAAAGCGGCGCCTTCACCCTGACCACATCCTCGCAAACCGCAGACGGGTGCAACCCAGCGGTCCTCGGAGATCCTCTACCGGTGAGCGAAGGCGGACTCACCAGCGGCAGCAGCCACGAGGAAGGTTCGTGTGGAGGCGCCGACGCACCCGAGCTCGTGTTCGAATGGACCGCGCCCGAGGCGGGGACGTACACGATTCACACCACGGGCTCGGATTTCGACACGCTGCTCTACGTGCGTGACCACAGCTGTATCGGCGAGGAACTCGGCTGCGACGACGATGGTGGCCCGAGCACCCAATCGTCCCTCACGCTGGCTCTCGTCGCGAACCAGAACATCGTCATCATCGCGGACGGCTACAGCGACAGTTCCGGGACGATCGTTGTGACCATCGAGTCCTAGAGAACCATCGAGTCCTAGAGAGACGAACCGCTAGATCCCATCCGCCAGAGCACGCCTTAGCGGTTCGTCTCTCTAGTCCCTCGCGCCCGGAGTCCGTACCGGGTTTCGGCGCGCGCCCTTCGGGGTGTGGGGCCCCTCCGAAAGCAGAGCGGACGTCACAACTGCGGTCCTCGCAGCGGTCACGCCTTCTCCAACGCGCGAATAAAAAGTAAGCACTCACCCGGATTCCACCGAAAATGGGGTGTCCAACCCTCGGTTTGGCAGACTGCACTTGGGTCAATTCAGGGCGCCTTCAGCGCATCATGGGCATCCACCTGCTGGCGCTCAGCGCCTGCGGCGACTTCGCAACCGCGCAGGAGGACACGGACGGCATCGGATCCCTCAGCGACTCCATGACCGAGAGCGACACCGAGTCCCCCAGCACAACCGAGTCCCCGACGAGTGACCCGACGCTGGCCTCGGGCACGGACTCCGACGGCACGGACTCCGATACCGAAGAAACCGAGACCGGCTCAGCCTGCCTGGGCGAAGAAAACGCGTGCGGCGGTTGCGATGAGCTCCCGCAGACCCTGGGTGAGGCCTGCAACGAATGCGACGACCTCGCGTGGGAATGCGACGGCGAGAACACCGTCGTGTGTGGGGGCTTCGATCCCAACGCGGAGCAGTTCTGGCCCGACGCCGACAGCGACGGGTACGGCGACGCGAACGACGACGGGGTCCGCACGTGCGGCGACGCGCCTGAAGGCTGGGTGAGCAACGATGCCGACTGCCTCGATGACAACGAGGACGTCAACCCGGACGGTATCGAGGTCTGCAACGGCCTCGATGACAACTGCGACAACAACATCGACGAGGGCCCCACCGAGTTCTGCGACGACGTGTGCTGCAGTTTCGAGTTGGTCTGTGATGGCACGGCCTGCGTCCCGAAGTGCGAGGACGACAACGACATCTGCGGCGCCGACCTCGACACATGCTGCGGCGACGGCGAAGTCTGCTTTGCGACCACGTGTGTGGTCCCCGGCGACGACTGCGAGTTCACCGAAGAGTGCCCCGTAGGCCAGATCTGCGCGCAGTCGACGGGCCAATGCGTGCCCGAGGACGCCGCCCCCGACTGCGAGTTCATTCCGCCGGTCGGGGAGTTCGAGCCCGTGATTGGGGGGCAGTGGACCGCTGCCGACACGGCCGTGGACCCGCAGCGCAACGATGTGGTCGCGACGCCCATCGTGCTCAACTTGACCGATGACAACGACGACGGACTCACCAACAACAACGACACACCCGATATCGCGTTCCTGACCTACGACCGCCAGGGTGATGGGTGCTGCAACCGCCGCTCGACCCTTCGCATCACCAGCGGTCAACCCGAGGCCGACGGCTCGATGCTCGAGTTGGGTACGATCAACGAAGCCCTGTTGGCCGATGGGTACCGGCTCACCAACGACGCGGGCATCGCCGGCGCCGACCTCGACGGTGACGGGGTCCCCGAGCTGGTCGCCCTGACGCTCAACTCCAGCAACCAGCCCCAGGGCACCGCTGCGTTCCGTCGCACCGAGGCTGACGGGAGCGCGTGGGAGCTGATGTGGCACAACCAGACCTACCCGACGTGGAACGTGCACACCCGTGGCGGACCGATCGCGTCGATCGCCGACCTCGATGGCAGCGGCACGCCCGAGGTCATCGTGGGGAACATCGCGCTCAACGGGCAGGACGGCTCGTTGCTCTGGGATGGGCTCGCCTCCACAGTTCCTGACGGACAGGCCGCTGCCGGCGTCGGCAACAACGGCTTCCTCGGCCCCTCGTCTGCGGTCGCGGATGTCGACCTCGACGGCAACCTCGAGGTCGCCGCCGGCAATACGCTGTACGACCACGAAGGCAACATTTTGTGGAGCTACGACTACGGCGCCACCTCCAACAGCGCATGCCACAACGGCACGTCTCTCACCTGTGATGGATTCACCGCGATCGCGAACTTCGATGACGACGACGAGGGGGAGGTCGTCATCATCCGCCTCGGCGAGGTGTTCGTTCTCGATACGGATGGGACGGAGCTCCAGCGCGTCCAGCTCCCGGTCATCGACTGCGCGTACAACGAATCGGGACCACCGACGATCGCCGACTTCGATGGCGACGGCCAGCCAGAGATCGGAACCGCATCGGCCGACTACTACGTCGTCGCCGACCCCTACGAGTGCACCGGCGACCCCCTGCCCGACACCTGTGTCAGCGAAGGCATCTTGTGGCAGGCGGTCAACCAGGACTGCAGCTCGAGGGTCACCGCATCCAGCGTGTTTGACTTCGAGGGCGATGGAAACGCCGAAGTGGTCTACGCCGACGAGAACGACCTGTTGATCCTCGATGGTCGGACCGGCGCCGTCATCCGAACGCTCGGCCCCCACGACAGTCACACCCGTATCGAGATGCCGGTCATCGCCGACGTCGACAACGACGGCAACGCGGAGATCATCGTGGGTGAGAACACCGACGAACAAGGCATCGTGGTCTGGGAGGACGCCTCCGACAACTGGGTGCGGACCCGCCGGGTCTGGAACCAGCACGCCTACTCGATCACCCACATCACCGAGGACGGCACCGTGCCGGCCGCCATGGAGGTGAACTGGCTCAACGAGCGCTTCAACAACTTCCGGCAGAACGTCCAGCCCGACGGCCTGTTCGCGGCGCCAGATGCTGTCCTCGGGGGCAACATCTGCACCCCCTTCGAGACCGCCGATGGATGGGAGGTGCAGCTCTCGGTGCTCGTGCGCAACGACGGCGCCTTGAGTATTCCAGCCGGTACCGACGTCGCCATTCTCCTCGACGACGGGATGAGCACCACCCTCCTGCTCGAGACGCAGACGAGCATTGAGCTGGCGCCAGGACAGTTCGAGGTGCTCAGCCTGACCGTGCCCCTGCCCGCCGATGTCGCGCCGCCCGTCACGATTCAGGCCATCGTCGACCCCGGCTCGGTCGACTCGCCCAACGGCGCGATGAACGAGTGCAACGAGGACAACAACCTCGCCGACACGCTCTGCGCGCTTCCTGGCTGAGCCTGATTTCTATGCACGACCGTGACGTTCTGCATATGAAGGACGCGGCGACCGGCCGACATCGTTGACTTTGTCGGCAGGCTGCTAAGATCCAGGTGTGGTCCGGTTCTCGCTATCGCTTCTGCTGATGCTTGCCTCGGCGTGCACGCTCGAGCTGGACCCAGAAATCTCGTGTGGCGACGGGTATGTCGACCGAACCGCGGGCGAAGTCTGTGATCCACAGAGCCCGGCCTCGTTCGAGAACGCATGTCAGGATATCGACCCCTCGCGGACCGGAGTCTGCGACCCCACGACGTGCCGCATCGACATCCACGCGTGCCTACCCAGCTGTGGCAACGGCGAACTCGACCCCGGTGAGGAGTGCGACCCGGGGAGCGAGCCGCCGAGCAGCCCAGATGCCTTCGGGAGTCAACGTTCTTGCACCACGCTTACGCCCGACGATGCAGGCGGTGCGTATGTGGGCGGCGAAACGAACCGCTGCCGATCCGACTGCATGTGGGATCGCAGTCCTTGCCACCGATGTGGAGACGACCGCATCCAGGGCGAAGAGGTCTGCGATGGCAACTTGGATTCCGTGGAGCAGTTCGACGCCTTCTGCCTGAGCAACTGTGTGCCCCCCGAGGAGGACGAGCGCCCGGAGGCTGTTCGGTGCGGAGCCCGGTGCGCTTCCGACTGCCTGGGCTACGAGATCGATCCGGACGACCGCCGCTGTTGCATTCCAACAAACGACGCCTCCCACTCGGTGATCCCGTGCTGTGCGTTCGAAGAGAACGGTGTCTGCGTCACCGGCCTCGGCGGGGGCTGAGGCCTTCGCTACGCGTCGGGCTCTTCGTTGGACTCGCCCGCAAAGTAGCGGTCGACCACGCTGTGCCCAAAGTAGATCAGCGGCAGCGTCGCCAGAGCGATGAGAAACTTGTACGCGTAGTTCGTCACGCTCAGCTCCAAAACCTCGGCCGGCGTGATCTTGCCCGGCAGCCCGAAGGCAATCGTGTTGATCACGAACGTGTCGATGAACTGCGCGACCACGGTCGAGCCGACGGCCCGCAGCCACAGTAGTTGGTTCTTCGTCCGACGGCGGAGCCACACAAACACCGAGGCGTCGATCAGCTGGCTCAGCGCAAAGGCGACGATCGACCCGACGATGATCCACATGGACTGACCGAACACCCGGTTGAACGACGCATCGTCCACCGGGGAGATGTCGGCCGCGGGCACGAGCATGCACAGCCAGAGCAAGCCGAACGTGTAGACGATCAGCGCGATGGCCAGCAGTGTCAGCCGACGAACCGCTTTGGGCCCGTAGTACTCGTTGACCAGGTCGGTCGTGACGAACACGACCGGCCACGGGATGACCCCGATACTCATCACCCAGCCAAAGGCGGTGAACAGCTTCCCCCCCAGCAGCTCTCCCAATAGCGCGTGGGTGATGAAGACGCCCGCGAGCACGAAGAACACGAAGTCGCGCCGGGAAGACGGAGGCTGGGGACTCTCGCTCATGGATCCGCGGCAGGGTAGCGAACGATGGAGTCTGGCGCTTGGGCTACGCCAAAGGGGAAGCGTAAGCGGCCCTTCCGCCCCCCGTTACCCATCCATGACACGGCGCGCGACCTGGGGATGGACGCTTGCAGGCTTCCTGCTACTCGGCTGCTCAGGCGCCTCAACGCAAGCCGCGCCGCAGGTGCCCGAGGCACCACAGGCCTATAGTTTCACCCCAAGTCCGCTGCTCGAGCTCGCCCGCAGCGAACGCGAAATCCCGCCCGTCCGTCACCAATGGCTGCGCAAGCGCTTCTCGGATGAGCCCGCCGAAGACACCGTGGTCGATGAAGATGGGATCGTCCGAACGGTTCGCGTTCACCCGTTCCGGCTGGCCACGCCCGAGGAGCTGATGCGCGCCGCCTTGCGCCACGCCGAGTCCCGACGCCCACGCGAGCTCCACCCGACCCGGTTCTTGATTCGGGCGACCGGGGTCCGGGCCTCGACGCAACGCGGACGACGACGCGCCCGTCTGATCACCGACGACCACGACACCCAGACCGCCTCCTGTCTGGTTCAGGAGGCATCCGACCGCACCGACGTGATCCTTCGCGCCCCATCCGCCCTGGTGATCGAGGAGGCGATGCGGACCGGCCCGCTCAGCTACCGACTCACGGTCCGCTTCAGAGGAGACGACGCGCCCGAAGTGGAGGCCTCTCCTCCCGTGAACGAAAGCACCCAACGCTGTCTTCGGGAGGCGCTGACGCCAGGGCCCGGAGAACACCCCCGCCAGGCTCGCGTCACGCTGAGCGCATTCTCGCAGCGAGCCTACGGGCACAACAGCGGCGGCGCAGGACACCAACGTCTCGCAAACGAGGCCGCGATGCTGGGCTGGATCGAACTCGAGCGGGGCGCCCTCGAGGAAGCACTCGCGTACTTCGAGGACGCGCACTGGCTGTATCACCGGCCCGAGTACGAGCTTCTGCAGGCGATGGCGCTGCAGAAGATGGGGCGACCGAACATGGCGCTCAAACGCTACCGCGTGTTCGTCGAGGCTCGACCCGATGCGCCCGAGACCCCCATGCTCCGGGAGCGCATCGCGGCTCTCGAAGCAGAACGCCCCTAGTACCTCACGCCTGAAGTCCGTGCCCTCGGTTGGTCAGGCCTGCGTTCGGTACCGTCTATCCCTCCCGCTGCGCATCCCTTCGGGACGCTTCGCTCCCTTGCTCCGAACTCCTCCGAGAACCCGGAACGAACTTCAGAGCTGACGTACTAGTTGTAGGCGAGTTCGACGGCCTTGCGCAGGTTGACCGAGACCAGCTTCGAAACCCCGCGCTGCTCCATCGTGACCCCATAGAGCCGGTCGGCTCCTTCCATCGACACCTTGTTGTGGGTGATGAAGATGAACTGCGTGGTCTGGGCCAGCTCGCGCACCAGGCTGATGAAGCGCCCGACGTTCGCATCGTCGAGCGGGGCGTCGACCTCGTCCAGGATGCAAAACGGGCTGGGCTTGATCAGGAAGATCGCGAACACCAAACTGACCGCGGTCAGTGCCTGCTCGCCGCCGGAGAGCAACGCCAAGGTCCGCGGCTGCTTGCCCGGAGGCCGCGCCTCGATCTCCACGCCGGTCCCCAGGAGATCGGCGGGGTCGGTCATCTTCAGGTGGGCGCTGCCCCCCCCGAACAACCGAGGGAACAGCTGCGTGAACCGCTCGTTGACCGCATCGAACGTGGTCTTGAACAGCTCCTTCGTCGTCCGGTTGATCTTGTCGATCGCCTCTTGGAGCTGGTTGATCGCCAGCTCGAGATCGTCGCGCTGGTGGGTCAGATACTCGAAGCGACTCGAGACCTCTTCAAACTCGTCGATCGCGGTCAGGTTGACCTCACCCATCCGGGACAGGATGCGCTTGAGTTCCTTCTGACGTTCCCGCTCGGGGCGGCCGGCCAACGGACGGTCGTGATAGTCGATGAGGATTTCGGGCAGGAGCAGGTCGAACCGGTCGCGAACGTCGGCGAGCAGGTGCTGGCGCTCGAGGTTGATCTCTTGCAGCCCCAGCTCCACCTCGGCCACCTTGGTGCGACGCTCGTCGAGGTCGCCCCGCAACGTCTTCATCGAGGTCGACAGTTCGTCGATCCGCGCCCGCAGGCCTTCGAACCGCTCGCGAGTCTGGTGCATCGTCTCGGTTGCCGCCGTGCGCTTCTCGAGTAGCTCGGTCCGCTCGGTGGTTGCCGACTCGCTGGCGGCGTCCAACTCGGCCACCCGGCGTTCGGACGCCGCGGCGGTTTCTTCGAGCCGGCCGATCCGCTGGCGCTCGGCATCGGATTGCCTCGCGAGCCGCTCGAGGGTCGCATCGAGGGCATCGCTTTGTTGCTGCCACTTGGCCAGCGAGACCTTCGCCTCGGTCAGCGCGGCGGACAACCGGTCGCGCTCCTCCGCCAGGCTTTGTAGGGACGCCTCGCCGGTCGAAGCCTCGGCCTCGAGCTCGACGACCCGCATTTTGACCGGAGCGGATCGACTCGGTGAGCTGCTCGATCTCCAGCGAACGCTGGTCGATCTCGCGGCGCAGCGCGTCGGCCAGAGCGGTCTTCGCCTCGACCTCTTCTCCCAGCCGCTGCACCTCGGACGCGAGCTGCGTGCGCTCGGCTTCGGCCTGGACCCGTGCGGTCTCGGCCTCGAGGACATGCGTCTCGGATTGCTCCCGCTCCGCCTCGACGGAGGCGAGTTCTTGGGCCAGGGCCAAGTGCCGGCCACGGGCGGACTCGAAGCTCTCATCGAGCGAGGCGAGGATCTCCTGGAGTTCGCGAATCTCGCGTTTCTGCTGGAGCAGCGCGGCGTTGAGCGCGGTCGGAGAACCGCCAACGACGACGCCGGTAGGCTCCACCCGGTCGCCCTCGAGGGTGACGAGCGTGGTCTTCCCGGTCAGTCCGGCTTCCCACAACGCGAGCGCGCGCTCGAGGTTTTCGACCACCACGGTGTCGCCGAGCAGCGCGCCGCCCAAGGGACCCAAGTCGCCGCTGACCTCGACGAGGTCGGCGAGGCGGCCGAGCACACCGGCCTGTTCGGTGAGCGGCAACGGTGCCGGCGGCCCCTCTTGCGAGGCACCCGGTCCGTCGCTCTCGTCGGAGAGGTCCAGCACCTCGAACGGGCTCTCCCCGGTGGGGCCACTGATGATGGCGCTCTCGTCGGGGCGGTGCCATCCCAGAGGGACGCCCGGCTGCAAGTCCACGATGGTCCCCGCATCCTCAGGCGCAATCTCGGCGAGCGAGCGGCCATGTTTGGGGACAAACGTCGTCCGGCCTTCCTGCTCGCGCTTGAGCAGCTCGACCCCTCGCGCACCGATCTGCGGACCGTCGACGACCACGCCCTCGAGGCGGTCCCCGAGCACAGCGCTGACCGCAGTCTCGAGGTGCTCTGGCGCGTGCACGTAGTCGGCGAAGATGCCGTAGACCGCCTGCGACGCCCCTGGTGTGTCCTGGCCGCTGACGCTGCCATCCGTGTGTAGCTCGGGCGCGAGCTCGGCCCGGTGTTCCATCACCAGCTGCACGCCGCTGTCGCACCCGCGGTAGCGGTTCTGAATCTCTTCGAGAGACTGCAGCCTGGACCGGTGGCGATGAACCTCGGCCCGCTTGGTATCCAACTCGACTTCGGCCGCCGCCACCTGCTCGCGCAGGCTGATCCGAGCGCGGTCGAGTTCACCGCGCCGGGTTGCCAACGACTCGAGCAGCTCGGCGGCAGCGTCCGCCGCCGTTGCGGCGCGGGCGTGCAGCTCGGTCGCACCGGTCACGGCCTCCCGCTGTCCCTGTGCCGCGGTCTGCAGCTCCGTGAGGCGCCCCGTCGCGGCATCCTTGGCTTCGAGGTGTGACTGGTGCCGCGCCTGCGCACCCGCGAGGGCGGAGCGCCGCTCGCCGGCTTGGACCTTGGCCGATTCGATCCGGCCGCGGGTCTGTGCCAGCACGCGCTCGGCATCGCGGGCTTCGACCTCCAGGCGGTCGACCGCAGCCTGGGCAGGCTCGCTGTCCTCACCGGAGCGCAGTGCCGTGCGCTCGCCTTTCGTCGCATCGAGCTCGCCGTCGAGCCCTTCGAGGGTCCGAGTCGCAGCCTCGAGTTCGGCCCGTGCCTCGGTACCGCTGCGGGCCAATCCCTCGCGCTCTCGCTGCCGGTACTCGTTTTCGGCCTCGAGCAACCGCACCCGGTTGTCCAGGTCGTAGGAGGCCTGCTGGTGGTCGGAGAGCTGTCCCTCGACCCCGACCAGTTCTTTGTGCATCCCTTCCATCTGGGACTCGCGGGCCTCCAGAGATTCGCGGATGTCGCCCGTCTCGACGTCGAGGTTTCCGCGCCGACCTTCGAGGACGGCGCCGGTGCTGCCCAATTCGAGGTACTTGTGGGCGGCGGAGCACAGGTCGAGGTCGCGCAGCTCGGTCTTGTAGCGCTTGTAGCGTTCTGCCTTCTGCGCCTGACGTCGCAGCGTTCCGAGTCGAGCCTCGAGTTCGGCGATGACATCGGAGGTCCGCAGCAGGTTCTGACGCGTGGCGTCCATCTTCCGCTGCGCGGCTGCTTTCTGGGCCTTGAATCGCGTGATGCCCGCGGCTTCGTCGATGATGTGGCGACGCTCTTCGGGTTTGGAGTTGACGATCCGCCCGACCTGGCCCTGGGCGATGATCGAGTAGCCCTTGGTACCCGCGCCGGTCCCCATCAGCAGCTCCGTGATGTCACGCAAGCGGGCTGGGACCTTGTTGATGAGGTATTCGCTTGTGCCGTCGGCGAACAGTCGCCGGGTGATCGCGATATCCCGCGCGTCGAAGTGCGCGAGGTGGTCATCCCCGTTGTTCTCGAACGTGAGGGTGACCTCTGCCATGCCGCCGGGGCCTCGCGTGCTGCAGCCGGCGAAGATCACATCGGACATGCCGGTGCCCCGCAGATGCTTGGCGCTCTGTTCGCCCATGGCCCAGCGGACCGCATCAACGATGTTGGACTTGCCGCAACCGTTGGGCCCGATGACGCCCGTGACGTGATCGTCCACGAGGATCACCTGGCGGTCCGCGAACGACTTGAAGCCCTGAACTTCGACCTTCTTCAAACGCATGGCAGCAGCGGTTCAAGGGGTTAGCACCCCGCGGGTCACGAGGGGAAGACGGACGGACGCCCCGGGGATCTCGGCCGCGATCCCCGGGATCTCGCGAGATCGCCACGCAGATCACCTCTGCGGCGAGATCCGGAGATCGGCTGGTGTCGGCGACCCGGAGCTGGGAGATCGAATTCCGACCGCCCGGGGGATCTGATCGCAGATCTCACCGTGCGATCCCAACCCCTTGCGAGCGGGGTGCGACGCGGCGAAGCTGCGCGCACCGCCGCCTCATGGATCCCTTGCTGCTCATTGCCCTACTCGTGGCCGTCGTCGCGGCCGCCGGGTTCGTCATCCTCCGTCGGCGCGACCCCGCGCTCTCCGGCACCGTCGACCTCTCCCTGCCCCCCGCGCCGGGGGCCGACGAAGATGCGGAAGACGCTCCTGAGGAGGACGGCCCCCAAGCCCTGCCTGAACCGGTCGCGCGCCCCAAGGCCCCCCGTGATCAGGACAAGATCGCAGCGCGCTACCGCGAGGGTCTGGCCAAGACCCGCGGTGGGTTCGTCGCCAAACTCGCCACGCTCTTCCGCGGCAAACCCACGGTGGACGATGCCCTGCGCGACAACGTGGAAGAGGTGCTGTTCACATCGGACATCGGCACCGCCACCGCGCAGAAGCTGATGGACCGAGTCAGCGACGTCTTGGACCGGGAGGATGTCGCCGACGCCGACGCCGTGTGGGGGGTGATTCGGAGCGCTGCGCTGGAGATCGTGGATGTTCAGGCGCCGGCGCAAGACTTCGCCCCAGACCCCGCCCCGTACGTCCTGCTGATGATCGGCGTGAACGGAGTCGGCAAGACCACCACGCTGGGCAAGCTCGCAGCACGGCACGCCGCCGAAGGTCGCAAGGTCTTGCTCGTCGCCGCCGACACCTTCCGCGCCGCAGCGGTCGAGCAGCTTGGCGTCTGGGCGGAGCGGGTCGGTTGCGACCTTCACCATGGCGCCGATAAAGCCGACCCCAGTTCGGTCATCTTCGAGGGCATCGAGAAAGGCCGCGCCGGCGGCTACGACGTCGTGCTCTGCGATACCGCGGGCCGGCTACACACCCGCAAAGAGCTGATGGACGAACTCCAGAAGGTCGGGCGTGCGGCTGCGAAGGCCGTCCGGTCGGGCGTGCCGGATGCTCCCGACGGGCTCGGGCCCCACGACACCTTCCTCGTGCTCGACGCCACCATCGGCCAGAACGCGCTGGCACAGGCCAAGCTGTTCAAGGAGACGATGGACTTCACCGGCCTGGTGGTCACCAAGCTCGACGGCACCGCAAAGGGAGGTGTCGTCCTTGGGATCTGTGATGAGCTCGGCGTCCCGATCCGCCACATCGGAATCGGCGAAGGGATCGAAGACCTTCGCGACTTCGAGCCGCAGGCGTTTGTGGATGCCGTGTTTTTCGACGAAGACGGCGCCTAGCGCGCATTTCGGATCGGCAGGATCCGTCGGAACCTCGGCCTCTGTTCCGCGTGCCAGAGAGAGCGCGTTGAAGCCCTCGCCCCGATCCAGCCGGACCGGGGGCCCGCCTAGCACCGGGCGGCGCGCCGGCAAGCCCTGACAATCACAGCACATTGCCGCGCATGATCGCGCTCCCACGCCCCCGCGCAAGAAGACTCGCCATTGTCCCCAGAAGCCCCGAATTGTCCTGTTGTGACCAAAAATGCGCTGTGTTACGGTCCCCCCGCCCAATTGCCCCAGTGTCCTACCTCGGGGCCTATTTCAGCATGAGTTCGCGTCCCACGTCCCCCCGGACCTCGACCGCTCGCCGCGCCGCTTCCAATGAGCATCGCGATGCGCGAGTCTGCGCACGACATGTCGCCACACGCGGTGCATTCGGTGATACCGTGCGGCCGCAGCGCCTCGCGGCCTCTCCGGCCGGGCGGCACGAACCCCGCGCAACCCCCTCTCGAACGCCCACCCTGGGCAGCGTGAACTCCACTCGGGTGACCCTTTCCTTGAAGCTTACGAGCTCGAAGTCCACGTCCGCCAACCGGCCCATTCTCGGCCCAGCGGCATCCTCCTCGACGCGTATTTGCGCGTCGCAGTCAGCTCGGCGTCCGCGCCGGGCCCACGCGGATCTCCACTCCGCAGTCGACACGTTGAGGTGAGCAGCATGCGTCGCAACTTGTCCGGGGCCTCCATGGCCCTCGTCCCCCTTCTTTCCATCACCCTGCCCGCGTCCGCGCTGGCAGCCCCTCTCAGTGCAGGCAGCGCGGCGTGGACCACTCAGGTCCGCGTCCAGCCAGAAGCTGATGCCGAACCTGCGGGGGACGATGAAGAAGACCTGGTCATCATTGACGAGGGCGAAGAAGAGCCCCCGGCCGAAGGTGAAGACCCCGGCGATGGCGGTGACGCCGGAGTCGTAGACCTCGATCTCGACGATGACGACGACGGAAGCGTCGATGATGGCGCCACGCCTGAATCGACTGCCGACGACCTCGGCACCGAGGAGGACCAGATCCAGGCCGAGCGTGGCCTGATCACGGTCGTTCAGCGACAGCGCATGCTCAAGAAGAAGCGCTTCGAGCTGATGCCTCAGTTCGGGATCACGGTCAACGACCCGTACGTTCGTCACTACACGATCGGGCTCGACTTCAACTACTGGCTCAACAACCGGATGGCGATCGGCCTCACGGGAACGGGACTCCTCGGAGCCCGAACCCCGCGGTACGACAACATCAAGATCCAGGAAGGGTTGCTGCTGACCGCCAACCGTACGCTTTGGCAGGGCAGCGTCAACTTCACGTACAACCCGTTCTACGGGAAGATCGCCATCTTCAACCGCGCCCTACTCCACTGGGAGGGCGGCGTGGTCGTCGGCGGTGGTGCCCTGCAAACGCAGGTCATTCCCCGGTACGAAGCACTCCACGAGCCGTTCAGCACGGTCACTGGCGGAGGACACTTCGGTCTGGTCGGTCGCTTCTACGCGCCGAAGATCGACTGGGTGTCGTTCAACTTCGGCGTTCGCAGCTGGGTCTACGCAGACAAGCTCGAGCCCATCAACCGCGGCCCGGACAGCGACCTCATCGCGATGGGTGTCGGCGACGACCCGGCACTGGACGACCCCCAGGCTGCCAAGGACGCTTCGGACTTCCAGCTTGCGTTCAACGTGACGTTCTTCCTGGGCGTCAGCTTCTTCCTCCCAACCAGCTTCGAGTACAAGACTCCGCGCTAGGCCACACCGAAGAGGACCGACATGAACACTCGCAAAATCGCAACGTTCCTGGCTGTTTTCCTTGGCGCCGGTCTGTACGCCAACGAAGCCTCCGCAGCCAAGAAGAAGGGCCCGCTCGAGGGCGAGCCCATCGTTCGCAAGAAGATCCAGCTCCGGAAGTTCCGCTTCCAGCTCACCCCGTACGTCGGGATGTCGCTTTCGCAGCCGTTCGTACACATGGGGTACGTCGGCGCCAAAGCCACGTTCCACTTCGCCGACTGGATCGGTGTTCGGGGTACGTTCGGCTACGGCATCGTGCCGCTGGAATCGAAACTCCTGCGCGCAGTCAACAACGGTGGTCTACCGAGCGGCTACGCCTCGGGAACCACCGACCCCGACCTGCCGGTCAACCCCGCCAACCCCGAGGCGACGACCTGCGGCGGATCGGCTCCATGCCGGAACAACGGCGAGGTCGACAACCCGGCCCCGCTTCTCCACGACTTCCGCGCAGGTCTGGTCCGCGCCCAGTGGCAGGCATCTGTTGACGCCGTGTTCACGCCCTTCGCAGGCAAGCTTGGGTTGTTCTCGTCGATCTTCACCGAGTACGACATCTACGTCTTTGGTGGTCTCGGCCTGGTCAACTACGCCTCGCAATACGACGACGAGAGCACCTCTGCACAGAACGGGCTCTCCGAAGACGTCTCCTCCGCGACGTTCTGCAACGATCCCTCTCTGGGAGGCGCGCAGAACTCGGAGTGTCTGCTTCACCCGGTCCAAGCGGACACTGGCGTGAAGGTCGGCGGTAGCTTCGGCGGCGGCATCAACCTGTTCGCCGGCGTCCCCTGGGTCGCGATCAACTTCGAGATTCAGGACATCGTCACGGGCGTCAACCTCACCGGCCTCAACGCGACGGTCGACGACGTTCCGCCCCGCGTGAACGGCAGCGACCGCGACGTCTTCCACAACGTCACGTTCCAGCTCGGTGCCCGGTTCTACTTCCCCTTCAAGGCGAAGCGGACGGACTGACCCGGTCAAGCAACCGCATGAAAGGCGCAGCCTCTTCGGAGCCTGCGCCTTTTTTTGATCGCCAACACGCCACTGGCCGAGCGGGGTGCCGCGGAAGCCGGTCCCCCCGCTCAATCGCAGCCGGGCACAACACGGATGGAGTCGTCGGCCTCGACCTGCGTCGAGTACAAGCGTCGTTCGCTCTCCACCCCATCCGCATCGACGACCCAAGTCTCGAGGCAGGCATCGGTCAGGTCGACCTCGAGGGTCGCGATGAACGAGGTGCCCTCGGGCGCGACCGAAGCCTCATCCCCGCCCGCGGTGTCGACGATGCGCACTTCCGCGCCTTCATCGAACGTCCCCTCCAAGGCTCCGTGAACCTCGACCTCTTGTTGAGGCGCCTGCAACACGCTTGGCGGCGGCAACGGAATCGAGATCCCTCGATCACCGATCAGAACCGAACTGCGGTGCGCAGAGACGGGGGCCGGATCGTTGCAAGCTGCGGCAAGCACGCCAAAGACGAACAACGATGCGATCGAGCGACTCATCTCTCCCCTACTGATAGCAAACATCATACCGCGTTTCGTTGGCGTAGGTTCTTGGGCGTCTGCGACGCGGCATCCGCCGGATCCGGCAACCAGGTTGGCGCTTGAGGCCCCCGCCACGTCAACTCCGGTGCCCATCGAGTTCGAGACGCTTGAGTTTCTTCTGCAGGCCGTAGCGACTGAGCCCCAAGAGCTGCGCGGCTTGGGTCTGGTTGTTACCCGTGCGCTGCAGGGCCCGAGCGATGAGATCTCGCTCCATGCGCTCAACCCTCGGCCGGATCCGGAGGTCGTCGGGGTCGATGCCCTCCGGCTGGGCCGCACCCACAATCGCCGCCGAGAGGTCCTGCAACGCGACCGCCCCCTCGCACAAGGCGATCCAGCGCTGGACCTCGTTCTCCAATTGCCGGACGTTGCCAGGCCACGCGTACCCTCGCAGCGCGCGGACGACCGACGGCGCGAGGCGCAGCGCTGCGGCCTTGTGCCGGGCAAAGAAGTGCTCGATCAGCGGCAGGATGTCCTCCGGCCGCTCGCGCAGCGCGGGCAGGTTCACCCGCACGACGTTGATTCGGTAGAACAGGTCGCGACGGAAGGTCCCAGCCTCGACCATCGCCTCGAGGTCTCGGTTGCTGGCCGCGAGCAGGCGAACGTCGACCGAGCGCGGACTGGTCTCACCGATCCGGCGGACCTCGTTTTCTTGAAGCACCCGCAGCAGCTTGGTCTGCATGCCCATGCTCATCTCCGAGACCTCATCGAGAAAGATCGTTCCGCCGTTGGCAGCTTCGAACAAACCCGGCTTCGCCTTCTGGGCTCCGGTGAAGGCCCCACGAGCGTGCCCGAACAGCACGCTCTCCAGTAGCGTTTCAGGAATGGCGCCGCAGTTCTCGGCGATGAACGGTCCGCTGCTTCGGCTCCCCGCGTTGTGAAGGGCACGGGCGACCAGTTCCTTCCCGGTGCCGCTCTCGCCGTAGACCACGACCGGCACATCGGCATCGGCGACACGATCGATCAGCCGGAAGACGTCCTGCATCCTCGGCGCGCTGCCGATGATGCCGCGATAGCCATCGGTCGGTGGACTCTGTCGGCGCGCGTCCTCCCGCAGTGCCAGGACCTCGGCCTCCCGCTGCTCCAGCAGGGCCGCGAGCTGCTCCGAGGAGAGGGTCAGTGCCTCGGTCTTGTGCTCCAGATCCGCCAACGCTGCGGCGTGGGCAACGGCAAGGGCCGCCAGGTCGGAGAACGCCTCCATATGCGCGAGGTCATCCTCGCCAAAGTTTCCACGGCGCAGTCGGTGATCGACGTACGCAGCACCCAGGAGCTCGCCGCGAAACCGCAGGGGAACCGCGAGCACGGACCGGAGGTTGAGGTGACTGATGCTACGAGAGTCGTCGAACCGTTCGTCGGCGGCCGCGTCCACGCTGAGCACCGGCTCCCCGGAGTCCAGCACCCGGGTGATCACGGACCGCGAGTACGACGCGCCGTCCGATCCCTCGCTGAGCTCCCGAGTGACCGAGAGGTCGTCTTGGCCGGCCCGTCGTACGACGACGGCACCACGCTCGGCG
>OJGU01000082.1_pt1 | contig 65781 bp, 59 predicted proteins | sample 1594741 | NCBI WGS metagenome assembly OJGU01 (sample SAMN05416841, study PRJEB24817) | seawater metagenome | isolation source: Sea water | place: Canada:Atlantic | collected 2013-07 | reverse complement strand
CAAAGGTGTAGGGGTGGTTGAAGGATTCCTTCTCCACGTACTCATGCAGCCGCAGTGTCATACGGAATCCGTCCACCATCTCCGGTAGCTGGGGCCTGAATGTTGTCTTGCAGGCCCGGCAGGTGTATCGGCGGCGGACCACCCAGAGAGTGACCCGCTTGCCGTGGATGGGCAGATCACGATAGGGAACGTCACGCTTGCCGAACCGCACGAACTCACCCTGCACGCCGCACCCCTCGCAGGCTACTGGTGTAGGTGCTTCAAGCCGAAAATGTATGTCTTCATTCTGCTCATCAGAATCCACCAACTGGTACCCAGGAAGGCTTAACGAATTAATCATCTCCCGCCTTGATCAGAAAAACAGGTAGGTGGCGTAACCGGCAATCATCGCCATAGCAAAAATGACTGCTAAAAACGCCGCTAAAAGCTTCAGCGTGAACAAAGAGCGCAACAGAATGAGCTCAGTCAGGCTGGCTCCGGCACTGCCGATGATCAACGCTAGCACCGTCCCGGCACCCACGCCTTTGGCCATCAGAGCCGCTGCCAGAGGTATGACGGCTTCAGCGCGAATATACAACGGCACGCCGATGACAGCGGCAACTGGAATGGCAAAGGGATTATCTGGGCCTGCATACTGCTCCAATAAGTCAGTGGGCATGAAACCATAGATCACGCTGCCAATCGCAATACCGATGAGCAGGTAAGGCAACACATCGATAAAGTCCGACCAAGCTTCCCGCCACACACCACTGTACTTCCCTTCTTTCTTAACCGTGACAGTGGGTTGACTGTCACAGCATTCGCTAGACGTAGAGACTGTTGTCTTCCTATCAGCCCCGCAAGAAGCCGTCTTCGGAGTGGTGTCGCAGCTGTTGGTGCCGCAACTCGATGCGGTCGATGTAGCACTGCACGGGCTTGCTGATGAACTACATCCACTGCTCTCTTGTGTCGCCGTCCGGCGCACATAACGCTCGAAGCCAAGCGTGTGAAGCAGCCATCCGGCACCTACCGCGACCACCAAAGCGGCGAGCACATAGATAGCAGTAAGTGTCCATCCAAACGTGGCAACCAGCAGGCCGACGACGATAGGATTCAGCAACGGAGATGAGAAAAGAAACACCATCATCGGCCCAAAACCGGCCCGTGCCCGAATCAACCCTTTCAACATGGGGATAGTCGAGCAACTACAGAAGGGCGTTATAGCTCCTAAACCAGCAGCAAGAAAATAGCCTCGCTTCCCACTGGAAGTCAGTAACGCTTCCACCTTGGATGGTGGGATGTGACGTTGAAGAACTCCGACCAGCAAGCTAATGCCAATGAATAAAACCGATAGCTCGATAGCGAGAAAGGCGAACATGCCTAGAGCGTCTTGGAGTTGAGATGACATTCAATATTACTCCTATATTTCTAGTATTGTCGAAATGATGTACGCAGCCTACTTGCGTTTATCCGACCTGTCAACTATAATTCTAGAAACATCGAATTATTGGGGCGTGCTATGGATCACGAAAAGGTTGCAGCCAGCTTAGCTGAGCTAGGGAATAGTCACCGACTGTCCGTGTTCCGCTTTCTGGTCAAAGCTGGCCATGATGGGGCTTCGGTCGGAGATATCCAGAAGGGGCTGGGTATTCCTGCTTCGACGCTATCACATCACCTTGCGCGCATGGCCAAGGTAGGGCTGATCCGGCAGGAGAAACATAGCCGCACGATTGTCTGTATACCCGAGTATGGGCACCTAGAGAATTTGATCGGTTTCTTACAAGAGGAATGTTGTGCAGGTGTCCGGATTGCGCATGAACCAGAACCGCTTTGACGCTTGCCCAGCTCTCGCTGTCCTCCCTAGTCAGCATCGCTATGAAGACTCAGGCGAAGGTGGAAACAGAAAATTGGCAGTAGAGTAGGCTGAAGAGGATCAATCAGATAATCCGCTGAGAAAGATTTTCTTCTTTACATCTTTGGCATTTTATCAACCAGAAATTCCGGATACCCATTTTTACTTGCGACTTAAAGGGCAAGTAGTCGGAAGCATTCTCTTTATATTGCTCTATATAGGTTTTCTCTTTTGCAAGGAAGTCGGCAATCGCGGCGTCAAACTGTTCATCGGCTATCCAATGATTGGAATAAGTACTTATCGGTTCAAAACCGCGTTGAATCTTATGCTCGCCTTGCGCCCCTGAGTCGAAAGATTTCAGCTTCTGCTCAATACAATATTCGATGCCTTGATAGTAACAAGTCTCGAAATGCAAAAATTGATACTCCTCTAAAGAGCCCCAGTAACGCCCGTAGAGTGTATTTTCGTCACGCAGGCTAAGCGCTGCAGCAATGGGTGTTGCCTCTTTCATCGCCATTACCAGAACAAGATTCTGGGGCATTGTTCGCCCGAGGCTTTCGAAAAAGCCTTTCGTTAAATAGGCTTGCTGGCCACGCACATGATAGGTGTTTTCGTAGAATTGATAGAACGTATCCCACAACTGGGCGCTAATGTTTTGACCTGAAAGTCGCTCGAATGTGATGCCCGCTTCGCGCACCGCTTTACGCTCTTTGCGCAGGTTTTTACGCTTACGAGAATTAAAGCTCTCTAGATAATGCTCAAACGACTCATAGTCTCTATTGAACCAATGAAACTGAGTCGCCATGCGTTGATGGGCGCCATTGTTTGCCAAGCATGCGCTCTGTGAGGCAGTGGGAAACAATGTATGCCAACTGCTTGCCCCCAATCTCTGTGCTTCCTGCACCACTGACTTGGTGATCGCTGCACACATCTGCTCAAAATCCTCAGAGCTAGCCACTAATAATCGCGGCGCCTGGCTCGGCGTGTAGGGAATGGCTGTTAGCAACTTAGGATAATATTGATAGCCATGCTGGCGATAAGCATCGGCCCAAGACCAGTCAAACACATACTCTCCGTAGGAGTGGCCTTTTATATACAACGGCATCACGGCTACAGTTTGATCTTCTCGAATAACCTCTAGGTGATGTGGCTGCCAGCCAGTATCTGCACACACACTTGCGCTAGTCTCTAAAGCCGCTAAAAACTCATGCCTTAGGAAAGGGTTGCCCGAGCCTACAAGGCCGTTCCAAGTCGATGCTGGAAGCTGCTGGATACTCGGATGGAAACGAAATGCTAATTGTGCGGTCAATGTCTTTCTCTTATCTATCTCTGTATAGGCGTGATGGTAGTTAACAGCCTGTATTTCCTGCTATATTGCGGGCTTAACCGTGCTAAAGGAATTCGCGTGGAATCGCACAACCCGATCAATAAAATCAAGGAACACCGAGAAGCCCTGCGTAAGTCAGAACGCAAGGTCGCCGACTTCATTCTGGACAACAGTGCCGCGTTGATCAATATGCGAATCGTTGATGTTGCGTCAAAGGCGCAGGTTAGCGAACCCACTGTTTTGCGCTTTTGCCGCGCCATCGGTTATGACGGTTTTCAATCCTTTAAACTACAGCTCGCTCAACACCTTGGGGCGAATGGCAGTTATTCCCAGTTCTCGGTCGATGACAACGATACCGCGTCCGACCTCTGCAATAAGGTCTTCGATTCCACTATCGGTTCATTGCTTACGGTTCGTGATCAGCTGGATTCGACGATTCTAGAAACCGCGATTCACAAATTAAGCCATGCCGGCCGTGTAGAATTCTACGGTTTTGGCGCGTCAGGCTCGGTGGCTGCCGATGCCCAGCATAAGTTCTTCCGCTTGCAGGTATCCACCGCCGCCTACACCGACCCGCATATTCAGCTCATGTCGGCTATTTCATTGTCAGAAAAAGACGTAGTGGTGGCGATTTCCCAATCAGGACGCACCAAGGCTTTAATACAAAGCGTTAACTTGGCGCTTGAGGCCGGTGCTACGGTAATAGGCCTGGCGCCTGCTGGCACGCCCTTAAGCGAGCTATGCAGCATTGCCATACATGTCAATGTTGAAGAGGATCAGCATGAGTTTACGCCCGTCTCATCGCGCATTGCCCACCTATTGGTAATCGATGTGTTGGCAATGGGCGTGGCAAGATTCCGCAAAACCATGCTGAAAGACCACTTAAAACGTATGAATAAGAACCTGCGTACACTACGAACCTATAAGAGTTAGGGCCGCCTCGCCCCACTACCCTTACATATTCTTCATACGATGTTCCCAACGCCGGCGCGCGAATCGACGCATATTGGGAATATCGTCGGTCTCATCCATAATCGCTTGGCCGAGAATCGTTTCGATGATGTCCTCCATCGTCAACAAGCCTAACCATGTGCCATAGTCGTCATAGACCAAACACATGTGTTGGTGCTCTTTCAGTAAACTCGTGAGCACATTCTCAGCGCTTTCGTTATCCGTAATCACCTTCACCGGCTTCATCAGCTCACTAACTTGCTGATCGGGCTCTGCCTCTACGAGATCTGAGCGGAACACCACGCCATGAGGGTGACCCTCTTCGTCCAAGACTGGGTAACGGGAAAATTGGTCTTTTCTAGATAGCTCGATCATCTCTGTGACGGTTGTAGTTGTAGAGACATACTCACACACCGTTCTTGGCGTCATGATATCTCTGGCCTTAATGTCGTGCAGATCGAGGATGTTGGCGATCACTCTTTGCTCATCGATATCGAGCTCGTCTAACTCACGCCCTAAACTGGTCATCGCCTTAATTTCGGAACGAAGATCCGGGGTTTGATGCGTCTCTCCCATCCAAGAAGTAATGTGATCTGAGAGCCAAATAAAGGGTCTTAACATTAAGATTAGTAAAGTAAGAATAGATGGCAGGAATGGCGCAAAACTTCGCCAATAACGGGCACCAAGAGTTTTGGGGATGATCTCAGAGAAGATCAGAATCACCATTGTCATGACTGCTGAGGCGATCCCTAGATAGCCATCACCAAAGAGGACAGTCACCTGAGCACCTACCCCTGCAGCACCGCCAGTGTGCGCAATGGTGTTCAGCGTGAGAATGGCCGCCAAAGGCTGGTCAATCTTATCTTTAAGCTGTCTAAATACTGGGTAACTGGGAGACTCCTCATTTTTCAGTTGCGCCACATAGCTAGGCGTCACGCTCAAAAGCGCGGCCTCTAGAAGTGAACAAATAAAGGATATGGAGACGGAAATTACTACAAAAGCGATGAGCAAACTCATACAGGGGGGTGAAGAGCTCCAGAAAACTAAGGAGGCCAATACTACACTATCGCCCGAGACCCCCTCAACCGCTTTGACCATTGGCTTTGCAGCAGATCAAGTTGCAAGCCATCAAGCGATGAAATCCACTATTTGATCAAGCACTGATTCGGTTCTCAGAATCCTAAAATGCCCGGTTCCTTCGACCTCAATAAGACGTGATTGCGGCCAGTTCAGATGGACATTACGTGATTGCTCAAACGGCAACACCTTGTCATTAATATCATGCAAAATCAAAGCCTTAGAAACATTTATTTGTTTGACGAAATCACTCACATTGAGGCTAGAGACGTCCACGTTCATGTCTTCCATACGCTTTAATAGCCGTTGCAGAACCTTTTGGGACACCCCAACACGATCGGCAACATCGCTAATTCGTTCTGAAAAGCGGTCTGGCGTCGTGATCAGCGCTAATTTCTCTAAAGACAGAGTTTTATTGTGAAAAAGGGCATAAGTGACTGCAACACCACCAAAGGAATGGGAAATACAGCGCTGCACCTTCAACTCAAAGAGCAAATGCGCCACCAACTGCGCGAACTCTAAGGGGCTGGTTTCGCCCTTGCTGCTATAACCATGGGCGGGGGCATCGAAGGCATAAACGCGCATGCCTTTGCTGAGCAGTTTTTCTATTAGGTCACTGAAGTTTCCTGCCTGGCCCTCCCAACCATGAATCAACAGAACAGCCTCGCCCTCACCTTCCCACTCATAGGTGCGAATCTGAAAACCCTTGAATGCAATATCGCGCTGCTTTGCTGTATCTAATACAACAAGTTCGTGATCGCGCAGTTTCATCCTCTGCGGATTCGCGAGTTTGTCGTAGGCGATATTGGTAAACGTTTCAGGAAATATATTCGAGAGCGCTTTGATCAAGTGTTTCTTCAATGGTTCCTATTCGCCTTTATTCAACAGTGACCGACTTTGCCAAATTACGAGGATGGTCTACATCGGTGCCTTTGAAGATTGCGACATGATAGGAAAGCAGCTGCAATGGAATCGTGTACACAATGGGGGCTAGTATTTCTGGAATGGACGGCACATTAACAACATTGCAATTACTGTCATTCTCGAAACCTGCACTTTCATCGGCGAAGACGAAAAGCTTTCCGCCCCTTGCGCTCACCTCTGCTAGATTGCCCCGTAATTTTCCGAGCAATTCATCGTTTGGTGCTACCGCAATAATGGGCATCTTATCATCGACTAATGCTAGTGGGCCGTGTTTTAACTCACCTGCAGGATAGGCTTCAGCGTGTATGTATGAGATCTCTTTAAGTTTTAGCGCACCCTCTTTTGCAACAGGGTATTGAATTCCGCGACCAAGGAATAGTGCATGATTCTTGTCGATCAAATTGCGAGACAACTCTTTGATTTCATCATCAAGCTTGAGTGTCTTCGCCACCAAATCAGGCAATTCGTTCAAGGCTTTGACGTGTTTTAGTTCCACCTCTTCAGGCATACCATTGCGACGCGCCACTACCAGTGTCATCAAAAGTAGTGCACATAATTGTGTAGTGAATGCTTTGGTAGACGCCACGCCTATTTCTCTTCCGGCAGTAGTGAGCAAGCAGAAATCTGATTCGCGCACTAGCGAGCTTGTCGCGACATTGCAGATTGCCAAACGGCCTACATAATTAAGTTCACGCGAGTATCGAAGGGCTGCCAAGGTATCTGCGGTCTCGCCCGATTGAGAAATGGTGACAAATAGCGAGCCAGGCTGAGCAATGATATTACGGTAGCGATAATCGCTGGCGATATCGACAGAACAGGAAATTTTTGCGATGTTTTCCAGCCAATACTTGGTGATCATCGCGGCGTGAAAGCTAGTGCCACATGCCACTATCTGTACGCTTTTTACTTGATCAAAGATGGCCTTGGCTTTCACACCAAAAGCTTCTTCTAGCACATGGGTATCACTCACTCGGCCACTTAAGGTGTCGCGGATCACTTTTGGCTGCTCGTAGATCTCTTTAAGCATAAAGTGACCAAACTCGCCTTTTTCAACTTCTGCCACTTCGCTAGCAATATGAGTTGTAGGCCTTGTGACTTTCTTGCCAGCGTTCCATATGCGGATATTTTTAAGGCTTAGTTCAGCCACATCACCTTCTTCAAGGTAGATGAACCTATCGGTAACTTGGCCAAGCGCTAAAGCATCGGACGCAATAAAATTTTCACCAATTCCCACGCCAATAACAAGAGGGCTGCCACTACGGGCCACAATTATCTTATCGGGCTCATTGCTCGAGATAACACAGAGACCATAGGCACCATGGAGTTTCTTGATTGTTTCTTTGACCGCGTCTAAAAGATTGTGGCCATTATCTTTGCATTGCTGCTTGATTAGATGAACAACCACTTCTGTATCAGTATCTGATTGGAAGGCATAGCCATCTTTGATTAACTGCTCACGTAGTACAGCGTGGTTTTCAATAATACCATTATGTACTAAGGCTATGTCGTCATCGGATAGGTGCGGGTGGGCATTCTTTTCACTTGGAACGCCATGAGTGGCCCAACGAGTATGGGCGATGCCGATATGGCCTTCGAATTCGCGTTTGCTCATGGACTGGGCCAGTTTTTCAACTTTGCCCAGGGCTTTAATGCAGTCAACGGAATTGTCTTGCTTGTTCAATAGCGCCATACCGGCAGAGTCATAGCCTCGGTACTCAAGACGTCTCAAGCCTTCTAGAAGAATTCCGGATACATCCCTTTGCGCCACGGCGCCTACTATTCCACACATACTATTCTCCTGAGCCTTTATTTTTTCTCGGGTCTCTTCCAACCGTCTATATTCCGTTGACGAGCTCGCGCGACTGCCAGCTCGTTTTCACCGACGTCTTTAGTCACAGTAGAGCCAGCCCCAATTGATGCGCCTTTGCCTATCTGAACAGGGGCCACTAGCGCTGAATTTGAGCCAATGAATACGCTATCGTGCACGCGTGTTTGAAATTTATTTACGCCATCATAATTGCAAAATATTGTGCCTGCGCCGATATTGACGTTCTCACCAACAATCGCATCGCCGACATAACTTAGGTGATTGACCTTAGACCCTTTACCAATATTTGCTTTTTTAGTTTCTACAAAATTGCCTATTTTGGAACTATTGTTTAGGTGCGTTCCGGCTCTTAATCTTGCGAATGGACCTATAGAACAACTGTTAGCTACTGTGCTTTCTTCAATATGGCTATTGGCGAAGACTTGCGTATTATCCCCGATTACCGAATCTTTGATTACTACATTAGGGCCAATTCGTACATTATTGCCTAGACTTACTGTTCCTTCGAATATCGTATTAATATCAATCTCAACATCTTTTCCACACTCAAGGTGGCCGCGAATATCTATACGGCTTGGATCAAATAGCGTGACACCAGAGCGCAATAACTCTGCAGATTTCCTGCGTTGATAATGCCTTTCTAATTGTGCGAGCTGAACTTTGTTATTAACACCGAGCACTTCTAACTCATCATCTAAAGTTAATGTTTCCACGGTGCAATTATCTTCTACTGCCATTGCAATGATGTCAGTTAAGTAATACTCACCTTGGGCATTCTTTGGGCTTAATGCTGTTAACCATTGCGCCAATCTCTTTGCCGGGGCTGCCAAAATTCCGCTATTCGTTTCTTTGATTTGCTTTTGGCTGGAACTTGCGTCTTTTTCTTCTACTATCGCCACTGCCTGTTGCTGATCATTGCGAATGATACGACCTAGTCCGCTAGGATTGCTGCTGTTTACAGTCAGCAATGCGAGTGAATCGGCATTGCATGATTTTACCAGTTCTCGCAGAGTTTCATGCCTAATGAGTGGCACATCACCGTATAGTACTAATACGATACTTTCTTGATCGATTTGTGGAAGCGCTTGCGCTACGGCGTGACCAGTACCAAGTTGTTCGGCTTGTACTGCCCATTTGATATTGTCACCGTGGATTTGCTGTTTTACTTGTTCGCCACCAAAACCTACGACTACGTGAATCGCCCTAGCGTCGATGTCTTGTGCCGATTGAATGACATGGGCAATTAAGGCCTTACCCCCAATCTTATGCAAGACCTTTGGAGTGTCTGAATACATCCGCGTGCCTTTGCCTGCAGCAAGGATGACAACTTCTAGGGTGTTCATTGGTTTTGCTCCTAGCATCTATGATCGATTGCCATAACTGCACGTAGTTTAACCGAGTTTATGGCTTACTGGTGACTTGCTTTTTGTGGGACATAAAAAAAGGGTAGCCTAAGCTACCCTTTTTATCGATCAACTAGCGCTGCGCTTATTTGCGAATTTGTCGCAATGCACGCAGTTGGGCTGCCGCTTCAGCTAGTTGAGTCGCTGCGCGTGAGTATTCGAATTCCGAATCCTTATTCGCGATAGCGTCATTAGCGTCTTCAATTGCTTGCAATGCAGCCGCTTCATTAACATCGTCAGCACGCAATGCTGTATCCGCCAATACGGTGACCACACCGCTTTGCACTTCAAGAAAACCACCAGAAACATAGTAGATCTGCTCAGAACCGTCTTGTAACACAACACGTACTGGCCCTGGGATCAGGGCAGTCAGTAGTGGTGCGTGACCAGGTGCAATACCTAGATCACCCAATGTGCCGGTTGCGACCAGAATCTCGACCAATCCACTAAAGATACTCTCTTCAGCGCTTACGATGTCGCAGTGCATAGTCATAGCCATTTCATAGCTCTCTTTTAGCGTTTAACAATTACAGGTTTTTGGCTTTTGCCAATGCTTCGTCGATGCTTCCGACCATGTTAAAGGCTTGTTCTGGGATGTTGTCGTAATCACCCGCAAGAATGCCTTTAAAGCCTGCAATAGTATCTTTCAATGGCACGTACTTACCCGGAGTGTTGGTAAACACTTCTGCCACAAAGAATGGCTGGGAAAGGAATCGTTGGATCTTACGTGCACGAGATACGATGAGTTTGTCTTCTTCTGACAATTCATCCATACCTAGAATCGCGATGATGTCTTTGAGCTCTTTAAAGCGCTGCAATACAGTCTGTACACCACGCGCAACGTCATAATGCTCTTGTCCGATTACCAATGGATCGAGCTGACGAGAAGTAGAGTCTAGTGGGTCGATTGCAGGGTAAATACCTTGCTCAGCGATAGCACGGGACAATACAACTGTTGCATCAAGGTGAGCAAACGTTGTTGCTGGTGATGGGTCAGTCAAGTCATCGGCAGGAACGTAAACGGCTTGGATAGACGTAATCGAACCAGTCTTAGTAGAAGTAATACGCTCTTGAAGAACACCCATCTCTTCTGCCAGTGTTGGCTGATAACCTACCGCTGATGGCATACGACCTAGTAGTGCCGATACTTCTGTTCCCGCAAGTGTGTAACGGTAGATGTTATCAACAAAGAATAGAACGTCACGGCCTTCATCACGGAATTTTTCCGCCATTGTCAAACCAGTCAATGCAACACGTAGACGGTTACCGGGTGGCTCATTCATCTGGCCGTAAACCATCGCCACTTTAGAGTTTTCGAGTTTCTCTAAGTCGATAACTTTCGAATCAGACATCTCGTGGTAGAAGTCGTTACCCTCACGAGTACGCTCACCTACACCGGCAAATACTGACAAACCACTGTGGGCTTTAGCGATGTTGTTAATAAGCTCCATCATGTTAACGGTCTTACCAACACCGGCACCACCGAACAGACCAACCTTACCGCCTTTGGCGAAAGGACAAATCAAGTCGATTACTTTGATCCCTGTTTCGAGCAAGTCGTTAGAAGCTGATAGCTCATCATACTCAGGAGCATCACGGTGAATAGGCATGCGCTCTTTTTCACCAATGGCACCACGTTCGTCGATTGGGTTACCCAAGACGTCCATGATACGGCCTAGTGTTTCTAAGCCCACTGGGACGGAGATTGGGGCACCAGTGTCACTAACGTTTAGTCCGCGTGACAGACCTTCGGTACTGCCCATGGCAATGGTACGAACAACGCCGTCACCCAGCTGTTGCTGAACTTCTAGTGTTGTTTCTTTACCCTCTACCAACAGAGCGTCATATACCTTGGGGACTGACTCCCGTGGAAACTGTACGTCAATAACCGCACCAATAATTTGAACGATACGACCGCTACTCATGTTCGGTTCCTCTTAAGGTCTAAATCCAATATCTAGCTGAATTCTTTTTTACTAAATGTTTGCTTTCCAATTGCACCGCGCCGCGTTATACCGCTGCTGCACCACTTACAATTTCAGAAAGCTCCTGCGTAATTGATGCTTGTCGAGCCTTGTTATAAATCAAACCAAGGTCTTCGATAATGTCGCCAGCGTTATCCGTGGCATTCTTCATAGCCATCATGCGAGCGGCTTGTTCACAAGCATTGTTTTCTACAACGGCTTGGTAAACTTGCGACTCGATGTAGCGCCCGAGCAATGCGTCTAACAACTCTTGTGGCTCTGGCTCGTATATATAATCCCAGTGATACTTAAATGCTTTGTCTTGCGACGCTTCAAGTGGTAATAACTGGTCTACTGTCGGAGACTGCACCATTGTGTTTACAAATTCATTGCCAACGATATAGAGCTTGTCTATGTCACCGTTGGCGAACTTGTCTAACATGACTTTCACAGCGCCGATAACGTCTTCCACTTTCGGCGCTTCACCGATTCCGCGAATAGACGCAACAACATTGCCGCCATAGTTATTGAAGAAAGAAGTGGCTTTCGCACCAATGGCACAAAACTCAACACCCACACTCTTTTGCTTCCACTCTGACATTGCCTTAACTGTCGCCTTAAAGACGTTAATGTTTAGGCCACCACACAAACCGCGATCGGAAGATACAACGATGTATCCAACGTTCTTAACTTCACGCTCATTGAAATAAACGTGGTGGTATTCAGGTGTTGCATTCGCCACATGGCCTATCACGTCACGTATACGTTTCGCGTAAGGCTTACCTAGCTCCATGCGATCCTGGGCTTTGCGCATTTTGCTCGCAGCCACCATCTCCATTGCGCTGGTAATCTTCTGTGTATTCTTAATGCTGGAGATCTTTGTTCTAATCTCTTTGCCAACAGCCATATCTCACCGTTTAAATATCAATTACCAGGTCTGGGTAGACTTAAACTTCTCAATAGTCGCTTTTAGTTGTGCTGCGATATCGTCGTTGAAATCACCTTTCTCGTTGATAGACGCTAGCATTGCAGCATGTTCGCTGTTTGCATAGGAAAGTAGCGCTTTTTCAAATGCTACGATCTTGTCTAGTTCAACGTCTTTCAAGAAGCCTTCGTTAGCCGCGAACAAAACTAGACCCATCTCTGCCACTGAAAGTGGTGAGTACTGAGACTGTTTCATTAGCTCTGTTACACGTTGACCGTGCTCTAACTGGGCGCGTGTCGATTCGTCTAGGTCAGAGGCGAACTGAGCAAATGCTGCAAGCTCACGATACTGTGCCAATGCGATACGAATACCACCACCCAACTTCTTAATGATCTTAGTTTGTGCTGCACCACCTACACGCGATACAGACAGACCAGCGTTGATCGCAGGACGGATACCAGAGTTGAACAAGTCTGACTCTAGGAAGATCTGCCCGTCTGTAATCGAAATTACGTTAGTTGGTACGAATGCAGATACGTCACCAGCTTGTGTTTCAATGATTGGCAATGCCGTCAACGAACCAGTTTTGCCTTTCACTTCACCGTTGGTGAACTTTTCTACGTATTCAGCGTTTACACGTGATGCACGCTCTAGTAGACGTGAGTGCAAATAGAATACGTCACCAGGGTAAGCTTCACGACCAGGTGGACGACGTAGCAACAAGGAGATTTGACGGTAAGCCCATGCTTGTTTAGTCAAATCATCATAGATGATCAATGCGTCTTCGCCGCGGTCACGATAGTACTCGCCCATCGAGCAACCCGCGTAAGGAGCGATGAACTGCATAGAGGCAGGATCAGAAGCACTTGCAGCAACAACAATGGTGTACTCCATTGCGCCGTGCTCTTCTAATTTACGTACTACGTTCGCAATAGACGATTGCTTCTGTCCGATTGCAACGTACACACACTTAACGTTTTTGCCTTTTTGGTTAATGATCGCGTCCACGGCTACAGCCGTTTTACCAACCTGACGGTCACCAATGATCAACTCACGCTGGCCTCGACCAATCGGTACCATCGCATCGATCGCTTTCAAACCAGTTTGTACTGGCTGATCAACTGATTGACGTGCAATTACACCTGGCGCCACTTTCTCTACTGGAGAGCTTAGTTTTGCGTTGACTGCGCCTTTACCGTCGATTGGCTTACCGAGTGCGTCGACAACGCGACCTTCCAACTCAGGACCAACAGGCACTTCAAGAATACGTTTAGTACAGCGAGCTGTTTGCCCTTCTGCTAAAGTTTTGTAGTCACCAAGAACTACCGCGCCCACTGAATCTCGCTCTAGGTTCAACGCCATTCCGAAAACGCCGCCGTCGAATTCGATCATCTCACCATACATCACGTCAGCTAGGCCGTGGATGCGGATAATACCGTCCGAAACGCTGACGATCGTGCCTTCGTTTTTCGCTTGCACGGAAACATCGAGATTGTCGATACGCTGCTTAATGATTTCACTGATTTCTGATGGATTCAGTTGTTGCATGCTTTTTCCCTCATTCCCAGTTTTTCTAGGAATTCATTGCTTCGGCTAATTTGGTCAATTTTCCCCGGACAGAGCTATCGATAACGGTATCGCCTGCGCGTATGACTGCGCCACCGATCAGATACTGATCAACTCGCGTTTGCAAATTGATCTCTCTGTTCAAGCGAGTCTTGAGTGCCTGGGTAATTTTGTTCACAACTTCTTGGTTCAGTTCAAAAGCGGTAGACAGTTCAACATCGACTGTCTGCTCTTGATTCGCTTTCAACGCTTCAAATAGTTCGGAGATTTCTCCTACTAAAACGAGACGCTTATTTTCAGCGAGTAAGTGAACTAGCTTATGCGCTTTTGGCGAAAGCTCGTCACCGCAAATCTGGATCAGCGTGTCTGCTTGTTGCTGTGCAGTAAGCGAAGGCGAGAGTAAAAATCTACTCACCTGTTCACTCTTTGCCACGCTTGCCAGTAACTTTAGTGCCTGTGACCAGGCACTCAGCTCGTTCGCAGCCAAAGCAACTTCGAAAGTTGCCTTCGCATACGGTCTGGCTAATGTAATTGACTCTGCCATTTACTTATCGCCTTTTATAGCTCAGATGCGAGCTTCTTCATTAGCTCTTCGTTAGCCGCCTGATCGATCGAGGATTCCAGAATCTTTTCAGCGCCAGCTACAGCTATAGCCGCTACTTGAGCACGAAGATCTTCTTTCGCTCTTTGTAGCTCCATTTCTATTTCAGCTTTAGCACCAGAGATTAATCGTTGGCCTTCTTCGCGTGCTTTATCTTTCGCCTCTTCGACGATTTGATTAGCGCGCTTGTTAGCTTGCTCGATTAACTCAGCACCTTGCTGCTTGGCTTCACGCAATTCGTCTGCCGCTTTGTTTTGCGCAAGATTCAAATCACGTTGTGCTCGATCAGCTGCTTCGAGTCCGTCTGCGATTTTCTTCTGGCGCTCTTCCAATATGGCAGTGATCGGAGGCCAGACATATTTCATGCAAAACCAGACGAATACGAAGAATGCAATCGATTGTCCGATTATGGTTGCGTTGAGATTCATGCAGGTACCTCAAAATAAATAGTTGTCGTTAACTTCTAAAAGCTAACCGCCCGACTATCCGTTCGATCTTAAACGAATGGGTTCGCGAAAATGAACAGGAACGCCATACCAACACCGATGATGGAGATAACGTCCACGAATGCTGCAACCAAGAAGAACTGAGTTTGCAGTTTAGGGGCCAATTCTGGCTGACGTGCTGAGCTTTCAATCAGTTTGCCACCTAGGTTACCGAACGCTACAGCGGTGCCAGCACCACTGATGCCGAAAATGATGGCAGCAGCGATCAAAGAAAAAGCCTGTACAGTTTCCATTTTTATCTCCAAGTTTTACAAAAGGATCACAGTTGTGATTAAAGGGTTTAGTGAGTCTGGTGTGCCTGATTCAGGTACACAATTGTGAGCATCATGAACAAATATGCTTGTAGGGTTACTACAAGAATATGGAACACGGCCCAGCCAAAATGCAATGGTAATTGCCAGTAGCCTACCAAGGCGATTACTAAGAAAATCACTTCGCCAGCGAAGAAGTTTCCGTAGAGTCGTAATGCAAGAGATACTGGCTTAGCAAGAAAGCCTGGTAGCTCAAGAATAAGGTTTAGGGGCAATGCCCATTTGCCGAACGGGTGGAAGGCGAATTCGCCCAAGAAACCACCAAGCCCTTTGATCTTAATGCTATAGAAAATGATCAAGAAGAAGACGCTAATCGCAAAACCCAAGGTAATGTTCAGGTCTGTCGTAGGCACAGCTTTGAAATAGAGGTGTGAATCTCCTGCAATGGTTTGCGCTAGTAGCGGAATCCAATCAACAGGCACCAAATCCATGGCGTTCATCAGGAAAATCCAGCAGAAGATGGTTAGGGCTAGAGGTCCGATGAGGTCGTTTTTGGCGTAAAAACTGTTCTTAACATTGCTTTGAACAAATTCTACGATAATTTCTAAGAAATTCTGGAATGCGCCTGGCTTGCCGCTCGTCGCACCTTTAATTCCAAATCGGAACAGGGCAATAAACAAAATGCCTAGAAGAACCGAGATCATCATTGAGTCCACATTAATGGCCCAAAAACCCATTTCTGAGGCTTCTTGAGTCGAGTGGGCAAAACCCCAACTACCATCTTGGCGCTGACCAAAGGTTAAAAACCCAAGGTGATGCTGAACGTATTCGGTTGCAGTTTGCGCTGTTTCAACTGTTTCGTGAGAATTAGCCATGAATTAGTCTTTTGAATTCACTGTGTTAGTTTTTCGTTTTATCGATTAGCTGAGAAGTTGCCAGCAAACCGGTTATGTATACCAAAATGAACCCTGCAAACAGTGCTCGTGAGCTTAAAGGCTCGACATAAACAAAACTCAAAGCAAAACCGGCGCACATCAATGAAATCTTGACGGCCTCTCCGACATAAAACGCTCTGACAATTCTCTGTGCTGCTCTCGCACCTCTATACCGAAACGCTTTTATTGTGAAATAAGCATTCGGTATTGCGCAAATCAAGCCACCTAATAGCAAAGAGTAAGCACTTATCCAGCCCAGCGTCGTGTATCCGACTGTTGTTATGACACCAACAGCAATTAACTGGCTGGCTATTATCTTATAGATGGGAGGAGCTTTAATGGTCGACACGATGTAGTTAAGTTTCCTTAACGCGCTCTTTGTGGCGCCTTCGCTGCCATCCAAAGCGTCGCATTATAGGGAGTTTGATGGCTCTAATCAACATCACTTGCGCTCATTTTATATGCGCGAGGATGCCATCTAGTTCGTCTAGGCTGTTGTATTTCAATGTCAATTTGCCTGCACCCTTTTCTGTATGCAGGATTTGGACCTTTGCGCCTAGGGTTTCGGAGAGTGTTTCTTCTAGTTTGCGGATATCTGGATCGCTGACGTTTGTGGGTTTTTTCGCTTGCCCATCGTCACTTAAAAGCTTTCTAGCCAGTGCTTCTGTCTGCCTTACTGACAAGCCTTTGCCCACCACCAGCTGGGCTGCCTCGCTTTGTTGAGCCTCAGAAAGCGACAATAAAGCACGCGCATGGCCCATCTCTAGATCACCATGCTCCAACATTAGACGAACGTCTGGGGTCAGTGAAATCAAACGCAGCAGGTTTGTAACCGAGGCACGCGAGCGGCCAACGGCATCAGCGACTTCTTGCTGAGTCAGCTCAAATTCTTCTTGTAGCCGTTTTAACGCCATTGCCTCTTCAATGGGATTGAGATTCTCCCGTTGAATATTCTCAATTAATGCCATTGCTATGGCATTTTCATCGGAGACCGGCTTGATGATGGCCGGAATTGTGTCCAGCCCCGCTATTTGCGTCGCGCGCCAGCGTCGCTCACCGGCGATAATTTCATAACGGGTATCGGAAATAGGACGCAGTACGATGGGCTGCATAACGCCTTGCGCTTTAATAGAGGCGGCTAAATTTTGCAGAGCCTCTTCATGCATGTCTGTCCGAGGTTGATATTTTCCTCGTTGTATCAGATCAACTGGAATATTGCGCAAAGTACCATCTTTGTCTTTCTCTTTTGTTTGAGTACTTAGTGCAGGCAAGTCTCCTAGAGCAGCAGGTGCTTTAGGTTTACTCCCGCCCAATAGCGCATCTAACCCTCTTCCCAGTTTTTTCTTCGACGTCATTTTTATTTCCGTATTGTTTTAAGCTTGTTGCTTAGCTTGTAGCTGTTCATTTCTGCGGAGCATTTCCCCTGCTAGCGCAAGATAAGCAACAGCGCCTCTGGATTGTTTGTCGTACTGCAGCACGGGCATTCCGTAACTTGGCGCTTCCGCTAAACGGATATTACGAGGCACGACTGTGCGGTAAACCTTATCACCAAAATGGGTGAAGAGTTGCCCGGAGACCTCAAGCGTTAATTTGCTGCGCGGGTCATACATCGTGCGCAGGATCCCTTCAATCTGTAATTCAGGGTTTGCGGTAGCGCTGATTGCGCCAATGGTATCCATCAGTGCCGATAGCCCCTCCAATGCATAATATTCACATTGCATTGGAATGATGACCCCATGGGAAGCCACTAAGGCGTTGATAGTTAACATGTTTAGAGATGGCGGACAATCGATGACTATGTAGTCGTAGTCCTCATCAACACTGGCCAACACTTCTTTTAGGCGCTGTTCGCGATTCTCAACGTTGAGAAGTGCAATCTCTGCCGCTGTAAGGTCCCCGTTAGCGGGCAATAAATGACAGCCACCAGGGGTTTCCACTATAGCTTCTCGGGCTGTACATTCTTTCATCAACACATCGTAAATAGAGCGTTCGAGATCCGCTTTATCCACTCCGCTGCCCATCGTGGCATTGCCTTGTGGGTCGAGGTCGATTAATAAGACACGACGGCGTGTCGCCTGCAAAGACGCAGCCAAATTCACCGAGGTCGTGGTTTTACCGACGCCACCCTTCTGATTCGCAATTGCCAATATTCTAGACACGAAACCTACTCCGCAGCCTGGGCTGTCAGTTCTATGATATGTCGTTCACCAATATATCCAGGAACATTTACTCGATCAGCCTTCGTCATCACAAATCCGCTAGGAATTGCAGCAAGCTCTTCCTCTGGGTACAAACCTTTCATGGCAACGAGACGCGTTTGCTCTGCCACTACTAGGTGTTTCGTGACATTAATCATATCTTCCAATGTCGCAAAAGCTCTGCTTACAATGATGTCTAGTGGCTGGTCGCTTTGATAGCTCTCTACTCGCGCATTGATGGCTTCAACATTATTAAGCCCAAGTTGTAGCTTCGCTTGGAACACAAAACGGGTTTTTTTGCCGTTACTATCGAGTAAACCAAACTGTTTTTCTGGAAAGCAGATGGCTAGCGGGATGCCCGGTAAACCTGGGCCAGTGCCAACATCCAAAATGTGGCTTCCCTGCATATAGTCGACCATGGTGAGGCTATCCAGAATATGACGAGACAGCATCTGAGCTGGGTCGCGCACACTCGTCAGATTAAACGCCTTATTCCATTTAAGCAGCAAACCTAAATATTCTAGTAATTTGCCTTGTTGCTCTTGCGACAAAGACAAGCCTAAGTCTTTTAACCCTGACTGCAGTTGTTTGGCAATGCCCGCATCCAGTTGCTCGCTTGAACTTCCCATACTCATGCGGTTTTTGCACGTACAGCTTGATATTTCTTAAGATAAATCAACAAAAGCGACACAGCCGCTGGGGTCATCCCTGGGATTCTTGATGCCCGCGCTATATTCTCTGGGCGGACACTCTCGAGTTTCTGTTTTAACTCGTTTGAGAGCCCCTGCATTTGCTGGTAATCGAAATCATGGGGCAACTCCGTGTTTTCTTGACGGCGCAGCTTCTGAATATCTTCTTCCTGCCTATCGATATAGCCTTTGTATTTTATTTGAATCTCGACTTGTTCTTTGACATCGCTAGGAAGCTCATTGCCCTGCTCCCCTTCGACTGCGACAGCTTGCTGTAAGGCATCGTACTTAATTTCAGGGCGAGCAAGCAGATCAGCTAGGCAGTATTCACGGCCTATTGGTTTGTCTAAAAGCGCGTTAATCTTTTTGGCCGGCTCTGAGTCTGCTTGAATCCAAACTTTCTTCAGTCGCTTTAGCTCATTGTCGATCTGTTGGCTTTTTTCGCTGAATAACGCCCAACGATGATCATCGATCAAGCCTAACTCACGGCCAATGGGTGTTAGTCGAAGATCTGCGTTATCTTCACGCAGCAATAAGCGGTATTCCGCTCGGCTAGTGAACATTCGGTAAGGCTCATTAGTCCCTAAGGTGATCAAGTCATCCACTAACACACCGATATAGGCTTGATCGCGACGCGGGCACCAACTTGGTTTGCCTTGTGCTGACAAGGCCGCATTTAAACCTGCTAGTAAGCCTTGGGCCCCAGCCTCTTCATAGCCTGTGGTGCCGTTGATCTGGCCAGCGAAATATAGGCCTTTTATAAATTTCGTTTCCAAAGAGTAGTTTAGGTCTCGTGGATCGAAAAAATCGTATTCGATAGCATATCCAGGACGAGTGATATGGGCGTTTTCAAAGCCTTTAATCTGACGCACGAGTTCTATCTGTACATCAAAAGGCAAGCTCGTTGAGATTCCGTTCGGATAGAGTTCATGGGTGTTCAGCCCTTCTGGCTCAACAAAAATCTGGTGCGACGCCTTATCAGCAAAGCGCATGACTTTGTCTTCAATGGACGGGCAATAGCGTGGGCCTAGACCTTCGATCACCCCGGTATACATCGGTGAGCGGTCCAAACCACCGCGAATAATTTCGTGGCAACGCTCATTTGTCGAGGTGATGTAGCAATTGACTTGTTCCGGGTGTTCGTCGGCACTGCCGATATAAGACATCACAGGAATCGGGGTGTCACCGGCCTGCGCTTGCATGACCGAGAAATCAACAGATCTAGCATCGATACGAGGAGGCGTGCCCGTTTTCAAACGAGCGACTCGAAATGGCAATGCACGAAGTCTTTGCGCAAGGGCGATCGAGGGCGGATCTCCTGCACGACCACCTGAGCTATTTTCCATTCCGATATGTATTTTTCCGCCCAAGAACGTGCCTGTAGTCAATACAACATTGGGCGCACAAAACTTCAGCCCCATCTGTGTCACTACCCCTGCCACCGCCTCGTTCTCAACGATCAGGTCATCGACAGCCTGTTGAAAAATATCGAGATTTTCTTGGTTTTCGAGCATTTCTCGAATAGCGGCTTTGTACAATACTCGGTCAGCTTGCGCACGTGTGGCGCGCACTGCTGGCCCTTTGCTGCTATTCAAAACGCGAAATTGGATGCCCGCCCGATCTGTGGCCCTAGCCATGGCGCCACCCAAGGCATCGATCTCTTTCACCAAATGGGTTTTACCAATCCCACCAATTGCTGGGTTGCAGGACATTTGGCCTAAAGTTTCGATGTTATGGGTAATCAAAATCGTACTGACGCCCATGCGCGCAGCTGCCAAAGCCGCTTCAGTGCCGGCATGGCCACCACCGACGACAATCACATCGTACTTTTTTGAAAAATCCATGAAACACCTGTCATTGGGCAAATACAAAGGGTCGATAAGTATAAGCCTTAGAATCTAAATTTGAAGTATTTAATTTTATTGAAGAAAACGTGAAATGCTTTTTAAAGATTTAATTAGTATTAAGTTATAAATAGTTAATAAAACCTTAAAGATATTAATACTGATGTTATTAATGGTAAGGCTATTTTCTGTGGAGAACCTATTATTACCCTTTAATTACAACAAGTTAAGCTATACATAAGTCAGTGGGCGAAACATGTTTAAGGTCTTTAGAACAGCTTTGCAATCTGTGGAGAACAAGCGAAGTTATACATAAGCAAATTTTGGCCTAAATTCCATCCACCGATTGTTACTAGATATAGACAGCTTTATACACAGCTTGTCACCGGCTTATACAGTGGAAAAAAACTTATTTTCCGACACAAAAACTAGAGAAAATTTTGCCTAATAGGTCATCTGTTGTGAATTCACCAGTGATTTCACCTAAACAACGGTGGGCTTGCTTCAAATCTTCGGCAACTATTTCGCCTTCTCGTTGCCCTTCAAGTTGCGCTTTGGCTTGTTCTAAAAACGTCTTTGTTCTTTTTAAAGCATCAAGATGTCTGCGTCTGGCGATGAATCCGCCTTCCCCGCTTGGTGAGAAGCCCATACAGTCTTTTAAATGCTGTCTTAATAGCTCTAAGCCTTGTTGAGACTTTGCTGAAAGCGAGATTTCGGTGATGGCCATATTGTCAGAATGCAGAGTGCGTACCGAACTGTCCTGATCAATGAGATCAATTTTATTTCGAACAATACTAAGGCGATTGATGTTCGCTTGGGCGAATAAGTCATCTAGTCCTAGAGAGGCTAAGAACGCCGGCAACATTGAAAGCTCAACGTCATCTTGGGATGCATCTAGTACAAGCATGATCCTATCTGCATCACTTATAGCCTTTATTGCACGGCGTATCCCTTCCTTTTCAACAACATCATCGCTCTGTCTGAGCCCTGCTGTGTCGGTTATATGTACAGGCATGCCGTCGACATTGATTTGCTCTACAAGGGTATCTCTGGTCGTCCCAGCGATATCGGTAACGATGGCACTGTCTTTTCCAGCAAGCGCATTAAGAAGACTAGACTTGCCAGCATTGGGTTTACCTGCGATCACCACAGACATACCTTCTCGTAAAATTGCGCCCTGCTTTGCCTGCGCTAGTATTGAATCAAGCTCTATAAGAATCGATTCGAGAGTTTGAGCTGTCTTGCCTTCTGTTAGAAAATCAATTTCCTCTTCAGCAAAATCGATGGAGGCTTCAATGTAAACTCTAAGATCGACAATAGACTGGCTTAAAGATGAAATCAGTTTTGAGAAATCACCTTGCAAAGTTCTTATTGCGCTACGAGCGGCCTCTTCACTACTGGATTCGATTAAATCTGCTATGGCCTCTGCCTGAGTAAGATCCATCTTGCCGTTTATAAAGGCGCGTTCGGAAAACTCACCTGGACGAGCCAGGCGTGGGCCTAATAATAAGACTTCTTTAAGAAGGCGATCGAGAATGTAGGAGCCACCATGACCTTGCAGTTCAAGAACATCTTCGCCAGTGAACGAGTTTGGGCCCGGAAAATAAATTACGATTCCTTGATCGATCAGTTCAGAATTTGAGTCGTAGATTTTGCTGTAATGGGCGTGTCGTGGGTCGGGAGTGAAATGCAGAAGGGTATTGGCGATGTGTTTCGATAAAGGGCCTGAAACCCTAAGGACGCCGACACCACCCCTACCAGGTGGTGTCGCGATTGCGCAAATAGTGTCGCTGTCAGTATTTAGAGTCATTCACATTACGCGTTCTTTGCTTCGTACTCTTTCTCTATTTTCTTCGTAATATAATACTGCTGAGCAATACCAAGTACACTGTTAGCTAGCCAGTAAAGTACAAGCCCGGCTGGGAACCATAAGAAGAAGATAGTCATGACAACAGGCATGAAGCGCATTATTTTTGCCTGCATTGGATCTGCAGGTGCTGGGCTTAAAAGAGACTGCGCATACATCGACGCACCCATTAAAAGTGGCAACACAAAGAAAGGATCCATTACAGAGAGGTCGTCAATCCACAACATGAAAGGTGCCTGACGTAATTCTACACTCTCCATTAGTACCCAATACAATGCGATAAACACCGGCATTTGCACGAGCATCGGCAAGCATCCGCCGAACGGATTGATCTTTTCTTTTTGATAAAGCTCCATAGTGGCTTTTTGTAACTTCATGCGGTCATCGCCATAACGCTCTTTCAATTGCGTCATTTTCGGCATAACACGACGCATATTGGCCATGGATCGATAACTGGTAGCGGATAATTTGTAGAAGATCACCTTTACCGTAAGTGTTAGAAGCAATATAGACCAACCATAATTGCCTACAATGGAATTGATTTGACGCAGCAACCAATATATAGGCGATGCTGCAAACCAAAGCCAACCATAGTCGATGGTGAGGTCTAAGTTTGGTGAAATATCTCTTAGAACATACTGGTCTTTCGGGCCGGCATAAAATTCGACGTTTTGCGTACCGCTTTGACCAGGAGCCACTGTGAACTCAGCGCTAGTGAAGCCACCGATATACTCGTTGCTATTTTGTGGATTCTTACGCATTGAGTAGGTGTTGTTGGCGTTCTCTGCGGGGATCCAAGCAGAAATAAAATAATGTTGGCTCAAGGCAATCCAGCCACCCGTCATCTGGTATGGTTCAATACCATCGTCAACGTCATCGAAACTGTTTTTAGCATATGGGTCATCGTCGGCAGTAGAAGCAAAACCTAGAAATGATGACGCACCAATGCCTCCACCTGAGGCACTTGGATCGGGGTAATTAGTACGGTTGATCTGTCCGAACACATTAGCGCTCCACGGAGCATTGGTGTTGTTATTAATCTCATAAGTGATGTCGATCAAATAACTACCACGCTCGAAGGTAAAGCGCTTAGTAATCGCGACACCGTTAGCATCGGTATGGCGCATCGCTACTTCTAATGTATCGGCGTTTTGTTCAAGTGTATAAGTCTCCGCTTGGGTCTCATACAAAGCGCGTTGGCTAGAATCGATGCCATTACGCCCGACTAAACCACTCTTGGCGACATAGAGTCTTTGCGGGTTACTTTCCAATAAGACGAACGGGTCATCCTCTACATCTATGTTCTTTTTGAACTCCGGTAAAGACACTTCAATGATGTCACCACCATTGCGATCCAAGACCACATTCAAAACATCGGTGTGTACCGTGATTCGTGTGTCGGTCTGGGAGATAGACACTGTCGGTGCATTATTAACAGTAGGGATATCCACTGCAGAGCTATTGGTCACTGCAACAGAGGGCAAATCGCTCTGCGGAGCCTGTTGATCTGCGCTTAGAACAGGCTGTTGTACCGGCTCTGTAGCGGGAACTCGCGGATAATCCTCTTGCCAGGCAAGAAGGAGTAAGTAAGAAACGACGGCCAAGCCACCAAAAATCAGATATTTAATAGAGTCCATGTTTTGCTACTACAGAGTTGATGACTTTGAGGGTTCAATGGAGATTTTTGGTTCAGGGACTAGATCGATACCACCAGGATGCCAAGGGTGGCATCGCATAATGCGTTTAGCTCCTAAACCAATACCACGGCTTAAACCGTGTTTTTCAATAGCTTCTTGAGTGTAATGCGAACAAGTAGGGTAAAAACGACACTGCCGACCAATCAGCAGACTTAAAGTGTGCTGATACAGTGTGATTAATCCAATAGCAAATTTATCCAGCATTCTCGGTTTCTCGTGTGTCGGATTTTTTGCGTGCTTTTTGAGTGATATCCACCCAATGTCGTTCAATTTTCCTTCTAATCTGTTCGTTGCTAAGTGCGCCTAAGCCACCACGAGCTAGGATAACGATGTCCAGAGTAGGGAGCAAACTTTGATTGTGCCTGAACGACTCGCGCAATAGTCGTTTTACACGATTTCTTTGCACTGCCTTTGCGATATTCTTCTTTGCGATCACAAGGCCTAGACGAGGGAACGGAGTGCCGCTGTCAGTCGCTAGTACAAGCAATTGCTGACAGGAGACTTTATAGCGGGTGTTCTTAAATACAGGTTGGAAATCTGCGGCACCCAGCAGACGCAGCTTCTTGCTAAAGCCAAAGTCAGACACAGGTTCTTCTTTCTTGAGTACCGCAGATGGAAGAGAGAGCCTTAGGCTGTTAACTTGGCTCGACCGCATGCACGACGACGCTTGATTACAAGACGGCCGCCTTTAGTCGCCATACGTGCACGGAAACCGTGTGTACGAGCGCGCTTAATTCTGCTTGGCTGAAAGGTTCTTTTCATGATGATGTCCAGAATGTTTCTTAAAAGTGTATTTGCCGGATTTAAACCGAGCGCGAATTCTAGATGTTTCAAGCGCTTAATGCAATTATTTAGAGAAGAAAAACAAGGAAATATCTTCGCTAGCAGATATTGTAAAAAATACAGTGAGTTACGTTTTATACGTTGTTAATAACATCTTATCCACAGCTTATATTTTTACACAATGGCGGTTTTTATGGTGATATTTGCACTGTGTTTTACAGGGTTTGTTGTTATAAGTTATTGAAATATAAATAATTAATTTTTTCGAAAAACATCGCTTTAGAATGTATTGTGTGTGGATAACTATTTGCAGCCAAGCTAGAATTGCTCTTTATTAAAACTCCAAATGATTTATTGAAGGTAATAAGAAGAGTGAATTCGCTAAACTGGCAAAATTGTGTAAGTAGTCTAAAGAATGAATTGCCCTCCCAACAGTTTAATACTTGGATAAGACCCCTCCATGCAGAAACTGCACCCAATGAACTTCGCTTGTACGCTCCTAACCGTTTTGTGTTGGATTGGGTAAAAGAGAAGTTTCTGGGCAGGATACGCGAACTGCTAAAAGAGCATTCTGATAACGATCATGTAGACCTCGTCTTTGCGATTGGGTCACAAAGCCAGCGTGAGCAAAATTCAGCAGAGCAAGCGGTGCCATTAGAGACCGTTGAAAAGCTTGAGAACACCCTTTCTCGAAATGCCGGGCATGAGTCTGTAATAGTCACTCCTCCTAGCCGTGACATCATTCAACCGCCAAATCGAGCGACTAGCCTGATTAAACGCAGCTCCAAGAATATGGAGGTGATAATCGATGGTAAGCTCAGACATAAAGGCAGCCTGAACCCAGAAAATACTTTTGATAATTTCATTGAGGGCAAGTCGAACCAACTGGCTCGTGCTGCAGCGATGCAAGTGGCTGAGAATCCAGGGGGGGCTTATAACCCACTCTTTATATATGGTGGTGTAGGTTTAGGTAAGACTCACTTAATGCACGCGATAGGTAACTACCTTGTTGCCAGAAAGCCAGATGCGAAAGTCGTTTACCTGCACTCTGAAACCTTTGTTGCTACGATGGTGACGGCGCTGCAATTAAACGCGATTAATGAATTCAAACGCTATTATCGCTCAGTAGATGCACTTTTGATTGATGATATACAATTCTTTGCTGGCAAAGAGCGCTCGCAAGAAGAGTTCTTCCACACCTTTAATGCTTTGCTAGAAGGTGGCCAACAAATTATTCTAACAAGCGATAGATATCATAAAGAAATCAATGGCTTAGAAGAAAGGCTCAAGTCTCGATTCGGTTGGGGTCTGTCTGTCGGAGTTGAACCACCAGAGCTGGAGACGCGAGCGGCGATCCTTATTAATAAGGCAGAACAAAGTAATGTTGAGTTGCCCAGTGATGCCGCGATGTTTATCGCGCAAAGACTGCGCTCTCATGTACGCGAGCTCGAAGGCGCGTTAAAGAAGGTGATTGTGCACGCGAACTTTGTTGGCCGCCCTATCGACCTAGAGCTTGTAAAAGAAGCGCTGAAGGATTTGTTTGCGCTACACGATAAGATGGTCACGATCGATAATATTCAGAGATTGGTGGCGGAATACTATAAAATCAAAATGTCGGACATGCTTTCAAAGCGTCGTAATCGTTCGGTGGCAAGACCTAGGCAAATGGCGATGAGTCTTTCGAAAGAGTTGACCAATCATAGCTTGCCTGAGATTGGCGATGCCTTTGGTGGAAGAGATCACACAACCGTGTTGCACGCCTGCAAACAAGTGAAGCATTTACGAACAACGTCTTCGGACTTTTCTGAAGATTACAATAATTTACTAAGAGCGTTGGCCACCTGATAGCGGTTGCTTCATGCGATAATGAACGTATTGCCATATTAATAAAACTGACTGAGTGACATAGCTATGTATTTTGTAATCTCTAGAGAAGCCATTCTTAAACCTTTGCAATTAGTCTCTGGTGTTGTCGAGCGTCGACAAACTCTTCCAGTTCTTTCAAATGTCTTGCTGTCTTTAGATCCTAATGGGGAGTTATCCATAACCGGGACTGACTTGGAGGTGGAGTTGGTTGGTCGTGTGCAGGTAGAAGGCACAACAAAACCTGGCGAAATTACAGTACCAGCGCGAAAACTGGTCGATATTTGTAAGTCACTTTCAGACGATGCAATGCTAGAGTTCACGGTAGACGAGAATAAAATGATCATTAAGTCAGGCAGAAGTCGGTTTAGCCTGGCTACCCTGCCAGCTGGTGAGTTTCCTAATACAGAAGAAGAGCCAGGGACGATTGAATTAAGCCTTTCTCAGTCTGCATTAAAGTCTTTGTTAGATGGCACTTCATTCGCTATGGCGCAGCAAGATGTTCGTTATTATCTAAATGGTATGTTGTTTGAGCTGGCAGCTGATTATTTGCGCGTTGTCGCAACAGATGGTCATCGCTTAGCCATGCAAACAGTAGCAATGACAAATGATGTCAGTGAGCCAGTTCAATTAATTCTGCCTCGCAAAGGGGTCATCGAGCTTGGCCGCCTTCTAACAGGTGAAGAAGCCGATATCTCGATCGTCTTTGGTAGAAACCATGTGCGTGCGCGCACTTCTGATACTACGTTTACCTCTAAGCTTGTCGATGGCAAGTTCCCTGACTACAACAGAGTGCTTCCTAAAGGTGGAGACAAGTTGGTTATCGGTGATCGTCTAGAGCTTAAACAGGCTTTTGCGCGTACCTCTATTCTTTCCAACGAGAAGTATCGCGGAATTCGCGTGTTGCTCAGCAATGCTGAAATGAAAATTCTTGCCAATAACCCTGATCAGGAAGAGGCGGAAGAGTCAGTTTCAGTCGATTACGAAGGCGAGTCTTTAGAGATTGGTTTTAATGTGAGCTATTTAGTGGATGTGCTGACGGTGCTTTCTTCTGAAAAAGTTAAAATGACCCTTCTCGATTCTAACTCCAGCGCCCTTCTCGAGTCAGCCGATGGTGCCGGAGAAGCTGTTTATGTAGTTATGCCAATGCGGCTATAAGCGTATTTTGCAAACCTACACAGCAAAACTGATCTACTAGTAATGGCGACTATCTGCAGGCTGGATGTTTTACGAGTCAGGAATCTTTCTGGAGTACAGATTCGGCCCGCAGATAGAGTCAATATCATCTTTGGCAATAATGGCAGTGGCAAAACAAGCCTGCTTGAAGCTATCTATATGCTCGGTCTCGGGCGGTCCTTTCGTAGTTCAAAAATTGAATCGGTGATTGATACTAAGTCTGACGACTGCGTTATTTTTGCAGAGCTAGATGCCGGTGTAAGCATTGGTTTGAATAAAAGCCGTAAGCAAGGGCACCTTCTGAAGCTCTTGGGTGAAAGGCAGAAAAGCTGGGTTGATACCGCTCGCCATTTACCTTTGCAGATTATTAATTCAGATAGTTTCTCACTATTAGAAGGTAGCCCTAAGATAAGGCGCAAGTTTTTAGATTGGGGAGTGTTCCACGTGGAACATGAGTTTGCTCTCGCATGGCGTAAAGCGAATAAATGCCTTGCTCAGAGGAACCTACTTCTTAAACAAAAACGATTAGATAAAACCCAATTAGAGGCTTGGGATACGGAGTTCTCGCAATTGGGCACTCAGATCGATGAGCAGCGTAAGGTCTATATGGAGACATTCCTGCCTATCTTAAACGATGCCCTTCCCCGTTTAATAGAGATTCCAGATTTAAAAATCACTTATGAGCGTGGCTGGGACGCAGATGCTACTTTGGCTCAAGCGCTAGCGGTTAGTCTGGATCGCGATATTCGCTATGGTGCCACTCAGACAGGACCTCATAGAGCTGACCTTTCCATAAAGATCGGTCGCAATGCAGCAGCAGATGTTCTTTCTAGAGGGCAGCAAAAGCTGCTAGTGAGTGCAATGAAAATCGCGCAAAGCCAATTGTTGTACAAGCTTACAGAGGAGAAAGGCGTCTATCTAATCGATGACCTTCCTTCTGAATTAGATAATGAAAACAGAGTTCTTATTTGCAAGCTACTTGAAGAGCTGGGCTGCCAAATCTTCATCACCTGTGTAGATGCGGATGAGATAGAAAATTGTTGGTCTACAGACATAAGTACCGGTAAGTTCCACGTGGAACATGGTAAAATAGTAACCCTATGACATCGCTAGAACAGCCCTAGCTGTCTTGGCAGTTGCCAATGGGTTTTGAATTAGCAGATATATCGCTTCAACAGGAGAACAGGCATGGCTCAGGATTCTACATATAACTCGTCGAGTATTAAGGTTCTTAAAGGTCTCGATGCAGTAAGAAAACGACCTGGGATGTATATTGGTGATACCGACGACGGCACTGGCTTGCATCATATGGTTTTCGAACTTGTCGATAACTCTATAGATGAAGCGCTCGCAGGCCATTGCGACGATATTCGAGTCACCATTCATCCAGGCGAGACTGTGACTGTTTCCGACAATGGTCGAGGCATTCCTACAGAAATGCATGCCGAAGGTGTATCCGCAGCCGAGGTAATTATGACCGTTCTTCACGCTGGCGGTAAATTTGATGACAATAGTTATAAGGTTTCTGGTGGTCTTCACGGTGTAGGGGTTTCTGTTGTAAACGCCCTTTCGGAAGAACTGAAGCTGACAATTCGCCGCGAAGGGAAAGTGCACGAACAGAATTATGTGCATGGTGTGCCTCAGGCACCTCTAGCTGTTGTGGGTGAAACAGATAAGTCCGGAACGTCTTGTCACTTCAAGCCATCGGCACAAACCTTCTCTAGTATTGAATTCCACTACGATATTCTTGCCAAAAAACTTAGAGAACTCGCCTTCTTGAATGCAGGTGTTTCGATAGCCCTAACGGATGAACGCTCTGGGAAATCAGACCTTTTTAAATATGAAGGCGGATTGCAGGCTTTCGTTAGCTATCTCAATACCAATAAAACGTCCGTTAACAAGATATTCCACTTCACAGCGGAGCGCGAAGAAGATGGTATTTCTGTAGAAGTAGCCTTGCAGTGGAATGATAGTTATCAGGAAAACATCTTTCCTTACACTAATAATATTCCACAGAAGGATGGCGGCACTCACATCGCTGGCTTCCGTGCAGCACTAACTCGTGTCCTGAACTCCTATATTGATAAAGAAACTTCAGCGAAAAAAGGCAAAGAAGTTGCCACAACGGGTGATGACGCGCGTGAAGGTCTAACCGCCATTATTTCTGTGAAGGTGCCAGATCCTAAGTTCTCTTCACAGACTAAAGACAAACTAGTGTCTTCAGAAGTTAAAACAGTGGTCGAGCAGGAAATGACGAGTCATTTCACCGACTATTTGATGGAAAACCCTTTAGAGGCCAAGGCCATCGTCAATAAAATGATCGATGCCGCTCGCGCGCGTGAAGCAGCCCGTAAAGCCCGTGAGATGACACGGCGTAAAGGTGCATTAGATATTGCCGGTTTACCAGGTAAGCTTGCGGACTGCCAAGAGAAAGACCCTGCCCTCTCTGAAATCTACATAGTGGAGGGTGATTCGGCAGGTGGATCGGCTAAGCAGGGCCGTAACCGTAAGAATCAGGCGATTCTGCCGCTAAAAGGTAAGATTCTGAATGTTGAAAAAGCGCGATTCGATAAGATGCTCAGCTCAGCTGAGATCGGCACGCTGATTAAGGCGCTTGGTTGCGGTATTGGCAACGAAGAATTTACACCAGAAAACCTGCGTTATCACAGCATCATCATCATGACCGATGCCGATGTGGATGGTTCGCACATCCGTACCCTACTCCTCACCTTCTTCTTTAGACAAATGCGTGAGCTGGTAGAGCGTGGCCATATCTTCATTGCTCAACCTCCTCTGTATAAAATCAGGAAAGGCAAAAATGAGCAGTACTTGAAAGATGACGACGAGTTAGCGAAATATCAGACCAGAAACGCGCTAGATGGTGCAAGTTTGTTTGTGAACCCAGAGGCACCGGCAATCTCAGGCGATGCACTTGATGCGATGGTGAACCAATACAACAGCACCTACTCGATCGTTAAACGCTTGAACCGTTTGTATCCTTCGGAAGTGCTAGAGGCGATGATCTTCACAAGCGAATTGAACCAGGCTGACCTGAATGAAGAAACCGTCACGAAATGGTGCCAAGAGCTATGGGCGAGCATGTCTAAGCTTCACCCCAAAACGGCTGTTGGCTATGAATTGACTGCAGTAAAAGACGAAGAGCGTAATGTCTATCTGCCCCATATTCAGCAATCATTCCATGGGCTCACTAAAGACTACCAGTTCAATATGGATTTCTTTAACTCAGGCGAATACAAGGCCATTGTTAAGCTTGGCGCTACACTCGAAGGTTTGATAGAAGAAGGTGCCTTTGTTCAACGTGGTGAGCGCAAACAAGAAGTTAAGACCTTTGCCGAAGCCTTGGCCTGGTTAACAGCCGATGCCATGAAGGGACATTATCTGCAGCGCTATAAAGGTCTAGGAGAAATGAACCCAGATCAGCTTTGGGAAACGACTATGGACCCAGAAAGCAGACGCATGTTGCAGGTCACCATCGAGGACGCCATTGGCGCTGATCAATTATTCACCACTTTGATGGGTGATCAAGTAGATCCACGCCGTGAGTTCATCGAGACTAATGCACTGTCTGTTCATAATCTTGATATATAACAATTAGTTACCATAGTATGTAACCCATAAACTGCTTCGCCAGATAGCGGGCTTGGATAAGACAATGTCTTAACCTAAGCCCGCAAATTTTTTACCCCTCTCCCCAATTAGTGATTCGAGACTCATCAGCTTATTCTGAGCGTAAAGATTGTACGGGGTCTGCTTTCGCTGTTTTGATGCACTGTGCTGACACGGTTAACACCGACAGCAGCAGGAACCCCACTAACACTTCTATATAGACTATTGGCGACATACTCGCCGAGTCAGAGAATTGCGCAAAATAGAAGTTGGTTGCGTAGTAAGCCAATACACTCGCTAGCACACAAGCAACTAAAACGGGTTTGAGAAAGTCTACACTCAACAATACGACTATTGAGCGGTCGGAAGCCCCCAGTACTTTGCGCACACCGATTTCTTTGGTTCTGCGCTCGGTCGAATAGAATGCCAATGCGTACAAACCCAAGGCTGCAATGATGACAGTAATTAATGCAGCAAACTGCGCTGCTCTATTGATTCCATTGGTTTGCTCATATATTTGCTGATCAAATGATTGCTCGTAAAACTCTCTTCTAATGGGAGCATCGGAACGGTGCCGATCCCAAACTGTATCGATATGGTTTAGCGCGCTATCCATTTGAGTAGGGTCTATTCTTATTAGAAGTGTGCGCATTGGTTGGTTTACAGCGCGCAAAATTGTCGTAGACCGCAAATTGTCTTCAAGCCCGCCAGACAGACGGAAACTATTCACTACCCCCACTACCCTGAAACTAATATTGCCAATAACAAGAATTTCATCGAGCGCTTCTTCATTGCTTCCAAGGTCAAAAAAAGACACTGCTTGTGGTGTGATAACAATGCCATAGATTTGCTCTTGATCCGGTTGACCCTCTGGCATGTAGTCCGCAGGAAAGTCCAAAGAGAAATTGCGTCCTGCAAGAATCTCTAACCCCATAGCATCGACATAGTGCTCGTCTACTCCTAAATGGCTTGCAGCTCTAGATTGATCTTCAGACCAACTTGAATGACGCCAGGGGTTAAAGCCACCGTTATTGGGCGGAGGGGTTTGGGTTTTGCCTACCTCTAAAACCCCAGGGTGTTGCCGCAACTCATCTACCAACGCGTCATAACTGAACTGTTCTGGGTTTCTCGGATTGTACATAGTGTCGAGCACAACGAGATTATGGCGATCGAAACCTATGTCTAGTTCGTTCAAATGGCGTACTTGCAAACTAATCCCAACCGCTAGGATGACTAAGACCACGGCGAAGGTAAACTGAATCACGGTGAACACTGAGCGCATCAGGCGGCTAGACTTTCCCCCATCGCGCTTGCCATTGATGGCAGCAGTGACAGCGAAGCGCGACATTCGAAGTGCCGGAACCAAACCAGAGAGAAAGCCAATGAGAAGCACGAAGGCAACGATAAGCGCTATTTGCGATGATGCAAACATACTCGTAAAACTAAATGCTGTGCCGGTGAGCGCGGTATAAGGGCCGACGGCAAGATAAATGATAGGAATCGCTGCCAGCAAGGCAATCAATGTCAGTAACATTGATTCGACTAAAAACTGCATTAATAAATCAGCACGGCTTGCGCCTAAGGTTTTACGCACGCCCGTTTCTTTGCCCCGCTGTTGCATTTGTGCCAACGCAAGATTGGCGAAATTAATACAGGAACTTAATAAGATAAGCCCAGCAAAACTAACGAGACCAGCTAGAATTATAACGCGGGAATAGTCTGCTTCTTCGAAGCCTTGTCGTGGCGAGAGGTGGATATCAGCCAAAGGTTCTAGGTCTAATTTCAGATCGACTCGTTCAAGAAAAGGTCGTTGCGTATCTGGTACGTTGCGTTCTACGAAGTTAGGAAAATCGGTACGGAGTGCTTGTGCTGAACTGGGGACAGGTATCACTAGATAAAGCATTGTGCCGCCAAACCCTACCCAAGCACTACCATCTAAAAATTCTTCACCATAAATTTGCCGGCCAGTATCGACATTGATCATAGCCTCAATGTCTAAGTGAGTATTTGGGGGCAAGTCTCTGATCACACCGGTAACACGTAAGTCGGTATTCTGGTCTAAGGTAAGCACCCTGCCAATTGGATCTTCATTGGCAAAATATTTTTGCGCAGTGCTTTGTGTCAATACAATAGTATTAGGATCAGCCAATGCTGTTTGAGCACTGCCTTGCAGAAAATCGAAAGAAAAGATTTTGATAAACTCTTCTTCTACCCAAAGAAAACTATTACTAGAGGCGTTCTCACCCTGAATGAAAAGACCGGATGAGTAGCGAATTTTTGCACTTTGTTCTATCTGCCCATAATCTTGCACCAATGGGTGATAAATTCCCTCTGCTATATAACTACTATCGATCAACTGACTTGAACTAGATGTAATGCTAGTGACCACTCGATAAATGTTTTGCCAGTTATCAAAGTGCTTGTCATAACTATTGGCATACTGGACGTGTAGCAATACTAAAATGCTGCAGACTAAACCTAGGCTGAGACTAAGTACTTTGATCGCAGTAAAGCCGGGTTGTTTGCGAAGGTTTCTAAAAGCAACGATCAGATAATTAAGAAACACTATGTCTTCCTCATTCTATTTGGCTTACAAGAAACTAAAGGGCCACTTCTGCGGCCTCTTCGGTTTGAGCGCTCACAATCTTGCCATCGAGTAGTCGCACTATTCGTGAACCATAAGTGGCATAGTGTTCCGAGTGGGTAACCATGATGACAGTCGTCCCCTCTTGATTAAGCTCTTTTAGCAAGGCCATGACTTCGTCGCCATTGCGAGTGTCGAGATTCCCGGTTGGCTCATCCGCTAATAAAACCTTAGGGTTACTGACAATAGCCCGTGCAATAGCGACGCGTTGCTGCTGCCCACCCGAAAGTTGTTGTGGGTAATGTTTACTGCGATGGTCTATGGCTACGCGCTTTAGCACCGCGTCCACCCGAGCTTTGCGTTGTGCTGCTGGGATTTTTTGATAAAGAAGCGCTAGATCGACGTTCTGGGCGACGGTTAATTCATCAATCAGATTAAAGCTTTGGAATATAACGCCAATATTGGCTTTGCGAATACTCGCGCGTTGGGACTCTTTGTAATTGGCGATGTCTTCGTCGTTGAAAAAATAGTGACCACTGCTTGGAGTATCCAATAGGCCCAAAATATTCAATAAAGTTGATTTACCACAGCCAGAGGGGCCCATAATGGAGACGAACTCACCATCGATGACGGTGAGATTGATACTATCGAGTGCGGCAGTTTCAATCTCTTCTGTGCGGTGTACCTTGCAGATATTCTTGAGCGTGATCATAGCGCGGGCTCCCGTATCAGGGTTAGCTTCAGAGTAATTTGAATGAGATAGTAAGCACACAAAGGGTGGGTGCGTTGTTTCGGGACGAGGGTGTCCATAATCATAGGCTTGATCCGTTCTTATTGTTATTAGCTGAACGATCTAAAATTTGATCGAAACACCTTATTCCAAATATGACGGGAGCTCAAGTCAAAAAGCAGGATATTGCTATTGGGAGTCTTGGGTGATCACTTCTTGGTTGTCTGCAACCCAGGTTGCGTATGCTTGAGCAACCTCGCTAGCTGTTTTACCTTCAGTGTCGATCGTAGGGCCAAAGCGAACTCGAATGACGCCGGGTCTTTTCATCATAGTATGCGCAGGCCAGCAATAGCCGGCATTGTGGATTACAGGCAACGCAGTGGCTTTAGCGGAAACGGCCAGTTTTGCCCCGCCGCGCGAAAATGCTTTGATGGTGCCCACTGGGCTACGAGTACCCTCAGGGAAAATAACCACCGAGAGGCCGTCATTCAAACGCGCTTTGCCTTGTACCAGTAAAGAGCGCCCTGCCTCGCGCGGTTTGCTTCTATCAATGGCTATGGGCTTTTGCAGGCGCATGGCCCAGCCCCAGAAGGGGATCTTCAAAAGCTCTTTCTTAAGAATTGGGCACACAGGCGATAACTGGTAATACAGGAATATCGTCTCCCACGCGCTTTGGTGGGTGCTCAGAGCGACAACGGGTGTCTTAGGGATATGTTCTAGGCCTTGTATATCGTAGCGTACGCCACAAGTCACACGCAGCCAAAAAAGCACAAACTGACACCAAAGAGAATAGAGGAAGAAACGGCGCTTCAGAGGGATAAACCAAAACACTGTCATGCAGATCAAAGAGATTAAGATTGTCGCGACAAAATAACCTGCGTAGAAAACAAGCGAACGAAGAGCGGTTATTGCACGACTAAACATGGGTGTTTATCACTAGTGAGTTTGTGAGTTTAAGAAGGAATCGACAAACTCCTGCAAATTGTTATGAACTAATACGCCGTCGAGTTCATTTTCTGTCGATTCGCTAAATGTGCGTTCTCCTTTCCCAGTGCGCACCAATACGGGGGTGCAGCCAGCAAGCTTTGCGCAAAGTAGGTCTTTGGCGCTGTCGCCTACAAAGGGGATTTTATCGACACTGGTGCCAAACTCACATTCGATTTGTTCGAGCAATCCAGTTTTAGGTTTGCGGCAATCGCAGTCGTCGTCTGGCCCATGGGGGCAGAAGAACACGCCGTCTACTTCGCCACCTTCCTGCTCAACCAGCGTGCATAGCTTTTGGTGCATTGCGGCCAGTTCGAATTCATCGAAATAACCGCGGGCAATGCCAGACTGATTAGTCGCAACAGCCACGGTATACCCAGCTTTGCTAAGTCGCGCTATCGCTTCGATGCTGCCAGGGATCGGTTCCCATTCATCCACGGATTTGACATAGTCGTCGGAGTCTTCGTTGATGACGCCGTCTCTATCCAGAACTATTAGTTTCACTCTTTGCCTCGCCTACCGTTAACTTCGGTGGAGATAAGAAATATCAGCAACTTGTAGGAACAATGTCCTCAGCTCGCCTAATAGATTGATGCGATTGTCTCGAAGCTCTTGGTTCTCATCCATGACAAGAACCTTTTCAAAGAACTCGTCAATGGCGTCTTTGCTCGTGGCCAATGCTTCTAAGCCTTCTGTGTACTCACGCTTTTGGAACAGCGGCTCGGCTTTCAGTCGGCATTGGGCAATAACACTGACAAGTTCTTTCTCAGCGTCTTCAACTAAAAGCTCGTTGCGCACAGGGCCTAATGCGCCGTCGGCCGCTTGCTTTTGCAGAATATTCGACACGCGCTTATTGGCCGAGGCAAGAGACTGAGCTTGCGCAAGCTGACTGAATTGATTAACGGCGTTGATACGCAATGCAAAATCCAAAGGCTTGCTTGGCTTCAAGTGATAGACGGACTGGAAGACTTCGGCGCTGACGCCTTCGGCTTGATACCAGGCGCGGAATCGGTCGAGAAGGAAGTCAAACACCTGTGCAGCCAAACCGTCCTCTAATTTGAGCGACGCAAATTGAGTGCATGCCTGCTCAATGCAGCGCAGCAAATCGAGGTCGAGTTTTTTCTCAACGATGATTCGCAACACCCCTAGTGCCGCGCGGCGCAGGGCAAAAGGATCCTTAGAACCGGTTGGTGGCTGCCCGATGGCGAAGAGACCAACGATGGTGTCGAGTTTATCGGCAATCGCTAAGACCGCACCGGTATTTGTTGTAGGGAGCTGGTCACCAGAAAAACGTGGCATGTATTGTTCATTCAGTGCCACAGCAATTTCATTTTCTTCGTTGTCGTTCAAGGCGTAGTGATAACCCGCTAAACCTTGCAGTTCTGGAAACTCTGAAACTAGATCCGTTACGAGGTCACATTTTGAAAGTAAGGCGGCGCGCTCGCTCCATGCGGCGTTAACCGACAATTCATTGGCAATGAACGCGCTGAGCTGTGCAACTCGCTGAGATTTTTCAAAAACTGTTCCAAGCTCTTTTTGAAACACGATGGTTTTCAGCTGTGCTTGTCGAGACTCCAAAGTCTGCTTACGATCGGTGTCGAAGAAAAACTTCGCATCAGAAAGGCGTGGGCGAATCACACGCTCGTTGCCAGCGATGACTTGCGCTGGGTCTTTGCTTTCAATATTACTGATCGTTATAAAATAAGGCAGCATCTGCTCTTTGTCATCGAGCACATAAAAACATTTCTGGTGAACTTTCATTGAAGACACCAAGGCTTGTTTTGGTACAGACAAAAAGTGTTCTTCGAATCGGCCTGTTAGTGCCACTGGCCATTCAACCAAGGCGGTCACTTCTTCAAGGAGGTCTTCGTCGACTACTACATTCGCATTGAGCTTCTTGCCTTCTTCTTCGATAAGACTACGGATGCGCTCTTTTCGAACATCAAAGTCGGCCACAACAAACGCGTCTGCTAATGCTGACTCATAAGATTGTGCGCTATTGATCTGAATGTCACCGCTAGACATAAATCGATGTCCGCGTGACACTTTTCCGGATTCTATTCCAAGAATCGTTGTTGGAATGACGGTGTCGCCAAAGAGCATAACGACCCAATGTACAGGACGAACGAATTCATCGCGGCTGCTGCCCCAGCGCATTTTCTTAGGAATAGGAAGCGAGGCGATAGCGCGGTCAACAATCTCTGGCAGCAAGGCTTTTGTTTCACTGCCTTTGGTGACAGAGCGAAAGCAAAGTTTTAAGGTGCCGTCTTTGTCGCTTTGTTCTAAGTCTTCGATAGCAACGCCACAAGAGCGAGCAAAACCATTTGCTGCAGGGGTCGGGGCACCCTCTTTATCAAAGGCAGCGGCTACTGCAGGGCCAAGGCGTTCGACGGCTTTGTCTTCTTGCTTCTCGTCGAGTGCGATAATGCAAAGCGCTAGTCGGCGTGGGGTAGCAAAGGATTTGATGTCTCCGAATCCAAGGCCCGCTGACTCGAGTGCAGTTTTAATGCCCCGAGTAAACGCCTGGGATAGTTGTCGAAGGGCTTTAGGGGGGAGTTCACCGGTCCCTATCTCTACCAAAAAATCTTTAGTTGCCATGATGTCCTGCAATGTCTGAATCGAGTTGGTCAGCCAATGGGCTGTATTGGTGTTTACTTATCGAGGTACTGCTTACGCAATGCTTCGGGCGCCAAAGGGAAACCTAAGGCCTTGCGGCTTTCGTAATAGGCTTCGGCAACTTGTCGTGACAGTGTGCGCACGCGCAAAATAAAGCGCTGTCGCTCGGTCACGGAAATCGCGTGGCGCGCATCTAGCAAATTAAAATAATGCGATGCCTTGAGAACTTGCTCATAGGCGGGCAGCGCCAGACCCTTTTCGATCAATTGCTCGCACTGTTGTTCGCAGTCATCGAAATAGCGAAATAGGTTCTCGACATTGGCGTGCTCGAAGTTGTAGGCAGACATTTCGACTTCATTCTGACGAAATACATCACCGTAAGTCACAACACCTTCTGGCCCTTTCGTCCACACGATGTCATAAATGCTATCGACGCCCTGTAAGTACATGGCAATGCGTTCGATTCCGTAAGTGATCTCACCACTGACAGGGAAACACTCTAATCCGCCAACCTGCTGGAAGTAGGTAAATTGGGTCACTTCCATGCCATTGAGCCAGACTTCCCAACCCAAACCCCATGCGCCAAGTGTTGGCGACTCCCAGTTGTCTTCAACAAAGCGAATATCGTGCACTTTGGGGTCGATGCCAAGGCTAACGAGCGATTCAAGATAAAGCTCTTGGATATTGGGAGGGGAAGGTTTAAGAATGACCTGAAACTGGTAATAGTGCTGCAAACGGTTAGGGTTTTCCCCATAACGCCCGTCTGTAGGGCGACGGCTTGGCTGCACATAGGCTGTATTCCAACTTTCTGGGCCAATTGCGCGCAAGAATGTTGCAGGGTGAAATGTGCCGGCGCCAACCTCTAAATCGAGAGGCTGCATTAGTACACAGCCTTTATTTGCCCAAAATTGTTGTAGCGCTAGGATTAGGCCTTGGAAAGTTCCAAGGTCGGGCTGCGGTGTTGTAGCAGACAAGAATCACTCCGAAGATCATTTTAAAGAGTTGGCGATTATCCTTGATTCTATAGTCAATATCCATACTCAAGGGCATAGGGGGCGTAGAGCTGAATCGCTTTTGCCGCTCTGGCTCGCGTACTATAGAATTCGCCCTCATCCGGTGGAACTTGGCCATAGTCGATAAAGAGCAAGCAGCTAGCCAGATAAGGGGTTTTCTATCCAAACTGTCAAAGTGATATTACTCAACGCAGTGCTGCGTGTGTGCAGTTGGCTTTCTCTAAGGGCCGCTCACCGCTTGGGTGCGCTTATCGGTTGGGCAGCTTGGAAGTTGCAAACAGAGTCGTGTCGTATCACGCGAATCAATCTAGCGCTGTGTTTTCCCCAGCTGTCCCAGCAAGAACAGGACGAATTAGCCAAGCGTAGCTTGATTGAGACCGCCAGAACGGCTTGTGAACTAGGGCAAATATGGATTAATTCGCCAAAAGCGGCATTGTCCAAGATTGTTGGCTTCACCGGTAAAGAACATTTGGATGCCGCGCTAGCCAAGGGCTCGGGCATTATCGTGCTAGCTCCCCACCTTGGCAATTGGGAGCTCTGCGGACTCTATCTGGATAGCTGTGCGCAAAGCACCTATCTTTACAAACCCCCCAAGCTCACGGCATTCGAACCGAAAATGCTTCAATACCGTTCTCGTTTAGGCGCGAAACTCGCCCCTACTTCCGCAAAAGGGGTAGCGATGCTCTTGAAGGCATTAGCACGAGGTGAGTTAGTCGGAATTCTGCCAGATCAAGAACCTAGTATAGAAAGTGGCGTGTTTGCGCCTTTCTTTGGTGTTGAGGCGTTGACCATGACATTGGTCGCCAAGCTAGCCAATCGCACCGAGTCCAGCGTGTTGAGTATTTTTGCCAAACGTTTAGAAGACAGTGCAGGTTTTGAGATAGTTATTCAACCGGCACGGGCCGATGTTGCCAATGCAGATGTTGCGATTGCAACACAAGCATTGAACGACACTGTGGAAGATTGCGTACGCTTGGCGCCGGCGCAATATCAGTGGGAGTATCGTCGATTCAAGCGTCAGGCGGACAATACTAAGAACACCTTATACCGTTAACGGCGCCAGAACATAGGCAAGAAAAGCACTAACAAGGTGAAGATCTCCAAGCGCCCTAATAGCATCGCGAAACAAAGAATCCATTTGCCTGTATCGGTGACTTCTGCGTAGTTTTTAGCCACCCCTTCAAGGCCTGGCCCAAGATTATTGATGGCGGCACCGACTGCACTAAAAGCCGTGACTACATCCAAGCCAGTGGCAAGCATCGCTAGTAGTAACGCTAGAAATACCATTACATACATCGCGAAAAACCCCCATACCGACTCAATCACTTTATCGGGTACGAGGGTGCTGCCCAACTTAATTGGGATGACGGCATTGGGGTGGATTAAGCGCTGAATCTCGCGCAGACCTTGCTTCAAAATCAACAGTATGCGAATGACTTTCATGCCGCCACCGGTAGACCCAGCGCAAGCGCCAATGATAGAGGCGTAGATCAGCATATATGGCAGCATCGAGGGCCAAGTGCTGAAATCGTCAGTGGTGAACCCAGTCGTAGTGGCAATTGATACACTTTGAAAAGCGCCATGCACAATGGAATCAAATAGCGTGTGCGTTTGTGAAAAATACAGAACCCCAATGGTAATAAGGCTCAAGACTAAGAGCATAACGGCGTAGAAGCGCAGTTCTGGGTCTTTCCAGTATTGCGAGATATTCTTGGCGCGCCAGGCAGTAAAGTGCAAAGCGAAATTGATGCCCGCCAAGAACATAAACACCGTGGCGATGATGTTAATGAGTGAGCTGTCGAAATAGGCCAAACTAGCATCGTGAGTAGAGAAGCCTCCGATTGCGACGGTAGTGAAGCTATGACAAATCGCATCGAAAAGTGTCATACCCGCTGCCCAGAAAAACAAGGCGCAGGCGAGAGTGAGAGCAAGATAAATATACCAAAGAGCCTTGGCCGTTTCGGCTAGGCGCGGCACCAAGTTATCATTTTTAACGGGGCCTGGGCTTTCCGCTCTGTATAGCTGCATCCCCCCGATACCGAGCATTGGCAGTACGGCGACGGCCAATGCCACAATACCCATGCCGCCTAACCACTGCAGTTGCTGACGATAGAACAAAATTGATTTAGGGAGAACATCAAGCCCAACAATCACCGTCGCCCCTGTTGTGCTCAAGCCAGAGATCGATTCGAATACCGCGTCAGTCACCGATAAAGGCAGATCGAACGACAGGAAAAAAGGTAGCGCCCCAAACACCCCGAGCACTGTCCAGAATAGCGTTACGATTAAGAAGCCATCACGAGTGCGCAGCTCTTTTTTTGACCCTAGGGTAAAAAACCACAAGACAAAACCAGTGATAAACGTGATGAGCAAAGAGGTTACGAAAGAAGCGATCTCGCCATCGGCATAGATGATCGAGATAATAATTGAAGGAAGGTTGGCCAAGATGCTGAAGAGCATCAAGAGAACGCCTAGTATTCTGCAAACAATCGAAAAGTGCATAACTCTCTCAGAAGAAGGTAAGGCCAACTTGGAAAAGACGTTCTACTTCGGGTATGCGTTTCTTGTCGACGAGGAACAAGATGACATGATCGCCCGACTGCACGACAATATTGTCGTGAGCAATAAGCACTTCGTCATCGCGCACGATAGCACCGATAGTCGTTCCGTTAGGCAGCTCGACATCTTCAATCGCTCGCCCTACTACTTTCGAGGAATGTTTGTCGCCATGGGCGATCGCCTCTAGTGCCTCTGCTGCACCTCGTCGCAAAGAGTGAACATTGACGATATCGCCGCGGCGTACATGTGTTAACAAGCTTCCTATGGTCGCCTGCTGTGGCGAGATTGCGATATCGATCTCGCCGCCTTGCACTAGGTCGACGTAGGCTGGGTTGTTAATCAGGGTCATCACTTTGCGCGCGCCTAAACGCTTGGCAAGCATTGATGACATGATGTTTGCTTCATCGTCATTGGTTAGCGCAAGAAAAACATCCGTATCAGCGATGCTCTCTTCAAGCAGCAACTCTTGGTCTGAAGATTCTCCATTGAGCACAATTGCGCGATCGAGTTTCTCAGAAAGATAGGCACAACGCTCTGGGTTGCGTTCGATAATCTTCGTTTGATAGCGCTTTTCAACGGCCTCTGCCAAACGGGAGCCAATGTTGCCACCGCCTGCGATGATGATGCGCTTATAAGGTTTGTCTAAGCGCCGCAGCTCGCCCATCACCGCGCGAATATTTTTCTGTGCAGCGATAAAGAATACTTCGTCATCGGCTTCAATTACCGTTGAGCCTTCGGGCATGATGGCCGTGTCGCGACGGAAAATAGCGGCGACACGAGTGTCGACAGAGGGCATATGCTCACGCAGGAAACGAATCTCTTGGCCAACTAATGGGCCGCCATAATAAGCTTTTACGGCAACAAGCTGCGCCTTGCCTTCGGCAAAGTCCAACACCTGCAAAGAGCCGGGCAGGTCAATTAGCCGTTCGATGTAATGAGAGACCAATTGTTCTGGGCTGATGACAACGTCAGCGGCTAGCGCGCCTGGGCCAAACAAGTTTTCTGTGGCCATATAGGACGCTGAGCGAAGGCGGCAAATTTTCTTTGGAGTTTTGAATAGTACCTGGGCAATCTGACAAGCAACGAGATTAACTTCGTCATTCTCTGTCACCGCTAACAACATATCGGCGTCTTCAGCGCCAGCAAAACGCAAGACATCGGGGTAGGATGGCTGACCTACTGCCGTGCCGATATCAATTCGGTCTTTTACTTCACGAAGCAGCTCTGCATCAGGGTCGACAATGGTGATGTCATTGGCCTCACTTGCAAGGTTTTCTGCCAAAGAGATGGAGACGTGATTTGCGCCGAGGATAATAATCTTCATTTACTGCGAGTTCTCCAGTGCTGTGCTTGATTCGACCGGCGCTTTGGAAGCAGCGAGGTCCGATTTTTTTAATCGAGCATAGAAAAAGCCGTCATTACCATCCGCCTGGGGAAGCAACTGCCTGCCTGTTGGGCATTCTACTCCCCATGACGCAGAAATTCCCTCCACTTTCGCATCGCTATGTTGCGTAAGGAATCTTTCAACTATTGTGTTGTTTTCTTCGGGCAATATCGAGCATGTGGAATACAGCAATACTCCCCCTGGGGCCAAGCAAGACCATAAGGTTTCCAATATCTGCGATTGAATACCCTGTAGTTTAGGAATATCGGCATCTTGGCGTAATAGTTTGATGTCAGGGTGGCGCCGAATGATTCCCGTTGCAGAGCAAGGGGCGTCCAAAAGAATGCGATCAAAGGGTTTGCCATCCCACCATTGGCTTGGGTCTGAGGCATCGCCTGTTTTTACCTGTGCTGATAATTGCAGCCGTGCAAGGTTTTCGTGCAGACGTTCTAATCGGCGTGCGTCATTATCTAAAGCGAGGACTGAGGTGAAGGCATGGCCACTTTCGAGAATATGGCAGGTTTTACCTCCTGGCGCCGCGCAAGCATCAAGCACGCGCTGCCCCGGGGCAAGCACCATTAAATCGGGGATGAGCTGGGATGCCTCATCTTGCACGCTGAATAGACCTTCGGCAAAGCCTGGGATCTCGTGCACTGGACAGGCCTGTTCGAGGTAGATGCTGGTTGTGGCTAGCTCCCCTGCCCTAGACCCTATTCCCGCACTTGCGAGCTGATCTAAGAATTGCTCCCTTGAGACTCTTAGCGTGTTCACACGTAATGTCATTGGTGGGCGCAGATTATTGTTTTCGAGAGTTTGCTGCCACTGGGTAGGCCATGCGCCCTGCAAGCGTTTGATTAACCATTTCGGGTGAGCATATTTGCCCTGCGGCTTTTTCAAGCTGTTCTCAACAAGAGAGTCTTGTTCACGAATAAACCCACGCAAAATGGCGTTGGTTAAACCTTTCGCCCATTCTTTCTTGAGTATCTTGGTGGCACCGACAGTCTCGTTGACCACAGCGTATTCGGGAACGCGCAGGTGATGAAGTTGATAAATCCCAATTAATAAAAGGCAGCGAATATCGTTGTCTTTGGCCTTTAGGGGCTTGCTCAAAAGCTGGACAAGAATGGCGTCTAGCTGAAAATACCAACGACAGGTGCCGAAGATGATTTCTTGTAGAAGTGGAAAGCTTTGCTGATCTTGAGCACTATCGCCCCGTTGTAAAAGGCTCGCCAAGGATCCTTCTTGTTTGAGCAATTGGCTAAGAGTCTTGGCTGCTTTCGCCCTAAGTTGGCTGGGTTTCATGAGCTCCTGACATCTGTGCTGGTGAAACACACGCCTAGGGCTAGCGCGTCACGCTTGGAGTTAAGGAGATCGCGAATGGATAGTGCGCTTTTGCCTGGAAACTGCATAACACTAACCTCAAGAGTGGAGTCTTGGCAGGCGATGTACAGCGTCTCACGCTGAAGCTCGATTATTTCTCCGAGCTTGCCATCGCCGCGCTTAGGCAAGGCCTTAGCTTTCAAGATACGCACCCTTTCACCATTCAAGAAGCAATAGGCGGGTGTGCGCCCTATTCCACAGCGAATGGTGCGGTTGATGACGCTAGCATTTTGTTCCCAGTCGATAAGCGCCTCATCTTTGCTTAATTTGCTGGCATAAGTGCTTAGGCTATCGTCTTGCGTCTGGGCATTTGCGCGTAATGTGTCGATTTGGGCCAGTGCTGATACAAGCGCCTCGCGACCGACTTCGGCTAAACGCTCCTCGAGAGTCTGGCGATCATCTTCGTCATAAATGGGTGTGGTCGCCTTTACTAGCATGGCGCCGGTATCGAGCCCCTTATCCATTTGCATGATCGTCACACCGGTTTGCGTGTCGCCAGCTAATAATGCACGTTCAATGGGCGCTGCGCCGCGCCAACGCGGCAATATAGAAGCATGAACATTGATGCAGCCTAGCCGCGGAATATCCAACACAGCCTGGGGTAAGATCAAGCCATAGGCGACGACAATCATGACGTCAGCATTGTGAGAAGCAAGTACTTGCTTATCTTCTTCGGCTTTAAAATTAAGGGGTTGGTGAACTGGGATGGCGTTTTCTAAAGCAAGTTTTTTGACCGGACTAGCCTGTAGCTGCTTGCCTCGCCCTGCCGCACGATCCGGCTGGGTATACACCGCCACAATATTGTGGGGGGAATCAATTAAAGCGTCTAAATGTTGAGCCGCAAACTCAGGCGTGCCGGCGAAAACTATATTTAAAGCGTGCATGTATTATCCGAACTCGATGCGCACCCTAGGCGCGCATCGTTCATATGATGGTCGTTTAAGCGGACTCTTTGTGGGCTTTCACCAGCTTAGAGCGAATGCGTTCGCGCTTGAGAGTGCTCAAATAATCGACAAATAACTTGCCGTTTAAATGGTCTTTTTCATGCTGTATACAGGTAGCTAACAAGCCGTCTGTTTCAATTTCAAACGGTTTGCCGTCACGGTCTAGGGCTTTTACTCTTACCATTCTTGGTCTTGCAACAGTTTCGTAGTAACCAGGAACCGATAAACACCCTTCGTCATACTCTTCGGGAGTCTGGTCTATAATTTCAATCTCAGGATTGATAAACACTAGAGGTTCGTCTTTGTTCTCAGAGATATCGATTACGATCAGCTGCTTATGCACATTGACCTGAGTGGCAGCTAAGCCAATACCCGGGGCGTCGTACATCGTTTCGAACATATCGTCGATAGTTTTGCTAAGCGCCTCATCGAACTGAGTCACTGGAGCCGCCTTCTTGCGTAGGCGCAAGTCAGGAAACTCTAAAATATCTAGTATTGCCATAGTAAAGGGTGCCAAAAGTCGATGACTAATAAATTAAATTTTTGGACTGTGAACTGCTTCTAGTGCTAAGTATACCTTATTGCTAAGATAACTAACCCCGTCAAGAGCTTGGATTGTAAAGATGATCACGACAAGACTAAAGAGCTTGCTACATAAATGCCTTGCCGGTGCCGTCATTTCTTGCGCCATATTTAGTGCTCATGCACAAAATTTAACATTATCTGCCGACTCCCCCGACACCTATGTGGTGAAACAAGGCGATACACTATGGGACATCTCCACAACTTTTCTTGAGGAGCCTTGGCGTTGGCCAGAGATTTGGCAGCAAAACCCAAACGTCGAGGATCCCGACTTAATTTATCCCGGCGATGTGCTCAATTTGGTGTATATCAACGGCCGCCCCCGTATTGTGATGGAGCGTGGCAGCCGGCAAGTTGTGCGATTAAGCCCGCAAGTGCGCGAAAGCCCGCTGACGAGCCCAATTCCGGTTATTCCTCGCGCCGCGATCGATGGCTTTCTGGCCAATAACCGCATTGTCGACAAAGAAGCATTCGAAACAGCCCCTTATATACTCTCAAGCGTAAACGGCAATTTGCTCATGGGAGCGGGTCACGAGGTCTATGTGACCGGCGAGTGGGCCAATAATATCAATCAGTATGAAGTTTTTCGTTTGGGCGCAGCCTATATCGATGCAGAGACTAGAGAGTCCTTGGGCCAAGAGGCAGTCAATTTAGGGGCGTTGCGCATCACCTCTGATGAGGGTGACGGAATAAAGAAAGCTCTCATTCTTAATAGCAAAGAAGAGTTGAAAGCGGGTGATCGCCTATTGGCTCGACAAACCAGCGTTATCGACTCGCAGTTTTTCCCAACAACGCCCGAACAAGCAATCAGTGGCGAGATTATTGGTTTGCTAGACAATGAGAGTAAGGCGGCGCAGTTTGAAACCATCATTTTTGATATTGGTGAAACCCAAGGGCTGCGCGTTGGCGATATTCTCACGATTCAAAAGAGCGTTGCGCCAGTTCGTGACCCAATCACCAATAAATGGGTGTCGCTACCCGCCAATGATATTGGTGTTGTTCTGACTTATAAAACATTCGCGAAATTGAGTTATGGCGTCATTCTGTCTTTGACAGAGCCTTCAGCTGTAGGAGACAAACTCAGCTCCCCCTAGTTAATCAACCCTGTAGAAGCACCCTTGATCACGGATGATCTTTAAGATGCTAAATACTGAAATCGCCCCAGCCTTAACGCTGTACTTTCTTGAAGCGCTGCCGCATAGCTGCTTTGCCCGCTTATTAAGCGCCATTGGACCTCCTTCTCAAATAGTCGGTGCAGAGGCATCCGCGCTTCGCGGCGCTGGCCTAAAAGAAACGCAAATCCAAGCCATTCGTCTTTGTCAGAGCGACAGTGATGTGCAGCGACAGCTTGCCCAGTCCTTGACGTGGCTTGACGCTTCACCGAAACACCATATTGTCTTGTTGAGCGATACGCACTACCCGCCCTTGTTGCGAGAGATTCACGACCCACCGCCACTGCTCTTTGTTGTTGGGCAGACGCAAGCTTTATTAGCGCCGCAAATTGCGATGATTGGCAGTAGGCGTTGCAGTGTGGATGGCAAGAGCAATACTAGGCGTTTTGCAGGCTTTCTTGCCGAGCAAGGCTTGAGTATTTGCAGTGGTATGGCGCGGGGAATCGATACTTGCGCCCATGAGGCTGCGTTGGCGACAAAAGGAGTCACAGTCGCAGTGCTCGGTACTGGTGTGGACGTAGTTTATCCGAAAAGTAACGCGGTACTAGCGCAGCAAATTAGCGATAATGGTGCGCTGATCTCCGAACTACCTCTTGGCAGTAAGGCGATCGCGTCGCATTTCCCCAAGCGCAATAGAATTATCAGTGGCATGAGTGCTGGCGTAATTGTTGTCGAGGCGGCATTGCGCAGCGGGTCTTTGATTACCGCACGTCTCGCACTCGAACATAATAGAGAGCTTTTCGCGATTCCCAGCTCGATACGCAATCCATTGTCCATCGGTTGTCATCGACTAATTCAGCAAGGGGCCGCGTTGATTGATTCCCCCGAACAAGTGTTAGAACAGCTAGATAGTTTGTTAAGTGGGCAGGTTTCCTTGTTGCAAATCGCCAAGAGCGAACAGCAACAAGAGGCCAAGCTACAAGGCTTAGAACCCGAAGCTAGGTGCGTGTTGCGGGCGATGGGCTATGATCCAGTAGCATTAGATACTATAGTGGAACGCTCGGAATTACCCATAGCGACAGTTCAGACTTATCTTTTGCGGCTCGAGCTTGCCGGACATGTTCGCAACCACCTAGGTCGATATGTTTTGTGCGAAGCCATGGACTTGAAAGGTAATTGATACTGCTGTAATTTCTGCGCTCAATTTCCCCCCCTATGGTTTAGAGGTTTGGTTATGGACAAAGCATTGCAAGAGTCTAGAGAATCATGAGCGTTAACAGCGAGCAAATCGGCCTAGTGAAGGAGTATTTGTTAGGACTTCAAGAACGCATTTGTGCTGAGCTCGAACGCGTCGATCAAAGCGCTAAATTTGCCACAGATGCTTGGGAACGCGATAAAGGCGGCAGTGGCCGCAGTCGTGTTATCAGTAAGGGTGCGGTGTTCGAAAAAGGCGGTGTGAATTTCTCGCATGTATTCGGTGACAAATTACCCCCCTCAGCTTCCGCGACACGTCCAGAGCTCGCCGGCCGTTCTTTTCAAGCAATGGGAGTCTCTTTGGTAATCCATCCGGATAACCCGATGGTGCCGACCTCTCACGCTAATTTTCGCTTTTTTATTGCAGAAAAAGAAGGTGAGGCGCCAGTTTGGTGGTTTGGTGGTGGCTACGATCTAACGCCCTATTACGGTTTCGACGAAGATTGTGAGCATTGGCATCGCACGGCCAAAAATGCCTGCGATAAAGTTGACCCGTCGTTGTATCCACGCTTCAAGAAAGCTTGCGATGAATACTTTTATTTAAAGCATAGAAAAGAACCGCGTGGCATTGGTGGGCTGTTTTTCGATGATTTCAACGAAGGCAGTTTTGAGCAGTGTTTCGAATTAGTAAAACAGCTGGGCGATAGTTACCTAGAGGCATACACACCAATCGTTGAGCGCCGCAAAGATCTGCCTTTCACCGCCATTAATAAAGATTTCCAATGTTATCGCCGCGGTCGCTACGTCGAATTCAACTTGGTGTTTGACCGAGGAACCTTGTTTGGCCTGCAATCCGGTGTTGGGCGCATTGAGTCGATCTTAATGTCATTGCCGCCGGTGGTGCACTGGGAATACAACTGGCAGCCAGAGCCAGGTAGCGCCGAAGAGAAACTGTATACGGACTATCTGCGTTTTAGAGAATGGGTTTAAGCCAAGACGCCCTACGAGGTAAGTGATGGATCATTACGCGGTCTTCGGAAACCCTATAGGCCAGAGCAAATCGCCTTGGATTCATGGGCAGTTTGCTAAGCAGACTGATCAAGCTCTTGAATACATTGCACAACTTGTCGAGCTCGATGCTTTTGAAGAGCAAGTTCACTCGTTTTTCGCCTCGGGCGGTGCCGGGCTAAATATTACCGTACCTTTCAAAGAGCGGGCCTGGGCTTTGGCAGACAACTTAAGTGATGTTGCTAAGCTAACTGGTGCCGTGAACACGCTATATCTAAATAGCGCAGGGAAGCTGTGCGGAGACAATACCGACGGCCATGGTTTATTGCGAGATCTTACAAACAACCATGGCGCAAGTTTGACCAATAGGTCGGTTTTGTTGCTGGGGGCCGGCGGTGCAATTAAAGGCATAGTGCCGGCACTGCTAGCACAAAGACCTGCATCGCTTAGCATCGCGAATCGCACAGTCGATAAAGCCAAGCAGATCGCTAAAATCTACGCAGAGCAAACCTCTATTGCAGTGTTTGCCTATAACGATTTGCCCAAAACTCCCTATGATTTTGTTATCAATGGTACGTCGCTTGGATTAACAGGCGGCCTTCCTCCAATACCTGTCGAGATAGTGAGCGCTCACACTTGGTGTTACGACATGATCTACGGGCAAGGCAACACTGTGTTTCAGCAGTGGTCGGCTGAACAAGGGGCGGAAAAGGCCCTTGATGGCCTAGGCATGTTGGTTGAACAGGCCGCCGAAGCATTTAAAATTTGGCGCAAGTGTGAGCCTGAAACCGCTGCGGTTATTCAGCAGCTTCGACAGATGATGGCTAAGCCCTAATCTTCTGATTGTGATTGTTTGTGGGCCTCTTTGAGATCCACATATATCCCGGCGGTATAGGGGAAATAGGCGATTTCTTGTTCGGTGAGTTTGCGCACTTTTTTCACGGGTGAACCCACATAGAGATGCCCACTTTCTAGCGTTTTGCCTGGGGGAACAAGGCTGCCCCCGCCAACGACGACCTCTGATTCGATTATTACCCCGTCCATTACGATGGCGCCCATACCAATCAAAACGCGGTCGTGAATCGTGCAGCCGTGCAGCATGACCTTGTGCCCTATCGTCACTTCATTGCCGATTCGAGTTGGAAAACCCCCAGGCGTATTCGCACCATCATGAGTGACATGGATAACTGTGCCATCTTGCACGCTGCAGCGCTCCCCTATCGAGATAGTGTTAACGTCTCCGCGGATTACTGTAAATGGCCAAACAGAAGAGTCCTTACCGATACTCACTTTTCCGATCACTAGGGCTAGTGGGTCTACGAATACACTGTTGTGAATGGCTGGGCGTTGCTTGGCGAAATTTCGTATTGGCATCATGAGTCTCGTTTGCTAGATGGACTAGTTTGGTAATTTGGGTCTGCGTTGCAGTAGTATACAGACAGCCAAGACGCTAAGAACACCTGAACGACCCCAAGTGCGTGACCCATTTTGATTTGAAAGAGGCAAGAATGAGCAACAATCCATTACTCAAGTTTGATGAATTACCTGATTTCCCAAATATTAAAGCGGAACATATCGAACCTGCTGTGACGAGTGTGCTCGAACAGAATAAGCAGGCTCTTGCCGAATTAACCGCCGATGAAGCGCTGCAGCGCAATCCACAGTGGCAAACTTTGATGGGGCCTCTCGAGGATATGGAAGATCGTTTGAGCAAAGTATGGTCAACCGTAAGCCACCTTAATGCAGTGAATAATACCGCGCAAATTAGGGAGGCATACAATAAATGTCAGCCGCTAATCACGGCGTACTACACAGAGCTTGGCCAAAATCGCGCGCTATTTGAGCTAATTTCAGCGCTCAATGCACAGGCAGAGTCTTTGGAGTTGAGCGGCGCTAAGCGCAAAGTATTGCAAGACTATTTGTTGGAGTTCCGTCTTGCCGGTGTCGATCTGGATCCCGAGAAAAAGAAGAAGTTCGCCGACTTAGAAGCAAAATTAAGTGATTTAACGACAAAGTTTAGCAATAACGTGTTGGACTCCACCATGGCATGGTCGAAACATGTAGAAAATTTGGACGAGCTGGCGGGAATGCCGGAGGCGAGCATCAATACTGCCGCCGAGCTTGCCCAGAGCAAAGAGTTGACCGGATACCTACTGACACTCGATGCCCCCTGCTACATCGCTGTGTCGACCAACGCGGACAATCGTGCTTTGCGCCAAGAGATGTATACCGCCTACCAAACGCGCGCTTCGGACCAAGGTGGGCACAACCCTAAGTTCGACAACGCTGGAATTATTGTCGAGATACTCGATTGCCGCGCGCAACTTGCCCAGTTGCTTGGTTACAGTAATTACGCAGAAGTGTCGGTCGCTCGAAAAATGGCCAAATCAGTACAACGAGTCAATGAGTTTCTCGAAGACTTGATTTCCTTAGCCGTGCCTGCTGCAAAGCGAGAGTACGAAGCGCTTAAACAATATGCAAAGAAAGAGCATGCAATGGATAGCCTAGAGGCTTGGGATGTGGCTTATTACAGTGAAAAACTTCGCAAAAGCAGTTTTGATATTTCTCAAGAAGAGCTTCGCCCATATTTCCCATTACCAAAGGTGCAAGAGGGGCTGTTTACAATAGCCAGTAAAATCTATGGTATTGAGATTGTTCCGAATCAGCAGATGAGTCGTTGGCACGAACACGTTCAGGCATTTGATGTGTGTCGCGACGGTGCTTTAGTGGCCCGTTTCTTCTTCGATGTATTTACGCGAGAGGGCAAGCGCTCAGGGGCTTGGATGGCGGAGTGCCGCTCTCGGCGCTTGTTGGGCGACGATAAAGTGCAAACGCCTGTCGCTTATCTAGTGTGCAACTTCTCAAAAGGTAGCAAAGAGGCGCCTGCATTATTATCCCATAACGAGGTCACTACCCTGTTCCACGAGTTTGGTCATGGTTTGCATCATATGCTTACCAGCGAAATAGATTTGCGCTGCTCTGGAATCAACGGTGTAGCGTGGGATGCGGTAGAGTTACCAAGCCAATTAATGGAAAACTGGTGTTGGGACAAGGAAGCAATTAGCTTGATCTCGGGTCACTATACCACTGGGGCAGCATTACCTGATGCTATGCTCGAAAAGCTTTTGTTAGCGAAAAATTTCCAGTCTGGCATGAAGACTGTCAGGCAGTTAGAGTTCGCAAGCTTCGACTTTAAGCTCCATCAATTGGCAGGCCCCTACAGTCAAGCCATTGTGAATGAAACGATGTCCGGTGTGCGAGCGCTCACTTCGGTTTATGCGGTGCCAGCATTCAACCGCTTTCAGAATGGATTTTCACATATATTCGCAGGAGGATACGCAGCGGGATACTACAGTTATAAATGGGCAGAGGTGTTGTCGGCCGATGTTTTCTCTGTGTTTGCTAGAACGGGAGTGTTTAACCAAGAGACCGGCCAGAAATTCTTAAACAGTGTTTTGTCCAAGGGTGGTTCAGATGAGCCATTGGAATTGTTTAAAAACTTTATGGGTCGCGAACCATCGCTCGACTCTTTGTTACGGCAAGACGGATTGTTGAAGTAAATCAATAAAAAGCCGGATGATGACAACTTGTTGGCATTACCGGCGCTTTTTGATGACAATTCGAGTATTGTAGGATGGTATTTTTAAAAGAGATTTTGCTATAATCCCCGCGCTTTTATTGCGCCCGCGTGATTTTGAAGAAGTTTTTATTTCTCCTTGGCCATTTCCAAGGGTAGATTTCTTCGCTGTATGCGGTTTGGGTTGTTTGTCCTGTCATATGAATCCACATAGATGGACACAGGGTCATAAGGTGCTGCCTAGGTAGCAGACCCTCAGGTTTCAATCAGATCATCGCTGTAATCTAAGCCGAAGGCCTCAGTACAAAGAGGTCGCAATAAATAATATTAACTCAGCCTTTTCTAATCTATGGAGACACGGCGAATGTTGCCTAAAGCAAAGCTGTGGTTAGCACTGACAATTGCTGCATTGACTTCAATGCTCAGTACTAGCCTCCAGGCCGCCTGGGACTTAAATATGCCCCAAGGCGTTACCCAAATCAGTCGCGAGACATATGATCTGCATATGCAAATCCTTTGGTGGTGTGTAGCCATCGGGGTAGTCGTATTCGGAGTTATGCTCTGGTCAATCATCAATCACCGAAAATCCAAAGGTGCGGTGCCTGCTACTTTCCATGAAAGTACTAAGGTTGAAATTGTATGGACCGTCATCCCGTTCATTATTCTTATCTTGATGGCAATTCCAGCAACCCGTGTTTTGACAGAAGCCTATGACGCTTCTGAGTCTGAGTTAGACATTCAGATTACTGGATATCAATGGCGTTGGGAGTATCGTTATCTGCGTGATGACATGAATGAAGAAGAAGTAAGTTTCTTCAGTAATATGTCAACTTCGCGCGAAGAGATTAACAACCAGTTGCCTAAGCAAGAAACTTACTTGCTTGACGTTGATAACCCCTTGGTTATTCCAATCAATAAAAAGGTTCGCTTCCTACTGACCTCCAATGATGTGATTCACGCTTGGTGGGTACCAGATTTCGCAGTGAAGAAAGATGCGATCCCAGGTTTCATCAATGAAATGTGGACAATCGTAGAAGAGCCTGGCGTGTATCGCGGCCAGTGTGCCGAGCTTTGTGGTATCGACCATGGCTTTATGCCGATTGTGGTTCACGCCCTACCGCAAGACGAATATGACGCGTGGTATGCCGGCCAGCAAGAACAAGCTGCGGCGGCGCGTGCTGCTGCAAACAATACCATCACTATGGATGATGCTTTAGCGCAAGGCGAAGAGATCTATAACCGTACTTGCGTGGCATGCCACCAAGCTGGCGGTACTGGTCTAGCTCCTGCGTTCCCTGCATTGGCAGGCAGCAGTGTTGTGACTGGCGATCTAACTGACAACATTGATTTAATTCTAAATGGCGTCCCTGGTACTGCGATGGCGGCCTATAACCGCATGCTTAGCCCTGTAGAGTTAGCATCAATCGTGACTTACATCAGAAACTCCTTCGGCAACAGCACAGGTGATCTTGTGCAGCCAGCCGACGTTAACGCACTTTTACAAGAAGCACAGTAGAGGACAGTAGACACAATGAGCGCAGCACACGACGATCATCATCACGGTCCAGCGAAGGGAATATCGCGATGGTTGTTTACTACCAACCATAAAGATATTGGTTCCCTATACCTGTGGTTCAGTTTTGCCATGTTCCTCCTTGGCGGTACATTCGCCATGGTTATCCGCGCGGAATTATTCCAGCCTGGATTACAGTTAGTTGACCCTAACTTCTTCAATCAGATGACCACCATGCACGGTTTGATCATGGTGTTCGGGGCAGTAATGCCTGCATTCGTTGGTTTGGCCAACTGGATGATTCCGATGATGATCGGTGCTCCAGATATGGCGTTGCCACGTATGAACAACTGGAGTTTTTGGATTCTTCCTTTCGCATTCGCGATGCTTTCATCAACATTGTTGATGGAGTCTGGAGCGCCAAACTTTGGTTGGACATTCTATGCCCCACTATCAACTACCTATGCACCAAGCTCGGTGACATTCTTTATCTTTGCAGTCCATATCATGGGGGCCTCCTCCATCATGGGTGCGATTAATATCATCGCAACTGTATTGAACATGCGTGCCCCAGGCATGACATTGATGAAGATGCCTCTGTTCGTTTGGACTTGGTTGATCACAGCTTACTTGTTGATCGCAGTAATGCCTGTTCTTGCAGGTGTGGTCACAATGATGCTGTTTGATATTCATTTCGGCACTAGCTTCTTTAATGCAGCTGGTGGCGGCGACCCAGTATTGTTCCAGCACGTTTTCTGGTTCTTCGGTCACCCAGAAGTGTATATCATGATCCTGCCAGCTTTTGGTGTGGTATCAGCGATCATCCCAACCTTCGCAAGAAAGCGTCTGTTTGGTTATGACTCAATGGTTTACGCTACTGCGTCTATCGCATTCCTATCGTTCATCGTATGGGCTCACCACATGTTCACGGTGGGTATGCCGATCGCCGGCGAACTATTCTTCATGTACGCAACCATGCTAATCGCAGTACCGACTGGTGTGAAAGTCTTTAACTGGGTAGCGACTATGTTCCGCGGCTCTATGACTTTTGAAACACCAATGTTGTTCGCAATTGCATTCGTTGTTCTGTTCACAATGGGTGGTTTTACTGGGTTGATGCTGGCAATTACGCCTGCGGACTTCCAGTATCACGATACCTACTTCGTAGTTGCTCACTTCCACTATGTATTGGTGCCAGGTGCAGTATTCTCGATTATGGCTGCTGCTTATTACTGGCTGCCTAAGTGGACTGGCTATATGTATGACGAAAGACTGGGCAAGCTGCATTTCTGGTTGTCGTTTATCGGTGTGAACGTATTGTTCTTCCCACAACACTTCCTTGGTCTTGCGGGTATGCCACGTCGTATTCCTGACTATGCATTGCAGTTTGCTGACTTCAACTGGATCTCAAGTATTGGTGGCTTCCTATTCGGTGCCTCGCAATTGATCTTGTTGTTTGTCGTAATCAAGTGCATCAAAGGTGGAAAGAAAGCGACTGATCAGGTTTGGGAAGGCGCGCAAGGTCTTGAATGGACTGTTGCGTCCCCTGCTCCTTACCATACATTTGCTACACCGCCAGATCCTAAGTTGATTCACGATCAGTAATTGGAGTTAGGCACTATGAAACAAGCTAAACAGAATAATACTAAACGCTTAGTGACACGTTTGTTGTTTACAGTGGTTGGCATGTTCGGCTTTGGTTTTGCAATGGTGCCGCTCTATGACGTGATCTGCGACATCACCGGTTTGAATGGTAAAACCGGTGATCAGGTTGTATCGGTGCAGCCAAAAGAAAATGCACAACAAAGTGATCGTCAGATTACAGTGCAATTTTTGGCTCAAAATGCAGCGGGAATGGATTGGGAGTTTTCAGCCAATGATGCCCAAGTAAAAGTGCAACCAGGTGAGGTAAAGGTGGTGAGTTACCATGCTGCCAACCCCAATAGTTATGCAATGGTTGGACAGGCAATCCCTAGTGTTGCACCAAACGAAGCTGCACAGTATTTGAAAAAACTAGAGTGTTTCTGCTTTCAAGAACAGCCTTTAGAGGCTGGTGAAACAGTTGATATGGGAATCAGATTTTTTATCGATGAATCTATTCCTGAGCACATAACTAAACTAACCCTATCTTATTCTTTGTTTGATATTACGAAGAGTTCGTCGTCAGCTACAGCAGTGACACAAAGATAGTCGTGACCGAATTGATCACCATTGGAGATTGAAAGATGGCCAGCGTAGGCTCCCACGAAAATTATTACGTACCCGAACAGACCAAACTACCGTTCTTCGCATCGATTGGTTTGGTATTTATGGTCTATGGTTTAGGCGCTGCCCTAAATGATATGAAGGCTGCAGAGAGTGCTACTGCTTCTACATGGATCTCACTGTTTGGTTTTACTCTTCTATCGTTCATTATTTTCCAATGGTTTAGCACAGTTATTCGTGAAAACCATGCGGGAATGAATAGCGACCAACTCAAACGATCTTATGTTTGGGGTATGGCGTGGTTCATCTTCTCTGAAGTAATGTTCTTTGCGGCGTTCTTCGGTGCTTTGTACTATGTAAGAAGCTTTGCAGTACCTTGGCTTGGCGGCGAAGGCGATAAAGGTATCAGTGGCGATATGCTTTGGCCTGAGTTTTCAGCAGTTTGGCCTGTGATCGAGAATCCAAATAGCGCGATCTTTACTAACCCTCATGAAGCTCTAAATGTGCATGAGTGGACGGTAGCATTCTTTGCTAAGTTCCTCCCATTTTGGAACACTTTGATTCTTATCACTTCTAGTGTGACTGTTCACTTTGCACATACTGCGTTGAAAGCTGAGAACCGTAAGGGTCTTATCCAGTGGCTGGCAGTGACTGTTGCTCTAGGTGTGATCTTCTTGTTCTTGCAGGCGTTCGAATATATCGAAGCTTACGGTCATTATGGTCTAACACTGGATTCAGGAATCTACGGATCAACTTTCTTCTTGTTGACTGGTTTCCACGGTTTCCACGTAACGCTAGGAACATTTATTCTTGCGGTAATGTTGATTCGTGCAATCAAAGGCCATTTCAAGCCAGATGATCACTTCGGTTTCGAGGCGGCTTCTTGGTATTGGCACTTTGTTGACGTGGTTTGGGTAGGTCTATTTATCTTCGTATACCTACTATAAGGCAATCACTTTTTGTATTCTGCAGGAGTCGAGCAAGGCTCACTCCTGCAGTGATCGCCCTGCACTCACAGCCAAGGCGCATTCAAAGTTAACTCACCGCTTGTTAAGCCGTAGAAAACACAAGCTATTAGCAGTACTGCTAACGTCACACGAACACCTAGCGCATAAAGCACGCGTTTTGACCTGCCTTTGTCTTTATAAAAAAATACAAAACCAAAAACGAGACTAATTAGGATTCCTATAAGTAATAGGACAATGATGGTCTTAAGCATGGTAATTCCTAGTATTGAAAAGACGCCCTATGATAGCAAACCCACTTAGTCACAGCATAATGTTCCACTGTTGCTAGAAAAGGTGTACGAAAGCTTATGTTCAAACCTGGCTGGAAGATGACATTGTTTACCTTGTTACTTAGCCCGTTGCTTTATACATTAGGGCAATGGCAGTTAGACCGTGAACAAGAGAAAATTCAGCTTCAGAATGATTATGACAGCCGACAAAGCGCCTCGGAAATAGAAATCGACGAGCTTGATTCTACTAGGCAAGATTTGGCGTTTTTGAAAGTGAAGGCTAGCGGCCAGTTTATAAACGACAAGATATTTCTTCTTGATAATAAAATTCATGAAGGTCGAGTCGGGTATGAACTTATCAATCCGTTTTTGACTATGCAAGGCCAGCTATTACTTGTCAATCGCGGATGGATCGCCCAAGGGTTTAGCCGACAGCAATTGCCAGATATAGACTTTGTAGAGCAATCTGTAGAGATTCAAGGGTCTATTTATGTGCCGCTCGAAGAGCCGTTCTTGCTAAGCGCTGTTGAAGAAACATCTCAAGCTACCGGTCCTATAGTAATTCAAAGTATCGACATCAAATTTCTAGAGGAACAATTACAAAGAGAAGTGTTTCCATATACCGTCAGATTGGCCGATGGCAGCCCCGGGTTAGAGCAAGCGAATTGGCAGACAGTTAATATGGAACCAGAAAAACATCGTGGGTATGCTGTGCAGTGGTTCACGATGCTGATTGCCCTACTCACTATGTACATTTATTTTGGGTTCAAGAACCCTCGTCTACAGCGAAACAGAGAATAGAAATGACTCCTGAATTAAAAAACAAACTGAAGCTTACATTCTTGCTATTGATTACTGCCTTGCCAGTCACACTAGCGACATTATCGTTTAACTCTGCGATTGAAAGTGGTGCACTTAGCGCGACCTCTAATAAAGGCACGTTAATCAACCCACCTGCTGATATCAGTGCGCTTGCTATGCAAGATACTGACAATAATCCCGTGTTCAGAAGCTTTGAGGAAGTCATTGCCTCACTGCCGGACGACGAAGAATACGAGATACAGCCTTGGCTTTTGGTTTTCGCTAACGGTAGTGATTGCGAGCAATCATGTGAAGAGCGAATTCATTATTTGCAACAACTACACATTGCTCTAGGAAAGAATATTCAGCGTGTTAGACGCTACTATTTGAACGTCAGTGGCAATCCACTTAGCAGTGAAGTCGCAGATCTGTTTAGAAACGAATACCCGAGCATGGGAGTTGCACAGAGCGACAAAGAAGTGATTACCGCTAATCTAGCAGCTGCTGGAGCAATGTTAGATTTTACAGAACAGAGCTATGTCATTCTTATAGACCCAGTTGGCAATGTGATGATGTATTACACTGAAGACCAAGAAGCTGAAGACATCATGTCTGATCTTGAAACGCTTCTTAAATACTCAAGTTTAGGATAAAAAAAGGCCGGTGTTATTCGCACTGGCCTTTTTGTTTGTGTAGCAATTAATGCTCTTCTTCGTGGGCTCCTATATGGGTTACCGGTAAAGGCTCCGCATTCGGGTCAGCACCGAAATAATCTACTCGTGCTCCAAAGGTATAATCGCCTTCAACTGCCATAAAACCAATTAAAAACAACAAGGCAACAGGTGGGCCTAGGATTGTTAACACCAATGCCATGCGTTCCCACATCACATGCATGAATATCGCAAGGATAAAACCAGCTTTCAAAAACATGAACACTAAGATCAGCGTCCAACGTAAATACCCTTGAAAGCCAATGTAATCGACAAGGTAACTCAGCGTACTTAGGACGAAGAGTAGTATCCATATTTTGAGGTATATCCCTAGGGGATGTTGTTGACCTGCTTCAGCCGACATACGCTCTCCTCCTTACCAAAGATAGAAAAATGCGAAAATGAAAACCCACACTAGATCGACGAAGTGCCAATATAGACCAGTAATTTCTACGATTTCATAACCCTTTTTATCGTAATGTCCTTTTGACACTTTCCATGCAACTATCGAAAGATAGATCACCCCGCCGGTAACGTGCAGTCCGTGAAAGCCGGTGACCATAAAGAACACGGAACCGAACTGAGGCGCGCCCCAAGGGTTTTCCCAAGGCCTTACGCCTTCTGAAATCAGCTTAGTCCACTCAAAAGCCTGCATCCCAACAAACGAAGCACCCAGTACTGCAGTGGCAATCATCAGTATGGCTGTCATGCGTTTATCTCGGCGGTAACCATAGTTCACCGCTAAGGCCATCGTCCCGCTGCTAGTAATGAGTATGAAGGTCATTATCGCAATCAAAATTAGCGGTATTGGATCACTGCCAAACAACGACAATGCGAATACGTCAGTAGGAAGCGGCCATGGTTCAGCTGTGGTCATTCGCACTGTCATATACCCTACTAAGAAGCAGGAAAATATGAATGTGTCACTCACTAGGAATATCCACATCATCGCCTTGCCCCAAGGCACATGATAGGTCTGTTTATCGACGGACCAGTCGTCAACTAGTCCTGGCAATCCAGTCCTGGGCGCTGCGAGATTACTTGCTACAGTTTCACTCATACCTAAGTTCCCATTTAAATGATTCGAAGCGTTAGTGCATTATTAATTAAGTGTTAGTTAGAGCTGCAAAAATGAATACCCATAACACGAGAAGGAAATGCCAATAGGTCGTACACAACTCGATGCTAAGTTTTACTGCAGGTAATTCGGTTTTATTGAAAAAACGAAACGTAGTTCTACTCCACACATACAAGCCGCCAATGATATGGGCGACATGCATTCCTGTAAGTAGAAAGAAGAAAGAGCTAGCGGCAGACGCTGATATGCCTGAGCCACTTGCACTTAGTTGCTCCCAGACCACAAACTGGCCTATGACGAAGAGAGCGGCGAACAAACCGCCAGCCAGAAATAAATTTCGTGCCTTCGTAAAATTTTCACCCTGGGCGGTATTGCGTGAAAACTGGAGAAATACACTGCTCACTATCAGCACACCAGTATTGACCCACAGCAAATTAGGGTCCGACATTGGTACCCAGTCACCTAAGTCCATGCGCAAATAGTAAGTCACAGCTAAAAGCGAAAAAATCACGCTGACGACTACCAAGAAAATAGTTAGAGCAATCCGTTCGCTAGGTAGTTCGAATGCAGATTCCGGACCGCTGCCAAGCGTTGGGCTTGAGTACTCCCAAGGCTTTGAGGTGACATTCTTATAAAAGCTCATCATAAACTCCTAGGTCGATGTGCAAATGTTTTAGGCATCCTGCGGAGATTTCATTTCTGTGTCGTGGTCATGGTCTTCTGACACACCAAAATCCCCTGGCACATTCTGTGGAATAAAGTCTTGATGATAGCCAGGCACACTGTAGTCATAAGCCCAACGGTGAACGACTGGCATTTCAGGACCCCAATTACCATGTTTCGGTGGCGTCTCTGGTGTTTGCCATTCTAGGGTTGTAGCACCCCAAGGGTTATTGCCAGAAGGTTTGCCATTACGAAGGCTCCAGAACACATTGATGAAGAAAAGGACTTGCGCCACAGCAACGAAAATTGCGGCGATTGTTATGTTGGCGTTAAGTGCCTGCGCGGACTCTGGAATAAAGTCAGTACTGCCCATTGCATAGTAACGACGTGGCACGCCGAGGAACCCTAAATAATGCATAGGCAAGTAGATCGCGTAGGTTCCCAAGAATGTGCACCAGAAGTGTAGCTTGCCTAAGGTCTCGTTCATCATGCGACCGGTAATTTTGGGATACCAATGATAAAGAGACGCGAAAAGTACTAACACGGGCGACACGCCCATCACCATATGAAAGTGGGCGACCACAAAGTAGGTGTCCGAAAGTGGCAGGTCGATTACGACATTGCCAAGGAAGAGCCCAGTGAGCCCGCCATGAATAAAAGTGAAGACAAAGCCGATTGCAAACAGCATAGGAGTGTTTAAACGGATGTCCCCTTCCCATAAGGTGAGTACCCAGTTATACACTTTCATCGCTGTTGGTACTGCGATAATCAAAGTGGTGGTCGCGAAGAAGAAGCCGAAGTAAGGATTCATTCCGCTTACATACATGTGGTGTGCCCAGACAATAAAGCTTAGCCCACCAATTGCGATTATCGCCCAAACCATCATGCGATAGCCGAATATATTTTTACGAGCATGAGTACTTAAAACGTCTGACACTAGGCCAAAAGCTGGAAGTGCAACGATGTACACTTCGGGGTGGCCAAAGAACCAGAACAAATGCTGGAACAGAATCGGGCTGCCCCCGTTGTAATCGAGTTGCTCTCCTGCTGCCATGATAGCCGGCATAAAAAAGCTTGTGCCCAGAGTTAAATCGAAGGTCATCATGATTGCGCTAACGAGCAGCGCGGGGAATGCAAAAAGACCGAGAATAGTGGCCACTAAAATCCCCCAAACTGACAATGGCAAACGCATCATCGTAAGGCCGCGAGCTCGCGCTTGCAGTACCGTTGTCACGTAGTTCAAGCCGCCCATAGTGAAAGCAATAATGAACACACCGAGTGAGATGAGCATTAACAGGATGCCAGTGTCGTGGCCGGGCGTTCCGGGAGTGATGGTTTGCGGAGGATAGAGGGTCCAGCCTGCCCCAGTAGGGCCGCCGGTGACAAAGAAGCTTGAAAGTAAAATGATAACCGAAAGCAAATACACCCAGAAGCTCAGCATATTCAAAAATGGGAAAACCATGTCCCGTGTGCCGCACATCAGTGGAATAAGATAGTTACCGAACCCCCCTAAGAATAATGCTGTTAACAAATACACGACCATGATCATTCCGTGCATTGTTACCGCTTGATAATAGGAGCTAGGATCTATCAGCGTGAAAGTATCGGGGAAACCGAGTTGCAAGCGCATCATCGCGGAAAGGAAAAGAGCGACTAAGCCCACAAAAATAGCCGTGCCTCCATATTGAATCGCAATGACTTTGTGGTCCTGACTCCAAACATATTTCGTAATAAAAGTATGTGGATCGTGTAGCTCATGGTCTTGATCGGCTAAGGGGACGTAAGCCATTAGTAATTCCTCCTGACTCGCTTGCTGCTATACCCACACAAAGAAATTACTCTTCGTGTGGGTGCTGTTTTTATGCTGCTAAAAAACTGTTATTCGTTTGTTATAAGCTATTCAAATAGGCGATCACGTCATTCATTTGCTGCTCGTTCTTCATGGCAGTAGAGAAGGACACCATTTGCTCGCCGTAATCATCATCTGCATGAGCGCCACGAATTTTCGCTTTGAAGTTTTTCAGCTGAGTGGCCATATACCAATCACTCATACCGGCAATTCTTGGCGCGTCCGTGGCCCAGCTACCAGAGCCGTCGGGGCTGTGACAAGCTGCACAGTTGGCGTTATAGATGCTCATGCCTCGCGCGGCATCGCCACTGATGGTGCTTGGGGCATCGGTAATAGGTAATTGGCTAATATAGGCGGCCATATTACGGACTGCCTCATCGTTATTGAGCATCGATGCCATTGGCGCCATTTGCCGACCAAAGGGATCATCGTCTTCAGCGCCCCGGATGCCTTGCTGGTAATACTTAAGTTGGCGTTCGATGTACCAAGATTGCAGCCCGTTAAGCTTGGGCGCATTAAGTTCTGGATTGCCTTCGCCTTGCTGGCCATGGCAGCTTGCGCACACTGCGTACTGCTGTTGTCCGGAAGCAGGCACTGGCGCACTTTGCGCATTAAGTTGTGCGAAAGTTGTTTGACGCGAAAGCCACTCATCGTACTCGGCTTGCTCGGCCACAATAATGCGGCCACGCATCACGTGATGGCCAATACCGCAAAGCTCCTCGCAAAGAATGTCATAACTTCCTAGCTTCTCTGGTGTGAACCAAAGATAGGTCACCATTCCTGGCACCATGTCCATTTTCACGCGGAATTGCGGAACCGTGTAGTTATGCAAAACATCTTTTGAGCGAAGCAGTGCTTTTACTGGTTTGCCGATTGGCAGCATCATTTCAGGATCTTTAACGAGAATATCATCTTGGCCGTTAGGGTCTTCAGGGTTAATGCCAAATGGATTGGATTCGCTAATAAAGCGCGTATCGACGGTGCCGAGTTGGCCATCGTTGCCAGGGTAGCGGAAGCTCCACTGCCATTGCTGCCCCACTACCTCGTACTCAGTTGCATCATCGGGTGGGGTAACAAATTGCGCCCAAACAAAAAGTCCCGGTGCTAGCATTGCCATAACGCCGAGGGCGGTGACAACTGATAGCCCCACTTCTAGTTTGTGGTTCTCCGGTTCGTATGCAGCCTTGTGACCGGCTTTGTGACGAAAGCGATAAACGCAGTAGGCCATAAAAAGGTTCACAGCAACAAACACTGCGCCTGTTACCCAAAACGTTAAGCTGATTGTGAAGTCGATACTGCCCCAGTTGGATGCGATATCCGTAAACCACCATGGACTGATTAGGTGGAAGATAACCGAGCCAACGACCAATAAAACCAAAGCAACTGCTATAGCCATACGCTGATAATCCTTGTGAAAAATGGGTATAAGACAGGCGACAGTGGAAAAAACTGTGCGGTATTTTTTGAACGAGAGTGTTTTGCGCAGTATTGAGATGCAATACCGCGTCTAGCATCGGTAGACGCTTTTAAGAACCGGAGTTTAGGTTTCCGGAAATTAGGAATTGGGTGTGTCATCGCTAATCCCGCCTTGAGGGGCGGCTTAACGATCTCTTTGAGATACTGCCAGCAAAATTCCAGTATTGGTGATGTTTGCTTAGACTAAAGTCACGCAGTTGACTACGAACGGTACAGAAAATCGCGTTCACAACGTCGTTCCCTCCTTTATTATTATTAAATGGATGGGTAACTCAACGTCATACTTAAATCGTCGAAGCTGAAATCTTCAGCTAGTGAAAATTTCAACTTTTTCGATCGTATCTGATTGTCAAAATGTCCGCAAGCTCTTTTATGTAAAGCGCTTTTTAGAACTAAGAGTAGAAAGAACGGAAGGTAAAATACCCTTGCTTACAGAATGATAATGCCTATAAGCAAGGGGTAGTGTGACTTGCAGCTGATTGCTTACGCGGTTTTTGGCGAAAGTTTCAGTTGTGCAAATGGGTTGAGGAAGCTTGCATCCACCGCCGCCAAGGTGGCCTCGGAATGCTTGGATTTCATCATTTCTTGAATCTTGGCTTCTTGGTGCTGCTTGGCATAGATCAGCACAAGGTATTTGCCAGACTCAATGTCATCATGGAAATGTGCCAATTTTTTGTTTTCACTGGCGATCCCGACAAGGCCTGTCTCTTATACACATCTCCGAGCCCACGAGACCTCTCTACATCTCG
>OJGU01000081.1_pt1 | contig 66183 bp, 54 predicted proteins | sample 1594741 | NCBI WGS metagenome assembly OJGU01 (sample SAMN05416841, study PRJEB24817) | seawater metagenome | isolation source: Sea water | place: Canada:Atlantic | collected 2013-07 | reverse complement strand
ATCTACACTAGATCGCTCGTCGGCAGCGTCAGATGTGTATAAGAGACAGACAATCGAGAACAACTTCAACATCGATATGTCGAAGCCTTTCGATGTGGGCATGTACTCACCGTTGAACGTTGCATACGGTTTCGAATGGCGTCGTGAGATCTTCAAAGTGACGTCTACGGATCAAAACGCTTACCGAGTTGGCGAGTTTGCTGCAAGCAACCCCACTTACGCTAGCCTAGGTGCTGGTGTTGGTTCTGATGGTTTCCAAGGCTTTGGCCCTGATCAGCAAGGCACTTGGGATCGCAAAAACTGGAGTATCTACGCTGACTTAGAAGTAGATGTCACTGAGCGTCTATTGCTAGGTGCCGCTATTCGTTACGAAGATTTCTACAACACTTTTGGCGACACGACTAACGGCAAGCTAACTGCACGTTATGCCATTACTGACTCTACAAACATTCGTAGTACGATCAGCACTGGTTTCCGTGCACCATCACCAGGCCAGGCTAATATCTCCAACATTAGTACTGGTGTTGTCGATAGCATCCCTGTAACTCAAGGCCAGATCCCTCCTACAAACCCAATCTCACAAAGATTCGGTGGCCAACAGTTGTCTCCTGAGACATCAGATAACTTCAGCATCGGTATTGCGACTGAGATCGGTGGCCTTGATCTAACGATCGACTACTACAACATCCAGTTGGAAGATCGCATCCTGAACTCTGCAACCTTCGATATCACGCCTGCAATAGCAGCAGAACTCGAAGCATCAGGCATCTCAGGTGCAGGCAGCATCGCATCGTTCAACTACTACACCAACGACATGTCAACTACCAACGAAGGTATTGAGATCGTCGGCTCTTGGTCAATGGACTGGAATGATTACGGTCGCACTGAATTCGCCGCTTCTTGGGCATGGACTAAACAAGAGCTAGACAGCTTCACACCTGGCTTGCTCACTCGTGCAAACGTGGCTGACCTAGAAGATGGTATTCCAGCAAACCGTGGTAACTTCCGCGCGAATCACACCTATGGTGATTTCCGCTTCACGTTGCAGGCTAACTACTACGATGAGTACTTCTCAGTCCCATCTAGTGCTGACCCAAGCCGCGACTACTGGGTAGGCGATAAGACTATCCTTGGTGGCGAAGTAGCTTACACGTTCCGTGACAACTACACGTTCGTAGTCGGCGCAGACAACTTGCTAAACACAATGCCAGAGAAGATTCGTCCAGTGGACACCAACTCCGGTACGTTTAACAAGTATGTGACTAGCGGTGCATTCAGCCCTAACGGCCGATTTGTATACGCACGTGTAAAAGCCGAATTCTAATCCTGAGCCTCTCAGTATTTAGAATGACGTAAATGGTAAGGGTGTCACTTCGGTGACACCCTTTTCTCACCAGGAGTAAGAGAAATATGTTTCGTAAAGTGATCCCAGTGGTTCTTGCTTTTTCAGTGGCCGTCATTGCGTCAATGGGAGCCAGCGCGGCTGAACCTCATGAACCTGTAGACCATAGGTTTTGTTTCACATGCCACGGCACCGATGGAATGGGCAGCGAAGGCATCCAAGGCCCCCGACTAGCGGGAATGGAATCTTGGTACCTCAAGCGACAACTAGAATTATTCCGCGCAGGTGGGCGTGGTGTTCATCCCATGGATTTTGAAGGGATGGAGATGCAGCCAATGGCCGCAATTCTCACCGATGAAGAAATTGACGATATTGTACAGTGGGCAAGCACATGGGAATATGTTCCTGCTGAACCCACAATCACTGACGGCAACGTTGAGCATGGAGAACAACTCTATCGAGCTTGCGTAATGTGTCATGGTGATGAGGCACAGGGCAACCAAGCCATGAATGCACCGGCATTGCAGGGGCAAAATGACTGGTACCTTGTCACGCAACTAAAGAATTTCAAAGCCGGCTATCGAGGTGCTAACCCACTGGATACTTTCGGCGCACCGATGCGCGCGATGACCTCGGGTTTAGCAAATGAGCAAGACATCATTGATGTGGTCAGCTATATCAATACACTTGGTCGATAATCGTTGCAGCACTATTTTTTAATTAAAAGGAACTAATAATGACTAAATTCGTTAAGGCACTTTCACTGACATCCGCTCTATTTGCCGCCGCATTCTCTGTTACAGCTAGCGCACAAGAGATCGAACGCAATGGTGAAGGGCGTTTTTTCTACAATAACATCGTCATTCCAGCAGGTGCAGAAACACTATACCTAAGTGGATCAGGCGCTTCGCAACAAGAAGATGGCACTTACGGTGACCAAGAACAGCAAACAACTAACACGTTTGAGAAGTTCAAAGCGACATTAGAAGGCATGGGCTGGTCTATGTCAGATATCGTTCAAGTCCGAGTATTTGGCGTTGCTGGCGAAGACGGCACGTTTGACTTTGCAGGTTTTAACCGCGGTTTCGCTAAATTCTTCGGAACTGAAGAGAACCCAATGAAACCAGTGCGCTCTGTAGTAGAAATTGCAGGCCTAGTAGTCGACGGCTGGTTGGTTGAGATTGAAATTCGAGCAGCGCGAGTGCCAAAGTAAGCACTTAGTTAGCATCGAGTGAACAAAAGGAGTGCACATTGTGTCACTCCTTTTTTTATGTCTTTCAATTATGCTTGGGCAAAACTGCCCCCTTTATAACCCCAACTCCATTTGCCGCAAAATAGCCATTTACAACAAGCCCTTGTAGAATGCAGCCGTTAAAAAACATAGAATTCACAAGATAATAGGAACTAATAATGCTTATAACGAAGCAATCACCAATCATCGCGGGCCTGTGCCTAGTTTTTAGCCTTGGCGCCTCATCCGCGTTTGCTCAAGAGACTGAAGATACTCTATCGACTGAGATTGAGCTGGGCGCTATCTTCACTTCGGGCAACACTGAAGATGAAAACATTAAATTCAAAGGCAATGTCGTTTACCTAAAAGATAGCTGGGAATATGGATTCTCTATCGACGGCTTTCGCTCATCGAAGAACAATGTGCTTGCCGCACAGCGTGTCTATACCGTTGGCTCTGCCACTTACAACCTTAACGAAGACTCTTTCGTGGTGGGCCGTTTAGCCCATGAAGATGACCGTTTTAGTGGCTATGATAGCCAATCGGACGCCTCAATCAGTTTCGGGCAAAACCTTTTGCGCCAATACGAAAACCTCGATTGGAACTACACAATCGGTGCCGGTATGCGTTATTCGAAAGAACCTAACGACAGTTTTCGTGAAGCCATTGTTCGACTAGCAAGTGAGCTACGTTGGAACGTCTCTGACAACGCATTATTTGTTCAAACACTTAGCGTCGAGAGCGGCAAAGAGTCTAGCATTGGCCGTTCAGAAAGCTCGATTCAATCAGATATCATGGAAAACCTTTCTATGAAGTTCACTATTAAAGTGAAACATCAAACAGAGGTTCCAATTGGCCGCGAGAAGACGGACACTGAAGCATCTGTAACACTTTTACTTCGCCTGTAAGCAGCATGTTCGTATAGCCTGACGGCAGGCCGTTTTTCTGAATCAGCGTAGGTAGCAATATGACACCCGTAGTGCGTTTTTTTTGGATCACCAGCCTGCTTTGGCTCGCGCTTGGTAGTTTTTTCACTTTTTATGGTCCTAGCGGTTTCACCCTGATTAGCGCTAGCGAGCATGTTTTCTCATTAATATTTCTTAGTGCTGGCATTGTGTTTTTCGCAATTGGCTTACATGATATCTATGTCAGTGACAGCAATTTGCGCAAAAACTATCCTGTGTTTGCGAATTTGCGTTACCTGTTCGAATCAATTCGACCAGAAATCCGTCAATACTTCATCGCTAGCAATCTTGAAGAAGCTCCCTTTAACCGAGAGGCTCGCGATCTCATTTATCGCCGCGCCAAAAAACTCAATGACACACTTCCCTTCGGGACTGAACAGGATTTGATGGCCGACGGCTATCTAACAGTTTTTCACTCGATCAAAGCCACCGCCGTGCCACATGAAAAATCCCGCATCATGATTGGCGGAGAACAATGCCTCAAACCCTATAGCGCCTCGCTACTGAATATCTCTGGTATGAGTTTTGGTGCGCTTAGTGGCAATGCAATCAGCGCTCTTAATAAGGCTGCCAAAATGGGTCACTTCGCCCACAATACGGGGGAAGGCAGCATCAGTGCCCACCATAAGACTCACGGCGGAGATCTTATCTGGCAAATAGGCACAGGTTATTTCGGCTGTCGTAATTTGGACGGGACCTTCAATGACGAAGCATTTAAGAAAAACGCAAGTGCAGACGCCGTCAAAATGATCGAAATCAAAATCTCACAAGGAGCAAAGCCTTCCCATGGCGGTGTTTTGCCAGGGCCAAAAGTCACCCAAGAGATCGCCGACATTCGCTTAGTAGAGGTTGGAAAAACGGTGCTATCTCCCGCTAACCATCCAGAATTTAGCACTCCCATAGGCTTATTAGAGTTTGTTAAACGACTAAGAGATTTGAGTGGAGGAAAACCCACAGGCTTTAAAATGTGCATTGGTCGCAAGAGCGAATTCATGAGCATAGTTAAAGCGATGCTCAGCACTGGGATCTACCCTGATTTTATTACGATCGATGGAGCAGAAGGGGGTACTGGCGCCGCACCAGTGGAATTCTCAAACCGCATAGGGATGCCGTGTCTAGAAGCAACCTACTTCGTCAACCAAGTGCTCACTGGTGCTGATTTACGCTCTAAACTGCGCATCATTAGTGCGGGAAAAACCGCGACTGGTTTCGACTTGCTAACAAAAATCTCACTGGGCGCAGATGCCGTGAATTCTGCGCGCGCGATGATGCTTGCGCTTGGCTGCGTGCAATCCAAATCCTGTAATACCAACAAATGCCCTACCGGCATTGCGACGACAGATCCCGCGCGCGCCAAAGGCATCAACGTAGAAGACAAAGCCAAACGAGTACGCAATTTTCACAATGGCACTATTGAGGCATTCTTAGAGATTTGTGGAGCAATTGGTTACGACGACCCAGAACAACTTCAACCTTCGGATCTATTTCAACGCGTAGGCAAAGACCTCAAACATTTTGATCAGATCCACACGCCGCTCAGTAGTGGGCAGCTTCTAACAGCAAGTATTCCAGAGGCATATGCTGAAGATTGGCACAAGGCGAGCGCTGAGAGCTTCTAAGGCGGTTTAGTAAGTCGGCTTGGCAGGAGTTTTCGAGAGAAAGGAGCCGCGAAGGGTAAAAATACTGCTTGGCTCACGTTAATGTGAGCCAAGCAATATGTCTTTCTTACATGCGTGTACCGGTAACAGGGATTGCTCCGAAGTCTGAATCAAAAGTACCAGTAAGCGAGTCGCCTTCGATTGTGCCAGCAAAGCTCAATGCAAGTGTTTGACCTTGAGCGTCAACTACCACATTAAAGCTAACTGCATTTTCAGTAACTGTAATGCCTTGTAACTCTGTCGCGCCAAGTTCTGCAGATGACATTGTGCCCATCATGTCTGCAGACACGTCCAAAGTTGCTCCCATCGCGCCCACCGGTGTATTGATGCTTAGTTCCCACATGCCAGCAAATGGATTAGCTGGTGCAGAAGCACATGCGGCCAAAATGACTGTAGCCGCTACTACGATGAAGCTTTTGAAAATTCTTTTCATGGTTTCCCCTATATTTTCTTATCGATATAAATCGTCGTGCGTTAATTTAAACGCAAAAATCACTGCGCCGAGCTATTTTCGCTTTAATCTTCTCTGAGTCAACGGTAATTTCGACAAAGCGACAGGTTTTTAATCATAGCTCTGAGTGATTTTTAGAATTCAATGAATCAGTTAGACGATTTTGACGTACACTGCGCACCAAATTGCCGCAGTTAGGTTTGTGCTATATGCTCAATTGCATCCGCATTAGCAAACCTTCGCAGAATAAAGCGCATATTTAAATCAGTATCAGTTTCTACAGATCGATCAATAAAGGGGAATAAGCAATGGCACGTTTTCGAGTTAATGGCGTAGAAAGGGAATTAGACATCGAGCCCGATATGCCGCTTCTATGGGCCTTGCGAGACGAACTAGGCCTCAAAGGCACTAAGTTTGGTTGCGGTATTGCCGCCTGTGGCGCCTGCACAGTGCAAGTCAATGGCAACCCAGTACGCAGCTGCGTCACACCTGTCAGCGCTATTGAAGGCACTGACATAAAAACCATTGAAGGCCTAGCGGTCGATGTCGGTGGCTCTAAGCAGTTAACGGCGGTACAACAAGCGTGGATCGACCACCAAGTCCCACAATGCGGGTATTGCCAATCAGGGATGTTGATGGCCGTCTCTGCTTTGCTAGAGGCCAACCCAAACCCTAATGATGCCGAAATTGACGGCGCAATCACTAATGTATGCCGCTGCGGCACTTATCCACGCATTCGTCGTGCCATCAAATCACTCAGCACGACGGCTTAGGTCGGGAGAATTATATGAAAATCAATCGACGTCGTTTTTTACTTGGAACCACTGTTGTTGGGGGCGGGCTTTTGCTTGGCTATGCCTCTACACGCCCTAGCAAACACCGAATCGCCAATGAATCGGCGGGCTCTGAACCTTTTCTTACCACTTGGCTACGCATCTCCGAGGACAACACCGTGACTGTGATCGTCCCACACTCCGAAATGGGCCAAGGGGTTCACACTTCTCTGCCAATGATGGCGGCAGATGAATTGGATGCCGACTGGAACCTTGTCAAAGTCGAGCAAGCCCCTGCCACGGACCTGTTCGCCAACGGAGTACTCGTGAAAGGCTTTGCCGAATCTCTTGGTGTGAGCTTCCCACGTTTCTTAGATGGTTTAGCAACCTCAGCGACTATGAAAGTCGCTGAAATCATGAATATGCAGATTACCGGCGGCAGCTCTTCGGTTCGCTTCACAGGTGAGTTGGGTATGCGCGCGGCAGGTGCCGCGGCACGAGAAATGCTCGTTAAAGCCGCCGCTGCAAGACTTGATGTTCCGGAAACCGAACTGAGTACTCGCTTAAACTACGTGCATCATGACGCTAGTGGCCGCTCACTATCTTATGGCGAACTCGCCTCAGATGCCGCTCGCTTTGAGCCTTCGTCAGAACCTAAACTCAAAGACGAAAAAGACTTTACCTTGATGGGAAAATCGATTGCCCGTGTCGATATCCCCGCCAAAGTTGATGGCACAGCCGCCTACGGCATCGATGCCGAGGCCCCTGGCATGCTTTACGCCGCTGTGAAAACTGCGCCTGTGTTTGGCAGCAAACTGCAATCGGTGAATGCCGATGCCGCACTGTCTCGCCGCGGCGTAGTAAAAGTTGTCGAGCTAGAAAATGCCGTCGCAGTTGTTGCTGACAACTACTGGCGCGCAAAGCAGGCACTTGCTGCTTTAGACGTTCAGTTTGAAGCCAGCGAAAACGACCAGGTAAACTCACAGTCTATTTATGCGCAATATGATACTGCCCTAGAAGGCGAGCTGAACGAAGACATTGCCGAAGGCGATGCAGCAAACGCGCTAGAGAACGCTGAGACAGTTGTGGAGGCAACCTATCGCGTTCCCTATCTTGCCCATGCGGCCATGGAGCCGATGAACTGTACCGTGCATTTCCACGATGGTAAATGTGATGTATGGACCGGCACTCAAGACAATCTCGGCATCCGTGGACGTGTGGCGACAGTCGCCGAAATGGATGAGAACGATGTCACGCTGCACGGCTTCTATTTGGGAGGTGGCTTTGGTCGCCGACTCCCAACAGACGTCAACACCATCGATCAGGCCACCTTGATCGCAAAGCACTTTGACGTGCCGGTGAAAACGCTCTGGAGTCGTGAAGACGATATGCAGCAGGACTACTACCGTCCTGCAGTCACGAGCAAGTTCCGTGCAGGCTTTGACGCCAACAATCAGCTTGTGGCATGGCAAAACCATTACATTGGCAAGAATGAGCCTGCAGAGGCTGCACACACGCCATACTCCATAGCGAATAAGGATATTGCATATGCCGATAGCGAGACCCACATCCCGTTTGGAGCATGGCGTAGCGTTGCCCATTCACAGCACACCTTCTTTCTAGAGTCGTTCGTAGACGAGCTGGCTCACCGCTCAGGGCAAAACCCGTATCAATTCCGGCTGAATATGCTGGGCGACAAGCCTCGCCATGCCGCGGTGCTTAGAGCCGCTGCGCAGAAGGCTGGTTGGGGGCGCAATTTAGCGCCAGGGCATGCTCAAGGCATCGCTCTGCAAGAAAGCTTTGGCAGCATTGTTGCGCAAGTAGCAGAAGTGTCCATCAACAACGATGGCAGCGTGAAAGTGCATCGAGTCAGCTGCGCGATCGACTGTGGTCGCACAATCAACCCAGACGCAGCAGCATCACAAGTTGAGAGCGGTGTCATTTTCGGCCTAACCGCTGCACTTTATGGCGAGATCACTATCGAGAACGGACGCGTGCAACAGACCAATTTCACTGACTATGAAATGATTCGTCTACACGACTCCCCTGAGATCGATATCGTATCAGTGGACTCTGGAGAAGCATTAGGGGGATTGGGAGAACCTGCCACGCCACCAATTGGTGCTGCTGTGGCCAACGCCGTCTATATTCTTACTGGTCAGCGCGTACGTGAATTGCCATTGAAAAACTACCGGTTCACTGCAGCCCCTGTAGAAACTGCTGTATAGCCAATGCAATAGTCGAGAGTTTGCGCCAATAACGCAAACTCTCGACTTCTTTACTATTGCGCTTGTTCTCTGCGCGTCATCTGACTCATTAATTGCCCAAACTCTTCAAACTCAAGCCCACCCGACTTATCTTTGTCTAGCAGGACAAATGCCATTGCCAAGCCTTGACGGGCCCTCTCAGGCATTTCATCAAGCACCACCTTGCCATCCATGTTTAAATCCATATAACCCATGGTGATCCCTGTCACGTATGTCGTTGTGTCGATTTCACGAATATCATCCTCTTTATTCAGGAATCGAAATGACACGCCTCCATATAACATCTCTTCCCATGTTTGTTCACCGAAACGCACGAGCTTAGTCGCATCAGGATTGCTTATATTTTGGGCAGAATTATCATAGATAGTGTGGTGAATCAGACGACTTCCCGCAGGAACAGTTTTTGGTTGGTCTAATTGAAAATAGCGCTGCCAGTTAAAGTCATAATTGGGCACCGACAACAGCGTTTCCTGCTGCCCATCTGGTGTCAGCAACACAAAGTTAGAACTTCTTCCACGGTAATGGGCATGTGGGAATAACGCATAGATCACAGCGTCTTTTTGAAACTCATAATACGCGCCTGCCTCGTAGTTTGGCTCTCCCGGCGGGATGCGCAGATCTGCGTTTAACATTGCATAATGCTGTAAAGTAAACTCGGGCTCAACTTCGGAAAAATACAAACCTATCTTGGTTTGGTCAGTCGTTTCTCGGCCATATGTTGTGTAATGCATTTGGCTAAAAAAGGTGCTGCCGGCAGGCACAAGCACGCCCGTACCTTGCGGATATTCATAAAGCTCATTGCCTGGCACAAAGGTCATCAGCTGAGATTGAAACAGCGCCTCGCCAATGGGGCTGCCAAGATCGACACCCGAGTCAAAATCTTTCGGCCCAAAGGTTGCGATAGCATGATGTAAAACTTGTCGATCACTTGGAACAATCTGCACTGCGCGCACCCAAATATCACGATCCAAAGGGTTGTCGACGGTTAGAATTTGATAGTCAAGCGTACCGGTCGCTGGCACCGTAAAAGCTGGCAAGTCTAGCACCAAGTCGGGCGTACCAAGTTCCCAGTCTGTCTCGCGCTGCGCCACACTTTGTAACGGGTCCGTCTCTGCGCTGTTACGCGCACCGCCATCGATCCACGCGACAAGTGTTTGTGCCTGTTCGTTGCTCAAACTCATATCATGTTTGAAGGCATTAATTTTCGGGTCAGCATGCCACGGTGGCATGCGCTTGGTTAGCACCACTTCGCGAATCATTGGCGAAAACCCTTGTACCATGGCATGACTCGTCATCGCCCAAGGGCCTATCCCTTCGGGCCTATGACAACTGACACACTTCTCCTGCAATATTGGAACGATCTCATCAATGTATGAGATCTGATCTTGCGTGGGCAATAGCGTATAACGCTCCTGCTCGTAACGCTCGGGCATGGGCAGAACGCTAGCGATATTTCCACTGGCATCCTCTTCTAGCAGTGCGACCAACGCCTGAGCCAGATACTCCCCCTGATCTGCCAACGTAGGTTCGGAGACAGGCCCGCGATAGAACACTTCCCAAGTCGCTGGGTCGATAAGCAGAACTTCCCCAGCGACACGGAATTCATAAGTACGAGCGACAAGTTGCGCATCGTCTTGAAGGATCGCAGCGGAATAAGCGAGCCGGCTTTTGTCTTCTAACAAAGCGCTTCTATCTACGGTGCTTTGAGAGTTAATCATATAAAAAGGGATCACGCGCTCAGCGTATTGCTCTCGTAGTCGCTCAATCTGGCTAGCAGATTGTGCCACTAACTCAGAGCCGGTCCTGTGTGTTAGCAACACTATCGCATCGGCAAGGCGGTTGTAGTGCAATTGCACAGCCTTACCCTGCTCATCCAGCAAAGTGAAATCTTTAGCATCCTGTGCGCTAGCTGGCGCACTTAACCCTGCCGCTAAAAAAGCGACAAGAAAGGTTTTCGCAATGAGCAGTTTATAAATTGATGTCATATTCCAACCCTTTCGCATAAATATTGATTCGGCAATGGTGCCGATATCACGCCTACTCATGGTAATGGAATCGTTTTCTCTTGAGTATGGATTGTGCGACGAGCTCAACGCAATTCCATCTTTCGATAGCAGTTTTTAATTTTCCGTGAGTCTCAAAATGACATATAAGAAATACAGGGCAAAAAAAATGCGATGCCTCGTTAGAGGCATCGCATTGGTTTACGACTACTATCGCTTAGCGATTCGTAGCAGGCATCGGCAGGGGCTCTGATTTAATAAACTCTAACAACGCTGGATAGAACACCTCAGGCTTTTCGAAGAACGGAATATGCCCCGCCTCTTCAATCAGGTGCAGCTGTGCATTGGGGATATCTTCAACTGTTTGTGCAGCCCATGCAGGGAAATTAGGCCCGTCATGTTCGCCCGACAAGAACAAGGTTTTAGCCTTAATATGCGGACGATCATACACCGTTGGGTCTTGGTACAACCATTGAGAATTAAGCGCTCGCACCGTTGCCAAACGTGGCCATTCCGCACTTAAGGTCCAGCCGTAATTAATATCGATATAACGCTCATAGGCATCATCCCAAGTGTAGAAATACCGTTCAATATTTTGACGAACGGCTTCGTAATCGCGACGGTCGTTTTCAGGCGCGTACGCTTGGAAACGCGACCAACTACGAGACAAACGCCCATCGATCAAAGCAATTGGGTTAACCAAGACCAGGTGCGAGGTAATCGCAGGAAACGAGAAGGCAAAACGGGTGGCGATTGCCCCGCCCATTGAATGCCCAAGTACGATGGCTTTCTCAACGCCAACGGCATCGAGAACTGCTTTTGTATTCGTAACGTGATCATGCAAGCTATACGGAATTATTGGTTTTGATGAACGCCCAAAGCCAATCTGGTCTGGCGCGATAACGCGGTAACCTTCTTCGCCTAAACGGCGAATAGTTTCGCCCCAATATTCCGAATACCAATTCATACCGTGTAATAGAAGTACGGTTTGTCCATTCGCTCTCGCGGTAGGCGCCACATCCATATAGACCATACGCACTGGTTGGTCATATAAATTGAAATCAATATGACTCACTGGATAAGGGTAGGGCACGTCTTCCAAGTTGATACTAGTGGCCTGCAGGTGGTCAGGGGCTTGTCGGCGTTCCTGAGCCTGCGTCAATGAGCTTGTTAACATCACGGCTAGCACCAGCCAAAACATCATCGCGCGGCGCGCTTGTTGCCGATAAAAGGCTCTTGCATCTCCCATACTTCTTTCTCCTTATAATTATAAAAGCGGCATTGTATACCGCTGAACTAAACCCTCTACCGACGAAGCAATAGAGCGTGTCTCCATAGACCAGCCAAAAAGACTGACATTAAATTGAGTGTTAAACATGCATTAGGAGACCGTAGCAGGCGTATAAACTTTCGTTTCTAACAAAGCCTAACTCACGAGTCAGTACCTATTTGCTTGCCTGATAGTTATCCTTGATAAAACGCCCTAGCAGCTCAAACTCTTCGCTACGTGTGCTTGCTTTGCGCCACACAAGGCCAATATCGCGAAAACTATCGTTTTCGAGCGCCGTCGTTTTAATGCGGGTGTTGCGTAATAACGACGAACCAATTGCCATCTCTGGCAAATACGTTACCCCTAAATCAGCATCCACCATCTGAACCAATGTCAAAAGACTAGTCGCAGTAATTTTACTGACTTTGTTAGCATTTTTAATACTGCATGCCGATAGTGCATGATCACGCATACAGTGCCCATCTTCTAGCAGTAAGATGCTATCTTCGGGCAACTCACTGACTTGGTGATGCAAGGGGTCTACCAGCGTACTCTTAGCTTGATGCGCTAAATAAAAATGATCTTTAAACAATTGCATCTCGGTGACATTGCGCAGCTCATAGGGCAGGGCGATCAAAATAAGGTCTAGCTCGCCATCCATCAAACTAGAGTACACACGATCGGTGAGGTCTTCTTTCAAATACAGTTTTAAATCCGGATAGGACTTGCGCAAAGCCGGCAGCAAGCGTGGCAATAAGAAAGGCGCGATCGTTGGGATCACTCCGAGCTTTAATTGCCCAGTGAGGGGTTTTTGGTTGCCTTGTGCGATATCGACTAGCTCTTCTAGATCTCGTAACACCTGGCGCGCCTGCGTGGCAATGTCGCGGCCTAGGCTAGTCACCGTCACATTCTTATTGGTTCTATCCACAAGCTGGATGTTCAGCGTGTTCTCTAACTCTCGAATCGCAACACTGAAGGCGGGTTGTGAAACAAAGCAAGCGTCCGCCGCCTTGCCGAAATGTCCAATTTGGTCGAGCGCCACAAAGTAGCGAAGTTGCTTAGTCGTGGGTAAATGGTTCATGCCTCTCCCCCGGTAAACGGGTGTATTGACGTATTTATTAAGTGTGTTTCTTAAACAAGAGGCTAATCCATTATAAATATCACTGCAATAGTTTTAATTCATTTTATGTATTTACCCAAGCCCCTTATACTTGCTTTCAATCCAGTTGACGCAAGGAACTCTAATTCAACAGGCCCTTACCGGAGACCGCTTACACGCGGATTCTCCGGTTTTTTTTACTTTCGAGTAAGGGCAGGGTATTGTTCTGAGTCGCTAGAAACAAAGCCAAGTTTGGCATCTGGATAAACACATTGCTAATTCTACTTTTCGGCTTAGTCCTTTTTATCGCCCTACATAGCTTTAGAGAACTCGGCCTGCGTGCGCGATTGCAAGCTCGATACGGCTCCACCTTGTATAAATCTGGGTTAGCCATTGCGCTTGTCATTAGCATCGCCTTGCTCGCCATTGGCAAGGGCCAAGCGAGCTTTGTTCAGTTGTGGGTACCGCCATTTAATTTGCGCTCTATTACTCACCTGCTGATGATCTCTTCTTGCATACTCGTTGTCGCAGGCAATCTACCGCTCTCATACACGCGCGTGCTCATGGTGCACCCTATGCTCGTAGGGGTATTTGTATGGGGCGGCGCCCATCTCATGTCAAACGGCGATTTAGCCTCTGTCTTGCTATTTGCCGGGATTGGTCTATGGGCACTATGGAAGTTCTTTTATCTTGAAAGTCTTGGCAATAAAGAGACTGTGCGAGCCACTCCCTCACTAGTCTGGGATGCCGCGGCCATTGTTTTCGGAATGATTGCGTATACCTTGCTTTTATTGTTTCATGGTCAATTATTCGGTTTTGCGCTTAGCACTATTCTTTGACGGGCTTTAAGTTCGGGAGTGAAGCATTGTGAAAATCTTTATGAAGGCTTATCGTGCAGCTCTTTGCGTAATTGCGGCCACAGCTTGCATGAGCACGAGCACCTACGCCGATGAGCGCTGGGAGGGAGTTTGGCAGGCACAGGGGTCACTATTCACCTTGCGTGTGGCAATGCGCGACGAGTTTCTTCAGATCGAGCCAGTAGAGACCCTAGGGTTTATTTGGCGCAATAGCCCAGGCAGAGTGCAAGGGGAAAACGCCTCGTTTAATGTTGAATACCAAGGCGTGCTAGCGACCATTATGGTGCAACTGAGCGATGCAGGCACAGCGGTTGCGCGCTCAACTCGCTGCCAACCGGACTACCACTTCGTTTGCGCACTCGTGCAAAACCAACAAGCGATATTTACGAAGATCGAAAACTGACTGGGCATGATGCGGAAAGCCAGTACGATATGGCTTCCCGCAGACCTCGTTTATTTTAGCTCGGACATCGAACTAATTTGCTTGCCGACAATGCCATATTCGATTGCTTCATCAACAGTCATCCAATGATCTCGATCGGTATCTTTGGCCACTCGCTCTAACGGCTGGCCCGTCTCCAAAGCGATCAACTTATTGATGCGCTCACGCATCTTGATGATTTGCTCAGCTTGAATCTTAATATCAGAAGCGCGACCTCGTGAACCGCCCGAAGGTTGGTGTACCAAAAACCGCGTGTTTGCCAAGCTATAACGATTCTCTTTCTTTGCAGCCAAATAGATCGTTGTGGCGGCGCTGGCAACCCAACCTGTGCCAACCACGCGCACCTCTGGCTTAATAAATTTAATCATGTCGTAAACAACATCGCCCGATTCAACGTGACCACCAGGAGAGCTAATGTAAATCGTTATCGGCTCATCACCATCAGCGGCTAATGCTAAAAGGCGCTCAGTCACAGACCGAGCGATACGCTCATTGATATCGCCAAAAATAGTAATAGAGCGTGATTTAAAGAGTTTCTCGTCCATAAAACGGCCATTGCTCGCTTCGCTTTTGGCTTGTTCTGGATTCTCATTTTGCATGTTCAATCTCCGAATGGTTTAACTGCCTCAACTGCAGTTTTTTAATGACTATTTGAAACTGTTTGTGCAGGGCTCGAATGCGACTCTGTCCCTAAAGGACGGAAAGCAATCAGAAGCTGCGGTAATAATGTTAGGGAACCCAGAAGGGCAACCATCATGGCAATACTGGTAAGCAAACCAAACACTATGGTTGGAATAAAATTCGAAAGCACCAATATCGAGAAACCAGCAACCACTGTCATCGTCGTGAAATACATTGCACGTGCAATGCTGTCATGACAGAAATACATAGTGTCTTTGTAGTTGCCAAGCCGATGAAATTCACGCTTGAAACGGTGCATATAGTGAATTGTGTTATCGACCCCGATGCCAACAGCAATCGCAGCAATCGTAATCGTCATAATATCGAGCGGAATCCCCAGCCAACCCATGATCCCCAGCACACCTAGGGCAGCCAAAATATTGGGAATAATACATAGCACGGCAATTTTCAAGGAACGGAACAAGAACAGGAACATCACCATAATCGCAAATAAGACGACACCTAAAGTTAAGATCTGTGATTGATACAAACTCTGTAGCACATTGTTGTATAGGACCAATATCCCCGTCACATGCACTTGCTCGTCACTGTACCCAAATTCATCCTGCAAACCCTGCTTTATTCCAGCGATCAACTCATTGCGATTGAGGTTCGGGTCTGACTCAATTACGCGAACATTAAACCTAACCTGGTTTTCGCTAACTGACACAAATGGCGTCAAGACTGATTCTTTTAAGGTTTCTGGAATCCGCGAATACAGCAATGCCCACACAAAGCTATCCACTGGCGCATTGCCATTTAGAATCTCCGCCAAATGTATCACGGCACCAAACGAAAGTACTTTTCCGGTTTGCGGGTTATCATCGAGGTAATCATGGATGGCTTTGATCCGGTCCATTTTGACACCGGTAAACCAATAGGCATCGTTAGCCTCCTCTTCAAAGCCATCATCGAATCCATCATCAAATCCGTCATCAAAGCCATCGTCGAAAGCCTGATCCTCTTCGGGCAAATCAACGATCACATCCATCGACAAGGTGCCACCCAGCTTCTCATCGAATAGGCTCATGCCCTTATAGATTTCAGTGTCTTCACTAAAATAATCGATAAAACTATTTTCAACTTTTAGGCGCGTCAGCCCAACAACACTGAGAAACATTAACAGCGCGGCAATCCAAAGAATTTTATTTCCTAAACGGTCGGTGACTTTTGCAAGCCCACTGGTTAATGCCAATGCGCTTTGTTGCTCATATGTCGAATCGTCTTTTTTGAAAATCGACATTAGTGCAGGGAAGAGCGTAAACACGACAAGCAAGGCCGTCGCCACCCCCATTACCATTATCCAACCGAAGGAGATAATCGGCGAGATACCGCTTACTAGTAACGAGGCAAATGCCACCATCGTCGTCATCGCAGTAAATAAGCATGGCTTCCACATCGACAACACTGCGTGGCGCAAAAGCTTACCATGCTCAGAGAAATGCCTTGTCGAGCGCAGCTGACGATAGCGCACAATCAAGTGCACAGTCAGTGAGATAGTAGTAATCAACAGCAACGACATGAAGTTTGATGAAACCACAGTGACGCGCCAATCCATAAAACCGAGTATCCCTACCACGATGGTGCCTGCGATAGCGCAGCAGGCCAGTGGCAAGAATATCCAACGCAAACGTCTAAAAATTAAACCCAGCGCGAACACAATGAAAGCGAACACCCCTACACTGAAGGTCGTCAAATCATTCTGAACGAAGGTGACCAAATCATCGGCAATCATGGGGGCGCCCCCCAGATAAATCGTCGCATCGTCTTGATAGGCATCCAAAATCTGCCGTATTTGCGCGATATCTGCATGGCGCTGCTCTGAGGTAATCGTGCTATAGGCGTCAAACTCGTCACTGACGCGCGCTAACTCTTGCGCCTGCACGGGATTCAAGCCTTCACTGTCACGCGCCGCACGCAAGTCCTCGCGAGCGTTGATTAGCCTGTGGTACTGAGCATCACGGTAAAAGCTCACCAATATCGCGGCAGTCTGACCATCTGGGCTGACGATAGCGTTACTAAACACAGGGCTGGTCATGAGCTCTTGTTTTGCGGCTTCCAAGTCGATGCCTGGACTTAAAAGTGTGTCGTAATCTTCAGATAGTCCCAATAAAGGCGTATCGCCAAAAATTGGCACATTAAGCAGACTGTCGACCGACTCTACTCGCTCCAATGCAAGTAATTCATCTCTCATCGCAGCGATGCGAGCAAATACTTGTGGACTAAACAGATCGGCCTGCGGGGTATACGCGACGGTGACGGCATCTCTAGCCCCGTAGCGTTCATTAATTTTACGGGAATATTCGAGCTCTGCATCGCCTTCCATCAGGAGCGAGTCAGATGAGGCGTCAAGCCTGAAGTACTGGGCATACCAAGCCATGGAGGCGGTAACGCATAGTAATAATGCGATTACCAACAGTGGCCGATTGAAAACCATGTTGCTATAAAAACGCGAAATAGCGCGCATAATTATCCTTAATTTGGTGAGTGACGACAGAGACTTAAAGGGCAGCCCCTCTAGCGAAGAGTGGCAGTCTGCAGCACTGAATTAACGCGGCTTACTATACCTTGTTGCTATTGCGCTTGCATCACTGACAAGTTTCTCTAAGGCGACAAACTAGCGATCACCGAGCAATCGCTCTAGAATCAGTTGCTTAGCATCATCAATTTGGAAATTTTTGTGTAAAATTAAGCACTTCGGCGCACTCACAACATCACAATTCGTCACAATCTATGCCTTGCGATGGCACATAAGTCTTGTATAAAGTGGACTCATGGTGTCAATAAGGAGTATTTTACCGCCCCTTATGCAATTACGACCCTATGAAAACTAAAAGGTTGTCGGGAGGAGTGTAGTAATGAAAAAGATTTCTGGAGTATTACTGAGTGGCTTATTGATGCTTGCCTCATTCGGCGCAGCAGCAGATGACTACCTCAAACCAATCAAAGAATTCAGCTTAGTCGATCATCTGGGCGAGACCCACACGATGAGCGACTACGCGGACAAGGACTATGTCGTGATGTATATCCACGGCTCAGGCTGCCCGATCGCACGCCTATCAGTTCCTGAATACAAAGAGATTGCGGCGACTTACCGCAGCAAGAATATCGAGTTCCTTATGCTGAACTCTTTCATCCAAGACGATATGACACGCATTCAGAAAGAAGCGGTCGACTTTAAAATCGACTTCCCGATTCTTAAAGATGAAGATCAAACAGTCGCCAAATCCTTGGGTGTAGAGCGTACGGCTGAAGTATTCATCATTGATCCACGCACTAACGAAACAGTGTTCCGTGGGCCAATCAATGACGCTTTAGGGTATGAAACGCAACGCACTAGAGTCGATAACCATTATCTTACTGACGCGTTAGATACGATTCTGGCTGGTGGCGTAGTGGATATGGATGAGATTCCCGACTCCAAAGGTTGCTTAGTCGGCTTCTTCCACCCTGCGGTCACTGGTCTATAAGCCAGAGTTACAATACACGTAAAAAAGGGCGTCTGTTTTCACAGACGCCCTTTTTTTATCACTGCACAATGAGCGGCTTAGCCTACAAATGCTCGTTCAATCACGTATTCCGCTTTAATGCCCTGACGGGACTCATCAAAACCCCAGTCATCTAAGATCTGCCCAATATCTTTTAGCATAGCGGAGCTACCGCACAGCATGAAGCGATCGTCTTCTTTGTTCGGCTTAGGCAAGCCAATGTCTTCAAATAATTTTCCGCTGAGCATTAGGTCGGTAACGCGCCCAGTATTCTTAAACTGCTCACGGGTGACCGTAGGGTAGTAAATCAGCTGCTTGCTCACCTCTTCGCCAAAGAATTCATTCTTGGGAAGCTCCTCAGTGATCAATTCATGGTAGGCCAAATCAACCACGCGACGAACACCGTGCACAAGAATAATCTTCTCAAACCGCTCGTAGACTTCAGGGTCACGAATAACGCTCATGAAAGGTGCCAATCCCGTCCCTGTGCTTAATAAGTACAAATTGCGGCCCGGTAGCAAATGGTCTGCCACCAAAGTGCCTGTAGGTTTGCTGCTGATGAATAGCTCATCGCCGACCTTGATGTTCTGCAGACGCGAGGTCAAAGGACCATCGGGAACCTTAATGCTAAAGAATTCCAACTCTTCTTCATAATTGGCACTGGCAATACTATAGGCACGCATTAATGGGCGACCTTCCACTTCCATTCCGACCATCACAAAGTGACCATTCTCGAAACGCAGCGACTTATCTCGCGTTGTGGTAAAGCTAAACAAGGACTCATTCCAGTGGTGGACACTTGTAACGCTTTGTTTAGAGATTGCAGCCATTTCCAATATTCCCGTCTAATTTCGTGTGTTTATTCTATCAACGCGCTAAAGCGGCACGTGCAGCTTGCGCCCATTCTAAGCGACCATTAAGCTATTCGCAAAACAGATAATAAGCATATCCTTAATCGGTTTTTCTGATATAAAGATAAATTCGTCTGATACAATATTTGGTGCGGGACAATACAGCGGGACGCCCCGAATTTCAAGACCTAGGGGCATTTCCAAGAGGATGACGAGCGATGCACTATACTTTACGACAACTTGAAGTTTTTCTGGCGACGGCTCACTTTGAAAACGTTACGCAAGCCGCCACAAGTTTATCCATGTCCCAATCTGCCGCCAGTTCGGCTTTACAAGACTTAGAGCAACGCTTTTCAATTCAATTATTTGACCGCGCGGGCAAACGCCTGCAACTCAATGAACTCGGCAAGTCTCTTCGCCCCAGAGCCGAGGCCCTAATGGCGCAAGCTCGCGAGCTGGAGCAGGGCTTATCGTTGCACTCGGAGATTGGGGAAATCAAAGTAGGGGCGACCCTCACCATAGGAAACTACCTTGCCGTCAGCATTATGGCGGCCTTTATGAAACTGCATCAAGGCGCGAAGGTCTCATTGACGGTCGAAAATACGGCAGCCATCGCCAGCCGGGTTCGCAACTTCGAACTAGATGTAGGGCTTATCGAAGGCGAGCTGCAAGAGGCCTCATTAGAGGTTATTCCTTGGCGCGCAGATGAACTTGTATTGTTTTGCTCGCCCTCCCACCCTTTTGCTCAATATCGTGAACTCAGCGATGAGCAGCTTCTACAAGCCCAATGGATAGTGCGCGAGGCAGGGTCTGGGACTCGGCAAGCGTTTGACCGTGCCATGCACGGACTATTACCGCAACTCCAATTGAGACTCGAATTACAGCACACAGAAGCGATTAAAAGGGCTGTTGAGGCCAATCTTGGGATAGGGTGCTTGTCTGCACTAACTCTGCAGGAGGCATTTGCTAGAGGAAGCCTTGTTGAACTACGCGCCCCCTCTAGGGATTGGACAAGAAATTTTTACTTCATTCTGCACAAGCAAAAATACCGCAGTGCGGGCATTCAAAGCTGGCTATCTTTGTGCCAACAACACAGCACTTAAGGCAGAGTTAATTGCACTGCGTCGGCGCGATTGAGAAGGTCATCTAACAGCGGGTACAGCGTTGGGTTTGCAATCAGAATATTCTTATTGTGAAACTGCGCGCTGACCCCATCAGGCACTGGTTTAAAATGGCCGTAGCGAGCACCGGCCTCGCGTGCAATCAGTTGTGCCGCAGCAAAATCCCAGACGCTAAGATTCTCGTAATAGCCATCAATGCGCCCCATAGCCACCCAGCAAATATCCAGTGCCGCGGAGCCTAAACGGCGCAAATCGGCACACTCTTGCAGCACAAGCGCCACTCTTCTTAGCAATGGCGTCATGTCCCCTTTAACGTAGGGAAACCCCGTGGCAATCAAACACCGTCGCAGCTCTGTCTTCTCACCAACCTTAATTGCTTTGTCATTTAAGAATGCCCCTTGCCCTAACTGTGCGTGAAACGTTTCATCGACGAAGGGATTGCAGACGACACCACACTGTACAAGCCCTTGATCGACATAGGCGATAGACACGGCGCTTTGATAATGGCCATGGGCGTAATTCACCGTGCCATCGATCGGGTCAATAATCCATAGAGGCCCTTTATAGGTCGACAGGTCTCGCATATCTGGGGCAGACTCTTCAGCTAAGATCCGATGCTCAGGGAAAGCCTCGCGAATCCTATCGCAGATAAACTCCTCAGCCATCACATCCACTTGCGTAACCAATTCGACACCATCCTTGAAACTGGTCTCTAGGTTCACTGCCGCATTTCGCTCTTGCAGAATAAGCTGGCCTGCCTGAACCGCCAGCGCACGGGTAAATTGTAAAATACTTGCCGTCATAATTAACAAACCTAGAATAAATATAGGAGGCAGTATAACAGTTAGAGCCCCAAGCACCCATGTGCATGCAAACCCCGTACAGCTTATAATCCGCGTAGCCAACAATCGCATTACACTGTACTGTGCAAAAAACACTTTATTCTTCGTATTGAATGCGTCACGTCATCATAAAAGGACACCATGACCATTGCGCTCATTTATAGTTTCTTTGCAATTGTCGCAATCACTGCGAATCTCTTAAGCCAAGAAATGACGCTAGCGCTATACTCCGGCGCTTTCGAGCTCGCGATCGCAATTCTCGTCGGTACCGCAGTTGGGCTCGTGATTAAATACCTGCTTGATCGCAAATATATCTTCAAGGCTGATACGCAACCGCTCAATAAAGACGCAACGCAATTCATTGCTTATGCCAGCACGGGTGTTCTAACGACCATGTTGTTTTGGGGGGCAGAGCTTACATTTGACTACCTATTCGGGAGCAAAGAAGCGAGATACCTTGGGGCCGTTCTCGGCTTGAGCTGTGGTTACTATTTGAAATATCAACTCGACAAACGCTTTGTATTCACCAGAAGACTCTCGTCATGAAACTACATTCATGGGGTCGCTACCCGGTCAGCGCAAGTAAAACACACAAGGCTCTCTCCGCCACCGCTTTACAGAAAAGCCTTAGCGGCCTATCTGGGGGCAGCGCAATCGCCAGAGGCCTCGGCCGTAGTTATGGGGACAGCGCACTTGCTGACGAAGTGATTTGCACTGAAAGGGTAGACCAGTTTTATGCGTTTAGTGAAGATACTGGCCTATTGCGCTGTGCTGCGGGCGTCACTCTCGACAGCATATTGAACACTTTCATGCCTAGGGGATGGTTTCTTCCTGTGGTCCCTGGCACGCGTTTTGTCACTGTCGGTGGTGCAATTGCTAGCGACATTCATGGCAAAAACCACCATGTCGATGGCTCATTTTGCCAACATATTAGCGCGCTGAGCCTATTGCTCCCCTCTGGAGAAATTGTGCAATGCTCGGTTACCGAGAATAGCGAACTTTTTTTCGCCACTTGCGCAGGCATGGGCTTAACAGGCGTTATTCTTGAAGCCACATTGTCGCTACGAAAAATACACAGCTCTGCGATCACGCAAAATACCCTGCGAGCAAGAAATCTCGAAGAAGTGTTTGCACAATTTGAGGATCATCACGACAGCTCCTATTCAGTGGCATGGCTGGACTGCCTGGCTCAAAAAGAACATCTTGGCCGCTCTCTATTATATTTAGGCGAACACGCCAAAGACAATCAGCTCAAAAAACAGGGCAGGGGGACTATCAGCATTCCGTTTGCGACTCCTAGCCAAATGCTTAACCGCTATAGCATGCGTCTCTTCAATTCTGCCTATTACAATAAGCCCACGAACACCACACAAGCGATAAAATTGGAAGCCTACAAATACTTTTTCCCATTAGACAGCATTGCGCATTGGAATCGACTCTATGGACGCAGAGGGTTTGTTCAATACCAGTGCGTTATACCTGACCCTTCTGCGCTAGACGCTATGAGAAGTATCTTGAGCACAGTTAGCGCTGCAGGCAAAGGTTCATTTCTATCTGTCTTAAAAAAACTTGGACCGAGTAACAAGAATTTGCTGTCATTCCCAATGCAAGGTTATACCTTGGCAATGGATTTTAAAGTAGAAAGAAGTATCTTTTCGCTGCTAGATGAACTCGACCATATAGTCGCCGATCATGGCGGCCGTCTTTATCTTGCCAAAGATGCCCGCATGAGCGAAACGATGTTCAAGCGTTTCTATCCACGCTGGGAAGAAATGCAATCAATAAGAGAGAGAATTGGCGCCAATAAAGTCTGCAACTCACTACAATCAACGCGCCTAGGTCTTTAGACCCTATCGAACAAGGAGAGCTCATTGAAAACAATATTAATTATCGGCGCCAACTCAGCCATTGCGAAAGCAACCGCGCGACTATATGCCCAGGAGCAGTGTCAACTCTATTTACTTGGGCGTGACACCGCCACGCTAGCAGAGCAAAAAGCCGACCTAGAAATTCGCGGCGCAGCGTCAGTTGACTTTGCCCCATTCGATGCAACCCATTTTGCCATTCACGAAGCTGTCATAGATCAGGCTTTGGATATTCTTGGTCATATCGACATAGTACTCATTTGCCATGGCAGCTTGCCAGACCAGTCGCTCTGCGAGGTCGATTTCGACGCAGCTAGCGAAGCATTCAAGGTTAACGCCTTAAGTGTCATATCACTGCTCAATATACTTGCGCAAAAAATGCAACAACAAAACAATGGCAGCATCGCGGTTGTTACCTCGGTCGCAGGGGATCGAGGCCGACAATCCAATTATATTTACGGTGCCGCGAAAGGGATGGTGTCACTCTACTTACAAGGCTTGCGTGGTCGATTATTTCCTTTCAATGTCAATGTGATTGACATCAAACCTGGCTTTGTCGACACACCCATGACAAGCCATATTAAAAAAGGTGCGCTGTGGGCAAGCCCTGAGCAAGTCGCGCATTGCATTGTAAAGGGTATCGACAGAAACAAACCTACCGTCTATGCACCCTATTTTTGGCGCTACATCATGCAGATCGTCTGCAGTATTCCCGAGAGTATTTTTAAGAAATTGAAGTTTTAACGCTGCTCAGAAGGACTAGCCAGGCTGCTTCAGGAACTCTAATTCATCCGTGGACGCCTACTTCTTCCACCATAATCTTCTCTTGCGCAGCCCAATGGCCGCGATTTCACCCTTTAATTCCACTAATCGTAGTTAAATACTAGCATTGAACAAGACGGTACTGGCATCATAAGACCACAACAATATTATGCCGGCATGGCGATAGCTAGTGGCGCGCTCTACTAGATAGATTCTCTTTATATGACTACAGCAACTCAGACGAAGCTTCCCCTCTACGTTGACCTTGATGGCACACTCATAAAGAGCGATCTTCTATTAGAGTCTTTCTTGTGGCTAATCAAAAGCAATCTACTGTTTGTCTTCTTAGTGCCGGTATGGCTACTGCGGGGCAAAGCTAATCTAAAGCACCAAATAGCGATCCGTAGTGATATTCACCCCGAACTTCTTCCTTACAATAAAGCGTTTCTAGACTACCTTAAAGAACAGAAGAGAATCGGCAGAAAATTGGTTTTAATTTCTGCTTCTAATCGAAAATTAGTCGATGCTGTAGCGAAACATTTAGGAATTTTTGACACTGCCATAGGCAGTGATCAAACAACAAATTGTTCCGGTAGTTGCAAACTAGCACGCATCAACCAAGACACGCAGGCGTTTGTCTATGCAGGTGATAGCAAAATAGATCTTGCAGTTTGGCAGCAAGCCGAAGCCGCAATCACTGTCAATACAAGCCCAAGCCTTACTAAAAAAGTCGCAAACATCAGCACGATTGAAAAACATTTTGAAAACAATAACACTCGCTTTAGGGATTATGTTCGCACCCTGCGTTTGCATCAGTGGCTGAAGAATACCTTAGTATTCCTGCCTCTGGCCTTAGCCCACGAACTCAATGACCCAGCCGCCATCTGGAATGCCGTCATTGCATTCTTTTGCTTTGGCTTATGTGCCTCTAGTGTCTATTTACTCAACGACCTGCTCGACCTTAGTAGTGACCGACAACATCGAAGTAAATGCCATCGCCCATTAGCAGCCGGTGACGTACCATTATTAAGCGGTCTTTTATTGAGCCCGTTGCTACTGGTCGCCGCCTTCGGATTAGCGAGCTTTTTGCCATGGGAGTTTAGCTTTGTTCTGGCCTTCTACTATTTATGCACAGGCTTATATAGCTTCGTACTTAAACGCATTATGCTCGTCGATGTCATCTTACTCGCGGCGTTGTACACCTTGCGAATTATTTCGGGCGCCGCAGCGATCTCTGTGGTTCCATCGTTCTGGTTGCTCGCGTTTTCGATGTTCTTGTTTTTTAGCCTTGCGGTTGTAAAACGTTATACTGAGCTTGATTACTTACGAGCAGCGGGTATCGCGCAAACCCAAGGCAGAGGCTACCTTGCACAAGACCTCAACATGATGGCCATGTTTGGCTGTGCCAGCGCATTTCTATCGGTAATGGTATTTGCGCTCTATATCAATAACGAGGACACTCGTGAACAGTATTTAACACCTGAGATTCTCTGGTTGATATGCCCGCTATTGCTATACACGGTGACCAGAATTTGGTTGCTTGCAGCACGGGGTAAAATCGAGGAAGACCCAATAGTATTCGCGCTCAAAGATAGAGTTAGTCAAATCATCACGCTTGTCTGCGGCATTTTATTATGGGCGGCCAATTTGGATTGGCGCGCACTACTGCTTTAAATCTTACTCGGCAGTGGAATGAATTCGGTTTCACCAGGAACGAGCGTGAAGCGTTTCTGCTCCCAATCCTCGCTTGCCTGCTTAATACGCTCTAGCCGTGAAGACACGAAGTTCCAATGCAAATAGCGTTTCCCTTCCATTGCCTCGCCACCAAGAACCATAGCATGACAAGGCGCACTGCCTGTGCTTAAACGCAAGACGCCATCACCGATTAACAATTGATTCTCGTTAAGCCTATCCCCATTGACTATCAACTCACCGCTTACCAAATAAACAGCGAGCTCTTGCCCTGCAATATCAATTGAGTAATCAGAATTTTCATTGAGCTTAAGTTCAAAGTAACTCGTTTTTGAATGAGTCAAAACAGGCGACTTAACGCCTTCTAACTCGCCGATCAGCACACGTACAAAGCCAGCTGCCAATTGAACTGTAGGAATTTGCTCTGCCGCATAGTGATCGAAACTAGGGGCGATCTCCTCTTGCTCGACTGGCAAGGCCAACCATGTCTGTATACCTTGAACGTCACACTCTTCGTCGCGCACATCGGCCGGCATTCTTTCCGAGTGCACAATCCCGCGACCTGCCGTCATTAGATTAATCGCACCAGGCTCTATCCTTTGCACAATCCCCAAACTATCGCGATGCATCATCGCTCCGGAGAAAAGAAAGGTAACCGTGGCCAAGCCAATATGCGGATGTTGCCGAACATCTCCCGCCGTGGTGCCTTTTTCAAATTTCGCAGGCCCCATATGATCTACGAAAATGAAAGGCCCTACTCGTTGGCACTCCTGTGCCGGCAAAAGACGCCGCACAGGAAAACCAATATCTTTTGACTTAGGCTCAATGATCAGCGTCACTAGACACTCCTATGTGGCTTTGGCTAAATACTCAGCGTGGAAGCGCAGATGCTCCTCCACAAAGGTCGCTATATAGTAATACCCATGGTCATAGCCTTCTCGCTCTCTATAGTCCACGGGATAATTCACTGACTCGCAAGACGCTAGAAACCGCTGTGTTAATAATTGCTCTTCGAAAAACTGGTCAGATAGCCCTTGATCTACCAACACAGGAATTGCCGACTCCGCTTTAGGCACTAACAGGCTAGCGTCATATTGTTCCCAAAGCGCGCGATCTTCACCTAGATAATGGCTAAATGCTTTGCGCCCCCAGGGGCACTCACTCGGCGCCATAATCGGCGCAAAAGCAGAAACACTGCAATAGCGCCCTGGATTACGCAACGCTATTGTCAATGCGCCATGCCCGCCCATTGAGTGTCCGAAGATAGAGCGTCTTTGATGATCAACAGCCAACGTGGACTCAAGCAGTGCGGGTAACTCATGGACGATATAGTCATACATTTGATAATGTTTACGCCAAGGCTCCTGCACAGCATTGAGATAGAAACCAGCGCCTAAACCTAGATCATATGCGCCATCTGCGGCATCTGGCACGCCCTCTCCGCGGGGGCTGGTATCCGGGCACACCAATACTAGACCTAGCTCCGCGGCGATGCGCTGGGCGCCAGCTTTTTGCATGAAATTCTCATCCGTGCAGGTAAGACCTGCCAAGAAATAAACGACCGGAGTTTGCTCATCAACACCCGGTGGCATATACACGGAAAAATGCATCTCACATGACAACACTGCCGATTGATGCTTGTAGCGTAATTGCTGCCCACCAAAACACTGAGCGATCGATACTTGCTCTAAACTCATGAAACCTCTTTTTCGCTTATTAACTCAATGGCCTAATTCAATGCTTTGGATTCAACAATATCTTGCAAGCGAGAAACTGACTTCTCTAATGCCTCTTTCGCCTCTTGGTCGCCGGATACTTTAGAGAGCACAAAATAGGCGGTTCTAGCGACTTGTCGCCAGCGCGGATTGCTAGGCAGTTTATCGATAGAGAGATAGCGATTCATCGATCGCGTCCGTAAACGCCCGTTATCGACGCTCACGCTCCATATACGGCTCTTCTCGGCCAACTCGATAATCGATTCACCTGTGACCTTCTGCCAATAGTAATGACAATCCTGCATGAGCTTGACCAGCGCCTCTCGATATTGCTGCTCCTCATCTGTATCAGTTGGCAAACTACCTGATAGATTTTGAATAATCCGATCCACGTTCTCAAGATCCGAAAACAGATGCTTGTGCTTCTGCAAATCTTCCGGGGTAATTCTTGCAAGATATTCACTCAGCACCTGAGTCCGCTCGACGTTGCGGTTAATCTGATCTATTAACTGTGGCAGCGAATCTTTGATGCTTTCATCATCTGCACTGCTTGCCAGCTCTGGAACTTCATTCTGGAACATCAATAGATAAAATTCTTGCTCTAGACTCAGAGGCAATACGCACACGCGAATGCGAGAATCAATATTCGGGTCCTCATCGGGGTGCTTCATCGGAAAAGAATAAAAACTCGGCGCATCCGCAGAGGAAATCACACTCTCTTTGAATGGAAAACTAATAATCTCGGTTATGCCAGTACAGATCACCTCCAATCGCAACGCAAGATCTTCGAGATCGTGATCTTGAAAGTCTTCCGCCCTTAGCTTCAACATTGCTTCGGCGGCTTTGTTGACATAGCTGATCGTGCCACTATCATCAATTGAGATTAATGCATCACCTGTGACATCTAACATCCGTGCAAAACGGTTTTCACGCTCGCGAAGCTTACGTTCGGTTTCCTGATATTTTTGCAGTTGCCAAGACAAACGCTGATTCTCTTGTCGCATATTCAATAGATGCAACATTTCAAATTGCTTACCTACTCGCACTTTCAACTCTTCTTTGCTGAACGGCTTGCTGATGTAGTCGTTTGCCCCTAGATTCAAACCTTTGACTAAGTCTTCAACACGATTCTTGGCAGTCAAAATCACAATAGGCAATTCATCCATGCTGTACTTTTCACGAATGCGCTGGCATAACTCGAAACCGGTCATAATAGGCATCATAAGGTCGAGAATAACGAGGTCAGGCTTGTGTTGTTGCATCATCATCAATGCATCATGACCGCTCAGCGCACTGTCAATATCATAGGTGGAAGACAGATGCTCTTTCACAATTCGCACATTAAGGTATTCATCATCAACGACCAAAATACTGCGACGCTTTCCACCGGCTGTCGCGATGACATCCGCTACTGGCTCCGCAGCGACATCGCGGTTTCGTCGATCGACGATAGGCGCTGAATCCACTCTTGCTTGCACCAACCCATCTAACTCTTTCTCAATTTTCTTCTGGGACCCAATGCGAGTAGCCGCTTTTCGTTCTTTCTCAGTTAAAATAGGTAGATCAAAGAAGAAGGTAGAACCTTCGCCAGGGTTGCTGCGCAGGACAATCTCCGTCCCGTGTAGCTCTACAAGTTTCTGCGATATCGCTAGCCCAAGCCCTGTTCCACCCTCTTCACGACTCGCAGCAGAATCTACCTGATAGAAGCGCGAAAAGATTCTTGATTGCTGCTCTTTGCTGATACCAATCCCTGTATCCTTGACCATTACACGGGCATCAATATCGATTATTTCGATCGACACGGCAACCCAGCCACGCTGTGTGAATTTGATAGCATTAGATACCAAATTAAAGAGAATTTGTTGGAGCCTGTCTTCGTCACCCATCACCAACACTGGCTCGGAAGGGAAACTCTCTGCTAGCTGTATCGGCTTATCTCCGATTAAAGGGCGGCACATCTTATTAACAATGATACAGACGTTTTTGAGATCTACTGTTTTCTTGTGCAGCTCTAAGTGCCCATTTTTTATCGCAGAGAAATCGATAACGTCATTCACTAGATTCGCCAGACGCTGGCCACTAATACGAATCATATTGAGATTTTCACGCGCACCATCATCCAAGGACGCTGCGCTTTTTTCCAAAATGATTTCAGAAAGGCCAATAATACCCGTCAAGGGCGTGCGCAGCTCATGGGAGACATTGGCAATAAACTCTTCTTTTACATCATCGGCTTTTTGTAGCGCCTCAATCTTTAACTGATTTGCTTTCAACATATCGCCTTGCACAGTGCTGTACTGCTTAATAATCGAGTTAATTCGATCTGCCAAACCTAAAGAAAGACAAACGACACTAATACTGAAAGCATATTGCATGCTGTGATAGCTGAGCAGTGGAGGCAAGTTCACCCCCATGCGTTGCACTAGCTCTAATCCAATTCCAAGCAATAAGACTGTCCAAGTCGTCAAAAGAAATAGCGCTGGTTTATAGCCCTGCTTAGCCACCTTCCACGTTGCAAGGCTCACCAAAATCAAATCCATGATTATCACTATATTCATGAAAACGACTAGAAACTCATAAGGGAACACCAAGCACATGAGGGCATAGACAATTGAGACATACATCCCAAACCGCAAAGCAATATTTAGTGTCTTGTGATAGATTCGCAGCTCAAGAAAATAGCGTACAAACAATAATCCGGCCGCCGAGGCGAGCCCAATCGAAGCAACGGTGCTTCGATTCGCCCAATAGGGGATATCGGGCCAGAGATATTGATACGCGAGACCTTGAAACGCAAAAGAGAAAAGTCCGCCGCTCAATATAAATAAAATAAAGTAAAGAAAGGTCTTGTCTTTACTTGTCACCCAAATAAAGCCGCTGTACAAAGCAAGCAAAAGGATTAGCCCGTAGTAACCTCCAATCCAAAAATATTCATTCTTAGAGTTGACTTGAAAGTCTTCTAAGCTGGTAAAACTTAGTGGCAATTGCACAGAGCCTTTACTTTGCACACGAAAGTAAAGCGTCTGGGCTTGCGAGGCCAAAACTGGAAATTTGAAATAGATGGAGTGATGCGCAATATCTCTTTGCGCAAATGGCAGAGTATCACCTGCACTTTTTTGCACCCATTGCCCATTGGCATCTTGATAATACATATCAATCTGATCGATCGTCGCAAACTTCATTTTTGCAAGCCAAGTCTGATCGCTCGCAAAGTCATTTGCGATATACACAGCAGCCCAATACGCTGAAGAGGTATACCCTAGGGTTGGAAATCCTCGCGACTCCCACACCTCACCCTGACGTGCCAATAAAGGAACTGCCTCTTCGAAGGTAAGATTCGCCCGTTCGTCTTCGAGCAGCCGCATAGAAGAGCCTGGGCTGAGTTCTCCCAAGCCGCTCTCTAGTTCCAGAGGGGCCGCCAATGAGCTAACCGAAAATAGTAATATTAGGAGCAGAAGTGCTGAGTAGGCTTGCTGTCGAAAATTCGCCATGGTGTAAATCTTATTAGTGATATTGCCGCTCAAAGCGGAGAGCCCTCTTTCTACTGATCAATTGAGCCGACCAAAGAGTCGCGTTATAGAATTCTTATGACTTTGATCATATAGCGTTTAATATACCCGTTCAATGTCTCGGATACTGTGATGAGGCTCGGTTTATCAGGGCTTGACACAATGTAACTCGACCAAACGCTATGCTTGAGTATAATCAGCAAGTCATTACAGTGAGCCAAATTTACAAAACACAATAATAAACGGGGTTACCCATGCAACAATCTTACAAACTACTCGTTAACAAGAAATCACTTTCACTGCATAGTGTCTTGCTGACATTGCTACTATTAATAAGCACACACGCCTTCGCACAAAGCATGAACAACTTAGGCGGGCGCCTTTCTCCAATGCCTGTGACCGCCGCCACTGTTAAAACCATCACTGGCCAAGGGCAGGTGCGCGCCATCCTCAATGGCAACACGCTCAATGTGAGTGGTGAGTTCTCTGGCATGAGTTCAGCAGCAACAATGGCGCACATCCATCAAGGCCCAAAAGCAATTCCCGGCCCCGTGGTGCTCCGACTCGATGTCAGCAATGCAAGCAGCGGCACGATCAGCGGCACTTTAACGCTAACCCCCGAGTTGATCAGTGCCTTGCATGCTGAAAGCCTCTACATCCAAATTCATAGCGAAGGCAATCCCGAAGGGGAATTACGCGGTTGGCTCACCCATTAAGCGAACCTCTTCGTCACCTTGCCCAATCACTGACAATAATAGGAAAGACTATGAAGCTTCCAACGACCACTGACTCTCGCACCACCCTCGCAAGTGCCATCTTCGCGGCAATGTTTTTAAGCTATAGCGGCCACGCAAGCGCTCAAACTTCTGGTCCTTTTACCGCTGTTCAGGCGGCAGCAGGGGCCGGCTTGTATCAAACCAGCTGCGCCTCATGCCATGGTGCTAATCTGGAAGGAACACCGACGGCACCGACGCTCTCAGGCACTGGATTCATGGCACGCTGGGGTGCTCGTAGCGCAGGGGAACTGTTTCGTTATATCAAGTCTTCCATGCCTCCGGGTTCAAACACCGCACTACCAGATGCGACAGTAGGCAATATTGTGGCGCAAATTCTACAGTCTAACGGGGCTGTGGCTGGCAACGCGCCGCTGAGCTCTGCAACCGAGATGCTCATTGCTAGTGCTACCGGCAATACCAGCGGCGGCAGTAATGCCAGTGCTAGCCAATCCCAGCGTACGGTAGAAACTCCTGTAGGGGTCACCATTGCTGGCACTGTGGAAAATTTTGTGCCTTTGACAGATGCGGACATGGCCAACCCAGACCCTTCCGACTGGTTAATGTGGCGAGGAAATTATCAGGCCCATAGCTATAGCGCACTGGAGCAAGTCAATCGTGGCAACGTCAAAGACTTAAAGCTCGAGTGGGTTTGGTCCATGCATGAAGGCGCCTCCGAGCCAGCGCCAATTGTCTACGACGGCATCATGTATCTCATTAATACGAGCAATATCATTCAGGCCTTAGACGCGGCTACTGGCGAACTGATTTGGGAGCATCATGGCGGCTCCGAAACCCGTGAAGATATGCGCAATATCTCCATTTACGGCGACAAAATCATTCATGCCACGACAGATGCTCGTTTGATGGCACTGGATGCTCGTACGGGTGAGAAAATCTGGGAGACCGTGATCGCCGATAGCAGCAAAGGCTTTTCAAACTCGAGCGGCCCACTTGTCGCCGATGGCAAGATCATCATGGGCCAAGCAGGTTGTGCGACCTATATCGTTGAGAACTGCTATATGACGGCGCACGACGTCAATACTGGTGAACGCCTTTGGGAGTTCAACACTGTTGCTCATGCCGAATTTCCTGGCGGTGACACTTGGGGCGGCCTAGACAATCTATACCGTAAGGGTGGTGAAACATGGATTACCGGCAGCTATGACCCTGAGTTAAAGCTGACCTACTGGGGCACTGCGCAAGCCAAGCCTTGGGTGCCAGTTAGTCGCCATATGTCGATCCATGACGCTGGCCTATACACCAACTCTACAATCGCGCTGAATATCGATGACGGCACACTCGATTGGCACTTCCAACACGTGCCTGGCGAAGCTCTGGACCTCGACGAAGTATTCGAGCGGGTACTAGTTGATAGAGATGGCCGTAAACTTGTGCTCTCAATTGGCAAATACGGCATCCTCTGGAAAAACGATCGAGTGACTGGCGAGTTTTTAGGCTATACAGAGACCGTTTACCAAAACGCATTTACCAATATCGACCCAGATACGGGAGCGGTGACTTATCGCGATGACATCATCAATGCTCAGATTGACGAATGGACTTCAGCTTGCCCTAGCAGCGCAGGTGGCAAAGACTGGCATTCAATGAGCTATCATGTGCCTAGCGGCGTTCTGATCGCACCGTTAAGCCAAACTTGCCTCGAAAATGCCGCCAGGGCAGTCGAGCTAGCGCCAGGCTCTGGAGGGCTAGCCGCAAGCCGCAAGTTCTTCGAAATGCCGGGCACAGATGGCAATGTAGGAAAACTCGCCGCCTATGACGTTAGCACCCTTGAAGAAGTTTGGAGCTATGAACAACGCGCCTCGTTTATCACTGGCGTGTTAAGCACTGCAGGTGACTTAGTATTTGCCGGTGACTTAGACCGTCGTTTCCGCGCCTTCGATGTCGCCACTGGCGACATACTCTGGGAGACACGTTTAGGCACTTCGGTGCAAGGCCACCCGTTGTCATTCAGCGTCGATGGCAAGCAATACATTGCAGTGACTACGGCAGTAGGGGGCACGAGCCCACGCATGGTTCCTGCTGTGGTGACCCCAGAGATTCGTCACCCTTCTGGCGGCAACGCCGTCTATGTCTTTAGTTTAGGCGACTAAACGCACAGCTCAGAGACTAAGGGGTTGATTTGATCAGCCCCTAGATCTCTAACTGCCAGCCGAGCAACAGCACAGTCACTGTACTGATCCCGACAACAAGATTCATCGGCAAGCCTGCCCGCATGAAATCTGCGAACCGATAGCCACCTGGACCGTAGACCATCAAGTTGGTTTGGTATCCCAAAGGGGTCGCAAAACTCGCAGAGGCCGCCATCATTACCGCAAACATAAAGGGCTCAGGGTTCAACCCTGCTTGCTGGGTGATGGCTAGAATTATGGGTACCATAATCACTGCTGCAGCATTATTGGTGATTGTCTCGGTAAGAAGAGACACCGTTGCATAAGTGAGAATAAGCAGTAACCAAGGCTTTCCGTCGCTAAGCAAGACGATGTTCTCTGCCAATATCGCTGCCACTCCGGTTTTTTGCAACGCAGCGCCCAATGCAAATGAAGCCGCAATCGTGATGAGAACGGGCAAATCTAGACTCTTCTCGGCTTGGCTCACTGAGAGACAACCGGTTGCCAGCATAGCGCCAGCACCAATCAACGCAGCGTTGAGCATGCTAATTAGATCTAAACCCGCTGCGGCCACCAAGACCAACAAAATCCCCCAAGCGAGCACAGCCTTTTTATGCCGAGGCTGTACCGTATCCAGATCATTCATCACAAGAAAGTCTTTGTTGTACTTTTGCCGACTTACGAAGACTGGGCGCGCCTCCAGCAACAAAGTATCACCGGGTTTGATGATGATATTGCCAAGATTTCCCGCCACACGCTCACCATTACGTGCCACAGCTAACACAATAGCGCCGTAGCGGTCATGAAAACGCGACCCGCGTACAGTTTCACCAATAGAGGAGCAAGATTGCGACACTACCACTTCAACAAGGCGTCGCTCCGCACGATCTTCTGCAAGTGGCGCTTTCTCACGATTGATTGAGGACACGATGCCGTTTATCCGCAACAGATCCGAAATGGCCTCTGTTTCCCCTGCGAACACCAAACGGTCGCCGCCACGAAGGATTTCCTCTGAAGGTACCGCTGTCACGATACTCTCGCGCCGATCGATCTCGACCAAATAGACGCGCTCTAAATTACGCAGACCCGCTTGCTCAACACTCATCCCAACTAATGGGCCATCTGGGTCAATTGCAACCTCGAGAGTAAATTCACGCATATTCTCGAAAGGCCGTTGCTCGCGACGATCCGGCAGAATGCGCGGTAGAAAAAACAGCATAAATAACACCGCCACCGCTGCAACGGGCAAACCGACAGCACTAATGGCAAAGATCGAAAACCCTTCCTCACCTGTCAGGGCTTGATATTGACCGCTGACTACTAGGTTTGTGCTCGTGCCAATCATCGTCAAACAGCCGCCAATAATTGCCCCATAACTTAAGGGGATCATCAGCTTTGAGGGCGCGATGTCGATGCGACGAGACCATGCATTGATCGCAGGAATCATTGTTGCCACCACTGGCGTATTGTTCAGAAAACCACTTAGGGGAATGACAGGAATAAAAAGACGCACGAGTGCTGAGAAAATACTGCGTGGACGACCTAAGAATCGATTCACCAAAAGGTCAATGCCACCAGAGGCATGCAAGCCTGCCGCCACCACAAACATGGCAGCTACAGTAATCAGCCCAGGATTGGAGAACCCTGCCAATGCCTCAGATGGGCTCAACACACCACTAACACTGAGCACCGTCAAGGAAGCCACTAAGACAAGGTGCGGGCTCAAACGCGTACTCAAAAGCACTAACAAAGTACTGAACGTTAACCCTAGAGACAACCAGCCCTGCCAATCCATGATAAAACCTCAATTGAATTCTTAGGGCGGCATTATAGAGCGCGCCACATATTCTAAAAAAGAATATATGGCGATATACTTATGCCATTAAGGAATATTTAAGCAGTCAATCGACCATCTCTATAGTCTGCCAACGCCTGCTCGATCTCCTCACGGGTGTTCATCACGAAAGGCCCGTAGCTCACAATGGGTTCGCCTATCGGTTTGCCAGCAAGCAACAACAATTTAGCGGCTCCAAGCCCAGTTAGCTGGACTAACCCTTTGCGCGCGAGCCTCGCAAGGTGAGATTTGCGCACACGCTCGTCTCCCACTTGCACCTCGCCCTCATACACATAAACCAGAACAGTATGCCCCTCTGGCACCGCAAAGGACTCTCGGTAGCGAGCACTGTGTATGTCAATATCCAAATACAATGGCTCGGTCATAGCCTTTTGAACTTTTCCCTCAATGCTGCCTACCTTTCCCGCAATGGCTTTGATCCGGGCACCATCGCGCACAAACTCTGGGATTGCAGCCGCGGCAATATCGTCATAGGAAGCAGCCTGCATTTTGTCTTTGGCTGCAAGGTTTAGCCATACCTGAAAACCTCGCATATGCCCCTCTTTCTGCTGGGGCATCTCGGAATGGATGATCCCGGAACCAGCGGTCATCCACTGCACATCCCCATTCTTCAACTCACCGATGTTGCCCATATGATCTCTATGTTGCATATGACCATCGAGCATATAGGTAATCGTTTCGAAACCTCTATGGGGATGCGAAGGAAAACCACCATTATAGTCGCTTGCCTCTTCAGAGCCGAATTCGTCCATCATGAGAAATGGATCGAAACGACTCAGGTCGCCTCCGCCAAAAACGCGCTTCAGGCGCACACCATCCCCGTCGGAGGTCGCTCTAGCGACCAACAATTCTTCGACTTTGCGCATTGTCATGCTGCCACCCCTTGCTTGCTTAGCTTTCTAATTTGCTCACGCGCCTGCGCAAAGCCAAGCGCTCTAGACTCTTCGCCCATATTGAGACCGTGGGCTACAATAAACTCAACATCGCTCAAGCCTAAGAAACCAAAAAATGTTCGCAGGTATGGCCGAATGAAGTCACTGACACCTTCTTCATGTTGCCCGCCGGAGCTGAGCACCGCATACACTTTCTTATTCTTTAGCAGCCCAACTGGGCCGGTTTCGGTATATTTGAATGTCACGCCTGCCCGTGCAACATGGTCAGTCCAAGACTTCAGCATTGCTGGGATTGCGAAATTGTACATAGGGACACCAACAAGCAGAATGTCGGCTTGCTCGAGCTCTTGAATTAAGCTGTCAGAATAGGCCACTTTCTCCTTCTGTTCGCCGCTACGCTGCTCAGCAGGTGTCATGAGCGCCTGCAGCCAAGCCTGATCTAAGTTGGGCACTGGGTCCTTAGAGAAACTGCGTTGTGTGAGCTGCACTTCACTATATTCGCTGCGCAGTTGTGCAAGCAGTTCATCGCTGAGCTCGCTAGAGACTCCCTGCTGAGTGCTCGAATCCAAAATACTCGTTTTTAGCTGCAATACGTTTAGCATCATAAATCTCCTTTTGTGGCAGCAACTGTGTGTGCCGCGCGAATTGTTGAACTATGACGGCTATAATAAATCTTATTAATTGATGTATTTATGCAATAAATCCCTTTATAAGATCTAATAATTAGATATATTGCAGTAATGAAAACACCAAGAATCACCCTTGAGCAGTGGGCAAGCTTCAAGTCAGTTGTCGACGAAGGCTCATTTGCACTTGCGGCTGAGGCGCTCAATAAAAGCCAGTCGAGCATTAGCTATGCGATCGCTCGACTAAATGAGCAATTACCTCGCCCAGTGCTGAGCATCGTGGGCAGACGGGCCGAACTAACCGAAGATGGCAAAGTGCTGTATCGACGTGCGGCGCAGTTACTAGCGCAGGCTGAAGAAACCGAAGATGTCGCTAAGCAATTGGCGCAAGGCCTAGAAACAGAAGTGACTATCGCGGTCGATGCCTTATTGGGGGTCGCCAAAGTAATGCCAGCACTAGAACTACTCTCCAAACGCTACCCCCTCACCAGATTACGCCTATTGGAAACTTCGCTTTCGGGGACCGAGGAGGCTTTGCTGGAGAAAAAAGCGAATATCGTTATAGGGCCAAACGTCCCTACTGGTTTCTCAGGGATTCCTGTTTATCTCAGCAGGATGATTCCTGTCGCTCACCCCAATCACCCCCTGTTCCGCATTTCAGAACAACGGCCTACAGCATTGGCTAGCGATCCAGAGGCTACCGAGACTGGAATCAGTGACTGGGAGTTAAAAACCCATCGTCAGATTGTCTTGCGCGATACAGGCCAAAGAAGAACGCAGGATGCGGGTTGGCTTGGTTCTGAACAGCGCTGGACCGTCAGTCATTTTGCTAGCAGTTTATCTGTTGTGCGCGCGGGTTTAGGGTTTGCTTTTATTCCTGAACAATTGGCAGAGGAAGATTTGCGTGCAGGGACTTTGCAACAACTGCCACTAAGCAAGGGCAAACTGCGAATACTGCAATTGTATTTAATGCTTTCAGCACCAGAGTCGGCAGGGCCTGCAACTAGGCTACTTGCTAGCAATCTTGAAAGCTGCCTAAAACAACATTCTTAGACAATATCGCTGAGGGCTTTCTTTCTAAACTCTGTCGGCGTAACGCCTTTGGATTGCCGAAAGGCATTATTAAAGGGAGTGATTGATTGATACCCTACGGTTAGCGCGATCGTTAATATCGGCAATTGACGCTGCTTGGCGTCAGACAACATTTCACACGCATCTTTGATGCGATATTCGTGCAACAACGCATTGAAATTGCGATACCCCAAATGCTTGTTTATCAATGCGCGCAATCGATATTCCGGTAAATCTAATTTTGCTGCTAGGTTGGCTATGGTCAAACCATGTTCCCGATAGACCCTTTCCTGTTCAAAGATCTTCTTGAAATGCCGAACATCAGCAAGCAAAGTCTCGTCAGCTTGTTCTTGTGGCACAAATGGCGCTACCTTTCTCATCACCTTCCCAAATCCGACATAATCGATATGGAGAAGCGATAGCAACATTGCAAATGTCAGCACCGCAACTACGTACATGATGGTTGCATGCATCGGACCATAGTAAATTGAAGCACTACTAAGCAGATAGTTTTCTAGAAATACGATGCTAAGTATCAAACCTCCTTGCACACCAACAATCACCCAGCGCAAGAAACGTCGCGTCTCAATCAAATCGCTACTCCACCCACGCGCTGTCCAGAAAACAGCGCAAAGTGAAAACACTAACTGCATGAAGTCTGGCACTGGGCCAAGCAAAAATTGCGTTAAGGAGCTATCGGCCTGCACCGACAAAAAAGCGGAAGGGCGATAGGAACGATAGTTCAAGTGATCGAGCACTAGCTGCAATACTAATAGCCCGATCAAGATTCTGGGGATTTTGACTGAATCCTGAAACACGTAATAGCAGTACAACATAAACAAGCCTGGGATCGCGTTGCTCCCTAGATTTAGAAGCACGCCCCATGCCCCAGGGTCGAGTCGCAGGGCAGGATCCACATGCGCCATCGTCATGCTTCTTACAAAATAGCTAATAATGCCAATGGTCAGCAGAAAGAATATTCTTGCGCTAGCATCATTGGCATTCGTTTTTAAATAGCCAATTGCCAGAAGCAGTACAGACATGATCGCAATTATTTGCGCGCTAAACAGTAGCAAGGAAGGCTCCATGGGTCATATAATCGATCCAATGCTCGATAGGGATATATAAGCACAGTCACTCATTCACCTCAATAAGCACCTCATGCCACGCCTGGATCCCATCATGTCTAACCGACTTAAGCGCAACAGTCTTTTGCATACGCTGTTACGTGGCTTTTGTATTACCGCTATTTTATGCACAAATACATCTATTGCAGTTGCTCAACTATCCACTGTCGAGAGCTGCTTGCAGGAACAAGTTCTGAAACCCGAAAATGATGAGCTTCTAGTCGGAGATCTCAGAGCAATCTGCACCGCTATTTTGGAAGAGAACATAGGCGATGATGCACAAATTGTCGACTCCACTGCGGTGGCCGCTAGCATTCGTCAGTTTAGTTTCCAAAATCCAATTCGCAACACCTTCTTCGAACCCTATAAAAATAACTATATTAGCTTTGGCTCAATGGAGTATGAAGACAAGAGTGCGCCTTTTAGCGGTGAATCCCTCGACATTAAGTTTGAGCTAGGGATGAAGTTCAGACTATTCCCCAATATAAAGGAACTAGAGGGTTTAGCTCCCATCAAGTTTGGTTATTCTCAGCGGTCTTGGTGGGACATATCGGAGGCTTCTGCGCCCTTTAAAGAACACAACTATAACCCCGAGATTTTTTGGGATTTTAGAGAGAATTTAGCGAAACCTAGCAGCAGAACGCGGTTGCATATTTTCGATCTTATCGGTTTTGAGCATCAATCTAACGGCCGCGACAGTTTCGAGTCTCGCAGTTGGGACCGGCTCTATGTCTCACGCAACCTGCGTCTAAGCGAGGCATGGTCGTGGACGCTAAAATACTGGCAAGCTATGAATCTGGGGGACTACAACGAAGACATCGAGGACTATCTTGGCAACGCCGAGATCACAACCCATTTAGACCTGAACAACTGGGTTCGCGTAGACCTCAAAACCATGCTTGGCAGAAAATCTGACAAACTCAGTTACCAGCTTGATGTCATTGTCCCCATGTCTCGATGGGTGAATAGTCGGTTCTATATAAGTTACTATTCAGGCTATGGTGAAGCATTAATAAGCTACAACAAGAAATCATCTAGCCTGCGTGCCGGCTTCTACTTTCCATTAGGCTTCTAAACTAAAACTCGTACGATGAGACAATTCAAATGAGTGAGACAGTGCCCAATTTTGGGTTTTACAAGGGCAATCATTATGCGCAACATCGCGATATTCGCATCATGTCCGCCTTTCAACCTATTTATAGCATTGCCCATCGTCGGATTGTTGGCTTAGAGGGTTTGGCACGTGGCATCGATAGCAATGCCAATAGTGTCGCTCCAGCGCAGCTATTCACTGCGCAGAAAAGTGAAGACATCATTCAATTAGATTATTTATGCCAGCGTGTCCATCTCGACAATTTCTATGCACTAAATCCTCCAAATGCCTGGCTTTTTCTGAATATTGACCCGTACACCTTAAGTGACAAAGACCGTCATATAGAATTCCTAAGCACACTGGTAAAACAGGGCAATCATCAAGAAAATCAAATCGTCATCGAAATCCTCGAGTCGATGATCGATGATGAGTCAGAGCTCGAAAACTGTATTCAACAATACAAAGATTTAGGTTTTTTGATCGCCATTGATGATTTCGGCGCGGGGCAGTCTAATTTCGAAAGGATCTGGCGCATTAAGCCCGATATCGTAAAACTCGATAGGGGAATGCTGCAAAAGGCAGGCATTGATCCTAGTGTGCGCAGCCTCATTAAAGGCGTCACTAATATGCTGCACAATTGTAAATGCATCGTTCTTGCCGAAGGTGTTGAGACACAAGAGGAGGCAATTGTAGCAATGGACAGCGGTGTCGACTTGGTACAGGGCTTCTATTTCGCTCATCCGTTTCTACTATCCGAGTCTATTCCAGCACGGCCAGGCCTATGGAAAGACCTTTATCAGAATTTCGATGAGCTTAGCCTTCTAAGCAATGCACGGTACTCACAAATACTCTCTACCTATATTGATAAGTTCACCGAAGCCACCGAAAAAGAGAACGCAAACCTGCAAACAATGGCAGATATCTTGCTAAAAGAACAGCGCACCATTCGCCTTTATCAATTATCGCTCGATGGAGAACAATGTTTCTCTAACATCAACTCAACGACCATATGCATCCCTACGAAAGATAGATTAAGTGCCTTAGCTGATGCTCAAGGAGCGAGTTGGAAGCGACGTGAGTATTTTAGCAACGCAGTTAATAATCCTGGTTTTATACAAGCTACGAAACCTTATTTTTCCATAGCCGATGGAACTCTTTGCATAACCCTATCATTACAACTTGAAATCGAAAACACCCAGTTCATTGTTTGCTGTGACGTGTTGTGGGAAGACTCTAATTATTAGCTTGCTCTGCAAGCAAACGATTGATGGTTGCAAGTGTCTTTTTATAATTATCCGCAAAAGTCCCTCCTATTGCGACCGCCATTTCGGCATGCCTCTGTGCCTCGTTTAGGCTATCTAGTTCCAGTAACACTTGTGCCAGATTATTATGCGCTGCCGCATAATTGGGGGAATACCTAAGTACTGTTGAATAACTCTGCGCTGCCTTTGACAAGCGCTGCTTTTGATAGTGGAGATTGCCAAGCCCCATCCCTAGCGTCGAGCTTGCTGGCCAACGTTTAAGCCCCGCAGCATACGCCGCGCTAAGAGCCTCTTCGTCGGCAACTCGCGCAAATGCGCTTACCGCATCAAAATAAGCCGCCTCATCCACATCAGCGGCGAGCTCACCAGGGGCCAGTAGCACTACCGCCCAGTGATCAGCACGCTGCCATGTTCGCTCAAAGGTCTGCAGCTTCATGCGATAGTCCTTTACTACACCAGAGCGCAGAATTAACTCCTTTTCAAAAAAATCATAGCCTACTGCAACGGCATAGTGCCATTGTGGAAAGCGCTTTAAACCTAAGTTTTGCATCACAAGTACAGGCCGACCTGAATCTAACTCTTGCAACAGGACTTCTAATGAGGGTGGCAGCACATAGGCAATACGGCCATAACGACGCGCAGCCGCAAGCATTTCTATTTGCAAGCTACCTTGCCTTGCCGGAACATACACTTGTGACACGAGCTCTTCTGGCTGAACTAAAACAGCACTGCTGTGCAGAACGGTTGCCAGCGCTGCAGGCCCACATTGATATAATTCCTGCGGAAAAAACGCGACGGATTCGAGCAGTAGGCGGGATGGGATATCTAAAGCAAGATTTTGTTCGGATTGTTGTTGAAAACTCTCAATGAGCAATGTGGATTGAGGAGCCGCCACGCAGCCCCCCAAACCCATTAATGCTATCAGCCCAATAATTATGCGGGCATTTTTTTGCACTGTTGCGTACACACTATATTGCGGGGAATACGTCTGTAACCCCTGCAATATCCAGCAACATAAAGATCACGATCAGACCTATGACGAAGCCAATGGCCCCTTCGCCCGCAGGCAAAGTATCGATCTGCATTGACAACTCTGACAACTCTGTTGCAGTTAAACTATCGACACGCTGCGAGGCACTGTCTGCATCTACGCCGCGCGCTTCTAGTTGCGCTTTTACATCGTCACGGTCTAGAAAGCTTCTCACCGCCTCACGCTGCATATCCGTGCGTTGCTCGGTGGCAATCTGCTCTGTGCTGACGATATCTGCCATTGCGGGTGCTTGCACACACATCAGAGCCATCGCCGCAATGAGTACCGAATTAATAGATTTGCCAATTAACGAACTGAATTTCATCACTTCCTCCTTTTGCGAATTAAATCGTTCAAATGTCAAAGCAAGCCTAACACGTTAACACACCGTAGTCTGTGACTTACTTCTGATATACGTGCACATCGCGCTGCGGAAACGGAATGCTCAACCCAGCATCTGGGAAACGCTTGTACACTAATTCGTTCATGCGGAAGAACACGCCCCAGTAATCGGCCGCATCAACCCACACACGGACTACTATATTGACGGAGCTATCTGCCAAGGCCGAAACAGCATAGAACGGCTCCGGATCAGTCTTGATTCGCTCGTCTTCAGCGATTAGATTTTTGAGCACATCATAGGCTTTATCAACATCATCGCCATAGGCAATCCCGAAGGTCCAATCAACACGACGTCTTGGCTGCGCAGAGAAATTTACAAGCGTGCCAGTGGCTAAGGGCCCATTAGGAATAATCACGGTTTTGTTATCTGGAGTAGTTAGTACTGTCACGAATATCTGAATCTCTTTCACACTACCTGAATAACCCTGCGCTTCGATGAAATCACCGACCTTGAAGGTCTTGAAGAACAAAATCATGACGCCACCAGCAAAATTCTGCAGCGTGCCGGATAATGCCAAACCTACGGCCAAGCCTGCGGCACCCAATATCGCCACAAATGAGGTCATCTCAACGCCCAGCATGCCGAGGGCTGAGATATACACCATCACTTTCAATAAAATGGCCACTAAACTGCTTAAAAAGCTTTGCAAAGAAGGGTCAACTTTACTCTTATTGAGGATGCGCTTTACCATTCCCACAATGAAGTTAGCCAACAACAAGCCGATTACTAGCGTTAGAATTGCCGCGATCAATTTCGGGCCGTAGATATAGACGTATCCCATTAATACGTCTGAATTGATGTTTACGTTCTCCATTCATTCTCTCCAGGAGTGATTAAAAAATATATATAGCCAAGGCTACTTGGAATTAACCTACAGAAACCGATAAGCTGTCAAATCTCATCGTGGGCTCAAACGTGGTCATTTACAATAATAACGGAGTATATACATGTTCTTGAAAACTCGCGCAGCGCTTATAGCGATTAGCCTTTCTCTTGTCAGTGCCGTTGCCTACGCTGCCCCTGGCACCCTTGCCTTTACTGGCGCTCGCATCATCGATGGCACAGAGAATGCCCCGATCGAAAATGGTGTTTTGATTAGTATCGACGGGAAAATCTCCAATGTCGGTAGCGCCGCCAACGTAACGATTCCAGATGACGCAGAGATTGTCGATTTACAGGGAAAAACCATCATGCCAGGGCTGATAAATACGCACGGCCATGTGGGGCAAGTACTTGGATTAGAAAATGGCCACTATGATCGCGGCAACGTGTTACGACAACTAGCTCTGTATGCGCGTTACGGTATCACTATGGTGAACAGTTTAGGCGATGATGAGTATGAGGGTTTCCAGATCCGCAACGACTTGAATCCCTATTCGTTGAATTACAGCCGCCTTATGGTGGCAGGACCAGTCCTAGCACCGCGCACTACAGAGCAAGCCGTGCGTGCCGTCAACGGCGTTGCTGATCAAAATGCGGACTTCATCAAGATAAGAGTCGATGATAACTTAGGCCGCACTGCCAAGATGGCTCCCGAGATCTATCAAGCCATCGCCGACGAGTCAGAAAAGCGTGGCATTCCATTGGCCGTGCATGCCTACAACCTAGAGGACGCGAAAGCGACGCTCGCAGCGGGAGCGGACTTTATTGCCCACAGCGTGCGAGATCAAGAAGTAGACCAGGAATTCATTGATGCGCTTATTAGCAGCCAGGTCTGCTATACACCAACATTAACAAGAGAAGTGTCGACTTTTATCTATGAAAGCGAACCGGCGTTTTTCAATGACCCCTTTTTCACAAAGGAAGTCAGCTCAGAGATCATGACCACCCTGAACGACCCAGAACGACAGGCTCGAGTGCAAAATAGTGAGACAGCCCAACACTACAAAAACCACGCTCTTCCTATGGCCATGCATAATTTGAAAGTGTTATCCGATGCCGGTGTTAGCATTGTTATGGGCACCGATTCAGGGCCTGCCGCCCGTTTTCAAGGATATTTCGAACACCTGGAGATGAGCATGATGGTCGATGCCGGCATGAGCCCATCCGCCGTCATTCAGTCAGCCACGAGTGTTGCGGCAAAGTGCCTCGGATTAGACGATCTCGGAACTCTGGAGGAGGGCAAGTGGGCTGATATTGTCGTATTAGAGCGCAACCCCTTAGACGATATCAACAATACCCAATCACTGAGCGATGTTTGGATAGCAGGCAACCGCGTACCAAGGGACTGAATAGACGAAGCGCTCAACCTTTATTGAGCGCTTCGTAGCAAGATGATATCCCCACTGCGACCAGCGGCAATGATATCGCTACGCCCATCTCCATTGACATCCCCTACGTCGATATCGGCAATCGCTGTGGACACTTGACTTAGTGTCTCCCGTTCCCACTGACCACTCTGCGTATTAAAACGATAAGTATAGATACCGTAGGGCTGAGCACTATTGGCGACCACAATCTCATCGACTCCATCGTTATTACTATCTACTAGCGCCATCGCCTGCAGCGCGAGCAAACTGCTATCAATGACCGCGCGCTCCCAGGTCATATCGTTATTATTACTTGGTGTATAAATTACGACCTCATTTCCATTCCAAGGCTCGATACTTGCAATAAACCGCTGAGCATTGCTTAGCCGACCTAGCAGGGCTTTCGCACTGCCTGAATTTGGCGCTATTCCTTCATAACCCTCACCAATACGGCTCGTCAGAACAGATTGTTCTTCGGTGGCGAACTGCACCATGTCAACGCCTGACACACTGGCTATCAACAACTCATCTTTACCGTCTTCATTGTAGTCGCTTACTGCTAGCCCATGAGTCCTAGCAGATGCTTGACCCAACACAACACTCTGCCAGTTCGAGGTAGGGTTTCGCGGGATAGGGTAACCCCGTAATTGGCCATCACGCTGAGGAAGGCTAACAAGAATCTTACGTGCGTTACCAACAACGTCAATCCACTGCACAGCTTGCGGCGCTGTTGTGCGACTAATAGTGTGCTCAGACCACTGTTGCACCTCTTCAGGGTTGCCAGGATTCTCAAACCATTGCAGAAGCCCCTCTTGAGCACCCGCGTTTGTTTCGAGCGCACTTGCCAATACTAGGTCGGTATCTCCATCACCATCGATATCATAGGGAGCGGTGGCCACATTGCCACGGGCTGAGCTAGAGATGATATGTTTGTTCCACGAGGGATTTTGATACCACACAAATTGCGCAGGATCATTGGCAACGGCAACGATATCAACAAGCCCATCGCCATCGATATCTGCCAAACTAAGATCAAAGGCACCTGTAACATCTGCATCGATCATTTGTCGCTCAAAGCGATAGAGATCGATACTTTGGCAAGCGATGGGAATAAGACTCAAACTGAGTAATAAAATCGGTTTTAAAGGCAAGTGTAATAAATTCTGTTTTAGCAATAGATTTTTCATAAGACCTAACGCGCAGAAAATCCTTTTTTAACGAAAAACATCAGTAAAATAAAAGCGCTAATAGTTGAGCAAAAAAGTAGCCAAGAAGCAATGCTACTTGACCTGGAATCAAGCTTGAAATCGGCGCTTACGCTAGGAATACTCCAAAGAGTGCCCGAGCCTTTGCCTACAATAAACTGCGCCTTCATGCCCTTTTCCATATGTTGGGTCACATCACAATGCACTAAATAGGTAGCATCATCTGCAGGCACAATAAAACTTCCCCGCACTGTTTCGCCACCACTAGCCTCTAAATGAAACATCCCCTGTGGATATAGGTATCGTGGCAGGCCGTGCAGCATCCATTGATGGCGAATTTCGTCCTCATTGATAAAAACAATATTAACTCGACTGCACGCTGGCACTTGAAAATCATACTGGCTATACCCGAACACTCGACCAGCTTCTTCTATTGCATAGTCGGTTCCAGCCCTTATGGTAAAATCGACATTTTCACTAATGTTTTCACAGCCACGGGGTAACACAGTGCTATTGGCATTCATCACCATCCCTGATCTATCAAACAACATGTCATGACTTTCATGCTCATCATGGCTTGGCATATGGGCGCTATGATCAACTTGCGCGGACACGTTCACACTGACGAGCGCATGGCATGCTAGCAACCCGAACAACATTGTCCTAATCATTCCGCCCTCGCAGCAATTGCGACAGTATTTGTGTGATGCCCGCCAGCATTAGACCGAGCGCTAACCCTAAGCCGACAATGCGCAAATAGCTAAAGAGCGTATAGGGTTCATCCACAAGCCTATCATCACGTTGATAAAATGCTTCCGAGAAAAACATCGCTAGATTTTCACCTTGCGTGATTGGCCAGCCGTTCTCGTCTATATAGTCGTCGTAAACAATGGCCGTCATATTGCCACCAGGCGCGATACCATCATTCGTCGTGCCCTTGCCCGTATGATCGTGCAACATCCACACCCCACTGCCATAGGAGTGAGTGCCATCATTGCTTGTATTGAGATCTAAATCGACGCGCTGGGCGCTCGCAAGCCAGAACACATCTCGCGTCACCTGTGCTTCTGGGTTCTGCGCCATTCCATCTAAGTGAGTTGCCGTGGCTTTGTGTCCGTGGGTATGTAACTCCAAGCCTTCTGTGCCCGCATTGAGAACGCGCAAGCGAATATGTTGATTGGGGTGCGGAACAATAAGCGACTCTCTAAAACTGTATGGAAACGAGCGCCCATTGATCGTGTAATAATTACTGCGAGCGTCGGTTAAATTATACCCTCCATGCAACCATGCTTCGATCTTATCTGGATCGTTCGTTTCTTGAATTATATTGTTAAGCTGGCTGTCGATGTCGGTATATTGTAGATCGTACTCTTGATCGTAAGCCTCTTTACTGGCAACAGAGCGAACCCGCACTTGGCCAGCACCGATATTCATCGACTGCAATACATTATTCGGCCGGTTCTCCTCTACAATAAACATGCCTTGCAGCCCCATAAGGATATGCGACTGCGGCTGCACGTGACAATGATAAAAAGCGGTTCCCGCTGACCGAGGATTTAATTCATAAGTACGCGACTGCCCCGGTGCTACCGGCAGTTCGCTTGTCATTGGTACGCCATCATTGCCTTCGCCATCGGCACGCAAGTAAGCATGATCGACACCGTGGAAGTGAATGGTATGCGGCATATAGTGCGAGTTTTCAAGAGTAATAAATACTCTATCGCCCTGTTCTATTCTTATGGCAGGGGAGGGAGAGCGAAGCAAGGCTTGTGCAATATTCGATTCAAAATTTTCCGTTGCCATGCCAAATGTTTTGGGGGCAAAAACCCATAAGCCTGGCGTAATTCCGGGAGCGATAGCGTATTGCGCGGTGGGCTCGAGAACATCTGGCGAACCTCCGTTTAGCTCCGCTATTTCTAATCGAATGTGAATCTCATCAGGGTCGCCATCGCCATCTAGATCGGCGCCTTTTTCCAGCGCATCAGGAGTCAATCCCGCGCGCATTAAAGTATCCATTGACACATTATTAGTGCCCTTGACAAAAGCTGCGATGGCATAGGGGTTGTCGGCAACACAACTTGGCGCTGCGGCGATACTTACGCCTTCTATCGTTTGCGCATCACGCCATCCTAACAGATCGTCTGGGCATACTTGCTCCAAGTCGGTTTGAGTACTTACTTGAGGGCTTGCTTTAGCACCGGCACTGTAGCTCGGTGTACCAAACCACTGCGCCAACTCAAACCGCAAACGCTGGGGGTACCACTGCGGGGGGTAAAACAATGCACTTAGCAACGCTCCCAACAACAGCCAAACAATTGCTCGCATGATGCCTACCACTTGTAAATAATGAATGAGTTTTTATGAATTATAATTGTTCTTTTTGGCGCTTTAATTTCTTCAAGCCTCCATTGCTAAGCCAATAAAGACATTGTAATAAGATAGCCAGAGCGAAAAACCAAGGCAGGGTTCCATAGTCCGGACCTCCGACTTGAAAATAGAAGACTGCGTTATAGACTCGGCCATTGTCCGGATGGGCAGCCGTCACAATTCCAATATATGTTCCACCTTCAGTAAACTCATACTCCGTAGTGAAGGCACCTTGTTCGCGCACTACTGGGGGTTGATAGAAGACAGTGACGGCTTCGATATCAGGAATTGTTTGAACATCTTCCCAGCGGGCATAGATGCCAAAATCTTGAGCATCCTCGATGATGCGAAAATCAACGGGCATTTGCTTTAGAAACTCGTGTTGGTATTCCATGACGAAAACAGTGTCACTTACACTCGGAATTTCTTCGCAAAACTCCTCGTTGCCACTGACTTCGGGTTGGTAGATTGTAAAATGCGCCTGAAGAAAATCGATGTTTATGACGCATAGGTCCTCTTCGTATGCGACTCCGCCATGCCCGTAGCCGACCCCAGGCAGGAGCAAGCACAAAGTGAAACACAGCATTACTTTTCGTTTCAAGGCCATTAGACGGGGCACTCATAGCGATTTTTATTGTTAAGCTACGGTAACACATGCAGTTATGTGACTGCATCCGCTGGATTCACACAGCAAATGCGATTATTCTTCGAACTCTAAAACAATAACTAAAATAGGCCGTATACCGTGAATGCATTTCTATCCCGTTCCTGGCGTAAGCCCAGAATCCCCTTAGTTTCTTCGCTATTGTCCTGCTTCATCGCTTTTGGCGTTGCTGGACCTTCGATGGCGCAAGAGATCAGTGATCACCAATATACTAGCGAGTCCATTCAAGCAGGCTCTCGTGTCTATGTGCAACAGTGCGCGCTTTGCCACGGCCCCCAGGGCGACACCATTGATGGCATCAACCTGCGACAAGGGCAGTTTAGAACCGCAAGTTCTGACGAAGACCTAGCACGTGTCATTAGTGAGGGTGCTGCCGGGGGCAGAATGCCATCTTTTGAACTGCGACCTGAGGAGCTCAGCGGCGTCATCGCGTTTATCCGTGCGGGCTTCGACCCTGAAGGGGTAGCTATACGTATAGGTGACCCTGCGCGCGGCAAGGCAATCTACGATGGCAAGGGCGACTGTGCCACATGCCATCGCATCAACGGTGTAGGCAGCCGAATTGCACCAGACCTCAGTGACATCGGACTAATCCGGACGCCCTCTGTTTTACAGACAAGCCTAACTAACCCTATCGCCACATTACAGCCTATTAATCGCCAGATACGTTTAGTAACGAGGACTGAGGAAGTCATCATTGGCCGGCGCTTGAATGAAGACACTTATTCCGTGCAGGTCATCGACTCCAATGAGCAATTGCGCTCCCTCATAAAAGCCGACCTAGTAAGTTACGAGCTTAGCAGCACTCCAGTGCATGAACCTACATCACTTGCCAATGAAGAAGTCGCCGACCTCATAGGCTACTTGCTAACACTGAGAGGTCTAGAATGAACATATTAAAAACTATCAGTGCCTGCGCACTATTTGTAACGGCTTTCATAACAAGCTTCGACAGCCTCGCCCAGCAAGAGGTGACCTATGAGCGACTACTCAATAGCCAAGACGAGCCTGAAAATTGGATGACTTACAACGGGGATTATTCTGGGCAACGCCACAGCCAGCTAAGTCAGATTAATCGCAATAACGTGGACGAGTTGGAGCTCAAATGGTTATTGCAAAACCAAGTGTTTGGCGCTTGGCAATCTAACCCTATAGTAGTCGATGGTGTTATGTACATTACCCAACGGCCTAATGATGTGATTGCGATGGACCCCGTTACCGGGCGCGTTTTCTGGATGTACAAACATACCCCCGCAGAGAACGCACGGGTTTGCTGCGGCGCTAACAACCGCGGCATCGCAATATTAGGTGACAAGGTTTATATGGGCACACTCGATGCGCGCCTTATCGCTATCGATCGCATCAGCGGCGAGCCATTATGGAATATTGAGGTAGGTGATGTGAACCTTGCCTACTCGATTACCATGGCTCCTCTTATCGTCAAAGATAAAGTCATGGTTGGCGTTGGCGGCGGCGAGTTTGGCATTCGCGGCTACGTTGTTGCCTATGACGCCGACACTGGCGAGGAAGCTTGGAAGTTTTATACCATCCCTGCACCAGGTGAGCCTGGCCACGATTCTTGGGATGACGAGGATTGGGAACATGGTGGCGCACCAGTTTGGATCACCGGCTCATTCGATCCCGACCTCAACCTGACGTATTGGGGCGTAGGCAACCCAGGCCCCGATTGGAACCCCCATCAGCGCCCTGGCGACAATCTCTATTCTGACTCGGTGATCGCCCTAGATGCCGACACTGGGGAGCTGGCCTGGCACTTTCAGTTTACTCCCAACGATGGCTACGACTACGACTCAGTACAAGTGCCCGTGCTAGTGGATCGTGAATGGCAGGGGCAACAACGCAAATTAATGCTCTGGGCTAACCGCAATGGCTATTTCTATGTGCTTGATCGCGAAGATGGCGAGTTCTTACTCGGCGAGCCTTATGTGAAAGTCAATTGGTCTAGTGGGCTTGATGAGAATGGTCGACCAATCCCAACTCCACAGCCAGAAGGAATGCCAACATGGCCTGGCAATCAAGGTGCAACGAACTGGTACCCACCATCCTATAGCCCACGCACAGACTTGTTCTATTTCAGCGCTTGGGAAGACTACGCGACCATTTATCGGGCCGAAGAACAGGAGTATGAGCCAGGCCGAGCCTTCTTGGGTGGTGGTTTTACGGTTCTCACCCCAGCTATTGGCGCCCCAGGGGTAGGCATTGGCCGTACCACACCAATCAACACCTGGACCGATGAAGTAGGGCACGCTGCACTTATGGCCATGGATCCCGACACTGGCAAAGCCGTTTGGAAATATGAGCAGTTTGATGTCAGCGATGGAGGCATGCTTACTACAGCCACCGACTTACTCTTCGCTGGTGGACGCGAGGGTCATTTCCACGCACTGGATGCTCGCACTGGCGAGCTATTGTGGAAAGCAAGTTTAGGCGGCCAAATTGCCATGGCTCCAGTGACCTATATGGTTGATGGTGTGCAATACGTCACCGTCATCTCGGGCAATGCCATGGCAACATTCGCACTGCCCGAATAAAACAATGCTAAAAAAAACGGGCTTGTCGCTTTCACGCGACAGGCCCGTTTTTTTGAACAAGCAATCTTAATGACGGATCAAATGATCAAAGGCGCTTAGTGAGGCGCGCGCACCTTCTCCCATGGCAATCACGATCTGCTTATAAGGGACAGTTGTCACATCCCCTGCTGCGAACACTCCAGCAATATTCGTCTCGCCACGTTGATCGGTCACTATTTCTCCATGCTTGCTCAACTCGACCGTGCCCTTTAGCCAATCACTGTTTGGGAGCAAACCAATCTGCACAAACACCCCTTCTAGTTCGATATCGTATGATTCGCCAGAGGCACGATCGGTGTATGTCAAACCGGTGACTTTTTGACCATCGCCAAGAACTTGCGTCGTTTGGGCATTGCTGATTACCGTCACGTTATTCAGGCTGTAAAGTTTCTTTTGCAGCACAGCATCGGCGCGCAATTGCTCTGCAAACTCCAGCACAGTGACATGACTTACCAAACCAGCTAGATCAATGGCTGCTTCAATACCAGAATTGCCGCCGCCGATAACCGCAACACGCTTACCTTTAAACAAAGGACCATCGCAATGGGGGCAATAAGCCACGCCGCGGTTTCGGTACTCATCCTCACCAGGTACGTTCAGCTCTCTCCAACGTGCACCAGTCGCTAGAATCACAGTCTTCGCCTTCAGGCTTGCGCCACTATCGAACTTCACCTCATGCAGGCCACCTTCATTTGCAGCGGGCAACAAAGCAGAGGCTGTTTGTAAATTCATGATATCGACATCATAGTTGCGCACGTTCTCCTCTAGAGCACGCGCCAATTTAGGCCCTTCAGTTTCAGCAATAGCGATTAAGTTTTCGATACCCATAGTGTCGAGGACTTGGCCGCCAAAGCGCTGCGCGGCAACCCCCGTTCGAATACCTTTGCGCGCTGCGTAGATGGCTCCTGCAGCGCCTGCTGGCCCTCCACCTACCACCAAAACATCAAAAGGCTCACGCTCTGATATCCGCGCAGCTTCTCGTGCCTGCGTACCTGTATCGAGCTTTGCTAGTATCTCTTCCACACCCATACGGCCCTGCCCAAATGGTTCGCCATTCAGATAGATCGAGGGCACAGACATAATCTGCCGCTCATCAACTTCGTCTTGGAACAGAGCACCGTCAATGGCGACATGTTTAATATTTGGGTTTAGTACTGCTAGCACATTCAAAGCTTGCACGACATCGGGACAGTTTTGGCAAGATAGCGAGAAATAGGTTTCGAAGACGAAGTCGCCGTCAATGCCTTTGATCTGATCGATGACTTCGTCGCTCACCCGGGGCGGGTGCCCCCCTACTTGTAATAGCGCTAACACTAACGAAGTAAATTCATGGCCTAGAGGAATGCCAGCGAAGCGTAAACTGATATCGGCTGTCTCGCGGCTGATCGCGAAGGATGGAGTGCGCGCATCCTGACCATCGTTACGGGCAGTGATCTTATCGCTCAACGCCGCGATCTCTTCCAGCAAGGCCCACAGCTCCTGGGATTTATCACTATCATCCAATGAGGCAACAAGCTCGAAGGGTTGCTGCACTTTCTCGAGATAAACTTGCAATTGTGACTTCATTGTTGCGTCTAACATGGACGTAAATCCTTCATAGAGGGTTGAGAAGAAAGAGGGGTGAGCGACACGCGGATGACAGGGGCAGACCTATCAAAGAAAGGCCTGCCCTGGCAGTCGTCAGACTTGCAGAGGTAGTGCTTAGATTTTACCGACTAGATCAAGTGACGGAGCCAAAGTTGCGTCGCCTTCTTTCCACTTAGCTGGGCAAACCTCACCTGGGTGCGCTGCTACATACTGCGCTGCCTTTACTTTACGTAGGAGCTCAGATGCATCGCGGCCAATACCACCGGCTGTAATTTCAACGATCTGAATAACGCCTTCGGGATCGATAACAAACGTGCCACGCTCAGCTAAACCGTCGGCCTCAATCATCACTTCGAAGTTACGGCTGATTGTGCCAGTCGCATCGCCAAGCATCGGGTACTGGATTTTGCCAATAGTTTCTGAGCTGTCATGCCAAGCTTTGTGAGTGAAATGCGTATCAGTAGACACACTGTAGATTTCCACGCCTAGCTTTTTAAATTCTTCGTAGTTATCTGCAAGATCGCCAAGCTCAGTTGGGCATACAAACGTAAAGTCTGCTGGGTAGAAGAATACCACTGACCATTTGCCACGCAGTGTAGCTTCTGTCACTTCAGAAAACTCGCCATTATGAAAGGCGGTGGTTTTAAATGGCTTGATTTCACTGTTAATTAGAGACACTTATTTACTCCTGTTAGGACATGGTGAATTACTAAGAGGGCATTTTACGCAAGAACCACACTTAATGTAAATAGATTGTATACAAGGATATCGATAGTTTTTATTGATCAGTTAAAAATCAACCCCTTTCCCCGCTCCACAATAGCAATATGCTTCAAGAATGTGACAGTAATGCTCCTATTGTACTCATTAAGTAATCGAAAAAGATGTTCTGCGTTGTGATGAATCACTGCAAACAATGAATAGAATTCATTCTTCTTATAGGGCAGGCAATCCGCGTTAGCCTTAGATAAAATCTATTGCCATCAAAGATTTATGTGCCCTATACTAACTTGCGCTTCAAGCTTCGATACTTGGATAGTAAATGGATTTTTTGACATGGACGGCAATTGTCAGCGCAAGCGACACATGTGTCCTACAACTATAAGAATACCGGGGGGAAGAAGTATGCGTGGACCAATACCTTGCAGACGTAATGCAATCACTACTGCCATTATCTTAGCTAGCCTTTCATTACAAGCCGCTGCCCAACAAGAAGCTGAAGTCGAAGAGGTCATAGTCACGGGCTCTTATATCCGTGGTACACCACTGGACGCGCCGTCTCCTGTGACTACCGTCGATAGAGCCTCTATAGAAGCACAAGGTGCCGCCCAAATCTGGGATGTTATTAAAAATTTAGAGATCAACTCCGGCTCTTTCACTAATGAAGGGGCAGGAGAAGGGTCTGCCTTATCTGGCACTGCTAACGTCAACTTGCGCAACTTAGGCGAGAACTCCACCCTAACACTCGTCAATGGGAAACGTCAGGTTTCCGCTGCCACAACAACCCGCAGCGGTGGCGAATTTGTCGATATCAACACAATTCCTCTGGTCATGGTCGAGCGCGTCGAAGTGCTCACTGACGGCGGTTCAGCACTTTACGGCTCCGATGCCGTCGCTGGCGTCGTCAACGTCATTATGCGCACCGACTTCGAAGGCTTAGAAGTGTATGGCGACATACAAGCGCTAGATGCAGCAACCAATCAACAAGACAAAACAGGTAGCATCATCTGGGGCTGGGGAGATGACGATGGCGACACCCATTTTGTCTTATCCGCCGAAAAGTTTAGTCGCGACCCAGTGCAGGTAGAGTACGGCAATTTCTATGATGAAAATGTTGAGTACACAGGCATTGTGGGGGGCGCGCCAAGAACGATCGCTCAGACTATGGCAAACCCCGCCTTTGGCTCCAACGTCAACCCTTCCTACATCAATAGCGCTTTAACCGCCCAAAACATCGCCGAAGGCGGAGCCTCGACGCTAGTACTAACTGACCCCCTGTGTAGCGAGCTTAGCAGTGCCGATGGTCGCGCGTTCTTTACCGGCACTAGACAAGATCAACGGGGCGACAATAATGGAAATTGCCGTGAATACACTGAAGAGTGGGAGTTCATGCAAGTTGGAATGGAACGCAATAGTTTTGCGGGTGCATTTAGCCACAGCTTCAGCGAGAAAGCTGAGTTTTACTCCTTCTTTCAATATTCGGATACCGAAATTGAACGCGCTGACTCTGGTGCAAACGGGTCACGTGGCCCCGCAACCTTTCTTGCAGCACCTGGTGCTCACACTGGCAACCCACAATTCGGCGGTTATGCAATCGGGATGACCTCCGAGCTCGGCTACTATGCCGGTAAGGCAGGGCTTACTCCGCCCAGCAGCATTCCCAATATGCCCAACTCGATGGCCAATGGAGGCCTTAACGTGCCCTTCTATGCCACTGTGCAGCGTGGCAATGCGCCACGGCAAGGCGGCAATAGCAATCTGACTAAAACAGAAACTTTGGGCATTCAGGCCGGTGTTAAAGGTGAGTTTCATGCCTTCGATGATCGCCGCTTTAACTATGACGTCGGTTACTCTTGGAGCGGCACAAGTTTCGAACAAGAATATCAAACCTTCCAGCGTGACCGTGCAGAGCTCGCGGCCAACGGCCTTGGTGGCGCAAGTTGTACCCCTAACGGTATAAGCGATTTCAATTTCAGAGATGAACCGGGGCCATTCGGTGGCGCATTGCCCACCATTTGGAATGTGGCAAATGGCGCCTACTATGGCGGCTATACGCAGACATTTTTCCCAGGGTTTGTTTTCACCACACGTGAAAGTATTTCACTGGCACTAACCAGTAATAATCACGGACAAGACGGTTGTATGTTCTACAACCCATTCCTCACTCAGATGACCAATGCCGACCTAGCCAATAACGAAGCATTGATGGAATGGATGAACCCAACGGTGAAACGCGCCGACAAGCGTAATAAACTGGGTGTTATCGACGCAGTGCTATCAGGCGAGATCATGGAGCTTCAAGGGGGTACCGCGCAGTTTGCAGTCGGGGCTCAATACCGCATGCAAAACAATAAGTCTCGCGCCCCTTATTTGAATGTGCCCGGAATTCCCGCGGCAATTTTAGATTGGGGTAGCAATGGCGAGCCCAATACGACGCATTATGTCAGCAACAACTATGAGTGTGCGTTCTGTAGCTTTACCTATGAAAACGATCGTGATGTTAAATCCGTGTTCACCGAACTATCGTTACCACTGATTGAAAATATTGAAACCCAAATCGCCCTGCGCTACGAAGATTACGGTGGCAATATTGGCGGTGAGCTGACCTCTAAGATTGCGATGAGTTGGCGCCCAGTCGAAACATTATTGGTCAGAGGCTCTTTCTCACAGTCATTCCGCGCCCCTAACGTTGGGATAGTGGAAGAGGGGCTAGAGGCCTCGAGCAACACCTTCCGAGACCCTATTCGTAATCAAGCCGTACGCGCGGGTCTTGCTGAGGTAAACAATGCCAATGCGCTGCCTAACTTTACCTACACTTTGGGCGGGCCGGCCCCCAATGTCGGCAACGAATATGCCGACACTTATGGTACGGGCTTTATTTGGACTCCAGGGGGCCGTTTAGAAGGGCTTTCCGTGAATGCCGATCTCTGGCGCTTTGAGCTAAGCGACAAAGTGCTCCCCCAACCTGGCATCTCAGCAATTGCTGACGAGCTTGCGTTATTCAAACAAGCCGCTGCGGACCCATCCAATTACGTTCTCAATGGCACCATTCCTGCAAATCGCACTGGCGACTGGGCCGCGATGGAACAGCTCACACCATGTGACCCAGTGGCATTAGAGGCGCAATGGGGCACCGATCCAAACACCCAGGGCACCCCTGGCGGCAATACAGGCTTTAGAGATGTTATCGCCGGCTCTCGCCTTGACTGCGTCGTCAACCCTGCCGCCTATAAGATCGAAGGGGTGGTAAGAACCTTTGGCGTCTCGACAGCCGATTTAACCACTACCCAGCTTAGCGCAGTCAACGCCGGCAACATCACGGCAGACGGAATCGACATCAAGCTAGGCTATACATGGACGAACGACTGGGGCCGCTTCCGCGCCGGCCTAGATTACACCCACGTACGTCAATACAAACTTGAAAACGTCCCTGGACTAGAGCTCGGTTTGTTAGAAACCGGTGTTTTCGATGCCGCTGGCACTACTGGCGATGGCAACCTGGTGCGCTCATTGCCTGATAATAAGGGCAACGCAAGCTTGAGCTGGATGCGCAACAACCACGCCGTTTCAGTGATTACTCGGGTTATCGGCTCCTATCGCGACCTCTCTTACGAGAATACCTTTGCCACTGGCAACGATACTGTGCGCTCACTGGTAAGCAAGACTATCGACAGCTATCAAAGCTGGGACTTGCAATACAGCTATACCCATCAGTGGGCTAACGATCGTCTAGGCACGACTATACTAACGGTCGGGGCTCTTGATGCGTTCAATGCAGACCTACCGTACCGTGAGAATCGCACCGCTGGCGCAATCAACTATGATGCATCAGTGTTTGATGGCAGAGGCAGAAGACTGTACGCTCGGGTCTTAATGCAACTCTAAGCGCTTTCTAACAAGCAATCCAAAAGCGGCGATACACTTAGGGGTATCGCCGTTTTTTTTGCAGGGACATCAATATGTTAATCAAGTTTAAGAGTGAACAATCTGGTGACTTCGTCATGATGAGCGATGTGGCGTTGCCGCTATTAAAACTAATGGGCACTAGCGGCAACACCGAAGGGGCAGTGAGCGACAAGGCGCTACACAGTGCCTTGCGGCAACTAGAGACAGGTTTACAGCAACAGGAAAAAAACCAAGTAGAACCTGAAGATGATGACGAAGAGCAAGAACCCGCGCTTGCATTGAGCACTCGAGCCGCGCCTTTGCTAGAAATGCTGCGCAAAGCGGCGGCCGAGGACGGTTATGTCATGTGGCAGGAAGACTCTTAGAATCGGAATGTGTATTTAAACTTCACGGCCAGATCAGACGATGCCGCTTCAAAGGCATTGTTCTTATCGTGGTCTTGAAGATTGTAATTCAAGACAATGAAGCCTTCCTGACCGGCTCTTGGGATCCATTGAATCCGAGTATTAATGCCGATCTCTTCTGACAAATTATCGTATTGAACTAAGCTAACCCAATATAAGGTTGACGAAAATGCCACTTGTGTCGAAACACTCGTTAACCTCGTGATGAAATCACCTTGTGGTAAGCTAATGTCATTCCAATCGTAACTGGCCGACATCACGAAATTTCGCGACTGAGTCCATGAGACCGAACCATTGAGGTTATTCCGTTTACCGTTGTAGAAGTCTCCATTCGTCATGCTGAAACTGCCTGAGAATTCTCGCTGCCCAGCGGTGCGAAATGCCACTGTTCTCTCATCAAAAGAATAGCTGCCTGGATCGATAAACACACTTCTATCTGGCGCGCGATACACGGCAAATGGAGTCAAGACTACCTCTTTGTTCCGTTGATAAGAGACCTCCATGCTGTCACGTGAATTGGTGTCCAATTCAAGCAATCGGAACGTTAGTACTTCACTCTGCAAGCCGCCATCGATAACGTTGATGCGCTGACCATCCACTCCGAAATAAGCCGACTGCAAGAAACTGTCATTAAAGAAATGGGTATAACCAACATCAGCAGTGTAATCGCGTATGTTCGAGCGATTGATATAACCCATGGCAGGATTGAAGTTTTTCTGAACTTCTTTAAACCCTATGCCACCGCGCAGGCCTGTGTTGTTCGGCGAGCGTAATCCAAAGCCATAGGATTCATCATCACCGTCTAAGCCTGGCGTGTCCGATTTTTGTAGCCAGGCATCAGCCTCGATCACTTGCCCCCCCGCTAAGCGAGTGTTGAGATAACGAAAGTCAGCGCCATAAACTGTATTGTCGGTATTCGAGCCAGGATTGCCGTCAGTAAGAATGAAACCAACGCTCGACTCTCGCAGCACATTGGCAGAGACACGGCTGATAAAGAGATTCGACGAATCCACCGCACCAAACTCATCTTGCTTGATCGCGAGCGTGCCGATATTCCAACGGCCAACGCGCCCGCTTATACGACCACCGTAATTGATATCCACTGGCGAGCCACTTTGGCTAAGCCCTAATTTTCTTGAGAAATAGGGGCGTGCGTTTTGGCGCGACCCATTACTTTGTGCGCTATTACCAGTGTTACCACCAATGCCTCCGAACTGAAACAAATCCGAATCATTGAGGAAAAAGTCACGCTTCTCTGGGAAGAACAAATTAAAGCGTGTGAGGTTCACTTGTCGATTATCAACTTCTGTTGCTGAGAAATCGGTATTGATGGTTAATGCCGCATTCAAGGAGGGGGTTAGGCGATAGAATGCATCCAAAGAAGGATCCGTATTAGTTTGGTTTGTGCCTATATCAAATTGCTTGTCTCTATTGACTGATAGTGAAGGCACTAAATCTAGGCCAACCCCTTGGTCCATCCCTTCCAATCCTGTCAGCAGGCCAGAGATACTAGGGTTATAGGTGCGGTTATAAGAAACCCACGCCATCTCTTCACCACGGCGACGAATGCCACGACCAAAGTTAAACCCCCATGTATCAATCGAAGGATCGAAAGGAAGTGATTTAAATGGAATCTCTACCTCTGCAATCCAACCATTATCATAGCGACTAGTGGCCGTAGCCCATATCGTATTCCATTCCAATTGAAACGAGCTAACGCTGGTATACAAAGCATCGTGGCGCACCGCATTCAAATTGGTTTCGAAACGATACCCTGTGCGTTGCGTATTGAAGGGGTCTAGGATCACCACCAAACGATCATCCGAAGGCAAGCCTTGGCCATGTCGAATAACGGGAGCTGAGATTAGCTCTGGATTGCTATCTGCCATACGGGCCCCGATATAGAGCGCATCATCATCGTATAGCACATAGACTTCCGTTACCTCCGAGGGCTCAGTTTGATTGCCCGGCCTAATTTGATGAAAGTCGGTAATAGGCTGCGCGAGCTCCCATACCGAATCATCAAGCTTGCCGTCAATAATTGGTGGGGTGTCGACTCGAATTGCGCGAACGCTTTTACGAGACACTACTTCAGTCTCGTTAATCTCTTGGGCAACGCCCGTCATGCAAATGCCACTCGTAGCCGCTAAAAAGATAAAAAACTTGCCCATCGTTGTCATTATTTTGAAATCCTGTTCATTGAAGAGCCCTTCTGCCAAAGCTGTGCAGGGATCTAAATCATTCGATTAGGTTTAGTCTGATGCATTGCAATAGTACGGAAAAACCCAGTATTTCTTCCATACTGGGTTTTTGCGCAAGGAATCGTGAGGGGCGGCGACTAGATTGGCTTCACGTTATAGATAGAGCTCACCCAATATAAAGGTGTATGAAAGCCACATAATCACTGTCAGGGGGATACCGACCTTCAAGAAGTCATTAAAACTATAGCCACCCGCACTCATCACTAGAAGATTGGTCTTATAGGACATAGGGGTCGCAAAACTTAAGTTGGAGCCAAATAAGACCGCAAGGATAAATGGTTGCGGGTCTACTCCTAGCTGCTGTGCAATTCCAATGCCGATTGGCGTGCCGATTACGGCCGCCGCATTATTGGAGACGACATTGGTGAGTATCGCCATTAGCAACATCAAGGCACTTAGCACGACCACAGGCGCTGCATCTTGCGTAAAGAACAAGAAGACATCAGTAAGGTAGCCCGATGCCCCAGTGACCGTTAGCGCCTGCCCCAGGGCCAAACTGGCTACTACGACGAAATACACCGAAGAGCTCACCGCTCGGATTGCCCCGCCTAAGCGCAAACATTTAGTTGCGAGCATAATCATTGCCCCTGTCAAGCTACTCACGGCAATCGGCAGGATACCTGTGGCCGCCGTTGCGACCACTGCTAACATGGTAAAAAGTGCCACAAAGGCTTTTTCGGTACTGGGCACCTCAACCGAGGAGTCCAGCACAAGAAATTCGGTGTCCTTCTTTAATTTACGAATTTCGTCTTTGTTACCTTGCACAAGCATCACATCGCCTTGCTCTAAGGTGACGTCCATAATTTCTTCCGACTGCTTCCAAATGTCCTTGCCAGCACGGTGTAAACCAAGCACTACCAACTGATGCCGCTCTAGAAAAGAGGTGTAACGCAGATTCGTGCGATCTAAGCGCGAACCAGCAACCACTGCGATTTCCGCTAGCGTCTGGTTCTCTGCATTAAGAGGGTGCTCATCATCGACCTCGTGGTCACCTGAATACAGCGTCGCTTTTAGCGCTTCGGCTGCTGCGCGAATCTTTACGGAGGTATCCATGACTCGAATTCGGTCACCCTCTTGCAACAAAGCATCAGGCAATGGCGAGATAAAGTGATCGCCGCGACGAATGCGTACAACATGAATACCATCAGATGCCATAGCTTTGGCCTCTGCGAGTGTTTTCCCTGCTACGGTACTGTCTTCTTCAATATGCAAAAACGCGGTAAACAGCCGCGGTGAACTATCCCCCAAACCCACTTGCCGATCGCCAAGCATACGAGGCGCGATAAGCCATAGGTAAAGGATTGCCACGCCACTGGCAATTGCTGCTGGTAATGCAAAATCGAACATGCCGATCTGGGGCAGCCCCATATCTCGCGCCACGCTGACAACTAGCAAGTTAGTAGAGGTACCGATGGTCGTCCCCATGCCACCAACGAGCGTCGCAAAGCCCATTGGCATCAATACGCGAGACGCAGGGCTTTTAGTTCTCAGACACACACTAATCAATATTGGTAGCAGCAAAACTACAATTGGGGTGTTGTTGATAAAGGCACTTAAGATTGCACTGACGACCAAGGTGATTAAAAATGAAATAAAGGGCGCGCGTGTCCATGCTTTAGTGAGCACCCTGCCAATCGGTTCCAGTGCGCCAGTCTGCACGAGGCCTTGACCTACCACCATAAGCGCACAAACCGTGATGAGCGCTTCGTGCCCAAAGCCTTCGAAAAACGCGATGGCCTCGAAATGCTCTCCGCCCAACTCGAATGGAAACAGCGCAAAGCTCAGCGCTAGGAATACTAAAAGGGCAAGGCTAGAGATCTCTAAAGGGATCTTTTTTCGTGTGAACAAATAAAGGGCAACCGCCGTCAACAGCATTGAAAACAGCGCATGACCATTGGGAACAACTGGGAAAAATTCGCTCAAAGTGCATTACCTTTTAGACAACCGAAAGCAGCTCAAAAATGAAGCTTTTAGGGGCTCAAGTGCAAGCGTATCATGAGCCCATAGGGTATTCCCTAGTGATATTTGCAACTTCTACTCGATAGGACTGATACCACTTCTGTTGGCCGCGACGTTGCGCTTCTTTATGCTCAGGATGCTCACGCCAGGCCTTGATGCTGGCCTCATCAGGCCAATAGGATAAAGCCACCTCCTCGCCATCTTCGCAAACCGCGTGAAACTCCTTGCAGGAAAATTGTGTCATAGCCAATTCGCGCATGCGCTTGGCCGTTTCGAGGTATTCATCATCAATACTGCGCATCTTAGCCCGAAAAATTACTACAATCATTGGCGCTCCTATTCAGGATTCTAGGGCAATGAAATACTGAGGGAGTTCGCGAACTCTTCACGCCCTATATTCCCTGAGAAAAAACTATTAAAAGAAAGGCTGACCCGTTCTATATTTTCCTTTACCTCGCGCACACCGTGTTTAACGTTAGAAGGAAATAAGACAATATCGCCCACCTGTGTGCTGACAAAATAGCTTTTAGCATTGAAGTAATTTTCCTGCGCCGCTACCAATTCGTGCCAGACATTGTCTTCGTTACGATGAAAACTTATGCCATCACTGGGCGCCAGGTTGATGTAAAGCACTCCGCTCACAACACTATTAGGGTGAGTGTGGGCATGATGCGACTCGCCTATTCGGGAGAGGGTTAGCCACGATTGAGTGAGCATTAATCGTACATCATTGGAAGTGTTGAACACCGACTGCAGATATGTATCGAGGTGCTCTTGCAGGCTCGCTTTAATCTGCGCAAGACCTGGATTGTTCAACACCTGCTTGTTGCGAGAAGAGAGATTTGAAATTGCAGGTACGCTATCGGCGAGTTCTTGGCGAAAACACTCAATCTCATTCTGTGTAAATTGACGTTGTAACGAGGCGCGATACAGCGGCGTCGCAAACATATTCATTATTTCATGTTGTTGTGACACGCGCCCAATTCCTTAAATTACGGCATGCCGAACCTTCGCCGACACCCACTCAGATAAAATCACGGTGGCAAAAATGAGCACAAAAACCATCGATACTTGACCCCAAGCCAAGTTATTAATCGCAGCGTTCATTTGCAAGCCGATTCCCCCAGCGCCAACCAACCCTAGCACAGTGGACTCTCGAATATTGATATCCCAACGATAGACAGTGATGCCCGCAAACGCAGGCATAATTTGTGGCAGAACTGCATAGTTGAGTATTTGCATTCGGCCAGCGCCTGTTGCGGTCACCGCCTCCACAGGAGTTACCTGTATCTCTTCGATCGCCTCGTACAATAATTTTCCTACAAAGCCAATTGAACGCAATGCAATTGCGATCATACCTGCCAACAAACCCGGCCCAACAATAGTCACCAACAAAATCGCCCATATAAGGGCGTTAATGGATCGAGAGCTAACGATTACCGCTAAGGCAAATGCGCGCAAAGCTGGATGTGGGCTAGTATTGCGAGCGGCAAGAAATGCTAGCGGAAACGCGATCAAGACGCCTAGCGCAGTGCCAACCGTAGCGATGTTAATGGTGTCCCATAACGGTAACAGTAAAGACCCCGTTATCGACCATTGCGGTGGGATCATACGCCCAATCAGACTCGCCGCCTGAATATGGGCATCCGCCAAGAATTCCCAAATAGTGTTGTCCGATACTATCTTCCAGCAAAGCAAAAACAACAACAATGACAAAAAATAGCCTAACCAAATCAGGCGCTGTGCTAGTGGTTCTCGTCTGCGCCATACCGGCGTTTTATCATTCATAGTCAAAGGCATTAGGCTGTCCATTTGCGGACATAGCCCGACAAGTATTCACTGCATAACACTATCCCAATAATCACAAGGAGTACCGCTGCAGAGGTATCATAATCATAACGATTAATCGATGTGTTCAAAGTCGCCCCTATTCCACCGGCGCCAACGATGCCGATGATCGCTGACTCACGAAAATTAATATCTAAACGATACAATGACAGGCCAATCAAGCGCGGCATGACTTGCGGCTGTACTGCATAGTTGATCCATTGCAGCCAACTAGCTCCTGTTGCGCGAACCGCTTCCATTGGGTCACGCTGCGCATCTTCGATATCTTCCGCCAATAACTTTGCCATAAACCCGACGGTGGCAAAGGCTAAAGTCATTACCCCCGCCAAGGGCCCAAAACCAAACATCGCCACAAACAAAATAGCAATGATGATCTCTTGAAAAGTGCGTGATAAAGCGATGATTGCACGACAGAAATAATACACAGGCGCAGGGGCTATATTTCTTGCAGCGCCTAAGCCTACCGGTATAGCGAATGCTATACCCAGCACAGTGGCAACAAACGTCATCGTTAGGCTTTCACGTAAACCAATTGCGATCTCGCCGCCTCTAGTCACGAAATCCGGAGTAAAAAACGAGGCCATAAAGGCAAGGCCTCGATCCATTCCTTGCGCCACACGCGCCCAATTAATATCGACACTGAAGTAGAGCAAGACCAAATATACGAGTACCGCTGCATTTAGCCCCCAACGCAATGCCGCACTGCTAACCATTGGTAACGGCCGCCAATGTCCGTTTTTAGCGGCGCTAATGCGTGTCGCACCAGCGACAGAACTATCAGTCACGGATGGCCTCCCAAAATCGCCGCAGCCACATCATCATTTCGATCGCTCTCGCCTTCGCTGTCTTGCGCCTTATTTTCAAGGCTCCAGTCTTCTTCACCATAGATCGTTGTCAAAATTTCGGGCGTTAATCCGTCGGGGCTTCCGTCATACACTATTTCACCGGCACGCAAGCCCACCACTCTGTGCACAAATTGCTGCGCAAGTGCAACATCATGGATATTGATTATGGTGGCTAAGTTTTGTTCCTGACAAAGCTCGCAAATCAATCGCATAATTTGCCGAGAAGTTTTCGGATCGAGGCTAGCAGTGGGCTCATCGACTAGTAATAGTTTCGGATTTTGCATCAGGGCGCGGGCGATGCCAACGCGTTGTTTCTGCCCACCCGAAAGAGCATCTGAGCGCTTGTCGAGCATGCTTTCAAGTCCAACTCTCGCCAACAACTGGTAGGCTTGCTTTACATCTTCGGCTGGAAATTTTCGGAAATAGCT